>Ga0209443_1000199_pt1 | contig 38928 bp, 34 predicted proteins | sample LauGreBMM110DCMD_2_FD_187571 | JGI IMG/M metagenome (GOLD analysis project Ga0209443, IMG submission 187571) | Freshwater lake microbial communities from Lake Michigan, USA - Su13.BD.MM110.DCMD (SPAdes) (version 2) | ecosystem: Environmental > Aquatic > Freshwater > Lake | place: Lake Michigan... | reverse complement strand
AAGCATACCTGTTGCTTTAGTATCTACATTTGCATCTGAAGTAATCGGTCCTGGTGCTACAGAACTATTCTTTTTTCCAAATAAACCTTGAAGCATACCTGTTGCTTTAGTATCTACATTTACATCTGAAGTAATCGGTCCTGGTGCTACAGAACTATTCTTTTTTCCAAATAAACCTTGAAGCATACCTGTTGCTTTAGTATCTACATTTGCATCTGAAGTAATCGGTTCTGTTCCTACAGAACTTTTCTTTTTTCCTAATACACTTTCAAATACACTTCCAAACACACTTTTTCCTTTAGTAGCTACATTTGCATCAACAGCAGGTACATTTTTATTTGATTCGTCAGATGAACTAGCATATTTTATCTTTTCTTTTTCACAAGCTGCTTTTTTTGCTTGCTTAGTACTCGCCAAGGGGGAAGTTCTTTCATCCTCTGTTCCTACAGGAACAAACATTTCAATAATTTTTAAATAATAAATTAAAAAAATGGTTAAAAATGCAAATACAGCTGATACTGAACCTAAATAAGTATAAGCATTTACTACTACATAAAAAGCAAAAACAGACATAATTAATAACTTGTTATATCTGAAGAAATATTGAAATAAATCAGTAAATGAAGCATAAGTTCCTTGTAACTTCATATTATATGTAAAAAATGAATAAAAAACTATTAAATTAAACATTACAGGAATAAATATCAAACCTTGTACCATTGCCATCATAACAAATATATTTATAAATATTATAATAAATATAACAGCTATAAGACAATTTCCCCATTCAGTGCTAGCCTTATCATCTGTACCATCAGGAAGTTTTCTGGTATATCCCCAGCGTACATCAACCCAGTTAGGTGGACCGGTATATTTTACGTTGCCTGTAGATTTTTCTACAAACATACTTGCATTCTTCTTCCACATCCAACCCAAATTAGAAAACCAATACCATATAAGACAACCCCCATTTATTACCATACTAATTATTAAAATGAATAAACCCAAATAGGGTCCAAAAAGAATTAATAAAACCTCTGGAAATGCATCTAAAAATGTTAACATATAACTATAATATGAATAATTTATCATAAAGATGGATTCAATAATAGAAAAAAAATACATTCCTAAAAAAGATGATTCGTCAGCCTCTTTATAATCTCTAAAAGATTTTAGCATTGAATTTACAAATTCACTGCCTTCTACATCAAAAATCATTTTCATAGATTGTCTTGGTTTACTAAATGGAGAATTCGTAAATATATTTGTTTCTATTTCATTAGGATAATTTTCTTCATGAGTGTATGGAAAACAATTTTTATCAGATGGTAATACGTTTGCTTGTGATATTTTACAAGCATATATTATAAATAAGCTAATTATAAACCATAATAAAAGGTTAAATCCTTTTGAAAATGTTGCTGAAATAAAATTTGTTATTTTTGTAAAATATTCTTGTTGTTTTGTTGTTGGTTCTTTTTGTGCTTCATCTAATTTTGAAGTATCACTAATAGTTTCTGACATTACTTATATTAAAATGATATAAAATATTTGAGATTTTATTTTATACATATATTTTTATATCTATTTATATTATATGGTTTTTATTCAAAAAAAAAATAATAATATTTTTTTAGCATTATTTTGCGTTGTTTTATTTTTTTTTATATTTCAATGGATTGGCTTTTTATTTATAAACAAATATATTGTTGAATGTTTTACACCCGAACCTATTGCTCAAGATATTAATGGTTCCACTAGTTATTCTGTAGATTTACCATTAACTACTAAATATAGTTGCAATAATTTTTGTGGACCTACATCAAGATGTTCTATTACTGGTCAACAATGCACTGCTGATATTGACTGCCCTGGATGTCAACCTTATGTACCTGCTTTACCAAAATCAAATGAGGTACCGGGCAATAATGATGCCGGTAAATTAACTCCTGGTATCGCTTTACAATATTCTCCATTAACAACTGGTTATGGAACAAGAGAGAAAGTAGTAACAAATAATTTATATTCTAAACCGGTGGAACCTAATTTTGGTGTAAATACGTGGTTTCCTCAATTTAAGCAAGAAAATGGTATTTTTGATAAAAGATATAAACCATCTCAACAACAATATATGCCTGATTATGCAAAAAGATATAGTTTGACTGGACAATTTATCGATGATGGACCTTTTGCATCAAATTCTGAATTATATTAAGAATTTATTTTGTCAACAAACACTTCTTTTGCAACTCGCTTGATAATTTTCTCTTCCTTTTCATAGTCATTATCACCTTTTCCACCCATTGATTCTATGACAATTTTATTGTATTGGTCAGATACACTTGAAGAATATTGCTTCCAATCTGGATGTAGCTTTTGAAATTGTGAAATAAGGTTTATGTTTTTATTTGCCACTTTCCTAACCATCTTGTGCATTTTAATACGCTTTTCATCTTCTTTTTCCCATTTATCTTCATCTTTAATATACATAGTTTCTCTCTTTTTATCAGTGCAGTGAATGGGTCTCTCTGTTATATCCAATGCATTCAAATTCTTTATAATGATATTAGAAATACCTTCGATGTATCCAATTTCCCCGACTCTCTCCAAATCGCTCATTTGCAATTGGAGAGAATCCACAAAATCTGTAATGTTCATTGCATTTTTACAGGTTTCATTCAAAAATAATTGCAAATTAAATGTTTTATTGTGAGAATTTGTATTATTTGTTGTATTGTGCGTACCATTTTTAATTACTTCTAGCATCATATTTTTCATTTCAGAATTTTCATTCATAAGATATTTCATAAACTCTTTAAGCTCATCAACTTCATGAGAGGTTTTATTTTCATCACATTCATTTTTAATACTTATTGTTTCATCTATTTTACATTTCTTTTTATGTCTCCATAAACCAGAGTTGTCTTTATATTCTTTATTGCAATTTTCGCATGTATATTTTAAGCTTAATTTATGATTTTCATTGCTATTAAGCTTGAAATACATTGATTTTTTATGTTTCGTGCTATTTTTATGATTTTCTATATTACTTTTCTTACCAGTTCCATAGTTGCAAATATTACAATAAAATTTGAAGCTTAATTCTGGCTTAAAAATATTGCTGAACATTGCTATATATTGACAAAAGAATTTGTTTTTAAGTATTTATAAAAAAAAGTTATGCTAACAAAATGAAAAATTTTTTTTTGGTGATGAGACCATAAAATTCAATTATGGTCACAGACCTTGTCTTTTTGGGCAAAGTATTTTGGGATTTTGAAAAATGGACAAAATAAATGTCCAAAATCGAATTTCCCAAAATACTTTGCCCAAAAATATTCAAAAGTCGGTCCTACACTTTTATAACATTTTTATAACATTTTTATAACATTTTTATAACATTTTTATAACATTTTTATAACATTTTTATAACATTTTTCTTACCTTTTTGCGAGCCTTTTTTCGAAAAGGTAACCCAGCATGTGGTGCCACCTCTTTAAGTTCATTGTAAATAATATATATTAAACAACTTAAAGACCTTTATCAACAAATACTTCCTTGGCAACCTTTTTAATTATTTTCTCTTCCTTTTCATAATCATTTTCACCCTTACCACCCATAGACTCTATAACAATTTTGTTGTATTGGTCCGAATATTTGGAAGAACATTTTCTATATTCTGGATGTAATTTCTGAAATTCTGAAATAAGGTTTATGTTTTTGTTTGATACCTTCTTAACTAATTTATGTAATTTGGCTTTCTTTTCATCTTCCTTTTCCCATTTATCCTCATCTTTTATATACATCGTCTCTCTCTTTTTATCAGTGCAATGAATCGGTCTCTCGGTTATATCCAATGCATTTAATTTCTTTATAATAATATTCGAAATCCCTTCGATATAACCAACATCTCCAACATTTTCCAAGTCAGAAATCTGCAATTGGAGAGAATCCACAAAATCTGTAATGTTCATTGCATTTTTACATGTTTCATTTAAAAACATATTTAAGTTAAATGTTTTGTTATGTGAATTAGTAGTATTATACGTTCCATTTTCAATTACTTTAAACATCTGGTTGTGTGTATCCATCATCATATGTTTCAACTCATTATTTTCTTTCAATATATCTTGGTTTTGCTTGAGTATCATAATGATTAATTCTTTATTTACAACTAAATCATTTGGTTCATTTTCTTCTATAGTTGGTTTGATATTTAAATCATTTGAACATTTCTTTTTATGTTTCCATAATCCAGCTCTAGTTGTATATTCTTTACCACAAATACAAATGCATGACGGCGCTATTTTGTTTCCAGATGTTTCCATTTTGTTTCCATCCACACGATAAGTATGTTTTATGGTCTGCTGATGTCTTGACCAATCACTTTGTTTGTTGCATTTATAATCACATAAATTACAAATAAAACCGGCGTTTTTTGGCGCTAAAAATGTTTCCATTTGTATACAATTAGTAAACAAAATAAAACGCCTAAAACTTTTTTAACAAATTTTAAAAAAAGTTATCGTAACAAATTTTGCATTATTTTTTTGGTGATGAGACCATAAAATTCAATTATGGTCACAGACCTTGTCTTTTTGGGCAAAGTATTTTGGGATTTCGAAAAATGGACAAAATAAATGTCCAAAAATGAAATTCCCAAAATACTTTGCTCAAAATACTTTGCTCAAAAATTAAAATTCCAAAATACTTTACACAAAAATAGCAAAAAAATGACCTACACATGTAGGGACCATTTTAACAAAATATAAACATCATGTAGTGGCACCTCTTTAAGTTCAGTTGAATATATATATATAATTATGTAAATATAAAAATTGAATAAAAATTATATTATTATTTAAATGCACAATAAAATGAAGAATTTATTTGCAACATTGCCGTCAGAAATAATTGACATTATTTTAGAATATTTAAATTACCATCGTTGGCGAAATGGAAAATTTATGAGACAACTATATCTAGAGGATAAAAAGCACGATGAATTAAAAAGAAAGCCGTTGATTTTAAAAAACATGTTTAAGGCTTATGTAGTTAGCTTTACAAAAACACATAATGATGAACAATTCAAGTATTCTATTACGAGTCCTGTATATAACAATAATATTCATTGGTGTATGAATATAGTAAATGTTCGCGATTTCAAACATTGTATAGGAATTACTTATCATTATGTAGTTGGACTTAATGATATACAAAATTTATCAGTAATACGATTTGGCTTTAGTTAGATCGCATACATTAGACCTGCATTTCCGCCAACAAATATGATCATATTCACACGTTCTTCAATAAGATACATATTAAAATTGTAATCATAAATGCGCCAAGTAGGCTTGTTAATACCGACAATATCGCCGGTCAAAGGATCACAAATAGTCAACACTTGTGCATAAGGGTCAACAGGGGGACTGATAGTAGTGAACTCAAATTGTATATTCGTGAATCTGCTCATGTTCATTGCACCAGAAGGTTGCGTTACATATGGACTTGTATTTAAACAAAAATTGTAACAATATAGTCCATCAGGAGCATCACCAGAAGTTCGCACAAATTTTTCTATAAAATTATAGACACCTTCTGGCAATACATTCTCTCTGTATTGTCCATCCATTAATATACCAAGTGCAACCAATATATTTTTAATGTTTTGCGGATTATATACACCAGTAATCGCTAGACCGCTTGCTGTGCCATCAGGATTTGTTCCTGGTCCAATCGTTGCAGGACCTGTTGGATCAGGATTTGGATAAGATCCTGCAGTAGGAGCATTCGATATTCCTTGTGGCATTGTATAAAAAGGCCAATTTGTATAATTTGACCATTGGTTACGCAGATTAGCATCACTTCTCTGAAAATAAAACATCCAACTAATAACCATACCCATAGAATTCAAATCTATTGTATTTTGCCCAGTTACATTATAAAAAGGCTTCTCATACACTTGCTTAAATATATATCTCTGTTCATTTTTAGCAAAGACTTCCGATTCATCGTTCGATAGAAAACAATATGTACAATTTAGATTGATATCTGCATTCCATGATGTTCTGGTATCTAAAAAAGAAGTAACCCCCAATACTTCATCTGGAGGTGTTTGTAAAAATCGATACATTTGCATAAATATTTGGTTGAAATTTGGTGCAACTACTGGATAATTGTTAGCATAATCAGTAACATCTCGTATAGTAAACCATTCAAAAATAGGTCTAAATGAAACACTAATTTGCAACTCATTGTATTGTAGTGCCACTAAAGGGAAAGCTTGAGTAGTTTCCAAGTTAAACCATGCACCTAGAGGAATATACAAAGTGCGACCATTAATGGAAGGTTGAGATCCTGCAGGACTTTCTGTGTAAAATGAATTCGGGTATGAACCAAAATTCGCATCATACATGGCAGGATCATTCAGCTCAACCTCATTACCAATCATTTTGTTGAACAAATTTTTTTTATATCCAGAATAATCTCGCAATACAGACGCTAAAATATATTGACCTGAATATTGCTGTAATAATTGGTTGCCACATGTAATTGAAACGCGACTAATAATTTGCGCTCCCAAATTTTCAATCCATTTGAACTCATAAGGTGTCCAATCTGTATAAGTAATAGAACCATCAGGGTTTTCAATAGCCTGAGGTGGCATAATAGGACTCCAAATATTTGGCAATTGAATTGAAATATAGCAGTCCATTAGCAAATCAGCATACCTTTTTACTGAAAACGTAAAAGTTGATTCGGATGTAAGACTGAGAGTGGGAGTGCCAGTATAATCAAGTCGAAAATTTTGTTTTCCCCAATTGGTATATTTTTTATAAGTTGTTTTCCAATAAGTTTTTTGAGGATTACCATTCAATATTATATTTTGTTGACCAATTGCCACTAAATTTAATAGACCTCCAGCCATACTAAGTATATACTATAGAAACTTTTTAATTCTTTATTTCATTACTATATAATTTAACTAATTCTATTTTATATTTCTTAATAATTATATTATTCTAATCATTTTAAAATAATATAATATATTAGATTATGACAACACCGCAAATTCAACCAATGCAAACTCCAAAAATAACAGAAAATGTATATAATATGTACGCTGAATTTAAGAAAAAAATAGCTAGTTTAGACGAACAATTTCAGACTTATTTAATTTTTGTAATTATCACGATTATAGTCCTTCTATATTTGGGTTATATGTCATATCTTTCTGTATTGAAAACAAGACAATGTGATAGTATAAACACATTATTTCCTGATGTAAATGGCTATATAGTGCCCATATCAAATGGTAATGAAGAATATTCTTATAAACTTTTTGATTATTATATTAGTAGTGCATATAATGCTTGCTCTGGCGGTGGTTATAAAAATAATTACGTAGATACATGTATCTTAAAATCAATTATAAAACAAGGTGTAAGATGTTTAGATTTTGAAATATATTCTATATCTAACCAACCTGTAGTATCTTCAAGCATTCAAGATAGTTTTTATGTCAAAGAAACGTTTAACTCAGTACCATTTGGGGATGTGATGGAAGTAATAAACTCTTATGCATTTGCAGGAGGAGTATGTCCTAACCCAACAGACCCACTTATTATTCATTTAAGATTGAAAAGCACAAACCAAGAGATGTTTTCAAATTTAGCAAAAATATTTGCCAAATACGATAAAATGATGGGTGTTGATTATAGTTTTGAAAATACTGGAAAAAATTTCGGTGACTTAGCATTGACAAAATTCATGGGAAAAATTATTTTAATAATTGATCGCTCAAATACAGCATTTTTACAAAATGAAGAATTACTAGAATATGTTAACATGACAAGTAATTCTATATTTATGAGAGGAATACACTATTATAATATTAAAAATAGTCCAGATGTAATTGAATTAACAGATTTCAATAGAACTGGAATGACAATTGTTTTTCCAGATAAAGACATGGATCCTCCAAATCCTAGTGGTATGTTATGTAGAAATTATGGTTGTCAAATGACTGCAATGCGTTATCAATATGTAGACGATTATTTAATGGAAAATAACCAATTTTTTAGTCGTGGTGGCTCTGCTTTTGTTTTAAAACCAGAAAAACTCAGATATGTTCCTATTATTATACCTGACCCTGAAGTACAAAACCCGGATTATTCCTATTCTACACGCACTTTTGGTAATGATTATTACACTATGGATATCTAGATATCCTCCTTCTATAATACATTATATAAGCCATTCTAATAAATTTGCATCCGGATACAAATATTTGTCGATTATTTTTTGCGCAAGTATACGATTAATAATGTCACGTCTAAATTGTTTTAGCGTTTTATATTCGTCGATAAAATTTTTTAATCTCATCATAGGCCCCCAATTGTCTCCGCATGATATCGTATGACAACACAAACAATTAATTCCTTTGTATAACTTTAGCTCTTGCAAAGTTTTGGGTGAATCTATATTTAAATATTGTTTATAGTTTTTATAATTTATCCGAAAAATTTTGGGAGGTGTAAATGGGTAATTATGTGTAACCTCAAAATGATATACATTGTTTTCTCCTTTAAGTACAATAGTAATAACAACAGATGAATTGTTATTATTCGTATTCTCGCTAAATTCTGCATGAATATATGCTCCTAATTTTGAAAACTCTACAAGTTCATTAGTTAATCTTTTTTTAACACTTCCTTTTTGAAATTTATCCAACTCGTATAGAACATCCATATCTAAACTTTGGGAGTTATTATTCATCATTCAGGTATTATAATAGCTTTAATTATAAATAAAATAAAATCAATTTTTATTTTATTTATCTAACAATTATATAGGAAAACAAATGAAGAAGAAAAATGTATGCAAGGATTTAACATTTGAAGATTGTGAATTGACAATATTGCGAATGGCTGTGGATAAAGCTCAAGAAAAAATGGGTAAACGTGTTGTCAATTCAGAAGATATTAAAAAAATCATAAAAATAGTTGAGGATTTTATTCAGCGAAAAGCATTGATTTGTTATGGAGGCACTGCCATTAACAATATATTACCATCTGATGATCAATTTTATAACAAAGAGGCCGAAATCCCTGATTATGATTTTTATACCATTCATGCTCTAGAAGATGCCAAAGAGTTGACTGATATTTATTATAAAACAGGATTTACCGATGTGGAAGCAAAATCAGGGGTTCATAAGGGTACATATAAAGTATTTGTTAATTATATTCCTATTGCAGATATTACGGATATTGCAAAACCAATTTATACTTCTATGAAAAAAGACGCGATTCGAGTAAATGGTATATTATATGCACCTCCAAATTTTTTGAGAATGGGTATGTTTTTGGAATTATCAAGACCTGCTGGAGATATTAGTCGATGGGAAAAGGTTTTGAAACGGCTGACATTATTAAATAAAAACTATCCTTTAACTTCAATAAATTGTAATCACGTAGAATATCAGAGAGAAATGGAAAATAAAGAAGACGAGGATGAAATATATGAAAACGTGAGAAATACTTTTGTAAACCAAGGAGTTGTCTTTTTTGGTGGTTATGCATTATCACTTTATTCTCAATATATGCCTAAAAAACTACGTATGCACCTGGAAAAGATTGCAGACTTTGATGTGCTTTCAAATGACCCAGAAACAACTGCACAAATAGTAAAGGAGCGACTCAAAGATATTGGTATTAAAAATGCTAAAATAATTAAAAGAGACCCAATTGGAGAAATAGTTCCTATGCATTATGAAATAAAAATTGGTAATGATACAATAGCCTTTGTATATAAACCTATTGCATGTCATAGCTACAATGTATTAAATATAAAGGGACAAAAAATAAAAGTCGCCACAATTGATACTATGTTGAGCTTCTATTTGGCATTTTTATATTCAGACAAACCTTATTATAATGAATTTTTGGAGAGAATTTTATGCATTTCAAAATTCTTGTATGATGTTCAACAAAAAAATAGATTAAAACAAACAGGATTACTACGTCGTTTTAGTATAACATGTTATGGTCATCAAGAAACATTAGAAGAAAATCGTTCACATAAAGCGGAAAAATATAAAGAATTAAAGGAAAAAGGCAACAAAGAAGAATTTCAGGAATGGTTTTTAAATTATAAACCTGATGATATAAATAAGAAAAAACTAGCACTCAACTTTAAAAAGACATCAAAAACAATTAAAGCAAAAAATACATCCAAATTAAACAAAACAAAATCTAAGAAATCTAAAAAATCTAAAAAATCAAAATTCTTTGATATTTATTAATTTATTAAAATTCAGACCTTCCGCAATATGATGATGAAGATCCCGGATAACAAATATCAGGCGTGTCATTAAATCTAACCTGTTTATTTTTATTATAATAATTGTATACAAAAACTATAATCAGAATAATGAGAACACATATACCTATATAAATGAAGATATGATTATCATCATCTATATGAATAGATAGAGGAATAACTTCTTTAATTGAGTTAGGAATATTATTAGGAATATTACTAGGAATAACATCTTGTATACAATTTGTTGTATTCGAAATAATTTCACTTGCAGTATTTGCAATATCATTTACAACATCACTTGTGGTACTTGCAACATCATTTACAATAAAAGTACCTAAAGAGAATTCCGAATCAGTAATATCAACAAAATCCATATAAATAAAATAATATAAATACTTCTTAAATTAGACGAATTATTTTATATACAATATTTTTGAATGAGTATTTTAAAAATATCATTTATTAGATTATTTATAATTTTATAACTAATTGTATCTATTAAATGAAAATCTATATAATTTTTAATTAAAAATATAAAATAATATATAAAACATATAATTTTCTCTAAAAAAAATCGAATATAATATCGTATCTTATTTATACACCCCCATTCGTCAATATAACTGCACATAAATGTTTCTGTTTTTTTTGTAAAAAATATATGTATATCTAAAATCCCATAGAGAATACGATATAAATTTGTTTTTTCATTTTTAATATTAAATATATAACTAAATTTATCTGGACCAGATAAATCAAAAAAAAGTATTTTTCTATTTGGTTTCTCTTTAAAAAAATATGGATTAAACCCATCTACATATTTATTTTCATATGCAATATTTCCATCAATTAAATAAGGTAAAAAACTAGAACGTATTATTGTATTTATAATATCGTCTTTATTTTTATACTTACATTTCACTTTTTGAAAACCAGTTTGTATATTGTTATATCTAATAAATAATTTATTATTAATTATATCGCGTATATCATTATCAGTTATTTTTTCTGACAAGTATTTTTTTAAATTTTTTAAATTTTTAAAATTGTAATTTTTTTTAAAATCTTTTTTAAAATCTGTGTATAATTCGGTTACAATATCCAATTTATTAATTAAATATAAAAAACCAATTAAAGATCCAATACTACAACCAGAAATCCTTTTAATTTTTATAAAATTGCGGTTTTCCATTTCTTTCAAAAAATAAACTGCGCCAATTAGATAACTTCCATTAAATACTCCACCATCTAATATCAAGTCGATCTCAATTGGTGTTTCAGTTTTTTTAACATCATCTGGTAGTTCTTCAATTAAAGTATTAATTATTTTTAAAATATTTTCCTTTTCCTTTTCCATTTAAATACTTTATTTTAAATAAATAATTATTTTTTAAAAATAAAACGAAAATATATATAAATAAAATATTTACAAAAAACGATTATTCATATTTAATTATTTTTTGTTATTTTTTTATTTTGTAATAACCGCTTAATAAAATGTTTTTCGTCTCTACTTGTTGCAATATATATATTTATTAATTCAGCAGGGGAATAAAAATTCTCTTTAATTTTTGATAGTTTTGTAGAATCTATTTTATTTCCAAACAAATGGAAATATATTTCAGAAATTACATTTCGTGATGCATTACTTAATTCGTGTGTAATATCAATTCTACCTGGACGAACTAAAGCGGGATCCAATTTATCATAATGATTTGATGAAATTACTAAAATTCTCCCAGGTGTTTCACGAACACCATCCCACAAATTCAAAATATCATCAAGTGTAATTGGGTTGTCTTCACATAATAATATATTAGTTGTAGTTTCATTCATTTTACAAATACCATTAATAACATCATTAACATTAATATTTTCTTTTCCTTTTTCATTAACTTTAAGTTTGTAATTTTTATCACTAAAAAGAGTTTGTTTACTTCTATCCAAAACGATATCACCTATACAATCAATATCTTCAAATACAATAATTTTTTTATCAAATGTAATACTATTATTTTCATTATTTCCATTATATTTATTTTCAAAAAAGAATTTTTCTAATTGTGCTTTTGTTTTTATCAATTTCAGAGATACTATTATAATATGTCGACCAGTATAATTCGCAAGAGCTTTAATGAAAGATGTTTTGCCAGTTCCAGGCGGTCCACATAGTCCAATTCCTAGCGAATAAGGGATACCTTTTTCATAATACCAATCACGACTCTTCAAGAAGTAATCAATCTTAGCTAATAATTCCTTTTTCCCATCAAAAAACATGTTATTAAATGTTCGAGCACTATCAAAAATATGTTCTCCCCAGCAGTTCAGCATTGATTCTTCGTCGGAAGGTTTTGCTTTATCTAAAAAATAAATAAATTTATTGTTCGCCCTATTCTCTTTAATAGATGCCAAATATTTTTCAGTGATATTATCAATATATTTTTTCAAGTAACAAATATTATATTTATAGGAATAAATATATATAGTAATTAGGTCAGTCTTTGTTTTTATCTTTTCTTTTTCATCTTTGTCATCTTCTTTTTCTATTTCAACCTTTACATAAATATGTTCATCTATTTTAAAATGTCGTGTTTGGTGTACCATAAAAAGATCCATATTTTTTCTTTTGTTATCATAAGAGATTTCAGATGATTGAAAATTTGTATGTGATTCTTTAAGTATGTAAATAGTTTTATTTGTATCCATATTTAATATAATATAATCCCAAATTGCCTTGAAACGATTACTATATGTGGAAGACACACTATGTGTCAAACTATAATTACAAATAATTGAACTTTTTCTTCCTTCAATAATAATTATATTTTTCTTGTAGAACCAATCATTTAAATCGAAAAATAAACAATTTTTCAAAACATGTTTAATACCATAATCATAAAGATAATTAAATGTGAACCCAAACAAGCTAATAGCAAACGTAGAAATAATTGCATCATATAGAGGATTTCCTGTTTTAAAAAAATTAAACAATGTCATTCTAGTAACATCATTATAATTTGTATGCATTAAATTTAAGAAACTTGACATATAAATATTACATATTCAAGCAATATATATTTAAATGTTTTATATATATATATTACACGTAATAACATACATGGTTATAAAATATAAAAAATAAATATAAATCTATAACATAATTATTATGGATTTAGTGTATACTTCATGTAGTCATATGATTCCAATTGCAGCTATTATAGGCTATGTAAATTACCCAACTAGTTTGCGTATAAATCTTACTGCATTATATTTCTTTTCTATTTTGCATAATAGTTTACTCGCATTGTTTAGTGGTTATACATTTTTATCATTATCACAAATTCTATTAGAAAAAGGAATTGTATTTGAATCCAATTATTATTTTCAAGACGAAAGTTTTGATAAACTCATGTTTTATTTTTATGTTTCAAAATATTACGAATTTATAGACACATTTTTAATATATTTAAAAGGAAATTCGCCCATTTTCTTGCAAAAATACCATCATATAGGAGTAGTTGTATTTTGGCATTTAGCGTATTATTACAAAATAGATGCAACATGGACATCGTCTCTTTTAAATTCATTTGTACACACAATTATGTATACCTATTACTTGGGTTCTGTATTAAAAATATCACATATAAAATTTATAAAAAAATATATAACAACATTACAACTTTCTCAGTTTTTTGCATTATATTTGAATTTATATTTTTATAGTCCTCCGAGTGAAACTTATTTTAATTATATTATTATAATTATTTTTTCATTATATGGTATAGGAATTATATATTTATTTATAAATTTTTATTACAATGAATATATAACAAAAGATAAAATGCAAATAAAAGATATTTAAAATGTATTACAATACCAAGACAACTTATTTAAAGAATAAAATACTACTCCAAAGAGAATACTTGTAAATAAATATCCATTCATATTTAAATTACCATCTATTGAAAATAGAAAAGGAATATAGGTAAATAAAAATTTTCTAACAAAAGGCAATTGAAACAAAAAATAAAGAACTGCAATTAATAAAGGAGTTTGAATTTCATTATACATATCATCCAATGAGCTGCTATTTTGCATTTGTTTATTATATGTATTTATCATATCAGAACTCTCTTCATAATTTTGAATATAATCTGCGTTTTGAAGAGGAGGTGGTGGTACGTAATTTGGACGCACTTGTGGGTCATTGCTATGTCCAGTAGTCATCATAGGTATATCTCTAGATGGTAATTGAGTCCCGCCATTTGAACTCGCTTGTTGAAGTCCATTTACAATTTGATTAATAGTAGATTGGTCTAAAGAAACACCAGATAATTGCGAAGTAGATGGTTCTCCAGTTTCAGTAGCAGTTAAAGATATACCATTACTAGCGTTTATACCATTACTAGCGTTTATACCATTACTAGCGTTTATACCATTACTAATGTTACCACCACCAACAGGGTCAGTCGGCAAATCTAAAATGCATGTCGAATCGCTCATAATTATTATAAAACATGAATATAATAATTATCTAATTTACGCGCAAATAGATTACTCAAAATCAATTATTTTTGCATTCATATTACATTTGCTTGGTATATGATTATATTTAACACATTTTCCAGAATCATTTTTATATATTTTGTCTTTAAAATCATCTAAAGATGGAGCGTGAAAAATTAAGCATTCTCTGTCTTTACATATTTTTCTAAAGAGGGAAGCTAATCCAAAACCCAATAAAATAGACATCAAAATTTTTCCTGTTTCTGTATGAACAAACTTTCCAAGATTTACGGCCATTATATTATTATAAGAGTTTCTTTTTGAAAGCAAGAATATTATTCAAGCCTGTATAGGAACAACTGAAATCTTACTTTTATCTTTAGGGCAATCTATAATCTCTTCTACAAAATGAAAGCAATTATCTGCCTTATCTTTAAATAAGATTTTATCGACATTTTCAGGAGTAGGGTAAATATAAATTGTTTTCACTTCTGGTCCCAAAACATAAACAAATAAAAGACCAACTGCAAAACTAATTAAAAATGCAGGTAGAGAAATGTAATTGAATAACATTATATATAATTTATATATTTTATATAATTTTAATATAAAAAATCTGTAATATATCGTCTAAAAATAACCTTTACCAAATTGTAGTGACTTTGCAACAAGGTCATCCATCGCATTTGCTAACATATTATAATTTGTTATACCATCTTTTTCATTGTAAAATGTTAAATAAATAGCCTTTGTTTCTTGAGGTAAAGTTTCAAATGCTTGATTGTATATATTAATACCAAAGTCATATTTTCCATCAGGACCCATTTCAGGTGGTAAGATTAAATTTTTTGGGCCAGTAAATTTACATGGTTGTCCTGATGCTCTTGCAGCAACACAATTAGCCATAAATTGTTGCAACCATTCTCGGTCAGTAATAAGTGCGGTTCTTAATTGGGTTGGTAAATTAGACCATAATCTGTCATATTCAGGGACATTCCATTTAACTCCATCAAGACCATCTCCATATATGGGGTCAGGCACCCCAGATTCTAAAGATAATGTTTCCGTTTCTGTTTCTGATTCCACAATAATTCTAGGTTTTTTATTGGATAATGGTTGCACCGATAATCCAATATCAAATGAAATGACCTTATCATTTGAACTAGAGAAAGATAAATTAGCAATACTATACTTATTTTGTATTAAATTGCATGTATTTGTATATTCATTATGCCAAATGAAAGTTTCATTATATTTTAATTCTCTAATGGTATGTAATAAAGGCATTAATATAGTTTTATAAATTGTTACAGCATCACGTGCATATTGCACATTATCAGTTTCATTCATTTTAACAAGGCAGTCCTTAATTTTTTCAATCTCTATATATGAATTTGTAATAGCTTCATTCAATTCTTGCTGTTTTTCATCATTATCAACAATTGTATGATAACTTTCTAGATATTGTTCATATAAAGAGGTAATATTGCCTATATATTCCTTCACACTCTCAAAATGTTCAAGTGCATCTTCTGTATTTAAAAAACCAAATAATAGTTTATTTTTATGATCAATAATTTCATTTTTATATGTTTTAATATCATCTTCCATGCTTTTTAAAAGAGTAGGCATTAATTCTACTTTTGACAAATGAATAGTAATATTTAAATTACACGGGTCGGAAATAATACCACATACTGAACGTAGCTCTCTATAAGATTCAGTTGTATCAGTTTCAGCTACATAAATACTAGAAAAAAATGTTCCTCCTGGTCTCTTACAATGAATACATTTTGGCTTAAGTTTTTTATATTCTTCTTTTTTTTCTCGTTTGCTTAGAAAATTTTTATTCATAATCTTCTTTTTGTTTGTCATTATTTGAGTTTCATATTTATTTTTAAGCTTAAAATATTCATTTAACGCTTCTTTTATATTTTCCATTTATATTATGAGTGAATAAATTAATTATCTGTAAATTACACCGACAAAAAATAATATTTTTTGATACTATTTAATAAGATGGTTTAGAATGTATAATATCATATTCATTCTCCCAATTTGGTAACCCAGTAATAATTTCTTGATGTGCTATACGCTTAGCTTGTTGGAAATTTTTAATTTTTGATAAAATATATTGCTGTTTCTCCTTATTTTTTTGCGCTACTTCAACCGGCGACAATTTACCTTTGTATTTATATAACAAAATGAATCCTAAAATTAACAAAAATGCAATAAATAGACCAATATTAAAGACCATATTATGAAAATTGTCACGAGCAACATGACATTGCTTAAGAGTTTGGTGTAAAAAATATTTTACGCCTGGTTCAGTGAGTTTTGGTTTAGAAAAGTCATCAAAATTCATATTAAATATTGTTAAAATTATAAATTAATTTATACATATTATCTATATGGCTGAATCATTTACAACTTCTTATACAAATATTATTTCATTTTTATTAACAACATACATATATTATCTTATATTTAAACCTAGATTAACATATGATATATTAACAAGTCCAACTGATTATCCTGTATATTTAACTAATAGTTATGCTTTTTTAGCAGTATATTTAATTGTTGTTATGGTAATACAAACAATGGTGAATATGAATGTAATTACTTCAAAATGTGGAGGTAATTCTATGGATAATATAGGAGTTGCCGGGTTAACAACATTTGTGCCATGGACACTCATTTTTGGAATTCTGATGGTTGTTTTAACTATATATCCAGGGTTTAAAAGTGCATTTTCGGATGTAATAGGTTATTATTGGGTATCTTCTAGTGCAAATAAAATTATTACAGATTTATTAGTATCTCAAGATATTCAACCAAAAATAAATACAGATAGCAGTCTTAGTGAAGAAGCAAAGATAAAAATGCAGGGTGCTGCAGATGCTATAATTAAAATTTGTGGAAATAATGCTGTTTTGATTAATCAAATGACACCACATAATTTTGCTGATTTTTGGACAATGTTAACACCTCTTATGAAACCGGAATATAAGCCTGGTGCAAATGGAATGATTCCTCAAGAGACAACAACTTTACGACAGCAATTATTTGAATTAGTTGTAACAAAGGACAATGTAGGCGAAGCAATGTGGTATATTTATACTGGTTTATTAGTTACATCCGTTGTACAATTGAATATTTCTACAAAAAGTTGTAAAAAAAGTGTTAAAACTATGGAAGAAACTGCAGCAAGGTATAAAAAACAAGAAGAAAAGGCTGAAAAAGAGGCATCAATAGGAGCCGACCAAATATACACTCTATGATAAACATTATAAAAAATACATAAAAATAAAGTCATATAATTATAAATAAAACATGATGGACCCATGGATAGAGGATGATAATAGTGAAGTAGTTTTAATTGTTCAAACAAAAGAGCAATTAAAACGTATAGAAGAGAGAAGATTAATAGAAGAATCAGATTTTGCATTAACAAAGACACTTTTTCAAGATGATAAAAATCAATTAGAGGAAAATACATTTGTTGACAAAAAAAATAAACAAAAAATAAAAGCTATTGAAAAGAATGAAAAAAATGAATATGTGAATAAGAAAAGTTAATGGTGTATTCTTTTTCTAGTAAACTTTTTATTTTGTATTTTATCACGATTATTTTGTCGTTTAGTATGATGACGCTGTTTATTTTTACGCATTTTTGAAGTTTTATAATTGTATCTTTTATAAATTTTATGTAAATAACCCTGGGTAAATATTCTTTTTTTCCTCAACATATTTTTTTGTGTATTATGAATATACACTTGTATTTTAGGCGTATAATTATTTGGTAGTTTATTTAAATATTTTACATACTTATCATGATGAGTGTCTGGAAAATAACTAAATATTTTGTCTGTCATATTGAAAATTAATTGAGCGTTTGTGCTAACATATTTTGCATTCTTATACCTACTAAAAGCTTTACTAATATTACTATCTCTATATGGATGGAAACGTGGGTCAATATTTTCATAATTAGTATTTAATATATTCAATAAATCATCAATGCTTTGAATTTTAGTATGTTTTAATTCACTATCAATAATTTCCTTACGTAAAAATGAAGAGAGACCCGAGTGTCCTTTAAAATACCCTCCGTTACCATGTATACTATGATTTGTAAATACAATACTATCATTATCATTTAATTTATTTATAAAGAAATCATTCACATCTTTATCTTTAAATTTCTCTACATGAAAAACATCATGTTTTGTTACAATTAAATTATGTCCTTCTGCAATATTGCTGCAATTATCATGTTTTAAACATTCGTATATTTTTTTTTCAAAGTCTCTATCGACCAAAATATTGTAAATAGTATTTCCTTTAATCTTACTTTTATAATGATGAAACAATTTTGGATTATGTTTTATTTGAGCATGTATAGATTTATTATCATCATGTGAAGTAGCCAAAGACGAATTAATTAAACCAAAACCATTTTCATTCATACCTTCTCTCCAACCGGTAATTAAATCATTTATATAAACGACTTCCATACCATTAACTATTTCATGAATAATTTCAATTTTGGGGTTATACGTTCTATCTCGGTTTTTAACTAAAATTTGTTTCCCATTTATTTTAGTATAAATAATGACACACATTATATAATATACAAATATATATTATATAAGCTCTCCATATTAAAAGACAATTATAACAAAATTAGTCTTTTAATTGTCTCGATATTAAAAGACAATTATAACAAAATTAGTCTTTTAATTGTCTCGATATTAAAAGACAATTTTGTTATAATAATTTATATAATATATGACTGCTAAGTAACATAAAATTCCTAGAAAAAGTGATAATAGCCAAATAGGTAAAATTGTTTTATTCTTATAACCAATACCAAATTCTCTAATACTTCCATCTTTATTATAAAAACATGATGGTTTCATTATTTGTATGGTTGTGTAAATAATAACAAATAATACAATTGCTATAAGTGTCGGATTTTCTCTAATATAGTTTTTAGTCATCATATATATTTGTATACACAATTTTTTATAATTTTATAATTATAAACAATTTAATATTCTTACAACAAAGAATTACTCTAAATCTTTTATTTATTATTTAGTTAATTTTATTATTATATTTAATATTCAGTTTCGTAATCGTCATTTTCTTCCTCGGGTGCTCCAACACCATCTGTATTTCCATCATAATATGTCTCGCCCATGAAACTCATATCATTTGCTTCATCATCTATTAATTGATCGACATTATTTTGTTCTCTATATTCTTCCAATAAGATATCAATGTTTTCGTCATTAGCATCAGCATTTGTTCTTCTTATGTTTCTCTCTGCTTTTGTCATTTCATCTCTAAAATCACGTTCATCATCATAAAAATCCTTATCCAACGTTGTAAGACCTTTCTGCATACCTTTACTATACATTCCCAGCTTATTAATCTTCAAAATAGTATCTGCATTACGTTCTTCGTCGGTCATTCTTTTCAATCTATCTGTAACTAAATCTTTCTCTCTTTCTCGTAATTTAAACACTCTATCTTGTATCACTTCATACGATGTATCTATTGTATCCTTTTCATTATTCATGATATTTATAAAACAAATAAAAAGTTCAGAGACTCTTTGTCTTAATTCTTTTTTGTTACCGCTTAGCATTGTAGTATGCTTTTTAGACATAGATAAATCCGCTCTAGTTTCAGTATCTTCTAAATATTCAACTGAGAATACGTCATTAACTTCCATTTCTTGAACAACTTCGGTCATTAATATATCATCATCATCAGATAACTCAATATAATTAATGAAAACACGTAATAAATAATATTCGAATAAAAATCTACTTGTTCTCTCGTCAAACACAGGTTTTATTGTTTCTTCACCATTCTTAATACTACTAAATGCAGGTGTGTAATTTGCTATTAGAACCAGATTTTTTGATGTTTTTTGTATTTTACTAAGAATATTTGTTAGTGTATTGATTCCATAAAATGATTTTAATTTTTCATAATATTCGCTAATATATTTTTTAAGTTTGTAAGCATGATTATCTGAAAACCTAAAGTATTTTGGTATGTGTATATCGTCGTAATTTACTTTGTTTAAAATAATATTTGGAAATATATTGACAAAATTATAAATAAAATTTTTGTAAAAATTAGTTACATTATAAAGCGTATCATTTGATATATTGGAACTCTCAGAAGAGTCCGCAGTCCATGTAGATAAATTCTGAATAGTCTTTACCATTTTTCTAACTGAACTATTTGAAACATTCGAACCTGAATTTTTCTGGACAAAATCAATAATTTCCTGTTTCATTTCTTCAATATTTCTTATCAAATAATTGTTTAAATCCTTCACTTCCTGTGTATAATTAATAGTAGCTAATTCATAAGTATCCATTGCTTTTAAAATTAAATTCCTCAATGATTTATCAACAACTTCATCGTTTTCATCATCAAATGCTTCCAATAATTTAATTAATTTTGTAATAGATGATACTTCCATGTTTGAAAATTCTATATGGATAATATTATTTTGTCCAATAATTTGTAAAAGTCTTAAAAATTGTTCGTTTTTATAATTACGACCATCTTCTTTCAATTTTTGTATAATACGCTCTACAGAATCGCTTGTGTTAATTAAACTAGTACTAGGTTTATCTGTACACAATGGAAGTAAATCCTCTGGAATAGGTATAAGAGATTTAAATTTACAAAAGTAAATAAAGGCTAAATAAATAGTTTTCTCACTGAAATCCTTATTAATAGATGGATATACATTTTTTGTATTTGCATTGCTGAAAAAAAGTCCACTTTTTGAATAACTAATAATATCTTCCATCATATTTGATAATTGTGTAACAATTTGGTTATATTCAGTAATTCTAGAATCTTTATTTGTAAAATAGGAAATTGTAGTTTCTCCTTCTTTGCTTTCACAACAAGCATTTTCTAAATAAGGTTCATTATTAGAGGAGTGTAAAAGTAGTTGATGTTTCCTTACAACTTCTTGTATTCTTTCAACTATAGCAAGAGAGAATTGAATCATTTTAGAGTCAATCATTAATATTTTCTCTCTTTGATGAATCGACCCATTTCTTAATTCACTTATAAGTGATTTTTTAAATTCTTCTGAAACATTCACTAAATGACGCATCTTGAAGTTAACGAGTGGTGGTAAAAATTGCAACCATCGTGCAATATCATGTTCTTCTGGTATAACATCAGCATTACTAGTTAATAAGTAAGCAGTTTTTTCTTCCATTTTTCTTTTTACATCTGGAATTGATAATATGACATCATTTATGACTGCTTTTAGTTTTGTTACAATGATTTCTTGTTTTTTCCCTTTTAAAACATTCCATGGCTCACCTGACTCCCTTATATCATAAGCAATACATGCTAAATAAGTAACACTGCTATAATCACCACTTCCTTCAAATGGATAACCAGTAAACGAACGTACACATCCTGGATGTGTCTTTCTGGTCTTAATAGAAGGCATTGATGTTTGAATAGCAATTAAAAATGCACCGAGAGTATAATATAATAATGCAGTGTTGTAAAAATCCTTGTAGGATGGCATTTTTTTACCTTTTTCTGCCATCTCTCTAACTTTCAATTTGTAGTCATTTTCAGTTTCCAATGTGTTTTGAATAGAATCTAATACTACATTAATAATAAACTCTTTTTGTGTTTCCATGTTAATACCCATTGCAACACCTAACGCATTGACAATATTATTTATAATTTTTGTTTCTGGTGTAGTATATTGCACTTTTTTTTCGCCAGTTGAAGATATAATTTTGCTTCCAGCATCCGACTCCATAATAGCTCTTGATGAAGCTTTGAATCCACTACCTTCATAACCCTCTTCTAAATCGAAATCAACTTTGCAAATAGGCCAACCACTGAACTTATCACACCACCATTCACCTCCTTCATCCATAACACCTATCTGCGACTTAACTTTTTCTAAATAATCAATATATTCATATTGACCTCCAATAACAAAAGCATTTGCCAAATTATATTTCCATGCAGGCATCAATTTAATATTTGTTTTTACGCAATATAACCAATGTTTATCCTCTAATACCCGCGTATAATCTCCTTCTCTCAAATACAAATTTGTAAATTTAATAATATCTTGGTGTTTTTTAATAAAATCAGATTGTCCTAATATCAAGCTTAAAACTTGTGCATATGGTGAAACAGGTTGTGTATTTATAGTATCTTCAATATTGGAACCTAATTTATATTTTTGATTATTGTATTTTAACATATTGGAAGTTTCAATCTTATTCAGTGTGGAAATAATACTCATAAAATAGTCAAAACGCTCTTTTATATTTTTTTGAAATTCCTCTTTTGTCATTTTATATTTATTATCAAATTCACTGACAACATCTTTTAACAATTTGGTTTGTAATTCTAGTTCATTTGTTTGCATACTTTCACATTTATCGTCTATATTACCAGGAACATTGATGCATTGTTTTTGTATATCGCATAATACACCAGATTCATCAGAATTTATATTATTTTTATTAGCATCTTTGTCTAGAACCCATTTATTACCTTTTCTTACATAAAAATCTACTTCATCTGAACTAATCTCACTATAACCTTTATATAAAATAGCATATTGACCATCAATAACCTTTTTATGTCCATCTATTAAAGTATTTGATAAATAATCCGCTTCCGATTCAGTCATTTTCTTCTTTTCCATAAGATTTTTCATAATATGCAATTTTAAGTCTTCTGAAGACATTGTCAATAATTCCTTTCCATAATCGGTCTCCATTAAACCATAATTAGTCCTATCATATTTCTTGTCAAAGTAAATAAGTTTATCGTTATCTGCATCTAATGTTGGTATTGAATCATAATACTTGGCTACAATAATGGTTCTGCATTTATCATCTTCTTGAGCTTTCAATTTTTCATCCTTATCTTTCTTCTCTTCATCAAAGAGTGACGAAAATTCACTAGGAAACATGAGTGGGGCACTTTGTAATGAAAGCGCGGTAGTGTATAATTTTGTATAGTCTTTTATTGTTAATTTTCTCAAAATTTCGGAATTGGTAAATGTTTTTTCAGGTTCAAAAAGTCCATAACCTTCATTAAATACATCATCTCGTAACTGCTTAGAAAGAACGTCAATAATCGAGAAAGCAACATTGAACATGGGTTGGTCTGACCTGAATGACGCAAATTTATTAAATAATCTAGAGCGCTCAATAAACTTCTTATTATATTCTGAAATTTTTTCATCTATAAATCGTGTAATTTCGGTGTATTGCATATAGGTTAGGTCATCACTATAGACTAAGAATGGTTCCAGATAAGAAACCACATCAACAATTGAAAGCTTTCCATGAATATATTTCTTCATTAAATTAAACAAAACCTTGGTTTTTGGAATAATAAGTTTGACAAATTTGTCATAAATTTCAACCTTTGTCATACCTTTTACATCATCATAATTCAAATTCAATATGTAATTCTTAATATTATCCACAAAATTCTGCTCGTTGAATTCAATATCAGTTTCTAAATTATCTATGAAAATATTACTTACATTTGTTTTCTTCTTTAGAAGTTCCCAATAATCCAAAAATATGAGATTTAGCTTGGCTTTGTCTAAAATAGTAGTGCCTGGTAAATTAATCTTTGAAAAACGAATAGCCTGTTCAGGTAATGTAACAAACGATTTAATCGATAATATATCATTACTTGTAATATTGGTTCTTATTGTTACAAAATTTGCACCAGTTGAATCTATGGTATCCAATTTACTATTAGCCAAGTTATATTTAGAAATTACAAACCTTCTGCTTCTCACTGCATTACTACTGAAAATAGAGGAATACATTTCGGTTAAATTATCAATAATTGTATTTATATTCGTATTCACTGCTTTTTCTATGATAATATCGTTCATTGACTCTTCTGGTAAATTTTCAAAAGGCGTTAAATATGGTTCTAAATCCGAATATAAAGCGGAATACTTATTCTGGTCTACTGGCAAATTATTGGATTTATAATTTTCAATCAATTCTTGCATATTTTCAAAATCGGAGAATAAACTTATATTTTCAATATCATTATTATCCTCATCAATATGTTCAGCGTCGTATATTTTTTTGACATTTTTTACAACAGGTAAAATCCAATATAAATTTTTATTAAAATTGGTAAAATAGTCAAGCAATGGTTTGTAAGAGGATTCCTTTATTAAAGCATTTTCTACATTTCCATATTTGTCATATATTGAGAAACGAGTTCTCAATTGTTTAAATCTTTCAATCATAATATGAATGTTGTTGAGAACTCTTGTTGTTCTTTGTGTGCTTGGAATGGTAGAGAGAAGTTCATCTAATAAGTCACTTACTTGTGTTTCTAAGCTATATCGTTGGCTTTTAAGAGCAACATCTACATATTGAATAATTGGTCCCAACTCTTCTTCACCGAATTCAATTTGGTCCGCCTTAATAATAAATTCTCTCAATTGATCCTTGACATTTTTTATTGGTACATCAATTTGTAATGGCACATCTCCCAACACTCTTTTTTCTTGCTCCAATTCTGGAATTACTTCAAAAGGCTCTTCTTCGACAAGAGGTTTTTCTTCGGGTTTCTCTCTAATTTCTATGAGTTCAATTGGTAAATCTTCTGGTATTCCCTTGTAATCAAAATTTAAATATAGCGTATCACCATCTATGCTTTTAATTTCAATCATATCATTTTCTAAATTAGTAATCTCACCTGTTATAATAGTTGGAAATTCACCACCAAAATAAATATTTATCCACTTTCCAGGTAAAAGACCATTTTGCTCAGAATAACTGCGCGATTCATTGCGGCTAATAATTGAAATATTTATAATATTTCCGTCACCAATAATTCCATCAGGTGATATACCTAGACGAATTGTATTCAACGTTTCTGTATCTGTTAACATCATTTTTTCTGAATCAATATAATCAATAATAAATGTTTTATCGTTCAATTGTTCATTTATCGGATTTTTTAGTTCTATAACATCGCCTAATTGCAATTCTAATTTGATTTCATTTATAGGTTCTTCTCTTTCAGTTAGTGTAGATTCAGGTATTTCATCAAGTAATGTATTTTCAGATTCATTTTCACTATCAGAATTGGTTGACATTTTGTTTCTATATTTATACTAGAAATTTTTATGCTTAAGTAAAAATCAATATAAAATATAGTTTAAAGACAAATCGATAATTATACTTAATAACAAATGAGTTATATACAATACAAATTATCTGAAATTCCCGGGTTTACTCATATTATTAATGAAAACCCTGAGACTACTTCAACTATACTAAAATTAAATAAAGTTGAATGTAGAACATCGAATAATGCTACATATAAGGTAATTCGATATGATAAGAATTTTTTGGTTTCTGATTTGATTTCAACTTATGGTCTATGTCGTGCGATAATCGTAAATAGCCAAAATAAAGTGGTTTGTTTCGCACCTCCTAAATCAATTCCTAGTGATAGATTTATTCAGAATTATAGTGAGACTACTGAAGGAGTATTAGCAGAAGAATTTATAGAAGGTACAATGATAAATGTATTTTGGGACCCTTCAATTGGTCTATCAGGCGGTTGGGAAATAGCCACAAGAAATACACCTGGCGCAACGTCTACTTTTTTCAAAGGCGCAAATGGTAAAAAGGGTAAAAGTTTTAGAGAAATGTTTTTAGAGGCTGCTGCAAATTGTAATTTGGTATTACATATGTTGAACCCTATGTATTGTTATAGTTTTGTTTTACAGCATCCAGAAAACAGAATTGTTGTACCATTTAATAAGCCACAATTGTATTTAACGGCAGCTTATACAATTGTTAATGAAGATTCTAATATTTTCGTCCAAGTATTTAATCCGCACATTTTCAAACAATTATTTCCTAGTAATGTTACCATTCAATTTCCTGAAATATACACATTTGATAAATACTCGGACTTGATTGAAAAGTATGCATCTATGAATACGCCTTACAGCATTGTTGGTATCATGCTTCATAACCGCGTTACAGGAGAACGTGCAAAGATTAGAAACCCAGTTTATGAGCAAGTGCGTAGTCTACGTGGAAATCAGCCTAAGTTGCAATATCAGTATTTATCTTTGCGAAAAGAGGGTAAAGTTTGTGATTTTCTTGGATTTTATCCAGAAAATAAGAAAGAGTTTTCTATATTTAGAGACCAACTGCATTTGTTCACAGATACATTATTTGGAAATTACAAGGCTTGTTATATAAAAAAAGAAAAGCCTTTGAAGGAATATCCTGACCAATACAGAACGCATATGTTCAATATTCATCAAACATATTTGACAGACCTTCGAGAGCAAAAACAATTTATAACTAGCTCTATTGTCCAAAAATATGTGAATGAATTACATCCATCACTGCTAATGTTTTGCTTGAATTTTCAGATGAGAAAACGTAATGTAGATACGATTTCGTCCACTTTTTAAGAATAATATTTTTAATTTAATATAAATCCACTTTTTCAAAAGGTGGATTTATATTTGGCTCCACTTTTTCAAAAGGTGGATTTATATTTGGCTCCACTTTTTCAAAAGGTGGATTTATATTTGGCTCCACTTTTTCAAAAGGTGGATTTATATTTGGCTCCACTTTTTCAAAAGGTGGATTTATATTTGGCTCCACTTTTTCAAAAGGTGGATTTATATTTGGCTCCACTTTTTCAAAAGGTGGATTTATATTTGGCTCCACTTTTTCAAAAGGTGGATTTATATTTGGCTCCACCTTTTGAAAAGGTGGATTTGTTAAAAGTTGACAAGAAGTCCTTCTTCATCTTTGTAAACACTTCAACCGAATCCGCAATACATTCCTTCAAATGACCCTTGATTGTCGATTTCTCTACTGCCTCCGCATAGGCAACACGAATAATGCTATGAGTGTCATGTGGATGCATCTTTTTGAAACCGCAAAAGGTAAGTACATTGGTCTCATAAAATTTGCTATATAGACAATATTCTAACATTTTTCCAATGGTATAATCCTCATTTTCCAGAATAACATCAAAACAATTAGCAAGTGTATTGTCTGCATTATTGATTACAAGTTCGTCTTTTTCAATAATCGTATCCAAATCTCCAAGACGACCGATAATGATCTTGCACGCAGCATTCAAAAGCTCATCATTTGTATATACACCAACACTTTGTAGAACAAAGTCAAAACTATCTTTTTTGGTAATGCGTTTGCCTTCTAAGAGCTTCCAATTTTCCGCCTCAAATTTGATCTGCTCAGGAGTCTTACCTTCGTCTTTCCATGTTTGCATCTTTCTGGCTAATTCAGCCTCCTGAACTGCAGTATCAATTGTGAAACCATAAGAGCAAGTACTAACTGCATTAAACATTCCATCTTCCTTCGCAGACCCAATATCAAACTCGCAAGTTAGATGCAACTTTTCACCTGGTATCTCTTCAGAAATTTTGGGTCGCAAACGTACAATGTCGATGAAATAACCAGTGGTGTCATCAGGCGGAAATATTTCGCGAACCCTATCTTTTGATAATTCTTTATCAGTAACAAGGTCTTTAATAGTAAAATGCTCTGTAGTGACATATATAAGATTATCTGTAGTGTTTTCAACATTGACCTCCAATAAATAGTTCTTAAGGGGGAACTCTTCGATATTTTTAATATGAATAGGAATGCAACTAAGGCGCTGTTTTATAATTTCATTATTAAGGCGACACGTATTGACATAAATTGTGCATTTATTTTGCTCATTTGGTGTTGTTCTGAATACAACTTGAGGAATATCGGAAAGCAGAGTTCTTCGCAATGCATTTGCCAAGCTTACGTTTACACCGCTTAAGGCAAAGCCAATAGAATCATCATCAGTTTCAATTAATTCAACGTGTGGGTTCATTACTATATATTGTAATATTATATTTAAATTATTAATTTAAATCATTTTTTTATCCACATTTATCCACCTTTATCCACCTTTTGAAAAAGGTGGAGCCAAAACCTTGCTATTTGTTTCTATTTTTATTATATTTAGAATTACTTAATTATATAAATTTTGTAAGAGTTTTGGCTCCACCTTTATCCACCTTTTTATCCACCTTTTTATCCACCTTTTTATCCACCTTTTTATCCACCTTTTGAAAAAGGTGGAGCCAAAACCTTGCTATTTTGTTTTCTATTTTTATTATATTTAGAATTACTTAATTATATAAATTTTGTAAGAGTTTTGGCTCCACCTTTTTCAAAAGGTGGATAAAGGTGGATAAAGGTGGATTTGAGTTAAATATTCATTTTGAATTTCCTTAGTGTAATATAATGAGCAGCATTTTATATTATAGCAAGTACTGCGAAGTTTCAAAAAAATACTTACAGATGTTATCTAAATCAAATGTACAAAATGATATTCATTTTATTTGTATTGATAAAAGAGTAAAGGACGCTTCTAATAAAACCTATATTATTTTAGAAAATGGGCAAAAAATAATTTTACCAGAAAATATTACACGAGTACCTGCATTATTGTTGTTAAACCAAGGTTATCAAGTATTATATGGTGATCAAATTCTTCAACATTTAAAACCTAGACAAGAAGTAGAAGTTAGACAAGCTACACAAAATAATATGGAACCAATGGCATTTTCATTGGGAGGCGGTTTTAATAATATAGTATCAGACCAATATAGTTTTTTAGACCAGGAACCAGAAGATTTAGAAGCAAAAGGAAATGGAGGCATGCGACAAATGCATAATTACGTAGATTTAAACACTGCATTTAGCGGTCAAATATCAAAATATGATAATCAAGAAGAATCAAATACAACGATTAGAGGTTCTAAAAAAATGGCTGAAAATGATTCAAACCAAGAGATGGAGTCTAGAATGAAAAAAATGCAAGAGGAGAGAGAATCTGATATGCAGAAAATGTCAGGAAATAGACCTCCTATCTAATGTACCTTTTAATATTTCAAACGCCGATTTACGACAATTAGATTTACGACAATTAGATTTACGACAATTAACAAATAATTTTTATTGTATTTTCTTTTTTCATATGAGTAATCTTAGAAAGATTATATTTTCTTGGTGTAAAATTTGAAATGCAGCAAATAGATATATATATATATATAGATATTATAAATGAGTTTTAATTATTTAACAATTGGATATGATTGTTCACCGGCGTCAGCATTAATGGAGTTAAATTTGCGAGAATTTGCTCTCCCATTTGATTGGATTGTTTCTAATGTAGAGGTTCTACAAATGTGTTTTGAAACTAAATTTAAATATTTTCATAAAAATTTAACTTTTAATTACAATAAAACGAGATTAATAGACCATTATGGTTTTCAATTTCCACACGATTATCCGTTAACCAATAATAATACTAATTTTGAAAATAATATAGGCGATGGTGTATTAGGCGAGGGTGTATTTGGCGAAGAATACGACATTTGTATCACTGAAAAATGGTATCATCATTATAGTGTTGTATTAAATAAATATAATAGAAGAATTGAAAGATTTAATAATATTATAAATGATACGAAACCGATTATTGTTTTATGTAGATATAATACGAAAGATGTATTAGAATTACAAGAACTATTTATAAAATATTATAAAAATAACAATATTTATTTTGTCAATTCCTGTAATGAACCTTTTGAAAATGATTATATAAAAAATATTTATACAGAGAAGGAAAATAAGTGGAATGATGTAAATGTATGGAAGGAAGGTATCAGCGATATTATAACAAAAATAAACAATAATTCACTATTTTCAGGTTGTAATTCAAGAACAATTTAATCTTATACAAAAGTTTGAAATCGGCGTTTGAAATGATAAAAGGTGGATATAATGGAAACTTTTTGGCTCCACCTTTTTACACCCTTGAAGATTTAAATTGGAACAAAAACAATATAAAACTATAATATTATATTTCTTTATAATGGAAAATACTCAAACATATATTAAAACAGATAATAACAAAATTATAAATGAAAAATGTATAAAATGGGTAGAAAAAATGGGTGAGTGTTTGGAAGTTTGTACAAAATCAACAGGTTGTAATGGAAAAACACATGGTGATACACATAAAATATGTAAATTTAATAATTTAGATAATTATAATAAACTTAATAAGCATTTTGAATAAATATCCCATTTTAAATCTTCAATGTGAAAAAGGTGGATATAATGGAAACTTTTTGGCTCCACCTTTTAAAAAGGTGGATATAATGGAAACTTTTTGGCTCCACCTTTTAAAAAGGTGGATATAATGGAAACTTTTTGGCTCCACCTTTTAAAAAGGTGGATATAATGGAAACTTTTTGGCTCCACCTTTTAAAAAGGTGGATATAATGGAAACTTTTTGGCTCCACCTTTTAAAAAGGTGGATATATAATATATTGCGAAATGAATTTAAAAATAAAAATATAAAATTAAATAAATGGCTACTAATATTTTAAGCGCTTTTAATGATCATTTTTTGGAGTTTGTAAATGATGTCCAGAATGTTTTTCCAGAGGATACAGATATTTTAACAGCAAAAAATGCATTTTTAACTGCTAGAAAAGCAAACCCAAAGTTAATTGTAAAAATTTGGAAAGTATATGTTGTTGAAAAATATAGAAAAGAGATTGACTCTGGTAATATCGAGTTTTTTGTAAATAAAGATTATGCAAATGACATATCTGTTTCACCTTATTCTGATAAAATCACTGAAGCTATTGATAGATTAAGAGATCCTGTTAAAAAAATGAATGCAGATGAACAATCAAAAACCATGAAATACATTGAAAATCTAACAAAATTGTCTGATTTAATTTCTATTTCATTATAATTGTTTTATAAATTATAAAGGTTGTATAATTAGTATTAGTAATACTATACAATATATATATTTGTTTGAGTTTGATTTAAATAAATATATTTATTATTAAATAATATGTCAGAAGAAACCATTATCAAATCAGTTCCTGAAGAATTTTTCAAAGTTATTCGTGATTTTATAGGAGATTTGAGAGTTACTTTTCCTGAATATGAGACATTTATTAGTAAATGGTGGAGTCCAAAAGAACATTTTAATTATATCGAAGATGAAATAGAGAGAAATATTGCACATGAAACGTCTGAAAAAAAATCTATTCACCTTTTATTTGATTTCTGTTCGAAAAAGTTCCCTCCTAGATTTTTTGATATTTTATATCAAAATGATGAAATGTTTAAGGAAGAATCTGACATTGATACTGAATTCTTACCTAAAATACATTTCAAAAACTTATGGCAATGTGATATTTCAGATAAAACGCGTGAAACAATTTGGAAGTATTTACAATTAATTACATTTTCAATTGTTGGAACACTTGAAAACAAGGATGCTTTTGGAGATACTGCAAAACTTTTTGAAGCAATTAATGCCGACGAATTCAAGAGCAAATTGGAAGAGACATTGTCTCATATGCAAGGACTCTTTGATTCTAGTGGTAATTTTGAAAGTGATTCTGAAAATTTAGGAGAAGGATTAAAAATGGATGACATGCCAGATCCAACTCAAATTCACGACCATATTACGGGGATGTTGGATGGGAAACTCGGGAAATTGGCGCGTGAAATTGCAGAAGAAACCGCTGCTGACTTAAATATGGATTTTGAAAATACTACGGACATGAAAGATGTATTTCAAAATTTAATAAAAAATCCAGCAAAATTGATGGGACTTGTTAAGAATGTTGGAAGCAAACTAGATGATAAAATAAAATCAGGTGATCTAAAAGAGAGTGAATTAATTTCGGAAGCCACTGATATTATGAATAAGATGAAAAATATGCCAGGTATGGGGAATATTCAGTCTATGTTATCTAAGATGGGAATGGGTGATTTAGGTGCTGCAATGGGTGGAAGTGGTGCCAAGATGAATATGGGTGCTATGGAAGCCAACTTGACTCAGCGCATGAAGATGGCAAAAATGAAAGAACGTATGCAGTCAAAGGCTCAAGCAAATGCTAGAGCAAGAACAGAACAATCTGAAGCTAATGCTAATGCTAATGCTAATGCTTCAGCTAGCCCAGCAATATCTGAAGAAGAATTGTTGAAATTATTTAGTTCAGCTGAGAAAGCAGAGAGAACTCCTAGAGGTGCAAAACCAGAGCAAAATAATAATTCTGGTAAAAAAAAGAAGAAAGGAAAGAAATAAGAACAAAAGAAAGAAATAAGAACAAGAGAAAGAAATAAGAACAAGAGAAAGAAATAAGAACAAGAGAAAGAAATAAGAACAAGAGAAAGAAATAGTAAATGCAAGAAAACTTTATTAATTTTAGTTAATAAAGTTTTTTAAAAGATTATTATATATATAATGACAATTCAATTCTGGTCCAATCAACCTACTATATTATTTAATAAAGAATCGATGTTTGAATTATGGCCTACAACAGAAATGTGTTATGAGCAAAAGTTGAATGCTATCACAAGGTTGGTTATTTTATTATCAATTTTAGGATATATTTTAACCATGTCATTAAGAGTATTAGGTGTTGGCGTATTTACTCTTCTTATTATTTTTGTATTATTTACCCTGCGCAAACAAAAGATTACTAAACAAATGTTAGAAGAGGGATTCAACAATTATGGTGCACCTTTGCCTGAACAATCTTATGTCAATCCTGTTACTTTAGAGTCTCTTCTCAAATCAGATTTTAAAGAGGGCACCAAGAAGAATCCATTTAGCAATGTCCTATTGACACAAATCGGTGATAATCCAGAGAGAAAATCAGCACCACCAAGTTTTAATGTTGATGTGTCTGAAGATATTACTCGAAATGTAAAGAAATCTGTGCAAATGATGAATCCTGATATTAAGAACACTGATAAGCAGCTATATGGTGACCTTTGGCAGAATTTTTTGTTGGATGATGCCAATAGAGTATTTTACAGCACTGCAAACACACGTGTAGAACCTGGTGATCAAAGCAGTTTCGGAAAGTATTTATATGGCACAATGCCCAGTTCGAAGGAAAGTACACCTTCTGGTAATATGCAGAGAGAAAAAGATGCATACAGATACACATTATATTAATAGCATTAGTCGTAACAAAATTTATTACATATCCATCTTTATAAAATGTGGAGCGCAAACCTTTTATACTTTGTTGTATTTTTATACATAAAATCATAAAAATTTTGATATAGTTTATTCAAAAATATAAACAATTATGGTAAATTAATTAATTCAAGAATCAAATATTATTAGATAGACATTTAGAAACACTGAAACATTTAAAATTAAATTAATAAAAAAATGTATATTATAATATATAAATGGCTAATGTCTCTAGTTATACCTTCGATAATATGTCGCGAATTGGAAATGATGATTGTTGTCTATCACAAACCGATATACAAAATGTAGCATCGTGCAACTATTCTACACAAAATTTTTTCGCCTCTGATTGCTCAATGAAGAATCCTATTGAGCTCGCTACTTCGCAGCCAGGTATCATGTATAATGGTGGTTACAACTCTGGTGCCGGAGGATGCAACATTGATGACTCATCTAGACTTCAAATTGGAACAATTCAAACTCACCCTAAGTCACAAATTGATTTGTTTCATCGCCCTTTTGCTACAGTTCCCTTTTTGGGACGTGGTTCAGTGAACCCTGTCATGGAATCACAGATTCAACAAGGCGAGCAACTTATGAACAAGCGCAGTGTCAATACTTTAAGTGAACGTAGCTACATTAAGTATTACCAAACTCCTCTTCTTCCTGCAGTGCAAGAGAGACTCAATAATTCTGCCAACCAAATTGAGAGCGATGCTTCTGATGGATGGATTCGTGGTGGTGTCCCTTCGCGTGAATTGACACGTGACACTGAGTATTCTAAAAGATAAATTAAATTTTTAATAAAATTATCACTTTATTGGTTAGAATATAAAGACTAATTAATATTTATATATAATTTATATAAATTATGTATAATACAAAATTTAATTGCACATATAATACTTCTGAAGTTTTTTTAGAATCTGATGAAATTAGCGAAGATGAAAAAGAGTTTATTAGAGATTCTCTCTATCGCCAAGAATTACTCAACATTTTAGGAATGGATGAATTCAATGAAGACAAAATGACACAAGCTATACACGAATTGTTTGAAAGAATTGAATCTTGTATTCAATTGAAAGAATGTATGACAAAATTGGCCGGACAATTCATGAGTGAGGACTTGGAATTAGGTCTAATGATATTATACGCTTATGATTATATGTATTTAACGCATATTTGTGTATGCGAATATTTAGAAACTGCATCAATTTCATATGAAAATATGTGTAAATTAAGATCAATTTTATTTTAATCCATTCCACCTTTAAGAAAGGTGGAGCCAAAAATATCAAATTTATATTTTTTATAATTTGTATTATATTTAAAGTTTTGGCTCCACCTTTTGTAAAAAGGTGGATTTTTTTAAAGGTGGATATATATAGATGGCTTCTACTCGCAATATTAATACCCGAGGTAATTATTGTTTAGAACAACGTGATTTTGCACTACATGAGAATTATACTTTATATCCCAACTCGCAATATGGTGAGGCTTACAAAACTGAATTACCTGGAAATGGACTTTTGCCTGCCCAAATTCCTTGGAACAAGCTTTCCAATAATGCCGCCGATACTGAATCCTTTTTGCTAGGAATTAATTCTACAAACTTAGTGAATCCTGCACCATGTTTTACGCCTCAAATTACGCAGCTATATTCCACAAATATATACAAAAAAGGTCCTTCATTTGTTCCTGAGCCTTTAGTCATTGAAAAGAACCAAAGACCTTTACCTATTCCAAATTAAAACATAAAAATAAAGTATTACAATTTTACATTAATAAATATTTAAAAAATCAATTTAAAATATTTATTGTTTTATATAAATGAGTAACATAAATGCGCAAAACATAACAAGTCAGAATATTAAAGTGACAAATTTGAATGTTACTAATATTAACGGAGTGCCATATAACTCATCAAACATTTGTGGACCATCTAATACAGGTTATTATATTCCGTGTGAAGCATGTGATTATCAAGGGCCTGAAGAATGTGATTGTGGTGAACCATGTGATTATGTAGAACCTCAGCATGATGAGTGTGATTGTTTTGTCCCTTGTAATAATGGTGGAGGTGGAGGTCCTGGAACAACTGGACCAACCGGAACAACTGGTGCAACTGGACCTACTGGTGCAACTGGACCTACTGGACCAACCGGAACAACTGGACCTACTGGAACAACTGGACCAACCGGAACAACTGGACCTACTGGACCTACTGGACCTACCGGAACAACTGGACCTACTGGACCTACTGGTGAAACCGGAACAACTGGACCTACTGGACCTACTGGACCTACCGGAACAACTGGACCTACTGGTGAAACCGGAACAACTGGACCTACTGGACCTACTGGTGAAACCGGAACAACTGGACCTACTGGACCTACTGGTGAAACCGGAACAACCGGAACAACTGGACCTACCGGACCTACTGGACCAACTGGACCTACTGGACCTACTGGTGAAACCGGAACAACTGGACCTACTGGACCTACTGGTGAAACTGGACCTACCGGAACAACTGGACCTACTGGACCTACTGGAACAACTGGAACAACTGGACCTACTGGACCTACTGGTGAAACCGGAACAACTGGACCTACTGGACCTACTGGTGAAACCGGAACAACTGGACCTACTGGACCAACCGGAACAACTGGACCTACCGGAACAACTGGACCTACTGGACCTACTGGTGAAACTGGTCCTACTGGACCAACTGGAACAACTGGACCTACTGGTGAAACTGGACCTACTGGTGAAACTGGTCCTACTGGACCTACTGGTGAAACTGGACCTACTGGTAACACTGGACCTACTGGTGAAACTGGTCCAACTGGACCTCCAGCTGAAGGATTATCCAATCTATATACCCGTCAAGACACGACCGAAGTAAACCCAACATATCTTCAATTAGGACAATTTGACGTAAATTCTATAGATGTTTCAGGTAATACAGATTTGTCAGGTAATTCTATTCCAAAACCACTATATGAAGGAGTTTTACTAGGTTCAGACCCATCAGGGATTCAATTCTCTACTACACAAGTTTTTTTAACTTTAAAAAACGTAGTCCTTATACCACCAACAAAATGGTATTTATTAAATTATTTTAATACTACTGCTCCAAATAGCGTATATGTGTATTGGGAATTATATACAATGTATAACGAAGATTTATCTACAAGAATATTGTTAGCAACATCAACGCCAACATTGATAAATGATACAGGTTCTGCTCCTTACATAATCACTGGAGAAATACAAAACACAACTATATTAGGTTATCCATATCCTCGTTTACAAGTGCGTATTATGGCATATTCTGTAGCAGTAGATGCAACTTTAACTGGTTATTATTATGTAAATAATCCAAATGATTTTACTATTACACCAATAGGTGCCACTGGACCTGCAGGAGTAACTGGTTTTACTGGACCTGCAGGAGTAACTGGTTTTACTGGACCTGCAGGAGTAACTGGTTTTACTGGTATTACTGGGTCAACTGGTTTTACAGGACCGACTGGTTTTACTGGTTTTACAGGACCGACTGGTTTTACTGGTGAAACTGGGCCAACTGGTGAAACTGGGCCAACTGGTGTAACTGGTTTTACTGGACCTGCAGGAGTAACTGGTTTTACTGGACCTACAGGACAAACAGGACCTACTGGACCTACTAATCCTAACTCTACATCAGTTACAATAACAGATGTAAGTAATAATGCAACTTATTATCCTACTTTTGTTAGCGGTGCAGGTTCAGGTATAACCTTAAACGCGGATATAACGACTACTCCTTTAACATATAATCCAAGCACAGGTCATTTAACTACTACTAGATTTGTAGGTGATTTGAGTGGTAATCTGATCGGTGGTTTAGGTGGTGAAGTTGTCTATCAATCAGCGGTTAATACTACTGCTTTTTTAGCAAACGGAACGGCAGGACAAGTTTTACAATCTAACGGAACTACTCTCGCCCCTACTTGGACGACTCCTTCTATATTAGCAAATGAAACCGTTGTAGGAACTAACCCAATATCACCATCAATACCACTTACATTATTGGGAGGGACAACGCACACCCTCGCAAGTGGTTCAACAATAGGTCAAACAAAAACAATTATTAAGACAAGTAGTAATGTATGGTCACCTTTTACTTGGACTACTTCCACAGCACCTTTAGGTTCTTCTGTGACGTCAATACCTGAAATAAGAGCGTTAAAATATGACTCTGTTTTAAACCGAATGTATGTAGGTGGCTCTTTTCAGTCGATCGGAGGTGTCGCAAATACGGGTAGAATTGCTTATTACGATTTTGCTCTTTCAACTTGGAATGCGATGGGGACTGGGGCAGCAACGAATACGGTAAGGACAATTGCTATTATCGGCACAAGGGTATATTGTGCGGGACAAGTGACTCTTTTTGGAGGTGTCGCAAATACACTTAATATTGCTTATTGGGATACTGGGACGAATGTTTGGAATGCGATGGGAACTGGGGCGAATGGCACAGTTCAACAACTTCAAGTTGGAACAGGTAATAACTTGTATGTAGGTGGGGATTTCCTTCTGCTTGGGGGTATAGCAAATACAAATCGGATAGGGTTGTGGAATGGTGCTGCTTTTAGTGCGTTAGGGACTGGTATGAATGGTAATGTATCTGATTTAACTTGGGATGGAACAAACCTGTATGCAGTAGGACAATTTAGTTCGGCAGGAGGTGTCGCCTTAACTACTTATTTTTCTTTTTGGAATGGTGCTACTTGGGTATCCTACGGTGCTAATCAAATATCAGGTCAAACGTCTGCTTGTAAATATATTAGTCCGAATTCCATTGTAATTTCAGGTTTAAATTCTACTCTTGGAACGGCATACTCATTTGGTGCATTAGTTTTTACTATATCCACATCAACATTGTCTATTTTTCCA
>Ga0209443_1000198_pt1 | contig 39051 bp, 38 predicted proteins | sample LauGreBMM110DCMD_2_FD_187571 | JGI IMG/M metagenome (GOLD analysis project Ga0209443, IMG submission 187571) | Freshwater lake microbial communities from Lake Michigan, USA - Su13.BD.MM110.DCMD (SPAdes) (version 2) | ecosystem: Environmental > Aquatic > Freshwater > Lake | place: Lake Michigan... | reverse complement strand
CATCCAACAGTTAGCTAATTTTAAGGTACGGAGCAGTGATGGAGAATTTAATTTAAAGTTTGGCTTGAATGGGGACTACCAACGCTTCAATCTTCCTGGCATTTTGGAAGCGGTCAAGCAGCTTCGGGATCAGGGTTGGAACCTTCCGGATCAGGCTCTTAAAGCTGGTTTGGAAAATGTGACTGAGCAAACGGGTCTGAAGGGTAGATGGCAGCTATTGCAGCTAAAACCGCTTATCATAGCCGATACAGGTCACAATGAGGCTGGGATTTTAGAGGTAGTGAACCAGCTTAAAAATTATTCATATTCCCAACTTTGGATGGTGATTGGAATGGTGAATGACAAGGATATCTCCAAGGTTTTGGACTTACTGCCAAAAGAAGCTACCTATATTTTTTGCCAAGCAAGCATCCCTCGCGCAATGGATGCCTATGAATTGGAAAGGAAAGGGAATGAAAAAGGCCTGATTGGACAGGTTATTTCCAAGGTTACAGATGCCCTAGAATTTGCAAGAAAAAATGCATCTCCCGATGACCTGATATTTATTGGAGGCAGTACTTTTGTAGTTGCAGAAATTGAAAATCTTTAATGAGTAGAAATAAGCTAGTTCGCTTTGCCCAAAACGAAGTCAACCCCAATGTAGTACAGGAAGGTAAGCCTATTTTTGAGCAAGTAAAAGGGCAGTGGAACACACTTCAGTTTGCCAATAATCAGCCTTTAGTCGTCGAATTGGCCTGTGGAAGAGGTGAATTTACCTTGGGTTTAGGTCGGCAGTATCCGAATCAAAATTTTATTGGAGTAGACATTAAAGGCAGTAGAATTTGGAAGGGGAGCTCTACTGCTACTGCAGAGGGTATTCATAATGTGGCATTTTTACGAATCCAAATTCAGCAGCTGCAAGATTTTTTTGCTCCAGGTGAGATCTCAGAACTCTGGATTACATTCCCAGATCCATTTCCAAGGGATGGGGATGAAAAGCGAAGATTGACTTCCCCTAAATTTTTGGAGATGTACAAGCAGCTGGTAAAGGCTGGTGGACTCATTCACTTCAAAACAGACAATACAGGGCTCTATGAGTACACGGAGTTGGTTTTAAGCGTTCGACCCGATTGCCAGATTCGAAATAACACGTCAGATTTTTACGAAAGTGAGCTCCGCGATGCGCATTATGGCATCAAGACGCGTTATGAGAAGATTTTTTCGGATAAGGGAGAGAAAATCAAGTACATCCAATTTTCATTTATTGAATAAAATCGGCATCTCTGTAGCGTGGATTGGGGTAACTGTAGAATCCTTCACCAGTTTTCTCACCAAGTTTGCCTTGTTCAATATAGGTTTTCAATAAAACAGCAAATGCTTGCGATGCTGAATCTGGCATTTTATGGGTAACATGCCAAGCAGTATCCAATCCTATGGAATCTAAAATTCCAAATGGTCCCATCGGCATGTGGAAATTGACCATCCAGGACTTGTCGATATCTTCAATGCTTCCCACTTCTCGCGTGATTAGTTTTCCAGCAGCTCCCAATAGCGCCATCAACATTGTGTTGAACAGGTATCCGGGGTTTTCTTTCCTTACGATGACAGGAACCTGATTTAATTGCCTCCCTAGCACTTCCAATACCTCAATTAGTGCAGGATCTGTTCCTGGATGGGGCATTATATCTACCACTCTAGAATAAAAGACATCATGAAAATGGAAGGCACAAAACTGCTGTGGTCGACCAGTTTCTTCAGCAAATTGGGAGGGGAGAAGGTAGGAGGTATTCGTGGTCAACCAGGTATTTGTGTCTGCTAGCTGCCCAACTTGTGTCCACAAGGCCTTTTTGATAGTGACATCTTCTGTAACACTTTCATTCACAAGATAAGCTCCTTTCAATGCCTGGCTAAGGTCCAAGGTAGGCTGTACCCGTTGGAGGATTGCTGGTACTTGTGATTCGGTAAGGTTTCCCGCACGAACAAGTTGGCGAAGGATTTTTTGCATGGTCAGCAAAGCCGAATCTAGAGATGCTTGTTTCAAGTCAAAGATCGACACAGAAAATCCTGAAATTGCAGCTTGAAGCGCTACACGTGAGCCAAGTGTTCCAGCTCCTAGGATGCAAATTTTTTGAAGAGTCATGTGAATTAGAGTTGATTTTTTTGAAGGGTTTGTATCGCTTTTTTACCTGCAGCTTCTACTACATAGATTAGTTGTGCAAATCTAGCATCGCTAGAATGGCCTTGGGAATATCTTTTAAAGATTTGCTGAGCGATTACTGCAACTTTAAAAAGTCCAAAAACATAATAAAATATCATTTCTTCCTTGGATCCTGCGGCTTTCGAAAAATAGTAGTCCATCAGCTCTTCCCGGGTAAGGTTACCAGGTAGGTGACTCAAATTAAATAGCTTGAGGATTTCTGGATCTTTTTCTTCTGCCCAATAAGCAAGGCTAGTTCCTAAATCCATTAGTGGATTGCCAATGGTGGCCATCTCCCAATCCAATACACTTTGGATATTGCAGGGGTCATCAGGATATAAAACTAAATTATCGTATTTGAAATCATTGTGAATAAAGGCTGTGTATTCAGTGTAAGGAATGTTTTCCTGGAGCCAGGTAGCTACATTTTCAAGCTCAGACAATTCGTTTGTTTTGGCTCGAAAGTACCGCTCCACCCATCCGGTCACTTGCCGTTGGGTAAAGCCTTCTGGCTTACCCAATTGAATAAGCCCTGATTCCTGAAGTTCCAACTGATGGAGGTCAACCAAACAGTCAACTGCACTTCTCGAAAGCTTCTCAAACTCCTTTCCTCCAAGAGTCAATCCTTTGGGTACCTTGTTTCTTAAAATCGCACCTTCGACAAATTCCATTAAAAAAAAGGGAGCTCCAAAAATAGACTCCTCCTCACAAAAAAGAATGGGATTGGGGCTCTTGGTATATCCTGCTTTTTTTAAGCCTTGGAGAATTTTAAATTCTCTTCCCATATCATGGGCTTTGGCGATTTTTTCACCAAAAGGAGGCCTCCTCAAGATGAGTTTTCCAGTTGGACTTTGCACCAAAAAGCTCAGGTTGGAATAGCCTCCTGGAAGTTGATCGACTTGGATTTGCTCAGCGGCACATGTTAGATTGGCAGCTAAATATTCTCTCAGCAAATCAAAATTCAAGGTGCTGCTCATTTACTGTTGTAATTTTTAAGAATGCTTCTTGCTAAGGCTGATTTATGCACCTCATCGGGCCCATCGTAGATTCGTGCACCTCGCTCGTGTCGGTACCAAAAGGAGAGCAACGTATCATCGGTGATTCCCAGTGCCCCGTGTACTTGGATGGCTCGATCAATTACCTTCATCAATACATCTGCTACAAAAAATTTGATGGTAGAGATATCTTCTTTTACAGCTTTCGCTCCTAATTCTTGCATCTTTTGAGCCGTATCCAATACCATCAAGCGGCTGGCTTTGATTTCTGCTCGACTTTCAGCAATCCAATTTTGGACTGTTTGTTTTTCGGCCAAAACTTTACCTACCTCGAGTTCTCGAGAAAGGGCTCGCTTGCACATCATGTCAAATACGCGTTCGCAAATCCCTATCCAACGCATGCAATGGTGGATTCGACCAGGACCTAGGCGTTCTTGTGCCAGTTCAAATCCTTGGCCTTCCAGTCCAATGCGATTGGTTACAGGAACTCTACATTGCTCAAATTTCACTTCAGCATGGGAAAGGTAATCTTCCCCCGCTTCCCCCATAATGGGAATGTTGCGAACCAAGGTATAGCCAGGCGTATCCAAAGGAAGTAGGATCATGCTTGCCTTCTGGTAGGGAGAGGGCGCATTTGGGTTCGTTACTGCCATAACAATAGTGAATTTAGCGCCATCGGCTGCTGTGGTAAACCATTTGTGCCCTTGAATGAGGTAGTCTTCCCCATCTACTACAGCTGTAGTAGCCATATTCACCGGGTTACTTCCTGCAAATTCTGGTTCGGTCATGGCAAAGCAAGAGCGGATTTCGCCTCGTTGCAAGGGCCCAAGCCACTTGGCTTTTTGCTGTTCAGATCCAAACTGGTGGAGTAGCTCCATATTGCCGATATCTGGAGAAGCACAGTTAAAAATGTAATGTCCAATTGGGCTTTGGCCTAAAATTTCAGAGACATGTGCAAATTGAAGAAGATTCAATCCTAGACCCCCTTCGTTTTTGGGAAGGTGAGGGGCAAAAAGTCCGAGAGACTTTGCTTTTTCACGAAGTGCTTGAAGCTGGGGTAAATACTGTTTGAAGGGTCCTTTGACTACCTGCAGGTCTATAGGTAAGATTTCCTGTGCCACAAACTGCCGGTAGGCAATAAGGAGTTGCTGCAGTTGTTCTGGGGTAATTTCTTGGGTCGATTTCATGTTTCTCAAATGGTAAAGCCTCCATCGGCCGTTAAAATCGCTCCGGTGGTGTAGGTGGATGCAGCAGAGGCTAGAAATAAGGCCATTGCTCCAATCTCTTCCGCTGTTCCCGCTCGTTTGATTGCTAATTGTTTAATAATCATAGACATGATTTTTTCATTGGACCAAAGTGCCTCAGAGAATTTTGTCTGGATAAGACCAGGGCAAATGGCATTTACACGAATCTTTGAATCTCCCCATTCTTTGGCAAAAACTTTGGTCAACGAGATCAATGCAGCTTTAGAAACCGAGTAAATCCCCAGACCTTGTTCAGGCGATAAGCCCCCAATGCTTGAAATGTTTATTACAGATGCACCGGAAGATTTTCTCAAGTGGGGGTAACAAAGTCTACACAGTTCAAATGCTGCCTTGACATTGACATTCATGATTTTATCGAAGGCCTCTAGGGTCGTTTCGTGTACAGGTCCAAAAACAGGGTTACTAGCGGCATTATTTACGAGGATGTCGATGGTTCCGTATTTTTCAACTGTTTTTTCAACAAGTATTGGGAGCTCGTTCATGTTTCCCACATTGCATGCGATTCCGGTAACTTCATAGCCTTTGGAATTGAGCTGAAGGGCTTGTTCATCGAGCACATCTTGTTTTCTACTGCTGATGACTACTTTTGCTCCTGCAGCAGCGAAGATTTCTGCAATGCTAAATCCTATTCCTTTACTTGCTCCAGTAATCAGAGCTACTTTTCCATCCAAAGAAAAAACTGAAGATAAATCCATGTGTTTTGGGGTTATTTTTCTTCCAAAAGATAGGAAAAATATGGCCATGCTGTAACTTGTGGCCCAAGCAATTTGAAATTATATCCCTCATTTTATCCTATTAACGAGCACATGAAAGAATTAATTTTTGATCAAACCGGTACGCCTCAGGAAGTCTTGTATCTCAAAGAAAGTGAATTGCCTGAAGCTAAGGCACATGAGGTACTGATACGGGTGACAGCTAGAAATATCAATCCTTCCGATATTATGTTTGTTCGTGGTATGTATGGGATAACGCCCAAACTACCAAGCAGTGCAGGTTTTGAGGCATGTGGAGTTGTAGAAAAAGCGGATGAAGCTGGAAAAGTACCTGCAGGTACTCGAGTGATGTTTACTGCCATTGGTACTTGGAAAGAATATGTCTGTGTTCCAGCTGCTTTGGTGATACCTGTTCCTGCTCAAATGCCGGATGAGGTAGCCTGCCAGGCCTTTGTCAATCCAATGACTGCCTATGGCATGATTGAAGATTCTGGACTAGAAGCTGGCCAGTGGTTAATGCTTACTGCTGGTGCTTCAGCCTTTGGCAAGTTTGCCATACAGATGGCCAAAGCTAAGGGTATCCGTGTGGCAGCAACTGTTCGTCATGAATCCCAAAAGCAATTGTTGCTGGATTTAGGTGCTGAGCTGGTGATCAATACAGCAACAGAGAAATTGGCAAAAGTAATCTTCGAAAAAACTGAGGTAGGAGTGAATGTGGTTTTTGATGCGGTAGGAGGGGAATTGGGAGTGAAGGCCTTGTCTTGTCTGAAGCAAAAGGGCAGAATGATGGTATTTGGAGCCTTATCCTTAGAAAACCTATCCATCAATAGCGGGTTGTTGATCTTTAAAAATCTACGAATCGATGGATTCTGGCTGAGTACTTGGATTGAAGAGCTCCCAGCGGAACAACGAATGAAAGCTTTTCAGCGTGTTTTTGGATTTTTGATGCAGGATACCTCCAAGGTAGATGTAGCGGCAACCTACCCACTTTCTGAGTTTAAAGCGGCATTAGACGCCTATGAGCAAGCAGGAAGAAATGGAAAAATCCTCCTCATAAGTGAATAGTTGCTTTAATTTGAATCACTAATTTTAGGATTATCGCCATATTTGTAGTCAAACAATCAATCAAGAGATCAACCATGAATTGGGAAAAAATAGACCAGGAGCTTACAGAAATTGTTCAACAAAGGAATCAGCTAAGTGCCTTGGAATATAGTGATGAGAACTACGATGATTTAGAGGAGCAATTGCATGATCTTGAGGATGACTTCAACGAAAATCACGAGGAGCTTTTAGCTCCCGAATTAGAAAAGATTTACACCAAGTTAAAGTCAGATTCGGATGTTTTATTGCCCACAGCGTACTTGGCTAATCACTACCAGGAAATGCTTCCTGATGCAAAAGGGAGTATCACCTATGAGGTAAGTGGCAACCAGGGTGTGCCTATTGAATCGGATGAGCTAGGCAAAGTGGACTTGCGTATTGTTTTGATACCTAACCCAATCCGTTTTGTCTTGCTTATCAATGGAAAGCAGTTAAAAGAATTGTGGAAAAGCAGATAAAAAAGGGGCGAAAGCCCCTTTTTTAAAATAAACTAGCTTGCACCACCTGTGGCTTCGTAGCCTGAATAGTTCCTTTTAGCATTTCTTGCATTAATTTAAGAAACCCACGCTGCCATGCTTCATGGCTTATTTTGGTTTCCTTTCCCTCAAAAGAAATGGGGCCTTCCATTTTTTCATAACCCAGAACCATGCTCCAGATTGTATAAAATGTGATTTCTGGTTGTAATTCTGGTCGAATACTCCCGTCTTTTATTCCTTGAGAGACGATTTGAATTCCAAATCGGATTGGCTCTAATTGAAGCTCCAAAAGTTTATGAAAATGTATAGAATCTAAAATCAATGGATTGATTTGTGATTTTAACTCGGGAGATGTATATTTTTTTAGTAAGTCCAAAAAATGAATAATGGATTGGTAGTATACGGGATGCTTTTTGGAAAATTGCCAGATGCGTTGGACCAGATCAGTAAGCATTTCCAATCCAGTTTTGCCCTTGGCACGGAGCACATCTCTAAACTCATCTTTTAGCTGTTCAAAGGCCTTCTTGGTAAGGGCCATAAAGAGGTCCTCTTTATTCTTGTAATAAAAATAGGTTAAGCCTTTACTAATCCCAGCTTTTTTGGAAACATCCTCCATGCGAGTAGCAGTAAAGCCCTGAGTAGTGAATAAGGCTATTGCAGCATCTAAGATTAGTTTTTCTTTATTTTTTTCGCCAGCCATTTTGGATATTTAGATAAGTTGACCAATTTCAAATGTATTAAATCTTGGTTAAAAAGTAAGAACTGAACTCGGGTCAAATAATTTTAACTAATTAAATTTTTAATTTGATCCAAGCAGAAAACATGGATTAGGATATTACCTCCACAATCACATAATTCTTCTTTCCTTTTTGAACCAGCAAGTATTTTCCTTGAAGGAGGGCATAGGCTATTGGAGCTTGGGGATCTTCAACTTTTTCCTTGTTGATGCTAACGCCTCCTCCAAGAATCATCTTTCGAGCCTCACCTTTAGAAGGGAAAAGCTGAAAATCCGTTTTTTCTCCGAGTAGATCAAGTACATTTTCAAGTTGCGAAAAGATTGAATAACTCAATTGAAACTGAGGAACTCCCTCGAATACTGCCAAAAAGGTTCGCTCATCTAGAGATGCTAAGTCTTCAGTTGAGGATTTGCCAAAAAGAATCTCAGAGGCTTTAATTGCCATTTCGTAATCTTCTTTGCTATGTACCATGCAGGTTATTTCTTTGGCAATTTCTTTTTGTAAAATACGTAAATGCGGTGCTTCGGCATGTTCTTTTTCTAATTTTTCAACTGCAGGCTGGTCGAGCACCGTGAAAATTCGAATGTATTTGGAAGCATCGGCATCGGATACATTCAACCAAAATTGATAAAAAGCGTAGGGTGAGGTCTTTTCTGGATCTAGCCACACCGAACCACCTTCAGTTTTTCCAAACTTGGTTCCATCTGCCTTTGTAATCAAGGGAACAGTCAATGCAAATGCGCTTCCAGCACCCATTCGGCGAATTAATTCTGTCCCTGTTACAATATTTCCCCATTGGTCAGATCCACCCAATTGAATGGTGCAGTTTTCATTTTTCCAAAGGTGGTAGAAATCGTATCCTTGAATCAATTGGTAGCTAAACTCTGTAAATGAAAGCCCATTTCCATCTTCTAGGCGTCTTTTTACACTATCCTTGGACATCATGTAGTTGACTGTAATGTGCTTTCCTACATCGCGAATAAAGTCCAAAAAGGTAAATTCAGAGATCCAGTCGTAGTTATTTACTAGGCGAGCATTATTTTTCTGATTGCCAGAAAAATCCAAAAATTTGGCGAGTTGCCTTTGAATACAAGCCACATTGTGATCTAGGGCAGGCTTATCTAATAAATTTCTTTCCGAAGACTTAAACGATGGATCTCCAATCATCCCTGTAGCTCCACCTACAAGTGCAACTGGCTGGTGACCTGCTCGCTGAAAATGCAATAAGGTCATCACCCCAACCAAGTGACCAATATGAAGCGAGTCTGCAGTAGGATCAAAACCCAGATAAGCAGAAGCCATTCCTTTTGCAAGGTGCTCTTCTAATTCTGGTGTCATGTCTTGGAGCATTCCTCTCCATTTCAATTCTTGGATAAATGAATTCATCTGTTGGGTAGTGGGATAAGGCTACAAATATAAACGCTTGAAAGTAGGAAGGAAATTATTGAAACAATTCAACTTAAAATGCTTCGCTACTTTTTCATCCTAGTTATTGGATTTACTCCCCAAACTGGAGCTCCTAGTTTTTAAAAATAAAAGGGGTGATTCCAATCTAGAAACACCCCTTCTAAGTGGTGGGTTGAATTAAGCCGCTCTCAGCTTAATTATACCTGTCGAATGCAAAAGCTTTACAATGGGGTAGGTAGGGTCAAACTCATACCATTTAACCGCGAAATTGGCACGGTTTGGAAGTTTATGGTGGTTGTTTTGAAACAATTCACCTAGCATCAACACATCTAGTAAAAGCGAATTTTTTGATTTGTCATTGTTATCAAAATTGGAGTACCCATACTTATGCCCACTCCAATTGACGATAGCTCCATGAACAGGGCCCATCAAAAAGTGAATTGGCAACAAGAAATACATCCACCAATGCGTGCCTGCTAGTTCAAAATAAGATATACATGCAATATAAATGGCAACATAGAATATCCCCCAAGCCAGTCTGACTAGCATACTATCTGCAAAACGATCGAATTTATTCCAATCCGGAATGCCCTTCAAAAACCGATCCTCTGGCTTTAGTTTAAAGCTAAAATAGTCGTTGTAAATATTTTTTGTCTTCCACATCATCGAAAAAAGATTTTCTGAGTGATGTGGGCTATGCGGATCTTGAGGGGTGTCCGAATACGCATGGTGCATGCGGTGCAAAATGGCGTAAGCTCTAGGGGAGAGATAGGAACTGCCTTGCCATAACCAAGTGAAAAAATAAAAAAACTTTTCCCAATAAGGATTCATGACAAACATTTGGTGCGCTGCGTAGCGATGGAGAAAAAAGCTCTGACAGAATAAGGAAAAATACCAGTGCAGGAGAAATAAAATGATTAGAATCAATTGAGATGAAGTTTTAGAGTTAAACAAATATAGAAGAAGGACTCGACTTAAAAGAAAATTTATACTAATGCTTTTTTTGAAAGCTTTTGATTGACAGTCTTGGAGGGGAAATCGAAATTTTAATTTGAGACTGTATAATGATCTAATTTTTGGATCACCCTATTCTTTTGAATAAACCCAAATTTCTTTACAAAATTATTTTTTAAATAATCTTATTTTGGTTTCCAATCCTGCAATAGGCTATGGTGGTACCTTGTTTATTTTCCACAAAAATTTTTGACCCTCTAGTTGGATGAATCTGGACTATCAAAATGTTTTTTTCCTCTTCAAACGGGTTTTCAAGGTTCATTGTTACGATGTATGTTTGAAGCGAAACCTTTGGCACACAAAAATAGTCATTGGCAGCAGTAACCATGAATCGCTCTTCCTCTGGATCGATCCCTATGATTTTCCGCTGATCTGAAATTCCAATCAAAATCAGTCCTCCTACTGTATTGGACATGGCCGAAAGGGTTTTTGCTATCTTTTCCTGTGAACTTATTTTTTGTTTGTACTCCAGTTTTAACCCTTCCTCCTCCTTTAACAGTAGCTTCACAAAATCTTGATCTATTTTTTTTGGAAACATTTTTTGTTTCTTCTTATTTTAATAACTGGAATTCCTCCATATTCGTTTAAACTGAAAAGTCCAACCACTATTTTAAAATCTACCGCAGATGAGCTTAACAAATCCAGGATTTGACCCACAAACCATTGCCCAACTCAAAAAAGAGTTGCAAGAAAGCGGAATGTCTTTCAAAATAATTCCTGACGAAGAAAATTCAGAGGAATACGTCAACTTTTATTTTTTAGGTACCTACGAGGGAAAAGAAGTAATTTTCGATACTGCGCTCTACACCCTCCGTCTCCACCATGCCAGTGAAGTATACGAATTGGCTGAGCAAGAGGCTGCCAAAAAATTTCCCAATTTTAAAGTAATCAATTACGAAGAAGATGAAAATGGCAATATGAAGCCATTGACCCCTGAAGAAGAGGAAATTGGTTGGTTCATCACAGAACTAATCATGGAGATGGAAGAAGAAGAAACGGTTAAGGTTCAAGAATTTCTTGACATAGATACCCACCACGATTACGGGATTGGTTTGGATGTATCCTTAAATGTCGATGAAATAGAGGAGCAAGTGATTGCAAAATTTATTCAAGAATTCAATGACGATACCTTAACGTTGGATGACACCCTCTATTCATTTATGACTGAAGATGAAGACTTTGAAGATGAAGGTTAATACAAAAGCTTTACTAAATAGATCGCGTTAGTAGTCTACTAGCGCTTTTTTTATGCTGAAAATAGCCCTCTCACCGATTTTTGCACATCCATTACCTGAAGGGCATCGTTTCCCAATGGAAAAATACAGTTTGCTTCCTGAGCAGCTATTATTTGAAGGAACCGTAACGGAGTCCAATTTTTTTATACCTCAGCCATTGGACGACGAGTTGATTCTGACTACCCATGAAAATAGCTATTTGACGCGATTGAAAAACCTTGAATTATCCAAAGCAGAAATCCGGGCAATTGGCTTTCCGCTAAGTATGCCCTTGATCGAACGGGAAATTTGTATTGCTGGTGGATCTGTGCAAGCTGCCCGCTATGCAAAGGAATTTGGAATTGGAATGAATGTGGCTGGAGGAACGCACCATGCCTTTTCAAATAGAGGCGAAGGTTTTTGTATTTTAAATGATTTGGCTATTACTGCCAATTATTTATTGAAGTATAAGATTGCCCGAAAGGTCCTGATCCTAGATCTTGATGTACATCAAGGAAATGGAACAGCCACACTTTTTTGTGATAACCCTTTAGTTTTCACCTTTAGTATGCATGGGAAAAAAAACTATCCACATCGAAAGGAGAGTTCTGACCTAGACATTGGATTAGCAGATGGGACGGATGATGCTACCTACATGTCAATCCTTGATCTGAATTTAAAGCGGGTTATGGATTTGGAGCAGCCTGATTTTATCCTTTACCAGAGCGGAGTAGATGTATTGGAAACAGATCAGTTGGGTAGGCTTTCGTTAACGCTAGCAGGTGTACATGCCCGTGATCGGCTGGTGCTTTCAACTGCTAGGGCCCAGGGAATCCCAATTATGTGCTGCATGGGAGGAGGTTATTCGAAGCGAATCAGAGATATCGTGGATGCTCATGCACAAGTTTTTCGATTGGCTCAGGATCTCTTTTTTTAGTGCTTTAACTGATTTTAACGTGGGAATTTTTCTGTAATTCTTGCAAAATGAATACTTTATCTATATTTGCGACCTATTAACCCTAATTCTATCCAAGTGAAAAAAATTTTTACACGTTTCGTTGTTCTAGCTCTCGTAGCTGTAGTGGTTTATTCCTGTGGTAAAAAATCAGATTCAGCTGGAGCTGATTCCTCTTCAAAAGAGGGTGCAGCGGCTGGCAACCTGAAAATTGCATACGTGCATACCGACTCAGTAATTAACAAGTATGATTTTTTCAAAAAGAGATCTGAGGAGATTACTGAAAAAGGAAAGAAATTGGATTTGGATCTGCAAGCTAGAGCTAAGGGTTTTGAACAAGAGGTGGCTATGTTTCAGCAGACTGGAGGTAATCTAACGCAAAACCAGATTCGTGCAAAGCAGGATGAGTTGATGCAGAAGGAGCAAAATCTCGTCAGCTACAGAGATAACCTGATGCAGGAACTTTCTACAGATGAGTCCACTCTTTTGAATGACGTTTACCTTCAGGTGCAAGAGTTTATGAAGGATTATGCAAAAGAAAATGGTATTGATTTAATCTTGAGTCATACTAGAGGTGGCGCCATTTGGTATGCAACCGATGCTATTGATGTGACTGCCTCCGTCGTAGAAGGATTGAATAAGAAATACAACGCAAATCCTGCGGCAGCTGAGACAAAGACTACAGCAGCAGATTCAGCAGCAGCTAAAAAATAATTAAACAGCTTATTGTTTGGAAACCCGGATGCCCTCCGGGTTTTTTTGTGCGCAAAAAAAGGTAATTTTGCGAATCTTTAGAAAAACCGATTGAAATGAAAATTACTGAATTTTTAAAACACAACTACCGTCACTTCAATGCAGCGGCACTAATTGATGCGGCAGAAGGATATAAAACCCACCTGGATGAAGGAGGAAAAATGATGGTGACTCTTGCTGGCGCAATGTCCACTGCCGAATTGGGGATTTCTTTGGCAGAAATGATCCGTCAAGACAAAGTACAAATCATCTCTTGTACAGGGGCAAATTTGGAGGAAGATGTGTTTAACCTAGTTGCTCACGACTACTACGAGCGTGTACCAAACTACCGTGAACTTACTCCTGAGCAGGAGCAGGGCTTATTGGAGCGCCACATGAACCGCGTAACGGATACTTGTATTCCAGAAATGGAAGCGATGCGAAGAATTGAAAATGTTATTCTTGAAGAATGGGTGAAGGCCGATCAAAGTGGGCAAGCCTTTTTTCCTCATGAATTTTTCTACAAAATATTGCTTTCAGGCAAATTGGATGCTTCTTTCCAAATAGACCCTAAAAATAGCTGGTTACTGGAAGCGGCAAAGAAGAAACTACCGATCATTGTCCCAGGTTGGGAGGATTCTACCTTGGGTAATATGTTTGCTGGTCACGTAATTTCTGGCGATGTAAAGAATGTACACACCGTTCGAACTGGCATAGAATACATGATGTTTTTGGCTGAATGGTATACTGTAAATGCTACTGAAAAAAGCACTGTTGGATTCTTCCAAATTGGAGGAGGTATTGCTGGTGATTTTCCAATTTGTGTAGTACCGATGCTTCACCAAGATTTACAGCGCACAAGCGTTCCTCTTTGGGGTTATTTCTGTCAGATTTCTGATTCCACCACTTCTTATGGTTCGTATTCAGGAGCAGTTCCTAATGAAAAAATCACTTGGGGTAAGCTAGGAATGAAAACTCCGAAATTTATCATTGAATCGGATGCTACTATTGTGGCGCCTTTGATTTTTGCCATTATTTTAGACCAATAAGCAACTGCGCTCAAGCAAACAAAAAAGCAAGCCATATGGCTTGCTTTTTTGTTTTAGATGAGTTCTATATGAATAACCTATCTAGTAATGCCAATTCCTTTTATAGGGTATAACCAGGTCTATAATTGCGAGTTACAAACTGATTTGCTGGCTCAAAATTGGTAATTTTCAAATTTGGACCATCCCAGAGTAGTTTAATTCCTCGGCCTGGGTAATCCATTTGATTTGAATTACCTGCCCTTGGTACTTGATAGTCGTAGCTTCGGATCGCCAAATTACCTACCAATATGGATTCAGTTAAAGGTCCTGCGATGGAAAAAGGAGAGCTAAGCTGCTTAAATTCAGTTGATCCATAACCAGCAATACATGCATTTACCCAGTTTTCGTAGTGGCCTTGATTTCCACCCGGCACCCGATAGAGCGATTTTTTAACCGAAATATCCTTGGTTTTTGAAGTAGGTAAAAGGAGCGGATTTGCACCATAAGTAGAACACATCATTTTCCCCTTAGTTCCTTCTATGATTACCCCATTGCCACCATCGCCCATCTGCTCGTTTGGACCTAATTCCTCTGGTCGGGTAGGCATTATCCCTCCATCCATCCAATGGAATTCTAAATCTTCTTTTCCTGGGCGGTCAAATCGGAGGGTAATATGGGAAGAGGGAGGGCAGCTTTCTGGGAAATAACCTCTCTTAAACTCTCCCACATACACGGAGCCAACAGAACATTCTGCGGACTTTGGGTAGCCCAGTCCTAAAATTCTGAAGGGTGGTTCCATGATGTGACAGGCCATATCTCCAAGTGCTCCTGTGCCGTAATCCCACCATCCTCTCCAATTGAAAGGAATCAAATTGCCCACATAATCTTTATAGGGAGCTGTACCAAGCCAAAGGTCCCAGTCTAAATCTGCTGGAGGAGTGATAGGGGTGCTTGGCCAAGGAATACCCTGTGGCCAAACGGGACGGTCGGTCCAAGTCCATACCTTGGTGGCTTCTCCAATTAATCCTGCCTCATACCATTCCAGCATAGTTCGTACCCCATCTCCAGAGGAACCTTGATTTCCCATCTGAGTAACTACCTTAAATTTCTCTGCTGCTTGGGTGAGCATTCGAGCTTCGTAGATGTCATGAGAAAGCGGCTTTTGTACGTAGACATGCTTGCCCATTTTCATAGCCATCATCGCTTGCACAGCATGCATGTGATCAGGAGTGGAAACTGTTATGGCGTCGATATTTTTTTCTTCTTTTTCAAGCAGCACGCGGTAATCCTTGTAGTAGGTTGCCTTGGAATGATCTTGTCTTCCTTTTGCCGCACGGGTATCGTCCACATCACAGAGGGCTATGATGTCTACTTTACCACTTTTATGAACTCCAGTAAGGTCACCATATCCCATTCCCCCGATTCCGATGGATGCTACTCTTAGTTTATCACTAGGAGCGATGAAGCCAGGGCCACCCAGCACATGTCTTGGTATGAGTGTGATACCTGCGAAAGCGAGTGCTGAACTTTTGATAAAGTCTCTTCTTGAGCTTTCTGTTTGATGTGTTTTTTTATTTTTCATGACCTATATATTTCGGAATATCAAGTAAGTACAAATAGTTGAAAAAGTCTTTAGCAAGGCAAAAATTTATTTTAGTTGAGCCCATCCCACTTTTTTGGAGTCATGTTTCATATTTATTGATTATCTAAAAACAAATTTCTACTATTTTAAAGTATGTTTGACTAAAATCCCCAGCATGAAAAATATACTCTGGTCCCTTGTCGTTGGCTCTCTCTTTATTTTAGGATCATGTCAAAAGCCTGCATCCATTACAGAAGCAGGTTTGATTCCGTTGCCTCAAGAACTCACGAATGGAAGTGGAACCTTTCAATTACAGTCTTCCTCTGGAATTCATTTAGTAGGCAGTAGTGAACGGTTGTCTTCCATCGGTGATTTTCTTGCTAAAAGCCTTCAGCCTGCTACTGGTTTTGAGATTCCTATCTCCAACGATTCTGGGGATATCGTTCTTGAATTGACAGATTCAGATGCTTCAGAAGGGTATGAATTAGTTGTTTCTGATGAAGAGGTTCGAATTAAGGCCTCAGGAGAAGCAGGGCTTTTTTATGGAGTACAATCCCTCATGCAACTTTTTCCAGCGGAGATAAGGCATCAAACAGTTCAAGAGATCGATTGGCTTGTACCACAGGGTAAAGTAGTTGACACGCCTGAATTTGCCTACCGCGGGTCTATGCTAGACGTGGCGAGGCATTTTATATCTCTAGAAGATATCAAGTTTTACATTGACCAGATGGCCAGCTTGAAGCTCAATTACCTGCATTTGCACTTGACTGATGACCAGGGCTGGCGAATAGAGATCAAATCTTGGCCTAAATTAACCGAAATAGGGGGCAGCACTGAAGTGGGAGGGGGCAAAGGAGGTTTTTATACCCAAGAGGAATACAAGGAACTCGTTTCGTACGCAGCAGCTAGATTTATAACGATTGTTCCGGAAATTGATATGCCTGGACATACCAATTCGGCGCTTGCTTCTTATGCAGAATTAAACCCTGGGGTCAACTTACCCATAGGCCAAGGCTTAGATTCACTTAATAAAAAGCTTTTAGACTACCAATTGCCGCTCAGAGCTCCTCAAGCTTCTCAAATGTATACGGGCATTGAGGTAGGCTGGAGTACGTTTGCTCCACAATTGGAAGTGACTTATGCTTTCGTGGATAGTGTGGTCAGAGAAATTTCCTTGATCACTCCTGGTCCATATTTCCATATTGGTGGGGATGAATCCCTTGTGACCGAAAAAGAGGACTACATCTATTTCGTAGAGCGAGTGCAGGATATTGTGTCCAAGTATAACAAAGTAAGCATGGGCTGGGATGAGGTGGCCACAGGCAAATTGCTTCCTGGCAATATCGCTCAGTTTTGGGCTGAGGAAGAGAATGCAATTCTAGCAAAAAACCAAGGAAATAAGGTCTTGCTATCTCCAGCCAAAAAGACCTACCTCGACATGCAGTACGATAGCCTTTCTCGAATTGGCTTGCATTGGGCTGCTTACATTGAATTAGATTCTGCCTATTTATGGGAACCTACAACGTATGTAAAGGGACTTGCAAGGGAGGATATTTTAGGTGTTGAGGCACCGCTCTGGTCTGAGACCGTTTCAAATCGTGCTGATATTGACTACTTGGCATTTCCAAGATTAGCAGCTTTTGCTGAGGTAGCTTGGACTAAAAAAGAGCAAAGGAGCTGGGATAGTTTTTCGGGACGTATCCCTGTTCAAGGAGATAGATGGACCATTCAAGGAGTTGATTTTTATAAATCCCCCAAAGTAACCTGGGAAACCAAGAAAAAGAGTGTTTTGGAAGAGCTTATTATCACTTTTAGCAATTGGATCTGGGGTCCGCCAATTTTGATTTTACTTTTGGGTGGTGGGACGTTCTTTTTTATCCACTCTGGCTTTGTTCCACTTACAAAAATGGGGCATGCCATTGAACTCTTGAAAGGAAAATACGAGGATAAATTGGCTCCAGGAGAAATCACCTCCAAACAGGCACTCATGTCAGCCATTGCATCTACGGTGGGATTAGGAAATATTTCTGGCGTAGCCATTGCCATAAATATGGGAGGTCCAGGAGCGCTTTTTTGGATGTGGGTTGCTGCTTTTGTGGGTATGGCCACGAAGTACTACACCTGCAGTCTGTCTATCATGTACCGGGGCAAGGATTCAACAGGAGTAATCCAAGGGGGTCCCATGTACATCATCGAGCATGGGATGGGTAAGAAATGGAAATTTCTAGCCTATATTTTTTGTGTTGCAGGAATCATTGGTCTGTTGGCCGTATTTACATCCAATCAATTGGCGGCTGTGATTCAGGCAGTGCTTTTGGAGCCGGAAACCGCATCAGAAACGACCAGAAATAATTGGATCATCGGGGTCATCATGATGTTGATGACAGCGGTGGTAATTTTGGGAGGGATTCAGCGTATTGCTTCAGTCGCTTCAAAAATGGTTCCTTTTATGGTGGGTATCTATTTTTTCGCCGTATTAATCATTATTGTCCAATATTTTGGAAACATTCCTGAAGTGTTTCAACTGATCTTTGTTGACGCCTTTACAGGAAATGCAGTCATGGGAGGGGCCGTGGGTTCGGTGATCATTATTGGTGCTAGGAGGTCCTTATTTTCCAATGAAGCAGGTTTGGGTACTGCTCCAATGGTTCATGGTCAGTCCAAGACCAATGAGCCGATTCGAGAGGGTTTAATTGCCATGTTGGGTCCCTTCATCGATACAGTGGTGGTTTGTTCGCTCACTGCTTTTGCAATTTTGCTTACAGGTGTCTGGCAAAACTCTGAAAATGACGGGGTCAAATTGACACTCGAAGCTTTTGAACTGGGTATACCGGTGATTGGAAAATACCTCTTGATGATTTCGGCATTGGTTTTTGCACTTTCCACCATGTTTACATACTCCTATTACGGTCAAAAATGCGCCAGCTACCTCTTTGGGGTGAAGGTCGCGGGGTACTACAACTATATTTACTTGATTATGATCGTTGTAGGGGCTGTTGTTTCCTTGGATTTGGTGGTAAGTTTAGTCGATGGGATGTATGCGGTGATGGCGTTTCCGAACATGATAGCAGCACTGTATTTAGCACCTAAGGTGAAAGCCGCTGCAAAGGATTATTTTGCTCGAATGAAGCAGGCTGAAGCAGACAAAAAGTAGGAATGAGGTTTTTAGTTGCTCCCAACGCTTTCAAAGGAACATTTACTGCGCTAGAGGCAGTAACTATGCTTGAGGAGGTTTTAGCCCAAGAATATCCTGCTGCAACCTATTTGAGTCAAGCGGTAGCTGATGGGGGAGATGGTACCTGCGAATTACTAATTGCATCCATTGGATTAAAAAAGGTATGCTGCAGCTCTTTAAATGCCATTGGACAGCCTATTCTTGGATTTTATGGATGGGAGGAGTCTTCAAAAACAGCCTATTTGGATGTTTCCACCTGTTCTGGAATAGGCATATTGAAGCCTCAAAATCGCAAACCTAGCCTGACCTCAACTTTTGGAACAGGGATACTTATCCAAGAGGCATTAAATCGTGGTGCAGAGCAGGTTGTCTTAGGTCTAGGAGGATCAGCGACGGTTGACGTCGGTGCAGGTATCCTTCAAGCCATGGGATTCTTATTTTTAGATGAGCATGGAAGGGAACTGCCAGCTTTCTCACCAGATTTTTTAAAGCGGAGCAAACATATTCAAAGACCCCTGAAACTCCCAGATATTTCCTTTTCGCTTCTTTGTGATGTGAAGAACCCTTTTTTTGGACCGAATGGCGCAGTCCGTGTTTTTGGTCCCCAAAAAGGGATCAAGGAAGCCGAATTAGGGGCTATGGAAGGAATTACTTCAGACTTTGTGGATTTACTATCTCGAAAATCAAAAAGTGGACTGATGGATCAAGAAGGCTTTGGAGCAGCTGGTGGGATAGCTCTGGGTTTGAACCAATTCTTTCCTTGCAAACTTGAATTTGGCGCCCCTTATTTTTTTGAAAAAGTGGGGATGTCTGAGAAAGTGAATGATGTTGATTGGATCATTACTGGTGAGGGGCGTTACGATCGCCAAAGTGAAGCCGGAAAAGCCTGTTATGAATTGCTGCAACTTGCCCATAAGCATGAAAAAAAAATAGCCCTTATCGCATCTGGAAAGGAAGGGCACAATTCTGGATTTGATGCCGTTCTGGAATTGCCAGCGCTTGATTTTGCGCAGCCTGACTTCAAAAAGAAAGCCCGAGAACAATTTCAAGGGCTTTTAAGGGAAGCAATTTCAAGGAAAGTTTTCGACTAATTACACACGGATGTAGTCACCCTTCCAATTTTTGATTTGTTGTTTAACCTCCTTGTTGGATAGTTTTTCTGCAATCGCTCGATCCATCAAACCAAGGAGTTCCTCGTCACTTGCAAAGCGAAGGGCAATGATTTGACCCAACTTCAAGTTTTGTTCTTTCTCATCAAAGGTTTTTCCAGTCAGGTGAAAATACCTGTTTCGCATCTCATTGAGGATGATTCGGTTTTGAAGTTTGAGAGCATAGGAACGCACAAGCAATGGGATCAGGAAAAGGATGAATGCTCCAATAAAGAGGAACCAACTGTCTAGTGCGGCTTCTTGGGAGGAAAAATCCATCTTACTGACTGTCCAACCTAGAAAAAGAAGGATGAGTGGCGTGAGTACAAAGTGGTTAAAAGGATCGTACCGAGTATGGTTCCCGTAGTTTTGATTTTTCATGGTAAGGGATAAAAAAAGGAGGCTTGAGGCCTCCTTTGATATGATTAATTAATTAATGATCGCTTTTTTTCTTCTTGGCAAAAGTACTTCGTGCATCCGCCGCAGATATTCCTGCACCAAGCCCAATCAGGATACAAACAATCAATAAAAACAACTGTGCTCCAGGCGCGATGGGCGAACTAAAGATATTTACTAGTATCATAAGGGTAATTTTCTCGGTGAATAGCTTACAAATATAGACTAGCGCCTACAGAATTACAAGAAAGAAGGTGAAACCAGACTTACCTTTTAATCCAGGCCGTCGTCAAACGATTCTTGTTCTTCTTCGTCCTCGAAGTCATCAAAATCGTCATCGGCTTCGTCTTCATCGAAGTCAACAATGTTGTCATCTAGGAACTCGTTGTCTTCTTCGAGGTCGTATCCGTCCTCAAAGTCGTCTGCAAAGTCGTCCTCTTCCTCCTCAAACTCATCCATTTCTTCGAATTCTTCTTCAAAATCCTCCATAGCCTTCTTTAAAAGGGTTTTAATGATTCAACGATACGAAATAAACCAAAAAATTAATTACACCAATAGAGGTGACTTTAATTTTTTTTCAATTCTTGGTACTTCCAATGATGGGTTTGCTGCAATCCACTTTTCTCTCAATAAGTTAGCCCAAACATGCAAGTAAAAAATAACATCTTCTCTTGAATTCTTATTTAGTGAATCTCTTCTTTCTTTTTCGATTTGTGCGAGAATCTCTGGGTCTGACAATCGTTCAAGGTGTCCTAAATCTACTAGGCTTAATCCCTTCTCTAACATCTTGGATACGATCAGATCTATTGGATAACCGCTACTTGGACAGTAATCGATAAGCTGCTCGTTCCAATCTCCATGGCGCTGCATCGCATATTGATGAATTTGAGCTTTGGAAAAAGGAGTGAGCTCCTGAGCTAAATTGCCACAATTGCAAGCACCCATGTGGCCCCATTGGTAAGAGGCACCCTGTTGAAGCTTGGATGCTGTCCGTTCCAAGGCTGCGATTAATTCTGGAGTTGCTATTGCCATTTTTTTTAGTGTTAAAACCCAATTTAGAGCAGATGGTTTTCTTTTTTACATCCAATTTTGATGCACAGCTAAATTACTTCAGATTTTGAAAAAATAGTACGCTATTCATCCGATCACGAAAATTTTTCTTTTCCTCGAAGTAGATCAAAAAACAATAAGAAATCTGATGCAAGGCTGTAAAATGGATAAGTGAAAGTCGCAGGTTTATTCTTTTCAAAAAAGAAGTGACCCACCCAAGCAAAACCATAGCCAAGTACAGGAATTCCTACTAGCCAACTATAATTCTTCAATGCGATGGCCAATCCAAGCACAACTAATACCAAGCCTGTACCCACAAAATGGAGGATTCGAGAGGTAGGATGCTGATGCTCAGATAAATAGTAGGGATAAAATTCTTTCAGGGACTGGTATTTTTTTTCCATGGCTATTTAATTGGGGTAGAATTATACTGAAGAAAGGTATTTGCTGTCTTTTCCACAACTTTTAGGGTGATTTTCGGCTTGCTTTTAGGCTGAGATACTTCAGCTACTCCTGTGAGTGTCATCAGGTACTTGTCTTGCTCCGGATCAATCACATCAAGGATAACCTGAAGCAAGGCATACTTAGTGGTGGTTACCTGGGGTCTGGGATTTCCCATCATGGGATTAAATAGCCATGGATTATACATCCGCATGCCCCAAAAGGGATAAGAATTCATGGTATTCACGCTTTCCCGCTGTCTCAGATCTTCATTTGAGTGGTAGCGTATCACCAAATCGGGCTGCTTAGTATCGTAGACAAGGCCAGAAGCAATTAATTGAGCTTCCAATTCAAGCTGCACCTGTTTATCCAGATCGGAGTCAGCAAAGCCTTGGATTCCCAATTCTTTATTGACCAATACAAAGCTGGTATATGTTTTTTGAAAGGGTATTTCCTTGTTTTCCACAAAAACCTCCACAGTGCTGCATGCAGTGCAGAACGGGAAGAGGAAAAAGATGAAAAAACGAGAAATATTTAATCGATGTATCAATGGATTTTTTTGTTTAAACGGGCAAATGTGAAGTTAATTTATCTTTTTCATGAAAAAAATACGGGTATTCCAAAGATTGTGTTTTTGACTACCGCTACTAATGTTATTTTTGACAAATTATATCCATGAGCAGACCTGATTTTGATGATATCTATATGGAGTTGGCGGTTAATCTCGCCAAGAGATCGCATTGCATCAAAAAGCATGTGGGTGCGGTACTGACAAAAGATACGCGTATTATTTCCATTGGATACAATGGGCCACCAGCAGGTACGCATAACTGCGATGTGGAATTTCCCAGTGAAGGCTGTGCGCGTGACTCCAAAGGAAGTTGTTCCTTGGCTTTGCACGCAGAACAAAATGCAATCTTGTATGCAGTAAAGAACAATACTTCTGTTGAGGGCTCTACGCTGTATGTGACTTTATCTCCCTGCCTTGCCTGTGCCCGCATTATTTTTTCAATGGGTATTTCTAAGGTCGTTTACCTATTTTCTTATGCAGAGTACAAGGGCATAGGCTCGGATGAAGGGGTAGACTTTTTGGCAAAATTTGGTGTAAAAGTGCAGCGTTACTCCAAGAAGTTGGAAGTAAGTGATCTTTTGATCTAGATAAAATTTACTTCTGTCTGGAGTTGAATTCCAAATTTCTCAAATACCGAATCCTGGATCTTTTCCGAAAGCTTTTTGATTTCTTCGCCAGATCCTTCTCCATAGTTGACCAAGACAAGTGCCTGCTTTGCATGTACGCCTACCTGGCCTATTCGTTTGCCTTTCCATCCCGCTTGTTCGATTAGCCAGCCAGCAGCCACCTTTACACCTTCTGAACTAGGATATCCAGGAAGGTTTGGATGTAGGACTCGCAGCTCCTCAAATTGATTGCTTGATATACTTGGATTTTTGAAAAATGAACCCGCATTTCCAATTTCTTTAGGATCTGGAAGCTTGGATTTTCTAATTTGAATCACCGCTTCACTAACCTCGCGAAGACTAGGATGTTGAACGCCCTTGCCTTGGAGGACTTCTTGAATAGCTCCATATTCCAAACGGAACTCGGGTTTTTTAGCCAACAGAAAAGTGACAGATGTGATTACATATTTATTTTTTAAGGCTTGTTTAAAGATACTTTCTCTGTATCCAAACTGGCAGGACTCACCATCAAAGGAATGGATTTCCAGTGTATCTCTATCCATGGCTTGAAGGCTAGAAAATACATCCTTAATCTCCACTCCATAGGCCCCAATATTTTGCATGGGAGAAGCACCAACTGTTCCTGGAATTAAGGAAAGGTTTTCTAACCCAGCCCAGTTTTGGGCAATACAATGCATGACTAGCTCATGCCAAACTTCACCTGCACCTACTTCAACCCACAGGTGATCCTCATCTTCTTTAACTACCTGTATTCCTTTGATTTCTAGTTTGATGACTAGACCTTCAACATCTTGTGTGAGTAATATATTGCTTCCGCCACCAAGGATTAAGACAGGGAATTCTTTTTCTTTTGCAGCGATTAATGCCGATTTTAATTCGGCTAATGTGCTTACCCTAGCGAAAAATTTTGCCTTTTTATCAATTCCAAAGGTGGTAAAGGGTTTCAAAGAAATGTTTTCTTGTATCTTCATGGGCCAATACTTGTCCTGCGAAGTAAAGAAGATTTTACGCCAATGTGAAATGGAATTGCAGAAGCAACTATCCAATTATGAAAGAATTAATCATACACGGAGTGAAGGTTAGGGCTGGAGAAAAAGCCGATATTAAAATCCCAATCGCCAAACTTCCCACCCATACTGTAATTGATCTACCCATTTTTATCCGATCCTCTCCAATTGAAGGGCCAGTGGTGCTTATCAGCGGTGGCGTTCATGGGGATGAAATTAACGGAATCACAACTGCAAAAAAGCTTTTGGAATCCTTTGATCAAGAGCTGGAATTAGTTCGCGGGGCAGTGATTGTAATTCCCCTAGTCAATATTTATGGCTTCCTTTCGAATAGCCGTACTTTTCCTGATGGACGTGACTTAAATCGTAGTTTCCCTGGAAGTAAAAAAGGTTCACTTGCTTCGCGTATTGCCCATATCCTAAGTCAGGAAATCTTACCATGGATTGATTTTGGGATAGACTTCCATACGGGGGGTAGAATGATCTCAAATCACCCTCAAATTCGAGTGGATTTCAAGGATAAGGTGGGCGTAGAATTAGCTAAAGCCTTTGGAACACACTATGTAGTGCATTCGAAGCATATTGATAAATCTTTTCGGAAAACAGCCTACAAAGGAAAGAAACATCTGTTGGTGTACGAGGGAGGGGAATCAATGCGATTAGATCCCTATTCAATTGCCGAAGGGATTTCAGGCACCAAAAGGCTCTTACATCATTTGGAGATGATTGATGCGCCTCAAGTCCCGCAAACAACACTTGTATTAAAAGACAGTACCTGGATTCGTGCCAAAGCATCTGGAATATTCTCATGCATTGTACAACTAGGTGATTTTGTACGCAAAGGAGACCAATTAGCTACCATTTCTGACCCCTACGGGCAGGTGGTGGTAACTGTAATTGCAAGTATTACAGGACATCTAATTGGAGTCAATAATAATCCGGTAGTCAATGTGGGAGACGCCTTACTTCATATTGGAGAAGAATAAAATCACTTCCTCCTTAAACCAAAAACAGGCCCCGTAAATACGAGACCTGTTTTTGGTTTTTTCTCAGCTGAAGTATTTTTTTAATCCCTCAAGCTTTTCAAGTAATACTTTTTCAATTATACGGTAATCAGCTGTATTTGATATACTTGTGTTAACCGAAAAATAGTATTTTATCTTCGGCTCTGTTCCTGATGGTCGGGCAGAAATTTTGCTTCCATCGGCAAGAAAAAATTGCATTACATTGGACTTATCCAGATTTAAAACTTCTACCTTTTGAGTTTTCGGATAGCTAATGCGTGCATTTTTAACATCGTAAATCATTTCCACCGCAGATCCATTCATTTCCATAGGAGGATTAGTTCGGAACTGACTCATGAGCTCCTGAATTTGTTCTGCACCGTCTTTTCCTTTTTTAGTGACCGAAATAAGAGCTTCCTTATAAAAGCCAAACCGTTGATATACTTCTGCTAGAACCTCAAACACCGTTTTTCCTTGACTCTTGTAGTAGGCCACCACTTCTGCTACAAGTGCGCAGGCACTGACTCCATCCTTATCTCGAACAAAGTCACCCACTAGGAAGCCAAAGGACTCTTCCCCGCCTGCAATAAAAGTTTCCTTCCCTTCTTTCTGAAGGATTATAGAAGCAATATTCTTAAAACCAGTAAGTACATTATAGCAAGAAACCCCGAATCCTTCTGCGATTTTATTGATCAGTTCGGTCGTAACAATCGTATTTACCATAAAATCAGTTGCTCTGGCAAGGCCGAGCTCCTGTCTTCGGGACAAAATGTAATAGGTAAGAAGCGTTCCTGTTTGATTTCCATTCAGCAATTCATATTCTCCCAGTTCATTGGGCACAACGGCTGCATAGCGATCCCCATCAGGATCACAGGCAAGCACAAGCGCTGCACCTACTTTTTGACCTAATGCTACTGCCAGGGTTAGTGCCTCTGCTTCTTCAGGATTGGGGTAGATTACCGTTGGAAAATTACCGTCGGGTTCTGCCTGCTCCTTCACTAGTTGTATGTTTTCAAACCCAAAAGCTTTTAGTGCTGCAGGAACCATTTTGCCAGAGGCTCCATGGATAGGAGAAAATACGATAGGCATTGATTTTTGTGAATGAATCGCATCCTTGGATAGGCTTAGCTCTTTCACTCTTTCCATGTAAGTGGCATCAAAGTCTTCTTCAATGTAATGGATCAGTTCATCCTGGTTATTCCAATTTACTTGTTCGAAAGAGGTGATTTTTTGAACTTCCTTGATGATGTTTTCATCGTGTGGTGCTACCACCTGCGCACCATCTTCCCAATAGGCCTTGTAGCCATTGTATTCCTTGGGATTATGCGAAGCAGTAATCATGACCCCAGACTTGCATCCAAAGTGTCTCACTGCGTAGGAAAGCATTGGAGTGGGGCGCATTTCCCTAAAATACATGACAGCTATTCCATTTGCAGTAAAAATATCTGCTGTGGTCTTGGCAAATAAAGTGTTGTTGATTCTACTGTCGTGAGTGATCGCAACCTTAATTTTTTCACTAGGAAAACACGAAATTAAATAATTGGCCAACCCTTGGGTTGCCATGGCCACAGTATAGACATTTATCCGGTTGGTGCCCACACCCATCAATCCGCGTAATCCTCCAGTACCGAATTCCAAATCCTGGTAAAAAGAATCCACCAACTCGGTAGGATTGGTTGCGATCAATTGTCGAATACTTGCTTTGCTTGCCTCATCTATTGAGCTTGCTAACCAGCTTTCTGCCTTTTTTAAAATTGAAGGATCAATGCTACTCATGGTATTGAAAAATTAGGTTTAATAGTACAAGTTAGAAAAAACGTTACGGAGAGCCATAGCTAAGAAAAGCCTACAAGAAACTCCCAAACAAGAAATTATAGATTGCCTCTCAGTTCTTGTTCACGCTCTATCGATTCGAATAGTGCTTTGAAATTTCCTTTTCCAAAGGAAGTAGCTCCCTTTCGTTGAATGATTTCAAAGAATAAAGTTGGGCGATCTTGGACTGGTTTAGTGAAAATTTGGAGTAAATACCCTTCCTCATCGCGATCTACCAAGATGTTTAGCGCTTTCAGAGGAGCTAAGTCTTCGTCGATTTTTCCTACTCGGTCCAGTAAGTTATCGTAGTAGGAGCTAGGGACTTCCAAAAATTCAACTCCTCTTTTTCTTAATTCCCCAACTGTATGGATGATATCGTAGGTAGCTATGGCTATATGTTGTACTCCCGGACCACCATAAAAATCAAGATACTCTTCAATCTGAGATTTTTTCTTCCCTTCAGCAGGCTCATTGATGGGGAATTTGATGTATCCATTGCCATTGGACACTACCTTAGACATTAAGGCAGAATATTCTGTAGAGATGTCCTTGTCATCAAAGGTCAACAACAACTTGAATCCCATCACTTCCTCATAAAAATTAACCCAGCGGTTCATTTCACCGAGAGCCACATTTCCCACGCAATGATCGATGTACTTTAAGCCGATTGGTTCGGTGTCATAGCTACTTTTCCTGGGGTGGTAGCCTGGTAGAAAGAGACCTTGGTAATTTTTTCGTTCCACGAACGTGTGTATCGTGTCACCATAGGTTTGGATACTTGCTACCCGAACTTCTCCATGTTGATCTTGAAGTACCTTTGGTGCTTCTACCGATACTGCTCCACGGCTAGTCGTTTCTTTCCAAGATTTCTCAGCATCATCTACCCAAAGCGCGAGCACCTTGACTCCATCTCCATGTTTCTTGATGTGTGTATTGATGGGGTGATCCGAAGAAAGGGGAGAAGTGAGCACAAGACGGATTTTTTCTTGCTTGAGCACATAGGAAGCCCGGTCTTTTACGCCAGTTTCTGGACCAGCGTAGGCAATTAATTCAAATCCGAATGCATACTGGTAGTAGAGTGCGCTCTGCTTGGCATTGCCAACATAGAGCTCCACATAATCTGTACCATTGATGGGAAGAAAGTCTTCAGTCATGGATTGTATTTGGGTTAATTCTAAGTTCAAAGGTAAAAAAGTCCAGCCAAAAATTTTTTAGTTAGGGATGACTATTCCTGAGAATTTTCATTCCAAAAGAGACTAATCCAAGCCATAAGTAAGAAGGAAATTGCCCAAGTGCCAAATCCAGGAATAAAACAACAAAGCAGAATTAAACCATAGTAAATGGGTGCCAATAGTCCTCCTATTAAAAACTTCCAGGTGCTTGTAAACACTTCATCTTCCATTTGAGGAGTAATTCCAAAAAGCCAAATCCAATACAAGGGCAAATGAAATAGTTTCATCATTTTATTGCCGAGGTAGCCAGCCGTTTTGACTTTAGTAGCTACTTGATTTTCAACTAAAAATCGCTCAACATCTTCTTTACTGCAGACATCCACTTGGTTTGAAAGCAGGCGCTGCAAGGTTTCATCGTAGTTGTCATTTGGAAGGTCTACCACCATTGATTTTAAAGCGGTTTCCACTTGCCTGGTTAGCTTTATAGCCTGAGCAGGATCGGGATCAACGGGGATTGGTTTTCCAATGCTAATTTTCACCAAGCTTCCAGATTTTTTATGGGCGCTGTATTGAATGCCAACGGGTACAATAACTGGGTTCATTTCTGGACATTCTGCTAATGCTCCATAAGCCAACCGGGTGAATCCTTTACTGAGAGGGCGGATATTCCGAACTATGCTATGGTTGCCTTCAGAAAAAATCAGTACCGATCCATTTTGCTGTAGGACTTGATTTGTTTTTTGAAAAGTCCGTTGGTTTTGAGTGATGGTGGAAAAACCATCCAAAACACGATAAACCGGTAACATTTGGACGAGGTCTAACAAATAAGCAGCGATTGGATTTTTGAATACTGCAGCACGTGTCAAAAAGTAGGGGCGAATTGAAATATGTGCAGCGACCACCAAAGGATCGATTAACGCATTTTGATGGTTGGCAACTAGGATTACGGGCTGATTTTGCGGTATGTTTTCACGACCTTGCACGATTATTTTTTTATAATAAATATGCAAGGCAATTTTTATAAGGAATTTTAGAAATATGTAAATGCCTTTTTTCATGAATACTTTCTCCAAAAACCGGCTACAATGATTCCTGAAATGAGGTGCCAAATTCCCCACCAAGCAGTAAGTAATGCCATTCCTCCAAGTCCTGAGAAGAAACTAAAGATTAGTACTAGCCCTAGACCTGAATTTTGAATACCTGTTTCAATAGCAATGGTTTTTACATCTCGAAATGGCAATCTTGCTAGTTTGGCCGTGAGAAATCCGCCTGCCAACCCCAAAAAATTGTGCGCAAGAACCCACAAGAAAATAGCCCCGATATAGGCCATGAAAAGTTGGTAGTTTCCGAATAATGCAATTACCACTAAGGCTCCAAAAATGAGTAGGCTAATTGGTTTTATTGCTTTTGCTAATTTTTTAGCCAATTCAGGAAATTTGGAAGCGGTTAAAATTCCTAATAGTAAGGGGATGCCAAGAATGAGTCCTATAGTAAAAAAGACATCAAATGGGTCAAGGTGAACTTCCTGAAGTAGCTTAGCAGTAGGAGCATAAGATTCCGACCATAAGGAAAAATTTAATGGGGTAAGGATGATGGCAGCAACACTAGAAAATGCGGTTAGGCTTACAGATAGTGCAATATTTCCCTTGGCTAAGCTGGTTAAAAAATTAGAAACATTTCCTCCTGGACAAGCCGCAACCAGAAACATGCCCAGCGCAATACTTGGGGGTGGATTTGAGATCGAAACCAAAATCCAGGTCAAAAAAGGTAAAACAAAGAATTGAGAAAAAATGCCTAAAATAAAACCTTTTGGATTTTTGGCAAGGTATTGGAAATCTGACCATTTCAATTCAAGCGCAACTCCGAACATAATTATTGCTAGCGCAATATTCAGCCCAAGTAAGTTGTCTGGGGAAAAATTGAGGTGAACTGAATCTAGTGCATCGGGTGAAGCCATTGCCCTAAAATCAAATTAATAACCGAAAAATCAAAATTACTGGGGGAGGTAGAATTGATTTTGAGTAGTCAAATCGATTTAATTTTCCTCAACTTTTCCAATTCCACTCACTTCTTTTTTCAGTACTTGTGGATGTCCTGAATAGCTTACAGATCCTATTCCATCTACAACAAGTGAAAGACCCCCTGTACAATGAACTTCAACGTTACCAATACCTGAGCTATTGACCTCCATGTCTTTAACGATTAGTTTGGATGCATCTAGGTTTCCTACCCCATCATTGGTGAAAAAGGCCCGGTTTGCCTTTCCCCGGAGTTTAATATTGCCTACCATATCAAAATCAGCATCGATTTGTTGCGCATCCAAATCCAATTCCAGGTTACCAACACCAGTCCCGATTAGGCGAACTTGGTCAACTTTAAAAACACCATTCGTTTTCACATTTCCCACGCCATCGTACTTCAACTCTTTCAGGTCTTTTAAACTGAGGGTTATTCTCAGTTCTTCCTTGATAAAAAAGTTATCCGCTATATCCTCTTCCATTGAAATCGTAAGCAAATCACCATCCTGGTCAATCAAAATCTTTTTGATCAGCTCCTCATCACCTTCCACTTCAATGGATTCTTGATCCGATTGGATGAGTATCAAATTGAAAACACCATCTATGTGAACTCGAGTTACTTCAGACAGGGATTTTTTCTCTTGAATGCTAGAAGTTGAAATGGAGTATTTTTTTTCCTCACAAGAGAAAGAAAGGAGTAGCAGAGGAATCGCGAGGAATTGGAAGATAGTTTTCATAGCGTAGAGATTTAGGAGATATAAGCCAAAAATGGACCAAAAGAAAAAAACGCCTATTGAAAGCTTAAGCGTGCCTATGGCTAAATCATCTGTTCATTTACGAACAAGTAAAACTCAATTTGTCCATTTTTGAAGGTTGATTTTTATGGAAATGAATCTTCAATAGATACTTTAAAATTCCCATTTAGTAAATACGCCGTAATTCTTGACTTCAAGTGGAAGGTTTACCCTTGAGCTTTTGAAAAATACTAGTTTGATGCTCTTTTTTAGAAAAAACCTTCAAAACAATAAAATAAGCGATCATGGTAGAACCTATTCCAAGCAGTGCACCGGCCCAGATATCCATCAAAAAGTGTTGCATTAAATACACTCTACTAAACCCAACTAAAAATGCAATTCCTATCACTAACGAATGAATTTTCATTTTTTTTGGGAGTACTAAATAAAAAAATGAAGCAAGCATAAACGCAGTGGTGGTATGGCCCGAAGGAAAACTACCCCAATGGTGAAGCTGAACACCTGGTATTTCATAAAATGATACCTCCTTGAAAAATTCTACTGGCCTAGGCATTCCATGAAACACCCATTTTTTTGCAATATTTACCAGAACCAGGTGAATTAAGGAAGAAAAGGCAAGGAGAGCGAAATAGCAGTACTTATGAAATATAAAAAGGACAATTGGGATAATCAAAATTAGACCGTCTCCAAGGTGGGTGATATTCGCAAAAAAGATATCTAAAATTGGATGATGGAACTGATTTATTTTTAGTTCTATGACGCCTTTATCGTAAAATGGGAGTACCGCTAGGCCAGAAAAAAGAATAAATAAAAAATAAGTACCAAGGACTGAAGCTTTATTTCCCTTCTTTACTATCATGTCTTAAATGTACCGATTGGGCGAAATAAAGTTATTTCCCAAAAGTTAGGAAAAAATTAAGTTTATCCTTTGGATAAAAAATCCTATTAAAAATCTGAATAGGATTTAATCCAGTTCTCTAAGGTCTACTGGTACTACTCGGGATACGCCCGCTTCAATCATGGTAATGCCATAAATAATGTCTGTGCTGGCCATGGTACGCTTGTTGTGCGTCACGATGATAAACTGGCTTTCCGCACTGAATTTATGGATGATCTGGTTGAATTTGTCAATGTTGGCATCATCCAAGGGAGCGTCCACTTCATCAAAAATACAGAATGGAGCAGGTTTTAGGAGGTAGATAGAGAAAAGTAGGGAAGTGGCGGTCAAGGTTTTTTCACCTCCACTCAGCTGATTGATGGTTAAGGGGCGCTTTCCTTTTGGCTTCGCCATAATTTCAATAGCGGATTCCAACGGATTTTCTGGATCTACCAAAGTTAGATCGCAATCGTCCTCCTCGGTAAATAGGGAACGAAATACGCGCACAAAGTTTTCTTTGATCTTCCCAAAAGCATCCAAAAATGTTTCCCTCGCAACCAAGTCAATTTCTGAAATGGTGGATAGGAGGGATACCTTAGCTTGAATCAAGTCATCTTTTTGGGAAGTGATGAAATCGTATCGAATCTTGATTTCATCGTAAGCCTCCATTGCCATGGGGTTGATTGGCCCTATTCTTTCAAGTCTATCTTTTTGTCGATATACAAGCTCTTTTAAATCTTCCTCCTTGAAGGCTTCAAATTCCGGATCTACCTGGGGGTTTTCTGACATCAGGGTTTCCAAATCTATGTCAAACTCTACATTGAGGCGTTCATTCATCCCAGTCATTTTGAGACGAACCTCATTGATTTGATTTTGCAGGGCTAGGACCAATTCATCGTAGCCTTCTTTGGCTTTTTGCAAACTTCGAATCCGAGTATCTAGCTCGTCGATTTCTCCTCTTCCACCATAATAGTTCTTTTCAGCTTCCGTAACACCCAATTCAATCCCTTCCTTCTCGGTATACAACTCAATAAGCTCTTCATCCTTTATTTCATTGTTGTCGAGTAGGTTTTTGATTTCATTATCTAGCTGGCTTAATTCTTCTTGGGATTTTTCTATTCTTTCCTTTGAGCTCTCGAAGGCCGCTTTTTTGAATTCGATTTCCTGTTCGGAACTACTCACTCGGTTGAGTTGCTGGATGTAGGTGATGTTTTCTTGATTGAAGAGTTGGGACTTCTCGGAAAGGACTTTTGAAATCATTTCCACCTCTTCGGTTACTTGGATGAGCTGTTCATTCAACTCCTCAAAAAGGGCTTTTTCTTTCGACAACTTCGGTTGGATTTCTTCCAAGCTTTCTTCAATTGAAGCGATGCGTGCCAAAATATCTTCGCGCTTGTTTGCATTGGAATAGAGCAATTCTGCCAGCTGCTCCTTTTTGGTTCGTACAGAGACAAAATCAGAGTTTAGCTCCTGCAATCTTGCCTGGCTTTCTTCCAAGGCCTTCTTGAAGCTCAGCTCCTTCAATTTGGTTAATTCTCCAAGCTTTTGATCCAAATTGGCACGCGAGGTACTTACCTTCTTATGAAGCTCTTTTATTTCCCGTTCTAATTTTTCAAGATTTTTGGCGCGACCAATTCGTTTTCCTTCAAACAAACCTACAGAACCTCCAGAGAGCGAAAATTTCTTTTTGATGTATTTGCCAGACTCCGATAGAAAAACACCTTCTTTTTGGATTGGAAAATCTTGGTATTCCCCTTGGACGATGTAGACATTGTCTAGGATATAGTTGATTAGGCGGCTGTATTTAACATCAAACTCAATGATCTCGGTTGCTGCAAGGGTATTTGAAAATAGCTGGGCCTGGCTTGAAGAAAAGTGTTCAAAGTGCTCCAAAATAAAAAAATTGGCTTTCCCTTTTGCGGCATCAGTCAGCAATTGAATGGCAGCGTAGGCTTCCGCTTCAGTGTCAACCACATAGTAGTTAAGGTAATTTTCCAAATAGTTTTCGATGGTTACTCGGTATTTTTCATCCGTAGTAAGTAGGTCGGAGAGGAGTGGAACATCCTTCCCCCAGCTTTGATTTTTCTTTAAAAATTTGATGGCCTCAGGAAAGCCTTCCAAATTTTCAACCAAGGATTTTGTCAGGTTAAATTCATTGGTTTTCGAATCGAGCTTTCTTGAGATTTGGGTGAGCTCCTCTCGGATCATCTCGACAATTCGATTGGTTTCTTCTACCTTTTGATCTTGATCCTCCTGCTTTAGTTTCAGAATCTCATATGCCTGCTGCGCTTGATCTAGTTCAGACTTTACATGAGCAAGATTTTGTTCAAAATCAATTAGGCTGGCCTCCTGGGAACTGTCATCTGAGGAGGTACGATCCAATTCTTGCTTTAGAGTGGACAACTGAATTTGTTTGATTTCAACCTCTTTACCAGCTTGATAAACCCTGTCCTTTAGTTGAGATACTTGCTGACTAAGCTCTTTGTGCTGCTCTTGTTTCACAACAGTTGCAGTCTTTTGAAGGTCATATTCTTCACGTAAGTGAGCAACTAAAACCTCCTTTTCTGCCAGAATCTTTTCCGCCGCTTCTTTTTCTTGTTCTAGGGAGCGAATCGCAAAAGCTGCTCGCTCATTTGATTTTCGATCTTGATCAATCTGCTCACGAAGAGCTTGAGATCGGTCTTCCAAAAATCGGAGGCGCTCATTTTTTATTCTTTTGTCCGATTCGAAGGTTCTGATTTTGTTAACCTGTTCATTCAGTGCTTTTTGCCTAGAGGCCAATAATTTTTCTTTCCCAATTAAATCCGATTTGGAGGCACTCAGTAGCGCTTCGAGCGCAGCGATTTGAGTTTGAATTCCAATCTTGTGATCGGATTCCTGTTGGATTTTGGACTGTGCATCTACCAATGCTAGCTGTAGCTGCTCCAAAGACTTTTTTGCCAAATTGATACTGGCTATGCGGTAATCAGCTTTTATTTCGAAATATCTGGCTGCTTGCTTTGCTTGTTTTTCTAAAGACTTTAAGTTTTTATCGATTTCAAAAAGCAGATCTTCCACGCGGGACAAGTCGGCATCCGTGTCTTCGAGCTTTCGTAGGGTTTCGCGTTTTCTATTTTTAAACTTGGATATTCCTGCTGCTTCCTCAAAAAGTTCCCGACGGGAGTTATTCTTATCATTGAGCAATTCATCGATCATCTTTAATTCGATGATGGCGTAGGAGTTGGAATTAATCCCCGTATCCATGAAAAGGTTATTGATGTCTTTCAACCTGCAGGTAACCCCATTGATTTGGTACTCACTCTCACCACTTCGGTAATACCTGCGCGTAATGGTCACATGCGTGTATTCTGTTGGTAATAAATTTTTAGTATTCTCGAATGTGAGAGAAACCTCTGCAAGGTTGGTTGGCTTTCTATTTTTTGTCCCGTTAAAAATCACATTCTCCATTTTGTCAGAGCGGAGCATTCGGGATTTCTGTTCTCCTAAAACCCACCTAATCGCATCCACAATATTGGATTTGCCACAGCCATTCGGTCCGACCACACCGGTAATGCCCTTATCAAAGTGGATGACCATTTTGTCTCCAAAACTTTTGAAACCTTTGATTTCCAGCTTGCTAAGTAGCATTGATAATTTTGATTCGAATTAAAGGTTCAAAATAGCTTGAATCTAGGAATAATTCAAAAAAATCACAGTAATCCGACTGTTTTGAGCATCGAAAACCTGAGAGGCTAATTTGAAAAAAAGGGGTTACTTCTTTTTTTTAACTTTTTGAAGTACCTTAACTTCATGGATTTCGGACAAATCATTTATATCGTGGCTATTGTGGCCTATTTTCTGTATCGGGCAAGTTCTAAAAAGAAGAACACTCCACTTCCTGATGCGGAAGAAGCTGCCCCCGAAACACCTAAAAAAGGCTTTACCTTCGAGGAGCTCCTACGAGAAATCCGAGAAGCACAAACTCCCCCTATTCCTGAATTGGAGCCAGAGCCAGAGCCTGTGCCTAAGCCCAAGCCTAAACCAGCCTATACAATTCCACAGCAGGATCGGCCAATGTTTCAACCTGCTTCTTCTAAGGAGGAAGTCGTTTTTGAAGGTTTAGATTATGAGCAGCATAATGCTAAACCGCAGGCAAGGCCATTTTACACCGATACAGATGCGTCTCGCACTCCTCTGGATCAAGCCAGACCAATTCCTTATGAATTGGATGTGGAACGAACCAACCCCTATGCGGAATTATTAAAGAACCCAACCTCTTTTCGTGATGCGGTGGTGTTAAGTGAAATTTTAAAACCGAAATATTTTTGAGTTTGGAATAAACATTTTCACTCCAAAACGATTCTTTAGCTGAGAGTTATCAATTTTAAATCGTCAATCGGTATGAAAAATAATAAAGTTGCAAATTCTGGTACGCTTAGCGCTTCTAGAAGACAGTTTATAGAGAAAGCGGGTTTGGCCACGGTAATGAGCACCTTTGGTATTTCATTTTTTACTTCTTGTGTTAGCTCAGAAGATCCCGACGATCCCACCTCCACACCTCCTCCGACCACAACATCGCCAAACGGAATTACCATTTCAGGAAATACGGTACAGGTGAATCTGACAATTCAAAATAAATTAGCCGCTTCAGGAGGTTGGTTGTTAATCACTTCTGCCAAAACGTTGGTAGCAAATCTCAATGGTTCGTATGTGGCTTTGACCTCGGTATGTACCCACTCCGGTTGTTTCGATAGTTGGTCATTCACCAATAGTCGATTTACCTGTACCTGTCACAATTCCATTTTTGATACCGCCGGAAAAGTGGTCCAAGGCCCGGCCGGCCAACCTTTAGATGTTTATAGCACTTCTGTTTCAGGTACTACACTCACGATCAACAAGTAAGACCTTGTCCTGATCGGTTTTAGTCCTTAGTGCAAATTCACTTTTGGTCTCAATTCTTTAGGGGATTGAGACCTTTATTTTTTCATCTAGATAAATCGACAATTAGTGTCAAAATTTAGTTTGATAATTTTCATGGTTGTATTTTTGGACACTAATCGTCAAAAACATGGCCAAATCAAGTCCTATTGAGCAGCAGAAGATTTTACGAGTATTCAAATTGATCAACTTACTTCAAGCTAATATTGGTAAGCCTGTTCATCGTCTTGCAGAATTATTGCAGACTGACGAACGAACGATTTATAGGTATTTTAAGCTATTGGAAGCTTTGGGATTTGTAGTGGTGAAGGAGTTCAGCAAGTATAAAATCCAAGAACGACCTGAATATTTACCCAAGCCGAGTAGTAACCCCACTTTTTCTATCGAAGAGAGCCTTTGGCTTAGTACTATTTTGGAGAGTCAGGGAAAAGGAAATTCTTTGAAAGATGCAGTGGTCCAAAAGTTGAACCTCCAAGCGGGGACCCAACTAAGTACGGAAGACTTGTTTAAGGCTAATCTGGGTCGATTGGTTGATGTAATTGCACAAGGAATCACGCATAAAAAGCAAATTTGGATCAAGGATTATTACTCTTTGCGGAGTGATACCGTGTCTGATCGCTTGGTAGAGCCGGTAGGATTTACATCTGATTACGAACATATTCATGCGTTTGAACTGGAAAGTCAATCCATGAAAATGTTTAAAATTGAGCGGATGGGAGATGTGGTAATTGCTTCCGAAGGTTGGAAGTTTGAATTAGCACACGAACTTCCCGAGCAGGCGCTATTTGGATTTACAGGTAAAGGAAAGTTTCATATTAAGTTAAAACTGAGTAAGAAGGCCTATCAGCTGATGGTAGAGGAGCATCCAACTGCACGGCCCTCTATTCAAATAAAAAATCGCAATCAGTATTTTTTTGAAGGAGAGATTCCCCATCTCCCTGGCCTTGCCAGATTTATTTTAAGTCTTCCAGGTGAAATTAAGGTAGAAGAAGGCATCGAGTTAAGAGCCTATTTGACAGAGCAGATTCAAAAAGGATTCTTCTAGGCTTGGTGTTCGTTCCTTAGGAGATCGTTACTGGTTTTAACAGGGTTGAAGGTCAGTAAAGGAACCTCAACGAAAAGAGTGTTCCAATTAGCCATGGCTCCATTCCATAATCCAGGCAGTTCCAAGGCCTTGAGAACCTTTCCACTTTTTGATTTTTCGGTTATAAATCCCGTATTCATATCTCTAAAATGAAGTAAGTCAAATGCGTTGCCCTGGTAATCTCGAGTAGCGCAAACTAAATCTACTGGGTTGAAATGAGTTGAAGCCTTCAAATACCTTACTGATTCAGGATTAGAGGCATCAATTTGAGCAGTTTCTAGGATCTGGAGCGAATGTGTACCATCCTTCTCTTGAACCCAAAAGGGGCCGCCTCCAGGTTCCCCAGTGTTTTTTACCATCCCACATACCCGAATAGGGCGATTGAGTTTGGATTTAAAAAATGCTGCCTGCTCCACTAAGGAAAGTTCGGAGATGGACTTAGGAACCAGTCCACCTAAATCCGAAACATAGACTGCTTCTGATAGGTTTACAGATCTGGTTGAAACTTCCAAATCCAGTGCTTGTAAGGCTTCGAATACCCGCTTCTGCACCTCGAGCAACCATCCTGCAAGGGCCATTTTATAGGTTTGAGTAATGGGCTTCAGCCGATCTGGAACTACATTATCAATGTTTTTAATAAAAATTAAATCTGCTGAAATCTCATTTAAATTTTCTAAAAGAGCTCCATGGCCTGCAGGTCTAAATAAAGGAGTTCCATCCTCTTCAAGGAAAGGTTCATCCAAAGCATCCACCGCGATCGTATCCGTAGATTTTTTCTGATGGGAAAAGCTCACCTTAAACTCCAAGCCTGTTTGCTGTTCTAGCCGTGGGAGATGGCTATTTATTTCTTTTACAAATCCGTCTTGATGTTCGGGAGAAACCGTAAAGTGAATTTGAACTTCTTTATTTTTTCCTACGCCATACTGTGTCCCTTCAACCAAATGCTCCTCTGCAGGGCATCTGTTTGCATCTTTGTACGCATGGAACTTTAAAAGGCCTTTGGGTAGATTGCCATAGCCTAATCCTGAGTCAGTAAGTAGGGTGGCTACTAATTTTTTGTATTCTTTTTTTTCTAAAAGGCTAGCAATGGACTCTCCTTCCTTTTGAAGGTGTGTATCTAAGTCTTGGTAGAAGGCAAATTGATTGAGCTCAGAAATAAATTTTTGGGTAAAGCCATCCAGTTGATCATCCTCACTTTCTAAAAATGAAAAAAGGTCTTTAAACATTCTACTCGCAGCGCCTGAGGCAGGAACAAATTTGACAATTTCTAACTGCCTAGATTGTTTAGCAAAAAAATCTTTGTAATGGGCTGCTTCATCAGGCCCCCATACCTGAATTCCTTTTTCTGGTGTGGCTGGACCGATGAGAGTCAAATAGGGAAACCCATTTTTAAAATGTTCCAATTGGATTTTAACAGCTTCTAGATTCCCTCCTTGAGCAGTAATTTTTTGAGCCAATGATGCGTCCATTTTTAGTCTAGGTTTGCGTCTTTGATTTGAATATAAGGTCGAAAAAGTAAAGCCTCAACTATTTTTACCCTTTTTGTTCACCTAATTTTCAGGCTCTAAATGAGTTGGAAATAGATGGGATCCCCTGTCTT
>Ga0209443_1000197_pt1 | contig 39189 bp, 35 predicted proteins | sample LauGreBMM110DCMD_2_FD_187571 | JGI IMG/M metagenome (GOLD analysis project Ga0209443, IMG submission 187571) | Freshwater lake microbial communities from Lake Michigan, USA - Su13.BD.MM110.DCMD (SPAdes) (version 2) | ecosystem: Environmental > Aquatic > Freshwater > Lake | place: Lake Michigan... | reverse complement strand
CAATTATTCAACAGCATTCTAAATCCATTTGAAGTTGAAAATCAAACCCGATATCCGCTTTTGAAACAGCATTTTATAGGTTGGTTCATTCAAACAGAACAGGAAATCTTCAATCCGGAACAAGCAATGGTCATGGATTTTTCAGTGGAACAAAAAGGAAATACACGGTTCATGTATGTGCTTCCAACCTCAAAAACCGAAGCACTTTTAGAATATACGCTCTTTTCGCAATCGCATTTAGAAACTTCAGAATACGAATCGGAAATTGAACTTTACATTCAAAAATTAGGAATTACCAATTATAAAATTGTCGAAAAAGAACGCGGAAGTATCCCTATGTCGTGTTTCCCATTTTGGAAAAAAAACACCAAAAGAGTATTAAATATTGGCTCTGCAGGAGGTTGGACAAAAGCAAGTACCGGATATACTTTCAAAAATGCCGATAAAAAATCAACGCAATTAATCCAATTTCTTCAAACTAAAACAGACTTCAAACAGTTTCATAAAATAAATAAATTCTGGTTTTACGACTTGTTATTATTAGACATTTTATACAGAAAAAATGAAATAGGGGCAACCATATTCTCTGCACTCTTCACAAAATCAAATCCCCAATTGAATTTCAAATTTTTAGATGAAGAAACCTCATTTTGGGAAGATTTACAAGTCACTTGGAAATGCCCAAAAGGGCTTTTTGTAAAGGGTTTATTTGCCTTAATCTTTAGGTATTCATTTAATATCAAACTATAACAAAACTTTATAATTGAAATAATAATTAAACTGTAATTCTCTTTATCTTTGTAGCAGATTTTACAATCTAAATTCAGAAATCAACAATATTAAATCATAAATAATTATGTATCCAGAAGAAATGGTAATTCCAATGCAAGCTGAACTAACAGCTGCTGGATTTCAAGATTTACACAGTGCCGAAGCGGTAGAAAACGCATTAAAATTGGAAGGAACAACGCTTGTAGTTGTAAATTCTGTTTGTGGTTGTGCTGCAAGAAACGCACGCCCAGGAGTAAAAATGAGTTTGGATGGCGCTAAAAAACCAACCAACTTGATAACTGTTTTCGCAGGTGTGGACAAAGATGCCGTTGATGCCGCAAGAAAACACATGTTCCCTTTTCCACCTTCATCGCCAAGCGTGGCTTTGTTCAAAAACGGTGAATTGGTGCACATGTTAGAACGTCATCACATTGAAGGTCGCCCAGCAGAATTAATCGCAGAAAACTTGCAAGACGCTTTCAACGAATATTGTTAATAAACTTTAAATTGCTGAAATTCTTAAGGTTATTTTCTCCTTTTTTCACAATTTGTGCTTTAAATAACAGAGGTATTTATAAATAATCAACTCGAGATTTCATAGTCTCGAGTTTTTTTTTATATTTACATATCAAATTCTAACAACTTCAACATGAAAACTATTATAAAGATTGCAATGTTCTGTTTTATAGCATTAAGTTTGCAGTGTACTTCTAATCAGTCTGATTCGGATGCAATTTCTTTAGAACAATTGACTACCAAAAAACTTGCTATTCAAAATTATATCAGCACTTTTCCTTGTTCTGAAAGTCTTGGCTGTAATTATATTGCTTTTGGTTCAAAACCTTGCGGAGGTCCTAGAATATATTTGGTGTTTTCTAACAGTATCAACTTAACGCAACTTCAAGAAATGGTTAGCGAATATAATGAAATGGATCATTTAAGAAACGTTCAAACCAATGCGATTTCAGATTGTTCCGTTCCTTTACCTCCAAATGAAATTGGGTGCGTAAATGGCGTTTGTACGATAATAAATTAGCAGCCTATTTTTGTTTTTCATTGCTTTTTGTAAAACCAATTAATTGTCGGTATTTCAATTCTGTTTCTTTCAAAACACCAAGTGGTAAAAAGGTATTGCTGGTTGAAAATGATGGAAATGCAACAGAATTATTTAACATAAAACACAACGGAAAGTGGGTAATCACTTCATTAGAAGCCGGTTCTGTTGGAACTTATATTTGGTAAAAAATATAAAAAATTTACAATGAAAAAAATTGCTTTAATAACACTCTTAACGGCTTCCCTTTTTTCTTTTTCACAAAATAAAGGAAAAATTTCAAGCAAACCATTTTCTATTAATAATAGAACAGTTACGGTTTATACTTCAGCGGATAGTACTAATTTGAGATTGTCAAAAACAGATAATCTAACTTTTTTTGATTTAAAACAACCTTTAGAAACAAAACTTTGCGTATTTGTAAATCCTAATAAAACATTCCAAACTTTTTTGGGAATTGGAGGCGCAATTACGGACGCAAGCGCTGAGGTTTTTGCTAAATTATCCAATGAAAAACAACAAGAATTTTTAAACTCCTATTTTAGTAAAGACAAAGGAATTGGCTATTCATTAATAAGAACCAACATTCACAGTTGCGATTTCAGTTCCGAAAGTTATACGTATATAAAGGAAGGCGATGCCGATTTGAAGTCATTCAACATTGATCACGATAAAAAATATCGTATTCCAATGATAAAAAAAGCTACCGAAATTGCAGGGGGGAAAATCAATTTATATGTTTCGCCGTGGAGTCCTCCAGCATTTATGAAAGACAGTAATGACATGCTTAAAGGCGGGAAATTATTGCCTAAATTCTATCAGGCTTGGGCAAATTATTTCGTTAAATTTATAAAAAACTATGAAAAAGAAGGCGTTCCTGTTTGGGGTTTAACCATTCAAAACGAACCAATGGCAACTCAGAAATGGGAATCTTGTATATTTTCTGCAGTAGAAGAACGTGATTTTCTTAAAAATTATTTGGGGCCAACATTAAAAAATTCAGGACTTGGTGATAAAAAAATTACGGTTTGGGATCATAATCGAGATTTACTTTCTCAAAGAGCAAGCACGATTCTTGATGATGCGGAAGCCAATAAATATGTTTGGGGAATAGGATTTCATTGGTATGAATCCTGGAGCGGCGGAGAACCAATGTTTGAAAACGTTGGAAAAGTGCACGAAATGTACCCAAATAAAAACCTAATTTTTACTGAAGGTTGTGTTGAAAAATTCAATGCTAATAATTATCAATTATGGAAAAACGGAGAACGATACGGTCGTTCAATGATAAACGATTTCAATAATGGAACCGTCGGTTGGACAGATTGGAACATTCTTCTTGATGAAAATGGAGGTCCAAATCACGTAGGTAATTTTTGTTTTGCACCAATTCACGCCGATTTAAAATCAGGGGATTTAATCTACACCCCTTCGTATTATTTCATTGGTCATTTCTCTAAATTTATTGGAAAAGAAGCCAAGAGAATTAGCAGTGTTGCAAGTAGAAGCCAATTATTAACGACTTCTTTCTTGAATAAAGACGGAAAAGTGGTTACGATTGTTATGAATCAAAGCAATAAAAAACTTAATTATAATTTGTGTGTAGGAACAAAATCAACTGCAATTTCTATTTTGCCTCACGCCATCCAAACGTTAGTTTTTTAATAAATATCAAATTCAAAACCCCCAAATGATAAACAAAATAAGCCTGATTTATATTCTATTTTTCTCATCATTACTCTGTTTTTCTCAACAAAAAACAATTGATGAAAAAGTCAATGCAGTACTCAAGAAAATGACGATTGAAGAAAAAATCGGACAACTCAATCAATATTCTGGCGACAACGCCGCAACAGGTCCAATTACTATTAATCCTAACAAACAATCAGAGATTAAACAAGGTTTATTAGGTTCGATGCTTAATATTTTAGGTACAAAATATACGTGTCAATATCAAGAATTGGCAATGCAATCCCGATTGAAAATTCCGTTGTTATTTGGTCAAGATGTAATTCACGGCTATAAAACCACATTTCCAATTCCATTGGCGGAAGCCGCAAGTTGGGATTTATCTGCAATAGAATTATCTGCAAGAATTGCTGCTACAGAAGCTTCGGCATCAGGAATTCATTGGACATTTGCGCCAATGGTTGATATTTCTCGTGATCCTCGTTGGGGACGAGTTATGGAAGGTGCAGGAGAAGATACCTATTTAGGGTCTAAAATTGCCTTTGCACGAGTAAAAGGGTTCCAAGGAAAATTGGGCGACGTCAATTCGGTTATGGCATGTGTTAAACACTTTGCTGCTTACGGTGCTGCCGTTGGCGGACGCGATTATAACTCAGTTGACATGAGCGAAAGAATGCTTTGGGAAACCTATCTTCCGCCGTTCAAAGCTGCTTTGGATGCAGGTGCGGCAACATTTATGAATTCTTTTAATGATTTAAACGGAATTCCCGCAACAGGAAATCGCTATTTGCAAAGAGATATTCTAAAAGGAAAATGGAAATTTACAGGTTTTGTAGTTTCTGATTGGGGTTCAATTGGCGAAATGATCAATCACGGATATGTAAAAGACAGTAAGGAAGCTGCGCTTTTGGCTATAACTGCGGGAAGCGATATGGATATGGAAAGCAACGCTTACAGAAATAATTTGGCACAATTAGTCAAAGAAAAAAAGATTTCTATTGCGCTAATTGACGATGCTGTAAAACGAATTTTACGCAAAAAATTTGAATTAGGATTGTTTGAAAACCCTTTTAAATATTGTAATCCTGAACGAGAACAAGCGGCGCTTAATAATCCGGAACACACAAAAAGTGCTAGAGAAATTGCAGCAAAAAGTATTGTATTATTGAAAAATGAGAATTCGATATTGCCACTTTCTAAAACCACCAAAACAATTGCGTTTATAGGACCAATGGTAAAATTAAAAAGAGCCAATCACGGATTTTGGGCAGTTGATTTAAAAAATATTGATTCAACTTATATCGTTTCTCAATGGGAAGGAATCAAAAATAAAATTGATAAAAACAGCACTCTTTTATACGCAAAAGGCTGCGATGTATCTTCTCAAAACAAAGAGGGTTTCGCCGAAGCAATAACAATTGCCAATCAATCTGATGTCGTAATTTTAAGTATTGGCGAAAGTTGGAATACGAGTGGCGAGGCTAAAAGCAAGAGCAATCTTCATTTGCCTGGCGTTCAGGAGGATTTGGTCAAAGCCCTTCAGGCCACAGGAAAACCCATTGTGGTTTTAATAAATGCGGGCCGTCCGTTAATTTTTAACCAGACCGCCGATGCTGTTCCTGCGCTACTTTACACGTGGTGGTTGGGCTCAGAAGCTGGAAATGCCATCGCCGATGTTTTATTTGGCGATTACAATCCGTCAGGGAAATTGCCTATGACTTTTCCTCGTGAAGAAGGTCAAATCCCGATATTTTACAATCATTTCAATACAGGAAGACCGTCTATAAATGAAGATAAAATCCATAAATCTGCCTATATTGATTTGCCAAATTCCCCAAAATTTCCTTTCGGATACGGATTAAGTTACACCACTTTCGAGTATTCAAATTTGAAATTATCCAAGAATAAAATGAAAGCAAATGAAACTATTGAAGTGGCTGTAACGATTACCAATGCTGGAAAATTTGCTGGAGAAGAAGTAGTACAATTGTATTTAAGAGACAAAGTAGGTGCTGTTGTGCGACCAATTTTAGAATTGAAAGATTTTCAAAAAATCAAATTGGAAGTTGGGGAAACCAAAATAATCAAGTTTATTATTGACAACCAAAAATTGTCTTTTTATAATGATAAATTAGACTATGAATCAGAACCTGGCGATTTTGACCTAATGATTGGGTCGTCCTCGGCGGATATTCGCTTGAAAGATGGTTTTGAATTGGTAAAATAAATAGTTAAATCTCAAAAATTTCTTTTTTTCAGAAGCCAATTGTCAGTTTTTAGGAGCAATTTCCAGCTGTCATTCCAAATCCTCGCTAAAAAGCTCGGGATTTTCCCTTCCACCAGCCTGTAGGCAGGCAGGTCTGGGCTAGGCATCCGATTTAAAATCATATTCTTACTATGCCTCACAATTTTTCTACCTCTGCACCTTTGCTACTTTTATCCTTTGCTACTTTGCCTCTTTTTTCGTAATTTTGCACAAATATTTTTCTCAACTTAAACTGTTTATAGCATGCAACTGTACAACACATTAAGCGCAGAGGAGCGAGCCATTATGATTGATGATGCCGGAAAACAACGACTCACCTTGTCTTTCTACGCTTATGCGCAAATTTCAAATCCCACACAATTCCGTAACGAATTATTTATTGCTTGGAACAAACTCGAAGTTTTAGGTCGGATTTATGTTGCCAATGAAGGCATCAACGCCCAACTTTCGTTACCCGCAGATAATTTTTATGCCTTTAAAGATTCCATAGAAGTCTATGATTTCATGAAAGGAATCCGTTTGAATATTGCTGTAGAACAAGACGATCATTCATTTTTGAAACTCACCGTAAAAGTTCGTGACAAAATTGTTGCCGACGGATTAGTTGACCAAACATTCGATGTAACCAATATCGGAATCCACTTAAAAGCCAAAGAATTCAACGATTTGCTTGAAGACCCAAACACGATTGTGGTCGATATGAGAAATCATTACGAATCGGAAATTGGACATTTTACCAATGCTATAAAACCCGATGTAGACACTTTTAGAGAAAGTTTACCCATTATTGAAGACCAACTTTCGGCACATAAACAAGACAAAAAACTGTTGATGTATTGTACTGGCGGCATTCGATGCGAAAAAGCCAGCGCCTATTTCAAACACAAAGGTTTTGAAAATGTCTATCAACTCGAAGGCGGAATAATTGAATATACACGACAAGTAAAAGCCGAAGGTTTAGAAAGTAAATTTATAGGTAAAAACTTTGTTTTCGATCACCGCTTAGGCGAAAGAATCACCGATGATGTTGTTTCGCAATGCCATCAATGTGGCGCTCCTTGCGACGTACATACCAATTGTGCCAATGAAGGCTGTCACTTGCTTTTTATACAATGTGAATCGTGCAAATCTAAAATGGAAGGCTGTTGTTCGGACAAATGTGTATCGATAATTCATCTTCCAGAAGACGATCAAAAAGCCGTTCGCCGAGGTATAAAAAACGGAAATAAAATCTTCAAAAAAGGCAAATCAGACGTTTTAACTTTCAAAAATAATATAGAAAGTCATAGTGTTTTTGTAGCTGAAGAAAAAAAACCAGTTGTTGCAAAAGCACCAAAAATTAAGAAAATGTTTGTCGGAAAAGGAACTCATTTTTATCCAAAAGCAACTATTGCTCAATTCGAAATTGAAGAAAACGAAATCAAAATTGGCGATACCATTCTAATAAAAGGCAGCACAACTGGTGAACAACAAATGATACTTTCAGAGATGTTTGTCAATGAAAATGGTGCTCAAAAAGCAATTGCTGGAGACATCTGTACTTTCAAAGTTCCTTTCAGAATTCGTTTGTCTGATAAATTATATAAAATTGTAGAATAGTTTTTCAAAATCTTTAACCTTTGACAAAGATTTAACATAACTATTTATAGCAATTTAGAGCTATAATAAAACAACTATTGCCATTTTAAGCAGTAACGATTTTCTCATTTTGGAAAACTTTAAACTTTAAACTTTTAAACCTTAAATTAAAATAATATCTTTACACATTAATCGTTTATGAACTTAAATTGTGTTCATCACAATACTACATATATATTATGGCATGTACAAGTTGTTCAACTTCTGATGGCGGAGCGCCAAAGGGTTGTAAAAATAATGGGACTTGTGGCACCGATAGCTGCAATAAATTAACCGTTTTCGACTGGCTTTCTAATATGAGTTTGCCTAATGGCGAAGCCCCTTTTGATTGCGTTGAGGTACGTTTTAAGAACGGAAGAAAGGAATTTTACCGCAATACCGAAAAACTAACTTTAAGTATTGGCGACATTGTTGCCACCGAAGCTTCTCCAGGACACGATGTTGGAATTGTGACGTTAACTGGCGAATTGGTAAGAATCCAAATGAAGAAAAAAGGAGTCAATCATGCAAGTAATGATGTTCCTAAAATCTATAGAAAAGCTTCTCAAAGGGACATTGATATTTGGTCAACAGCTCGCGATAAAGAAGAGCCAATGAAGGTGAAAGCACGTGAATTGGCGATCGCTCATAAATTGGAAATGAAAATTTCTGATATTGAATTTCAAGGTGATGGTTCAAAAGCAACTTTTTATTATACTGCCGAAGCTCGAATTGATTTCCGCCTTTTAATTAAAGATTTTGCTAAAGAATTCATTACAAGAGTAGAAATGAAACAAGTTGGTTTCCGTCAAGAAGCTGCTCGTTTGGGGGGAATTGGCTCATGTGGCAGAGAATTATGTTGCTCTACTTGGCTAACCGATTTTAGAAGTGTAAATACTTCTGCTGCGCGGTACCAACAATTGTCATTAAATCCTCAAAAATTAGCAGGCCAATGCGGAAAATTGAAGTGTTGCCTAAACTATGAATTGGATACCTATATGGATGCTTTGCAAGGTTTTCCAGATTTCGATACCAAATTAGTGACCGAAAAAGGGGATGCCGTCTGTCAAAAACAAGATATTTTCAAAGGATTAATGTGGTTTGCTTATACCAATAATTTCGCCAATTGGCATGTTTTGAAAATCGAACAGGTTAATGAAATTATTGCTGAAAATAAATTGAAAAACAAAGTTTCATCGCTTGAGGATTTTGCTTTGGAAATAGTTGCTGAACCTGAAAAAGATTTCAATAATGCAATGGGTCAAGAAAGTTTAACGAGATTTGATCAGCCTAAGAAAAAGAAAAAATCAAATAGAAATAACAAACGCCCTGGTGAAAATGCAATCGTTGCTAATAATAATCGCCCTGAGCATCCTAAGCAACAAGCAAAACCAGGCGGAGATAATAAAATCAGACCTAACGAAAACAAAATTAGACCTAACGAAAACATCATTAAACCTGCTATTAAAAATGAACCTGAAGAATAGTTTTCTTTTTATTATAATTGCTGGACTCTTGATTTCCTGTGATAAAAAGAGAGTTTTTGACGAATATAAATCGGTTGGAAGCGCTTGGAATAAAAAGACCGTGGTACGTTTTGACCTTCCAAAATTAGACACATTAAAAAAGTATAATTTATACGTGAACTTACGCGCAAACGACGATTATAAATTTAATAATTTGTTTTTAATCGTTTCATTGGAACAACCTAACGGGCTCACAAAAGTAGATACATTAGAATATCAAATGGCCGATGTTGACGGGACCTTACTTGGTGATGGTTTCTCTGATTTAAAAGAAAGCAAACTTATTTATAAAGAAAATATGCCTTTTAAAGCTTCCGAAAACAATAAAATATACATCAAACAAGTGGTACGCCAAACCGGAAAAGTTGTTGGCGTAGAAAATTTAGAAGGAATTACAGAAGTTGGTTTTAGAATAGAATCAGTAGATTAAAAATATGGCAGTAAAAAAAAATAACGCTCAAAGCAAAGACATCGAACACTACAAAAAAAAATTCTGGAAGATCTTTTTTTATGGTCTTGGAGGATTAGCTGTCTTTTTCCTTTTTGCATCTTGGGGACTTTTAGGGTCTATGCCTTCCTTTGAAGACTTAGAAAATCCGGATTCTAATTTGGCTACAGAAGTAATTTCATCCGATGGGGTAACTATTGGAAAATTTTACAATGAAAATAGAACTTCCATAAAATACCAAGATTTGCCAAAACACCTTGTTGATGCATTGGTGGCAACCGAAGATGAACGTTTTTATGAACATTCAGGTATCGACGGAAGAGGAACTTTGCGCGCCGTTGCAAGTTTAGGAACCAGTGGAGGAGCAAGTACTTTGACACAACAATTAGCCAAACAATTATTTCACGGCGAAGGTTCGAAATTCTTGCCTTTTAGAATTATTCAAAAAGCCAAAGAATGGATTATCGCTATTCGTTTAGAAAGACAATACACTAAAAATGAAATCATTGCAATGTATTTCAATAAAGCCGATTTTGTTAATACGGCCGTTGGGATTCGCTCAGCAGCAAAGGTTTACTTCAACAAAGAACCCCGCGATTTAACTATTAGTGAAGGGGCTACGTTAGTTGGAATGCTAAAAAATCCTTCCCTGTTTAATCCTATTAAAAGACTGGGGAAAGTTCAAAATCGTAGAAATACAGTTCTAGGACAAATGGTGAAAAATAACTTTTTATCCGAAAATTTAAAAGTTACACTAGAAAAACAACCTATCGTTTTGGACTTTCACCCCGAAAGTCATAAAGATGGAATTGCAACCTATTTCCGTGAATATCTTCGTGAATTTATGAAAAACTGGCTCAAAGAAAATAAAAAACCAGACGGTTCAGAATATAATATTTACAGAGACGGTTTAAAAATTTATACCACTATAGATTCAAGAATTCAAACCTATGCGGAAGAAGCGGTTACTGAACATTTAACCAATTTGCAAAAAGAATTTTTCTCACAATCAAAAACAAATAAAAACGCACCATTTGTAAATATTTCACAAATAGAAACGGATAGAATTTTGATGCAATCGATGAAATCTTCTGATCGATGGAGAGAATTAAAATTGCAGGAAAAAAGCGATGACGAAATCATTAAATCTTTTGGCATAAAAACTAAAATGACCGTTTTTACTTGGAAAGGCGAACGTGATACAATTATGACGCCAACAGATTCTATTCGCTATTACAAACATTTTCTTCAAACAGGTTTAATGTCAATGGAACCGCAAACAGGACATGTGAAAGCATGGGTTGGTGGAATAAATTACAAATATTTTCAGTACGATCACGTTGGTCAAGGCGCACGACAAGTAGGTTCTACATTCAAACCTTTCGTTTATGCAACGGCAATTGAGCAACTCAATATGTCACCTTGCGATTCCATAATCGATTCGCCATTCACAATTCCTGTTGGGCGTCACCACGTAACAGAAACTTGGACTCCATCAAATTCCGACAATAAATACCGTGGAATGGTAACTTTGAGAAAAGCATTAGCCAACTCCATAAATACTGTTTCTGCAAAATTAATGGATAAAGTAGGTCCTGAAGCAGTTGTTGAATTGGCACATAAATTAGGAATAAAATCTGAAATTCCTGTACAACCATCTATTGCGTTAGGGGCTGTAGAAATAACCGTTGAAGACATGGTCGCCGCTTATAGCACATTTGCAAACCAAGGCGTTTACATCAAACCACAATTTATCACAAGAATTGAAGATAAAAACGGAGTCGTTCTTTATGAACCAATTCCAGAATCGCACGATGTTTTGAATAAAGATATCGCTTTTGCAGTGATAAAATTATTAGAAGGCGTTACCGAAGAAGGCTCTGGCTCTCGATTGAGAACTCAAGGAGGCGGTTATGGCTATGAAAGAGTTACCGGTTATCCGTATGTTTTCACCAACCCAATTGCTGGTAAAACTGGAACCACACAAAATCAATCCGATGGGTGGTTTATGGGAATGGTCCCCAATCTTGTCACCGGAATTTGGGTGGGTTGCGAAGACCGTTCAGCACGTTTCAAAAGTATCACTTACGGTCAAGGAGCCGTTGCGGCACTACCAATTTGGGGGATTTTAATGAAAAAATGCTATAACGACGAAACGCTAACCATTTCCAAAGAAGACTTTGAAAGACCTGATAATCTTTCTATAAAAGTAGATTGTTGGTCGCCACCAATCATGAAAGATTCTCTAGAAACCGAACAAAACACAGACGAATTTAGTTTATAATTTTTTTTGGAGCTCTTTCCAGCTGTACGTTGCAATCCACGACCAAAAACGTGGGATTTCCACTGCCACCTGCCTGTCGGCAGACAGGTCTGGGCTAGGGTTTTCGGTTTAAATCAAAAATAAACATTCAACCATAAAAATTTTAGTAACCCCAAAATCATTATTATATATAGATTTTGGGGTTACTATTTTATTAAAAATTGTGAAAAATTCAATAAATAAATACCTATTTTTGAAGTACCTAAATACAACGATTAAACTAAAAAAGGATATGATTAACAAAAAAGTAACCACCGTTCAAGCCGCCCTCATGGGAATCGAAAACGGCATGACTATAATGCTCGGAGGATTCGGATTATGTGGAATCCCTGAGAATTGTATTGCCGAATTAGTTAAAAAAGAAACTCATTCTTTAACTTGTATTTCTAATAATGCTGGTGTCGATGATTTTGGACTTGGTTTACTCTTGCACAAAAAGCAAATCAAAAAAATGGTTTCCTCTTATGTGGGAGAAAATGCCGAATTTGAGCGTCAAATGCTTTCAGGCGAACTCGATGTAGAACTCATTCCGCAAGGTACGCTTGCCGAAAGATGCCGCGCAGCACAAGCTGGAATTCCCGCTTTTTTTACACCCGCAGGTTACGGTACTGAAGTTGCTATTGGCAAAGAAACAAGAGAATTCAACGGAAAAATGCACGTCATGGAACACGCTTTCAAAGCCGATTTTGCAATTGTAAAAGCTTGGAAAGGTGACACCGCTGGAAACCTCATCTTTAAAGGAACAGCTAGAAATTTTAATCCTTGTATGGCGGGTGCTGCAAAAATCACTGTTGCCGAAGTGGAAGAATTAGTCGAAGCTGGAGAACTTGATCCCAACCAAATTCACATTCCTGGAATATTCGTGCAACGCATTTTTCAAGGGGAAAAATACGAAAAGAGAATTGAACAACGTACTGTGAGGCAAAAGTAATTTGAAAATTATTTAATTTGAAAATTTGAAGATGATAAACGATAAGGACAATTTAATTGTAAAATTAAGATTCAAAAAATAAAACTATGGCTCTAGATAAAAATGACATCGCAAAACGCATCGCGAAAGAAGTTAAAAACAATTATTTTGTAAACCTCGGAATTGGTATTCCAACATTGGTGGCCAACTATGTACGAAAAGATATTTCTGTAGAATTTCAAAGTGAAAACGGAGTGCTAGGCATGGGTCCATTTCCTTTTGAAGGTGAAGAAGACGCCGATGTTATCAATGCTGGAAAACAAACGATTACCACATTGCCAGGAGCGAGTTATTTTGACTCGGCGATGAGTTTCGGGATGATTCGAGGGCAACACGTCGATTTGACCATTCTCGGAGCTATGGAAGTTTCAGAAAACGGAGATATCGCCAACTGGAAAATCCCGGGGAAAATGGTAAAAGGAATGGGGGGCGCTATGGATTTAGTAGCATCTGCAGACAATATTATTGTTGCTATGATGCATGTGAATAAAGCTGGGGAAAGTAAAATTCTTAAAAATTGTACCTTACCATTAACAGGTGTAGGATGTGTGAAAAAAGTAGTTACAGAATTAGCCGTTTTAGAAATCACTCCAAAAGGATTTAAATTATTAGAACGTGCGCCAGGTATTTCTGTAGAACACATTATCGCATCAACCGAAGCCAATTTAATTATTGATGGTGACATTCCAGAAATGGTAATTGATTAAGACTCCATTTTAAATTTTTCTTACTTTCTTACTACAACTTGAAAATAGATAAAAACTTTATGGAAGTCTAGATTTCGTGTGAAGGATGGCTTTGTAATATCGTGAATTGTTATTTATGCCAATATATTCATAACTAACGATGGGAAAATTCCAATGATAATATTTAAGATTATTGCGATTATAGCTACGACATAGAAAACGAATGGTGTTTTTGCAGTGGCTTCTTCTGGCTCTTTGGTGTACATTGCCAATATTAATTTGAAATAATACCCCACGCTTATAATGGAGTTGATTACAGCTGCAATTACGACTACCAAATATCCTGCTTGAATAGTTTGAGTGAACAACATAAATTTAGCGAAGAATCCTGCGAATATTGGGATTCCTGCCATCGACAATAAAGAAGCCGTTAGAACTGCTGCTAAAATTGGGTTTGATTTTCCTAATCCGTTGAAGTTATGTATCTCTTCGTTGCCTTTGTTTTTACATACAAAAAGGATTACACTGAAAGCTGCTATTCCCGCTAAAGCGTATGCCGAAGTATAATACAGTAAACTTCCTGCTGCTGTGGCTGTGCTCAACAATACCATTAGCATGAATCCAGCGTGAGAAATTCCTGAGAAGGCCAACATGCGTTTTATATTGGTTTGTTTTAATGCCATGATGTTTCCTACGGTCATTGATGCGATAGAAATTACGACAATTACGATTTGGAATCCGTAGGTAATTTCTACGTTCATTGCCGTTAATAATTTGTATAATGTTGCCATTGCTACCACTTTTGCCAAGGTGCTCATTGTGGCTGTTGTTAATGCTGGCGAACCTTCGTAAACATCGGGTGCCCAAAAGTGAAAAGGGACGGCTGCAATTTTGAATAACATTCCAATGGTTAGCAATACAATTCCAATGAAAAACCAAGAAGGTAATTCGGCAGATTGGGATAATTCACTGATTTCAGTGATGTCGAATGTTCCCATTGCGCCATAAATAAGACAAATTCCAAATAATAATATGCCCGAAGCAAAAGATCCAATTAGGAAATATTTCAAACCTGCTTCGTTACTTTTGATACTAGTTCGGTCTGAGGCTGCCAAAACGTATAGTGATATGGACAATACTTCGATTCCTAAAAAAAACATTGAGAGGTTTCCAAATGATACCATTGCGACTGCTCCTGATAATAAAAAAATCTTTATAGCGATGTAATCTGAGATTTTTGATTGGTGGTTTTCATAGAAATTATGACTTAGTGCCACCAAGAAAATCGTTAATACAATGAATAAACTGGAAAAAGCAACAGAGAATTTGCTAACTACAATCATATTATTATAATAGGTTGCTGGCGAATTATATTCGGAAATAGTGAGTCCTAATATGGCTAGTAAACCAATAATTGTTATTGGAATAATGGCTTTTCTGAAATTCATGATTTCAAATAAAAGGCATAAAACACCTAATCCTATTATTGCTATTAATGTATTCATTGTTTAAATTTTAGATTTTGGAATTTTGACTTCAAATTAAATTTTGACTTCTAGCTTCGTAAATCGTTATATTAGTGTATCGTATTTTTTTACTTTAATGCTTAACTAAATCTGTTGATGTTTACCAAAATCGATTCCAAACTTGGCGTTATCAACTCTATAATTGGTTTTGGATAGAATCCAAAGAAGAATAAAACGGCAATAATAATTCCCAGAGAAATCCCCTCGTTTAGTGTAATGTCACTAAAAGTTTTTGCATTTGTTTCTCCCAACATCGATGTTTGAAACATTTTCAACATATAATACGCTCCTAAAATAATGGTAGTTCCGCCCAAAATAGCAAACCAAATATTAATTTGTGATAGGCTGTAAAGAACGGTAAATTCTCCAACAAAATTAAAAGTTGATGGCAACGCAACAGAGGCCAAGACTAAAATCAAGAATAACGAAGTGAATTTTGGTGCTTGTGAGCGAATGCCTCCCATTTCAGAAATGGTATTTGTTTGAAACCTGCGTAAAATGATTTCGGCAGCAAGAAACAACCCTACAATTACAAAGCCGTGTGAAATCATTTGAAGAACAGCTCCTCGCAATCCATCAAGTGTAAGTGTATAGGCGCCAGCAGCTATTAATCCAACGTGTGCTAAAGAAGAATACGCTAATAATTTCTTTAAGTCTTTTTGTCTCAAAGCTACAATTGAACCGTAAATTACGCCTGCAATTCCAATGGCTACAAATACGTTGATGTATTGTTTTGCGGCCAACGGCGCTATTTGTAATTGCCAACGGATTACGCTGTACAATCCCATTTTTAGCATAATTCCTGATAATAACATCGTTCCAACGGTTGGTGCTTTTTGATAGACACTTGCTTGCCAAGAGTGAAATGGAATCAATGGAATTTTTATTGCATACGCCAAGAAGAAGGCAAGGAATATCCAGAATTGTTCCGTTTCAGATAATTTCACTTGGCACAAATCACCAATTAAGAAGTTATTTGTTTTTTGGTATAAATAAGCGAAAGCTGTCAACATAAATAACGAACCTGCCAACGTGAAAATAAAGAATTTTATAACTGCTTTTTTACGTTCTTCGGCATCGCCATTTCCCCAAAGTAGTGCAATAAAATAAATTGGTATTAATGATAATTCCCAGAAAATATAATATAAAATTCCATCCGCAGCCAAGAAAGTTCCTGACATTGCGAAAGCCATAAACAGAATTAAAGCATAAAAACTTTTGCTGTTTTTATAGTCATTTCCAAAAGAAGAGAAGATGATAATTGGCGTTAAAGAAGCAGTCAATAATAGCATTGCCAATGTAAGTCCGTCAGCGTAAAGTGCAAAATAAATGGTTGGTTTTGAAATCCAAGGACTTAAAAAGTTGATATTTTCGCCTAAATTATAATGATTCAATAATACAATTGAACAACCTAATGCCGCCAAACTAAAGAACAATGCTACTTTTGAAGCAAATTTGTCACCCGCTAAAAACGTTGCCAATGCGCCAACTAAAAGTAAAATTAATATTAGAGATACATTCATAGTATTATTATTGTGCTATAAATAAACAGGTTAAAATTACGCAAACTCCCAAAACAAAAGCAAAAAGATACAATCCGATACTTCCACTTTGAACTTTTTTTCCTTGCGTTCCAATGGCTTCTGTGACTTTTCCAAATCCATATACAAATGAAGACAATGAAGTTTCCAAAACATCTCTGAAGAAACTGGAAGCAGCATTTATTGGATTTATAAAAATAATTGCATAGGCTTCGTCAAGATAATATTTGTTGTATAAAACTTTGGCAACACCAGTAATTTTATCATCTTCAGAAGGAACTTGACTTTCCTTAATGTATTTTACAAACGCAATTGAGATTCCAATAATAGCACCTACTAAAGCAATTCCCATCAATATATATTCTGTTGTTCCAAGACCAGCTTCGTGACCAGTTTTAGTAATAATTGGTTCTAAATAATGGTGTAACCAATTGCTTCCTGGGAAATTAATCAATCCTCCAAATGTGGCAAGAATTGCTAAAATTATCAATGGCAATGTGATTAATTTTGGGGATTCGTGTAAATGACTTTTTTGATGTTCTGTACCTCTAAATTCCTTGAAGAACGTGAGATACATCAATCGGAACATATAGAAAGCGGTCATAATTGAAGCAATCGAACCTATTACCCAAAGAGGAATATCTGTATGGAAAGCCGTCATTAATATTTCATCTTTCGACCAAAAACCTGCAAAAGGAAAGATCCCAGAAATTGCTAAAGAAGCAATTAACATCGTGATAAATGTGATTGGCATTGCTTTTTTCAAACCACCCATTTTTCGCATATCTTGTTCTCCATGCAAGGCGTGAATTACAGAACCCGAACCCAAAAACAAACATGCTTTAAAGAATGCGTGCGTGATTACATGAAAAACAGCAACTTGATAGGCGCCAAGTCCTAAAGCAAGGAACATTAATCCTAATTGTGAAACTGTTGAATAGGCCAATACTTTCTTGATGTCGTTTTGAACCAATCCAATTGTAGCGGCTACCAAAGCCGTAATCGCTCCAATAATTGCAATTATATTTTGAATTTGCGGTGCTAAATCAAACAAGAAATTCAATCTTGTAATCATAAAAATTCCCGCCGTTACCATTGTTGCAGCGTGAATTAATGCCGAAACTGGGGTTGGTCCCGCCATTGCATCTGGCAACCAAGTATATAAAGGAATTTGAGCCGATTTTCCTGAAGCTCCAATGAACAAAGCCAAAGCTGCTGCCGCTAACCAAAACGTTTCACCACTATTGGTGCCTCCTAGAATCAGTTCTTTAAGTTCAACAAAATCAGTAGTATTAAATAAACTTGCGATGATAAATATTCCGATTAGTAAACCTAAATCGCCAATACGGTTCATAATAAAAGCCTTTTTTGCTGCATCATTGAAATCTTGGTTTTTGTACCAAAATCCAATTAACAGATACGAACAAAGTCCCACGCCTTCCCAACCAATGAACATTACCAATAAATTACTTCCTATTACAAGGGTAATCATAAAGAATATGAACAGATTTAAATAGGCAAAAAACTTGTGCATATTTTCGTCATCGTACATATAACTTATGGAATACAGATGAATTAACGAGCCGATTCCAGTTACAAATAGCAACCATAAAAGTGATAATTGGTCTAAAAGGAAACCAAATTTTACATTGAAATTACTGAAAGAGATCCAATCGAATAAATTGATTTGGATGGGTTGTTTGGTTTCATTTATTTGTAAGAAAAAATAAAGTGTAACTGCAAATGAAACCACTACCGAAAGTGTCCCAATTGTTCCAGATAGAGTTTTTCCAAGACTTTTTCCGAAGAATACATTTAATAAAAATCCTAAAAAAGGAATCAATACTAAGACTAAAGCTAAATTGGTATCCATTAAATTATCCTTTTAAATTTTTCAAATTATCGATATCAATCGAACCTAAATTTCTAAATATTGAAACCAATATTGCCAAACCTACAGCAACTTCCGCCGCTGCAACCGCCATCGAGAAAAATACAAAAACTTGTCCTTGTGCATCTTGGTGGTACTTAGAAAAAGCCACAAAAAGTAAGTTCACAGCGTTCAACATAATTTCAATTGACATAAAAACGATTATGGCATTTCGTCTGTATAAAACTCCAAATACGCCAATACTAAAAAGTATTACCGAAAGGAATATATAGTTTTCAATACCTATTTGATTTAAAATATTGTTCATATTATTTTTCTATTTTTTCTCTTTTAGACAATAAAACTGCTCCAATCATCGCCACCAAAAGCAAAATGGAGGCATATTCAAAAGGCACCATATATTCGTTCAAAAGTACGTTGCCTAATTTTTTAATTGATTGAAAGTCTTCTCCAGTCGCATCATATTCTCCAACAATAGGTTTAGAATTTACGAAAATCGCAATTAAAATCAAACACGTCGAACAAAACAAAATTACCGCCGCCAATCTCGTAACTCGAGGTTTGTGGACTTCGTTTTCCTTGTTCAAATTCATCAACATTATCGTAAACAAGAACAAAATCATAATTGCTCCCGAATACACGATAATGTGAACAATAGCAAGAAATTGAGAATTCAATAATAAATAATGACCCGCAATCGAGAAAAAGCAAATCACCAAATAAATAGCGCTGTGTATAGGGTTTCTACTGAAAACTGTCAAAAAAGCCGTCGATAAAGTTATCGCCGCCAATACACAAAAAATTATAAGAAGTGCTGACATTAGTTTGCGTTTTTAAGTTGAGCATTTTGCATCGCAATGTCCAAAGGCATTACCAATCTGTCTTTTCCAAAAATAAAATCTTCTCTTTCATAACTTGAAGGAACCAATTCTTTAGAAATTGTCAAGTAAATCGCATCTTTCGGACACGCTTCCTCACACAATCCACAGAAAATACAACGCAACATATTTATTTCATAAATCGATGCATATTTTTCCTCACGGTACAAATGCAATTCGTTCGCCTTGCGCTCTTCCGCCTTCATCGTGATGGCTTCTGCAGGACAAGATAACGCACACAACCCACAAGCGGTACAGTTTTCACGCCCTTCTTCATCGCGTTTCAACATGTGTTGCCCACGATAAACTGGACTCATTTCCCGAACTTGCTCTGGATATTGAATCGTTACTTTTCTGCGAAATAAATGTCTGATTGTAATAAACAAACCTTTAATAATCGCAATCAGATACATACTTTCCAAAAAAGTCATTTCCTTGTTGGAAACCACTTTTTTTCTTCCCGATAAGGATATACTTTCTATTGACATTTTTATTTTTTTATTTGAAGCTTAATCCTGCTTTCCGTTTCAATCCACGCAAAAGGCGTGGGATTTTCACTGCAATCAGGGCTAGGGCATTCGGATCTTTATTATGCTTTTCGTTTTAATTATTATTTTTTGTAACCAATTTTGATTCTTTCCACTTTATTATCTTGCTTTTCCATCATTTCATCCAAGTAATTAAAAACTCTTTTAAAGGTGCCAAATTGACTCCTTAAAATTTCAATTTGTGACCACCTCAACTTATTGATTTATAGAGAATTATTTCTGATTTAATCAAAAAATCCGTTAACTGGTCACAATCTGTGACCACCTCAATTTCTAATTTAAAATCCTAAAAAAGCAATTATTTCGTGTCTTAAAATCACAATTCCCGTAATCATAATATTCACAATCGATAATGGAATTAATATTCTCCATCCCAAATGCATCAATTGATCGTATCTAAATCTTGGAATTGTCCATCGAACCCACATATAGAAAAAGATAAATCCACAAATTTTTGCAAATAATACGGCAATTCCTATAACATTGGCACTATTCACACCCCAATTTTCAACTGCCCAACTCATTCCAGGATAATTATAACCCCCGAAGAATAAAACTGCTAAAATGGCGGAAGAAATAAACATATTCGCATATTCAGCAAACAAATAAAATCCCATTTTCATAGAAGAATATTCGGTGTGATACCCACCAATTAGTTCGGTTTCACATTCCGCTAAATCAAAAGGCGTTCTATTGGTTTCTGCGAAAGCACAAATCAAAAATATTAAAAACGAAACTGGTTGATAAAAAACATTCCAATTCATTCCTGCTTGTTGCGCCGAAATTTCTCTTAAACTTAACGTTCCCGTCATCATCAAAAGAGCAATCATCGAAAGTCCCATAGCCACTTCATAAGAAACCATTTGCGAAGCAGCACGAACCGCCCCAATCAATGAAAATTTATTATTAGAAGCCCAACCACCAATCATAATTCCGTAAACACCCACAGAAACAACTCCGAAAATGTATAACAAAGCCACATCAATATCGGTTGCTTGCAATAAAATATCTCTTCCAAAAAGGTGAAATCTGTCGCCCCAAGGAATTACTGCACTTGTCATTAAAGCAGTGCTCATTGCTATTGCAGGCCCTACCATAAATAAAAATTTATTGGGAGTATTTGGTTCAAATTCTTCTTTTGCAAATAATTTCATTCCATCGGCAAGCGGTTGTAATAATCCAAGTGGACCCGCTCTATTAGGACCAATTCTGTCTTGTAACCAAGCGGCAACCTTTCGTTCCGCCCAAGTAGAATACATCGCCATCAACATTGTAATTGCAAAAACAACAAAGATGATGACGCTTTTTTCGATTATTATTGTCGTATCCATCATTTAAAGATTACCTTTTTGAAATTCTTGTTCCTCTTCTTTACTCAATGGAATAGCGGGCATACTTATTTTTTTACGGTCTTGGTCTCTTCCTTTTAAGATTCCAGTTTCCGTAGCAATATGAACGGCTTCTAATTTTCTGTAGTATTTATTTTGATTGATTACGGAATCTTTCTCGAATTTACGAGGTCCTTCAATAACCCAATCCGAAACTTCTTTGTGGTCAAATCGACATCCATTACAAATAAATTCATCTACTTCGTGGAATTCATCTTTTCTACCTGTAACTCTTTGAATTTCGTCACCAAACATCCAAACGGTAGTTTTTCCACAACATTTATCGCAATCTCTGTGCGCATTATAAGGTTTGTTAAACCAAACTCTCGATTTGAATCGGAATGTCTTATCGGTTAATGCACCCACAGGACAAACATCAATCATATTTCCAGAAAATTCGTTGTCAATTGCTTTTGAAAGACACGTTGAAATGTTGGAATGATCGCCTCTGTCCATAACTCCGTGCACGCGATTGTCTGTCAATTGATCAGCAACCATCACACAACGGTAGCAAAGAATGCAACGATTCATGTGCAATTGAATATTTGGACCAATATCTTCTGGCTCAAAAGTTCTTTTTTCTTCAATGAATCTTGTTTCTGATTTCCCGTGTTTGAAACTTAAATTTTGCAAATCACATTCTCCCGCTTGATCGCAAACTGGACAATCCAAAGGGTGATTTATCAATAAGAATTCCGTCACCGATTTTCTCGCTGCTGTTACTCTTTCTGATGAATTGCTATTAATTTCCATTCCATCTTGACATCCTGTTACACAAGACGCCATTAATTTTGGCATTGGTCTTGGATCGGCTTCACTTCCTTTGGCAACTTCCACTAAACAACAACGGCATTTTCCTCCGCTACCTTCTAATTTAGAATAATAGCACATTGCTGGGGGAACGCTTTCTCCACCAATCATACGCGCTGCTTGCAGGATTGTTGTTCCTGGTGCTACTTCAATCGCTTGACCATCTATAGTTACTTTCATAATATTGGTTGTTGGTTGTTGGTTGTTGGTTGTTAGTTTTAGAAATCAATTAACTATCAACCGTCAGCTAACAACTTTTATACTGTTAATTTAGAAACCAAATACTTAACCTTTTCAAAAGGCTCAGCAACAAAATGATTTCTATTTTTAATTTTTTCTGGGAAACGAATATGATATTCAAACTCCTCTCTAAAGTGACGAATAGCTGCTGCCACTGGCCAAGCTGCTGCATCACCTAATGGACAAATCGTATTTCCTTCAATTTTGCTTTGGATACTCAAAAGCAAATCAATATCTTCTTCACGTCCGTGACCGTTTTCAATTCGGTGTAACACTTTCTCCATCCAACCCGTTCCTTCTCTGCAAGGCGAACATTGTCCGCAACTTTCGTGGTGGTAAAATCTTGCGAAATTCCAAGTGTTTCTTACAATACAAGACGTGTCATTATAAACAATAAATCCACCTGAACCCAACATGGAACCTGATACAAATCCTCCGTCACTCAACGATTCATAGGACATTAAACGATCTTCACCGTTGGCTGTTTTGAAAATTAAATCAGCAGGTAAAACGGGTACCGAACTTCCTCCGGGAACAAACGCTTTCAATGGTCGATCAGAACTCATTCCTCCTAAATACTCATCAGAATTCATAAATTCGTAAACACTTAAACCCAATTCAATTTCATAAACCCCTGGATTTTTGATGTGTCCCGAAGCCGAAATTAATTTGGTTCCTGTAGAACGACCAATTCCTATTTTAGCATAATCTGCACCTGAATTATTGACAATCCAAGGCACAGCCGCAATAGTTTCTACATTATTTACCACAGTTGGATTGGTCCAAAGTCCTGAAACTGCAGGAAATGGCGGTTTGATTCGAGGATTTCCTCTTTTTCCTTCCAACGATTCTATTAATGCGGTTTCTTCACCACAAATATAAGCTCCAGCTCCAATTTGAACATAGAGTTCCAAATCGTAACCTGTTCCTAATATGTTTTTTCCTAACCAACCTGCAGCTTTTGCTTCGGCGATGGCTCTTTCTAATATTTTATAAATCCACATATATTCACCACGAATATAGATGTATGATAAATTGGCTCCCAACGCAAAACTCGAAGTAATCATTCCTTCAATCAATAAATGCGGAATAAATTCCATCAAATAACGATCTTTGAAAGTTCCCGGTTCTGATTCATCAGCATTGCAAACTAAATGTCTTGGTTTTCCTGATTTTTTATCAATGAAACTCCATTTCATCCCTGCTGGAAATCCTGCTCCACCACGACCACGAAGTCCCGAAGTTTTCACTTCTTCCACAACTTCATCTGGGGTCATTGTTTTCATAGCTTTTTCCACAGAAGCGTAACCACCATTTTGGCGATATACTTCGTAGGTTCTAATACCCGGAACATTTATTTTGTCTAATAATATTTTTTGTGACATATTATTTATCGTGTAACGTAATTTTATCTTCTTTACAATCAACTATCAATTGATCAATTTTTTCTTTGGTAAGATGCTCTTTATAGAAATCCCCCAATTGCATCATTGGTGCATAACCACAAGCTCCTAAACATTCAACGCCTCTTACTTCAAAAAGTCCGTCAGCTGTTGGTTCGCCTACTTTCACACCTAATTTTTCGCAAGTATAATCCATCAAATCTTCCACACCATTCAAACAACAAGGCGAAGTTTGACAAAATTCAAACATATATTTCCCAATTGGTCTTTGATTGTACATCGTATAAAATGAAACCACTTCATAAACTTCAATGGGTTTGATGCGTAAAATTTCAGCCACTTTGTCCATCAATTCCAAACTCAACCAATTGTCGTGAGCGTCTTGAACTTCGTGTAAAACAGGCAATAAAGCCGATTTTATTTTATCTTCAGGATAATGACTGATCAACTCATTAATGCGAACCATCAATGCTTCTGTGATATTTATTTCCTGATTGTAATGTGTATGTTCCATAAGCCCCACCCCAGCCCTCCCCAAAGGGAAGGGAGCCGAGTTATAATTTAATTAATAATAAACATTCATTTTTATATTTTTTTAGCTCTCTCAATATCCCCCCTTCGGGGGTTAGGGGGCTAAGCGTCTAATTCTCCAGCAATAACATTCAAACTCGACAAAATAACAATCGCATCGGATAATAATGCGCCTTTAATCATTTCAGGATAAGCTTGGTAATAAATAAAACAAGGTCTTCTGAAATGCAATCTGTATGGCGTTCTGCTTCCATCGGTAACTAAATAAAATCCTAATTCTCCATTTCCACCTTCAACGGCGTGATATATTTCGGCAACTGGAACAGGAACTTCACCCATTACAATTTTGAAATGATAAATCAAGGATTCCATATTATGGTAAACATCTTCTTTTGGTGGCAAATAATAATCGGGAACATCGGCGTGAAAGTCATTTCCAGCAGGCATTTTTGCTAATGCTTGACGAATGATACTCAAACTTTCCCAAACTTCGGCATTACGAACACAAAAACGATCGTATGTATCACCTGATTTTCCTACAGGAACGATGAAATCAAAATCTTCATAAGAAGAATACGGTTGCGACACACGAACATCATAATCGACTCCGGCAGCACGTAAATTTGGACCTGTAAATCCATAAGCCATTGCTTTTTCAGCAGAAATCGGCCCTACATTTACAGTTCTATCAATGAAAATTCTGTTTCTTTCAAATAGGTTTTCAAATTCTTTCCAAGCAATTGGAAATTCTTCTAAAAACACATCCAATTTGCGGAAAGCTTCTGGTGACCAATCTCTTTCGAAACCACCAATTCTTCCCATATTTGTTGTCAAACGAGCACCACAAATTTCTTCGTAGATTTCGTAAACTTTTTCTCTAAATTGAAACACATACAAGAAACCGGTGTAAGCTCCAGTGTCAACTCCAAGGATGGAATTGCAAATTAAGTGATCCGTAATTCTCGCCAATTCCATTACAATAACTCTTAAATATTGTGCTCTTTTAGGAACTTCAATATCTAATAATTTTTCTAATGTCATCCACCAAGCCATATTATTGATTGGCGATGAACAATAATTCATCCTATCCGTAAGTGGCGTGATTTGGTAAAAAGGTCGGTTTTCAGCAATTTTTTCAAAAGCCCTGTGGATGTATCCAATGGTTGGTTCGGCCTCCAAAATTCGCTCGCCATCCATCAACAAAATATTTTGAAAAATACCGTGTGTCGCTGGGTGCGTTGGTCCTAAATTAAGAATCGAAAGCTCGCTTCCGTCTTCATTTTGACGCTTTTTAATAATTTCAGCATATCGATGCTCTGGTGGTAATAATAGTTCTGACATTTATTTAATGTGAAAAATTATATATTGTGTTTTTAGCAATTGTCTATTGTTCTACCGAAAAAACGGTCGTCTTTATCGGTTCTTCCACCGTCTTCCAACGGAAATTCTTTTCGCATGGGAAAAGAAATCATTTCATCCATATTCAAAATACGTTTCAATTGTGGATGACCAATAAAGTTTATTCCATAAAAATCATACGTTTCTCTTTCCATCCAATTGGCGCAAAGAAAAATATTTGAGACTGTTTTTATTTCTGGATTTGTCCCTGATATATAGGTTTTGATTTTGATTCTCACATTATCAATCCAATTATGAAGATGATAAACTACCGTAAATTGATGGTTTTCATCATTTTCAGGATAGTGAATTCCACATAAATCGGTAAGAAAGTTAAAACGCAAAGTTTCATCATTTTTAAGGAAAAGTAAAACTGCAGTGATTTTATCGGAAGCCACTTCAAGCGAAAAAATAGATTTTTCCTGAGAGAAATTAAAAACGCTTTCGCCAAATGTTGCAACTAATTTATCTTGAATTTGTGTGGTATCTAAAGCCATTATTTTATATTATAAGAAGCTAATAATTCTTGGTATTCTGGAGAACTTCTTCTTCGTACCGATTCGGATCTAACCAATTCTTGCAATTTCATTACGCCATCAACAATTTGTTCTGGTCTTGGTGGACAACCTGGCACATAAACATCAACAGGAATCACTTTGTCAATTCCTTGAAGTACAGAATACGTGTCGAAAATTCCGCCTGAAGAAGCACAAGCTCCAACGGCAATTACCCATCGTGGTTCTGCCATTTGTTCGTAAACCTGACGTAAAATTGGGGCCATTTTTTTCGAGATGGTACCCATCACCATTAGCATATCCGCTTGACGAGGAGAAAAACTCACTCTTTCAGAACCGAAACGTGCCAAATCATAATGAGAAGCCATTGTGGCCATAAATTCAATTCCACAACAAGAAGTTGCAAATGGCAAAGGCCAAAGTGAATTGGCTCTCGCTAATCCAACCACATCATTCAGTTTTGTAGCGAAAAAACCTTCTCCTACAACCCCTTCAGGCGCTTCAACCATATTTGTTTTAGATTCAGTCATTTTTATTATTTTGAATTATAAATTTTGAATTATAAATTAAAATGACATCATTTAACATTTAAAATTCAACATTTAAAACAATTATTTATTCCCACTCCAACGCTTTCTTTTTGATGATATAGAAAAAACCAACTAAAAGTAAAGCCATAAAAATCACCATTTTCACCATTCCTTCCATTCCTAATTCCTTGAAATTGATTGCCCAAGGATATAAGAAAATAACCTCAACATCAAAAAGCACGAACAATATGGCAACTAAGAAATATTTTACTGAAAAAGGAATACGGGCATTTCCAACAGATTCGATTCCGCATTCAAAGTTTTTATCTTTTGTTGCCGACGATCTTTTTGGCCCTAATTTCCCCGAAATTATGATCATTCCCACAACAAAACCAACTGCTAACAACATTTGCATTAGTATTGGAAAATAACTGGATAAACTTGATTGCATAGTAAATGGATTTAACCTTTGATTTTACCCGCAAAGATAACTTTCAATAATTGATTTAGCAACGAAAAAATAAAAATTCGTTGCCACTATATCGATATAATTTTGTAATTTTTATTGATTATAAATAACGCTTGGTTTGGGAGTTTGTCAAGCTATTTTAATTTGTCAGAATATTCTATGGCAGAAATCCTTTTTTTGACAGAAATAGTTCGGAATAATCCAAAAAAAAACGTTCCGAAATGATCCGGAACGTTTACACTTTAGGTAACAAAAATATATATATTTTTAGTCTTCAAGTACTGCAACTTGTGCAGCAACTTTACCTTTTCTTCCTTCTTCTTCTTCGTAACTAACTCTGTCACCTTCGCGTAATTCTTCCGCTCTGATTCCTGAAGCATGCACAAAAATGTCTTTTCCTGTTTCTTCGTCTGTAATGAATCCGTAACCTTTAGATTCATTGAAAAATTTAACTGTACCTGTACGCATTGTAAAAATAATAATAATTTATAATGACGCAAATGTAAACTTTATTGTAATACGAAAATCATTTGTGTGTAATTTTTTTTGTAAAATAATTGATATTCAGTGTTTTCGAGCACATTTCATAGATAAACTAAACAATATCTAATTTTATATGCAGCTCGTTTAACTGCGTTTCATCGATTATGGATGGCGCATCGATCATTACATCGCGACCAGAATTGTTTTTTGGGAAGGCGATAAAATCTCGGATGGTTTCTTGTCCGCCCAAAATGGCAACCAATCTGTCCAATCCAAATGCCAATCCGCCGTGTGGTGGCGCACCAAATTGAAAGGCGTCCATCAAGAAACCAAATTGTTCTTTGGCGCCTTCTTCGGTGAAACCTAAATATTTGAACATTAATTGTTGTGTTGCTTTATCGTGAATTCTGATAGAACCACCGCCAATTTCGTTTCCATTCAATACCATATCATAGGCATTGGCACGTACCTTTCCTGGATTGGTTTCCAACAAATGCATGTCTTCTGGTTTTGGCGAGGTGAACGGATGGTGCATTGCATGCCATCTTCCAGATTCTTCTTCAAATTCTAATAATGGGAAATCAACTACCCATAATGGAGCAAATTCTGCCGGATTTCTCAATCCCAAGCGAGTCGCTAATTCCATTCTTAATGCTGAAAGTTGCGTTCTAGTTTTATCGGCTGGACCGGAAAGCACTAACATTAAATCGTTTGGTTTTGCATTCATTTTATCTGCCCAAGTTTTTAAAACTTCTTCAGAATAAAATTTGTCAACCGAAGATTTTAATGTTCCATCGGCGTTATATTTCACCCAAACCAAGCCCGTAGCACCAATTTGCGGTCTTTTGATATAATCAATTAAATCGTCTATTTGCTTTCTGGTGTATTCCGCACAACCTTCAACATTTATTCCAACTACTAATTCTGCCGCATCAAAAACGGGAAAACCTGCAGGTTCAAATGTTCCCCCTTCGGAGGTTAGGGGGCAAAACTCCATTCCGAAACGAATGTCTGGTTTGTCATTTCCGTAGGTTTTCATTGCATAATCGTAGGTAATTCTGGGAAATTTTTCCACTTCAATGCCTTTAATTTCTTTCAGTAAATGACGCGTCAATCCTTCAAAAACATTCAAAATATCTTCTTGTTCTACGAATGCCATTTCACAATCGATTTGTGTGAATTCTGGTTGTCTGTCGGCGCGCAAATCCTCATCGCGGAAACATTTCACGATTTGGAAATATTTGTCCATTCCACCCACCATCAATAATTGTTTGAAGGTTTGTGGCGATTGTGGCAACGCATAAAATTGTCCAGCATTCATTCGGCTTGGCACGACGAAATCTCTTGCACCTTCTGGAGTTGACTTAATCAAATAAGGTGTTTCTACTTCGCAAAAATCCAAATCTGAAAGGTATTTTCGAACTTCCATTGCGACTTTATGTCGAAAAAGCAAGTTGTTTTTCACAGGATTTCTTCTAATATCCAAATAGCGGTATTTCATTCTGATGTCTTCTCCCCCATCGGTTTCATCTTCAATTGTGAAAGGCGGTGTCAGAGCAGTATTTAAAATAGTCATTTCTGAAACTAATATTTCAATGTCGCCAGTTACCATATTCGCGTTTTTGGATTCCCGCTCAATAACGGTTCCTTTTACTTGAATTACAAATTCACGACCGAGGGTTTTAGCGAGTTCAAAAACTACTTTATTGCTACGACTTTCGTCAAATAGCAATTGGGTAACGCCATAACGATCTCGCAAATCCACCCAATTCATAAATCCTTTATCACGCGATTTTTGAACCCAACCAGCAAGTGTAACTTCTGTATTAATATGAGCAGCGTTTAACTCGCCACAAGAATGACTTCTATACATTATTGAAATTTTAGACTACAAAAATACTATTTTGTTTTTTGATTAAGGATTTAGTGTTAAAATTAATTTTTATAAAATTATAACCCTTACTTTAGGGGTCTAATTTAAATTTAAAACCAATGAAAAAAATATTCTTGTTAGGATTGTTCCTTGGACATTCCATTTTATCTGTAGCTCAAACAAAAAACTACGTTAGCTTTCAAGCTGAAATCGCCAATAAAAACGGTGATTTTATTTCTATTCAAGACGATAGAAAAGTGTATAAAAAAATCCAGGTCAATAAAGACGGAGTTTTCAAAGATACTTTGCATATAAAAGAGGGGCTGTATCAGATGTTTGACGGAGTAGAATATACCGAATTATATTTGAAAAGCGGCTATGATTTGACGTTAAAAATGGATGCAAAAATGTTTGATGAATCTATTGTATATTCAGGAATTGGTTCCGCTGAAAATAATTATTTAGCACAATCCATGCTTTCTGGAAGCTCTTTTGAGTTCGATAAATTAAGCTATTTGAATGAAGCTGATTTTATGGTTGCAATAGAAAACAAAAGCAAATCGGATTTAGCAAAATTAGAAGGAAGTAATTTAGATGTTAATTTTGTTGCATTGCAAAAAAATAATATTGAAGGTTCAAGAGCTGGAATGATTGCCTATTTCAAAGAAAGCAAGGAAAAGCTAAAACTTAATAATACAATGGCTCCAGGTTTTAATTATGTGAATTTTAAAGGCGGAACTACCAAACTTTCCGACTTAAACGGGAAATATGTTTACATAGATGTTTGGGCTACTTGGTGTGGTCCTTGTCGTGCTGAAATTCCATTTTTGAAGAAAGTAGAAGAAAAATACCAGAATAATAACATTGCTTTTGTGAGTATTTCGATTGATGTGGATAAGGATTTAGAGAAATGGAAAAAATTTGTTGAAGAGAAAAAGTTGGGTGGAATTCAATTATTTGCTGACAAAAACTGGAACTCCGATTTCATGAAAAGTTTCAGTATTAATAGTATTCCTAGATTTATTTTGATTGACCCAAGCGGGAAAGTAGTTAGCGCTGATGCAGCAAGACCATCGTCATCAAAACTTCAAGAACAATTGGATGGATTGTTGAAATAGAAAAATTAAAAGTATAGAAAAACCCGTTTAAAACGGGTTTTTTTTGCTTTATAGGGTAGCCCAAATAAAAAAAATTATTCTTTGATTTTCTTTAAGGAAGTTTTGATTCCTTTAATTAGTGAAGAGCTGAAACCTTCGTGTTCCATTTCGTTGAGGCCAACAATGGTGCATCCTTGCGGTGTGGTTACGCGGTCTATTAGTTGTTCTGGATGGATTTTTTCTTCTAAAGCCATTGTTGCTGCGCCTTTTGCAGTTTGTGAAGCGATGGAAAGTGCGGTAGCAGCATCGAAGCCAATTTCGATTCCTGCTTGCATCGAGGCGCGAATATAGCGAAGTGCATAAGCAGTCCCACAAGCGCCAAGTACGGTTGCGGCGTCCATTAATTTTTCGTCAATTACGGAAACGGTGCCTAAATCATTGAATAGTTGGATGACTTTTTGTGCGTCACTTTTGTCTTTTTCAAGATAGGAAATACAGGTTGCCGATTCGCCAAAACGAGCCGCAATATTGGGCATTATGTGGATTATTGTATTTGCAGAATTGGTTTTTTCTTGAAGCGATTCAATTGATAATCCACTTACTGCCGATGCAATGATTTTGGTTTTTATTGAAGGTAAAATTTCTTCTAAAACGGTATCAACCTGGTATGGTTTTATAGTTAAGATGATAACATCGGCATCTTGAATTTGGTGCTTATTATTTGAGGAAACTATGATTCCTTGTTGCTCCAAATATAGAATGCTTTCGGGATTTCTTCGGGTAATTGTTACTTGATTTTCAGAGGAATATTTGGAGATTCCAATAGCAATTGCTACTCCTAAATTTCCGCCTCCGATGATGTGAATTTTCATTTTTTAGTATTTAAAAACCTCCTAATATTAATTTTGCAATAGAGAAATAGATAAGTATTCCAAAAATATCATTGCTTGTAGTTATAAATGGACCTGTTGCTAAAGCGGGATCAATTTTAAATTTATTTAACAATAGCGGAATAAATGTTCCAATTAGTGAGGCTATTAATATTACAGAAATCAATGCCGTAGTTACAATTATGCCAATAATAATTTCAACATTTAGTAGGAAATGACTCCCTAAAAATAAAATGATTGCTAGAATTATTCCGTTCAATAAACTCAAAGAAACTTCTTTTATTAATCTGTTAAATAAAGTGCCGCTTAAGGAGTCGTTTGCCAAACCTTGCACGATTATTGCTGAAGATTGTACCCCAACATTTCCAGCCATAGCGGCAATTAAAGGCGTAAAAAAGAATAAATTTCCATGTTCCAACATTGCTCCTTCAAATAATCCTAAAACTTTCACAGAGATAAAACCTCCTAGAAGTGCTAATATTAACCATGGTAATCGTGCTTTTGTATGTTCGAGAATACTGTCATCGGCTTCAATATCTTGAGAAATACCAGCAGCCATTTGGTAATCTTGATCGGCTTCATCTTTGATTACATCTACAATATCGTCAATGGTAATTCGGCCTACTAATCTCCCCAATTCGTCAATTACAGGAATAGCTTCTAAATCGTATTTTTGCATAATTCGAGCCACTTCAACGTCTTCGGTATCGACTTTTACAAAATTTAATTTACGAATATAGACTTCGCTAATAGGTGTTTTAGCTGATGTTGTTAACAAATCTTTTAAAGAAAGACGACCTAATAATTTATCTTGTTCATCGACAACATAAATAGAATGCACTCGAGAAATATTTTCGGCTTGGATACGCATTTCTTTTATGCAGGTAAGTACATTCCAATTTTCATAAACTTTTACCAATTCTTTGTGCATAATTCCACCTGCAGTATCTTCTTTGTAACGCAATAAATCGACAATGTCTTTTGCGTGTTCAACGTCTAGAAGTTCCGAGATTACTTCTTCTTTTTTACTTTGAGAGAGTTCGGCAATAATATCCGCAGCATCATTTGTATCTAATTCGTCAAGTTCTTCGGCGATTTCTTTTGGCGACAAACGGCTAAGAATATTTTCTCTTAAATCTTCATCTAATTCCAATAGGATTTCGGCGGTTTTATCACTGTCTAATACCTTAAAAATGTAGGTTGCTTCATTAAAATCAAGCTCTTCAAGAATTTCAGCAATATCAGCATGGTGCATATCATTAAGCAACACTTCCAATTGTTGGTCGTCTTTACTTTTGATAAGTTGTTCAATTTGAACAATTAGCTCTTTACTGATTTTAAACTGCATCGGCTTCTATTTTTTGGGTGAGTTCTATAAATTGTTGCACGTTCAACTGTTCTGGACGAAGGTCAAAGATAGTGTCTTCTCGCAAATTATCCGACAAATTTAGTGTTTTTAAACTATTCCGCAATGTTTTTCGGCGCTGTTGAAAGGCAGTTTTTACTACGGTAAAGAATAATTTTTCACCACAAGGCAAACTATAATCTGCTTTTCGACGTAATCGTAGCACTCCAGATTTTACTTTAGGTGGAGGAATAAAAACGTGTTCATCTACCGTGAATAGGTATTCTGCATTATAAAACGCCTGAACCAAAACCGATAAAATTCCATACGCTTTAGTTCCTTTTTTCTCACAAATTCTTTCGGCAACTTCTTTTTGAAACATCCCTGCAAATTCTGGGATTTGATGGCGGTATTCTAAAGTTCGAAAAACAATTTGTGTAGAAATATTGTAGGGAAAATTTCCAATTATACCAAATTGTTTGCCTTCGAAAGTTTCATTTATATTGTATCTCAAGAAATCTTTTGAAATGATTTTATCTTTTAATTTCGGAAAGTTTTCATCTAAATACGTCACCGATTCTGTATCAATTTCAATTACGTAGGTTGTAATTGGTTTTTCCAATAAATACTTGGTCAAAACTCCCATTCCTGGCCCGATTTCCAAAACGTCTTGATATCCCTCAAAATTCAAAGTATCCGCAATTGCTGCGGCGATACTTTCGTCTTTTAAGAAATGCTGTCCAAGGTGTTTTTTTGCTTTTACTTTTTCCATAATATCATTGTGAGGCGCAATGCCAGCTTACTTTTTTGTTGCAACAAATAATCTGAATAGTATAAATTAATTATTGAACTATTTTTTATATCCGATTTTTTCCCTTTCAGTTTTTGTTTCCTTTTTTTCAATTAATTCATCAAGATATTGAAAAACGAGTTCAATATTTTTCCCTTGATTTTCAATTTTCTTTTTGATTGTTTCCACGTCCAAACGTAATTCGGTAGTTTCAGCAAGCATTTGTCTGATTTTAGTAAATATTCTCATAATTTGAATATTTGTTTGAATCGCTTTTTCACTGTTCAATACACTCGAAAGCATCAATACTCCGTGTTCTGAAAAAACATAAGGTAACTTTCTAATTCCTCCCCAACTTGAAGTCGCAAATTGCGACTTCAAGTTTTGAAATTCAATTTCACTTAGTTGAAACATAAAATCTTCGGGAAATCTGGATAAATTCCTTTTGACTTGCTCGTTTAATCTTTTAGTTTCAACGCTGTAAAGTTCTGCCAAATCTCGATCTAACATTACTTTTTGATTTCTGATAAAGTAAATTTTGTTTATTACAACATCATCTGGAATTAACGAAATTTCGGTGCTCATAATTATATTATTTTGATGTATTTTTTAAATTGGATGTCGCAAATTATAACTTCAATATTCCTAACGAAAGGCTTTTAATGTTCTGAAATTAATTCTAATTCCGTTCTAAATGCTACCATTTTATCACCAAATAATGCCAGTGCTTCCTCTCTTAATCGTGGTGCATCTTCATCATAATAGCGTTGCAATGTTTCTTTATTTTCTGTTGTATATTGAATAGAATAAGTGGTTCCGCCCATTTCTTCTTCAATTAAAACTTTTACCATTCTTGCCGATGAAAATTTTCCTGTTGCAAGAACATCATTAATGTGTTTTTCATGCATCCAAGTCATCCATTGGTCGTGAACACTTTCGTGAATGTTAATTGTTACGTTGTAAATTATCATTTCTTATTGTTTAATCCTCTCCCCGACCCTCTCCAAAGGAAAGGGAGCCGAAAGTGAATATCATTAATTTGTTTTAATTTAAATATAATATAGTTTCTATTGTTTCCCCTTTGGGGGTTAGGGGGCAAGGTCTCCTCGCAATTCCCTGAATTTTCTTCTCGCATCTACAAAATAAATACTGTCTTCGTGATGAAACACTAATTTTTCATAAAGTGGTTTTGCCTTTTCTGTATCTTTCAGCTGTTTATTATAAATTTCAGCTGAAAAATAGAATGCTTCATCCACATAAATTCCATCAGAATGTTTGTCTATTATTGTTTGGTATTGGCTTAAAGCTGAAAAATAATCTCCTAATTTTTCGTATGTTTTTCCAAATCGATATAAGGTTACGCTTTCGATTTCTTGTCCTTTGAAATTTTTCAGAATGTCTTGAAATTGAAGTAATGCTTCTTGTGGTTTATTTTGGTACAACAGATAATCTCCACGTGCAAATTGTTTCAAAGCAGTTTGCGTAGAATCGGCAACGGTATTGTCATTTATCAGAAGAAAATATTCCAAAGCGTCGTTGGCAATTAATTGCGAAGAAACCGATTTCAGCTCTTTAAATTGTTTCAATGCCCAAACAAAATCTCCTTTAAAATAACTTGTTTTTGCAGATTTCAAACTGGCTTCGTGTCCAACAACGTCATTTTTTAAATCTTCCTCAATTTGAGAATAATACAAAGAAGCTTGGTTGAATTTTTCTTCAAATAAAAAGATGTCTGCCAATTCCATTTTGACATCTGCTTTTTGATATTCGTTCAAAGGAAGATCTAAAGCGGTTTTCAATATCGCTTTGCCTTGCGTTGGATTTTTCATTTGAAAGGTATCAAAATGCGCTTTTAAAATCTGTAATTTTAAAGAATATGGCGTAATTCCGAATTGTTTCAACAAGGAAATTAATTCAGTTTCGATTGCGGACAAATCTTTTTCAAACGGATTATTAATCTTCATTTCTGTAAGAAAATAATGCGCTTGGATTTGTAATTCCATATCCTGTGTATTCTCTAAAACAAAAGTCAAGATTTCTTTTGCCGTTTCTTTTTCGTCTTCTTCAATGGCAATTTGAGCCAAATTCACAATATTAAAAAGTGATTCAGGATTTCGTTTGTAAATTGCTTTTTCTTGAATAAAAGCTTTTCCAAATTCTTTTTGTTGCACAAAATACCAACTCAAATACTGATTCCAAAAAACATCTTGGTTTTGCTGCGTTCTAATTAGTAATGCTTTTTTCAAGGCATTATTAAAATTCACATCGGCATTTTCTGTCATAAATCTTGAAAACTGATTTTGAATTGCAATTAGGTTTTGAGGGTTTTTGAACGATTCTTCTAGGAATTTTTCAATCATTTTATCTGAATCTCCTTTTTGACCATAAAGCAATGCCATTTGAAAATTAAAATTGAGATTTTTATCTAAATCAAGTGCCATTTGATAGGCTTGTAAAGCATAATCGAGTAATACTTTTTTTTCGAAGGCACCAGCTATTATAAAAGCGGTCATTGGATTTTTTTTGATTTCATTCAATGCTAGCTCATAGTACTTTTTAGCTTTATTTTCCTCTTTTTTTAGTTGATAATTGTACCCTAATTCTACTAAAAGCGATATTTGTTTGTGATTTTCCAGCCATTTAAAAATTGCTTTTTCAGCTACGTCATATTGTTTAAGTTGTTGGTAACATTCAACCGTTTTTTGGAAATAAAAACCGTTTCCAGATTGTCTAGTTAACAATTCTTGAAAAGAAACAAGTGCTTTTTCAAATTCTCCTTTTTCAAAATAGTTCATCGCCAATTGGTCGTCTTGCGAGAAACCAATTAGGGAATAAAACAGAGAAAAAAGGAAAATTATTTTTTTCATTTCAAAAATGTATTAAAAAAACAATGTACTAAAGTAACACTTTTTGTGCCAAATTAGTACATTGTTTTTCAAAGATTAACGGTTTTAGTCAATCAAATCAAAACCAGTATATTTTCTTAAAACCTCTGGAATTACAATTCCTTCAGGCGTTTGATAGTTTTCTAATATTCCTGCCAATACTCTTGGCAAAGCCAATGAACTTCCGTTTAAAGTGTGTGCCAATTGATTTTTTCCGTCTTTATCTTTGAAACGTAATTTCAAACGATTGGCTTGAAAAGTCTCAAAATTAGATACAGATGAAATTTCTAACCAACGATCTTGCGCTGTAGAAAACACTTCAAAATCATAGGTTAATGCCGATGTAAAACCCATATCACCACCACAAAGTTTCAAAATTCGGTACGGTAATTTCAATTCCTGAAGGATCATTTTCACATGTTCTACCATTCCTTCCAATGCTTCATAAGATTTATCAGGATGTTCAATTCTTACGATTTCTACTTTGTCAAATTGGTGCAAACGGTTCAAACCACGAACGTGGGCGCCATAAGAACCTGCTTCTCTTCGGAAACAAGGCGTATAAGCTGTTGCTAAAACGGGCAATTCATTTTCGTTCAAAATTACATCACGAAACAAGTTGGTAACGGGAACTTCAGCCGTAGGAATTAAATATAAATTATCGGTGGCGTCGTGATACATTTGCCCTTCTTTGTCTGGCAATTGCCCCGTTCCATAAGCCGAAGCTTCATTTACAAGGTGAGGAACTTGGTATTCTTTATAACCGGCATCAGTATTTTTATCCAAAAAATAGGTAATTAAAGCCCGTTGTAATTTTGCTCCTTTACCTTTATAAACAGGAAAACCGGCACCCGTTATTTTATTTCCTAATTCGAAATCGATGATGTCGTATTTTTTAACTAATTCCCAATGCGGTTGCGCACCTTCATGTAAATCAGGAATTGCACCTTCTTGAAAAACAGTTACATTTTCTTCAGGAGTTTTTCCAACAGGAACACTATCTGCAGGAAGATTTGGTAAAGCATACAATTTTTCTAATAATTCGTGAGCCAAAGTATCTGCTTTTTCAGCTAAATCTTTGCTTTTTTCTTTAAGAAGTACTGTTTTTTCTTTTAAAATAGCAGCTTTTGATTTTTCGCCACCTTTCATTAAATCGCCAATATCTTTGGATAATTTATTAGATTCGGATAAGATGTTGTCTAATTCTACTTGCGTAGCTCTTCGTTTTTCATCTAATTGGACCACTTCATCAACTGTAACTTTGGCGTCTATGTTTCTCTTTGCCAATGCTTTGATTACTTTTTCCTGATTTTCTCTAATAAATGCTATTTGTAACATATCGTAATTTTTATAAATCTAAAATTTATTTCAAGATTAAGTGGCAAATTTAATCATTTGTTTCTAATGTTGCTATTATAAAATAAGGGTAATTTTTAAATAGTTAAAACAAAAAAGACTGCTCAATTGAACAGTCTTTTTACTATTTTAACATAAGTAGTATTATCCTTTCAAGCTTGCTGCTAAATATTCTCTGTTCATTTGTGCGATATAATCAAGTGAAATTCCTTTTGGACATTCTACTTCACAAGCTCCAGTGTTGGTACAATTACCAAAACCTTCAGCGTCCATTTGAGCGACCATATTTAAAACACGGTCAGTGGCTTCTACTCTTCCTTGCGGTAACAATGCGTATTGAGAAACTTTGGCAGCAACAAATAACATCGCCGATGAGTTTTTACAGGTAGCCACACAAGCTCCACAACCTATGCAAGTTGCAGCATCAAACGCTCGGTCGGCATCTTTTTTCGGAATTGGAATGGTATTAGCATCTACAGGGTTTCCTGATGTATTTATAGATACAAAACCGCCTGCTTGCTGAATTCTATCAAAAGAACTTCTGTCTACTACAAGATCTTTTATAATAGGAAATGCTTTTGCTCTAAAAGGTTCAATATAAATCTCATCTCCGTCTTTGAACATTCGCATGTGTAATTGACAAGTTGGTATTCCTCTGTCTGGTCCATGTGCTTCACCATTGATAAAAAGAGAACAACTTCCGCAAATTCCCTCACGACAATCGTGGTCAAAAGCAACTGTATCTTCGCCTTTTTGAATTAAATCTTCGTTTAAAATGTCTAACATTTCTAGAAAAGACATATCGCTTTCGATACCATCAACAAAATAGTCAACAATTTTTCCTTGAGATTTAGCATTTGGCTGACGCCATATTTTTAATTTTAGTTTCATAATTTTTAGTTTGAAAGTCCTAAAGTCAAATGTCGAAAGTCGTTTGACTTTAAGACGTTTGACTTTGGACTAATTTCTATTTATAACTACGAGTAGCTAATTTAATATTTTCGTAAATCAATGGTTCTTTGTGTAAAACAGCATCACTAGGTTTGCCTTTGTATTCCCAAGCAGCAACATAAGCAAAATTTTCATCGTCACGTTGTGCTTCTCCATCTTCGGTTTGGTATTCTTCACGGAAGTGTCCTCCACAAGATTCGTTCCTATGTAATGCGTCTTTGGCAAACAATTCGCCTAATTCAAGGAAATCAGCTACTCTTCCTGCTTTTGCTAATTCTGGATTAAAACTATCAGCAGTTCCAGGCACAATAACTTCTTTATAAAACTCCTCACGCAAAGCGGCAATTTCTTCGATGGCTTCGTTTAATCCCTTGGCATTTCGAGCCATACCCACATTATTCCACATTATTTTACCTAATTTCTTATGAAAATAATCAACAGATTTTGTCCCTTTATTGTTTATAAATTGCTCGATTTGTTCTTTCACTTTTTTCTCAGCTT
>Ga0209443_1000196_pt1 | contig 39564 bp, 38 predicted proteins | sample LauGreBMM110DCMD_2_FD_187571 | JGI IMG/M metagenome (GOLD analysis project Ga0209443, IMG submission 187571) | Freshwater lake microbial communities from Lake Michigan, USA - Su13.BD.MM110.DCMD (SPAdes) (version 2) | ecosystem: Environmental > Aquatic > Freshwater > Lake | place: Lake Michigan... | reverse complement strand
TATTATTATTATTTTTATTGTAATCAATTTTATTTTGTAAATGTATTAAATATATCGTAATAACCAACATTAATGTCAGATAACATATCAGATAAATTAGCAGAAGCTATTACGACAATAATTAAAAAAACAAATGCTTATGAAAAAGCACATAAAGCTGAAAATATTTTAAAAGGGATTGCTTTTTTTATGTTATTTACAAGCACTATTTCATTATTTAATTATTTCACATTAAATACTATTTATGCCAAAAATATAGATCAATCTATTCAACAAAAACTAAATAATGAATTTCATTTTTTAAATCATAAAATAGATAAATTACAAGAAGATAATGAAAAAATTATAGTATTGCTAGAAAGACAACATAGTTTAAAATTAAATACCCTTCCTTCTATTCAATGGGATAAAGAAACCATTAGTAAAAATAGTAGCGAAAATTTTAAACCTTTGGACACCGAACTTAAAGAAGATCCAGATAATGAATTACTTAATGAATGTTATGATATTATGCCTTGTAATAATTCAACAAAAGTACATGGTATGAATAGTTTATTTAATTGGAAATAATTCTTAAAAGGTCATACTTGTAAAATATATATTTTAAATATATATTTTATTGGATTAAAATAACAATATGATCTTTTATTTTACTCGGTTAACACAACCTGTTTAGATATTAATGCAGACTTATAAAAAGATGTTTCTTTTATTTTAGCAGTAATAGTTACCGAACCTCCTGTGAGATTTTGTGGACATGTAAGCATTGAACCTAATAAAGTTATTATGTTAGTACTAGGAGTAACATTTGATACTGAAATTACTGGCAGGCCAAGTCCAGAAGGTGTGACATCTAAATAAGGTATTAAATCTATTTTTTGGATAGTGGCGAATGATTTTTTTATAATAATAGGCTTAATATTTATAGTTACGGTTTTTTTTTGAAACTTAACAGGTATGGTTATGCTGGCCGTTTTATGTGTAGCTGTCTCAGCCAGAGTAGCAGAAATATTGTAAACAGTATTAAATATTATAAATGTAGTAGGTGTAATAGGTTTAGATTTGTATTTAAGAGTGTATGTATAAGTTGTGCCGGTTTTGGCCTCTATAATTAAAACGTCTAGTGGAGCCATAAATTTCATTTGTACTGTGGTAGGAAACGTTAATTTATACATTTCGTCATAATATAGCGTGGTGATATCAAGTATAGGTAAAATTGTAATTGTAGGAGAGGCCACCATGGAAACACTGACAGTTAAAATTGGTGTTAGTTTATATATATATATGCGTTTATCTATAGTTACTTCTGTATAATTTGATGTAGACTGTAATGTAGCTCTAATATTTACAAACCCTGTAGTTATAGGGTGAAGAATATTGTCATCAATACTACCAATTAATGAAAGAGGAAAAATAGTCCAAATTATTAACTCAGTGCTATTTGTACTACCTGTTAATGTGACATCTGTTCCATACGGTATTTCAACAGGACAAACGATTGATAATGTTGGTGTTCCTTTAGTAACCGTGAATAATTGGGTTGCTATAGTAAGTGCTGCGTTTTTAACAGTAATGGTTACTGTACCACAATTTACAGGCGTAATTGTATTTTCCGAAATAGTACAAATGCCCTCGTCTGGTAATTCAAATGTTACACCAGTTATTAATTTATTCATTAATATTTTAATAGGGATACCCATAGTAGTAGTATTACTACTTTTAATTTCGAAGTCTGTACTAGTATTAGCTAAATAAGCAATGTTAGTTTTTATTTGGTTACAAAAATAGGTACCAACCATATTCTGAATGCCACAATTATAAACACTTCCATCCGCATAAAGAATATATAAATTAGATAGTCTAACAATAATGTTTTTAATTGTAATGGTCGTCTTATAAGGTAAATTACACTTAACGTAATTTGACATTCTATGTGTAATGCCATTTATATTATAACCACATGCGTAAACAATATTATTGCTCATCAAAATGTATGTACAATTATCACCTGTAACAAGTTGCTTAATTGTAATAGCAGGAATCAGAGGATTCGTACCAGTTGCTGCAATCTCAAGAGTACTAATAGATTCAGGAATTTTTGTTAATGTAATATATTTCATAGTTAAATCTACATTATTAAAATGTGATTTTGTGTTTGTTCCAGTTCCATAAACGGTTCCATCGTTAAGTAGAACCATTGTACAAAATTCGCTACACGCAATTTGCACAATAGTTTTGCTTGAATCAGCAGAAGGTATACTCATACTCGTGAAACTATTTATATATTTAGTATTATTATTTAAACCTAATTGACCATAAGTATTGTCTCCGCAACTATAAAGTGTATTATTCGACAAAATAACTGTATGATTTGCTCCGCACGCTAGTTGTGAAATGTCTGGGTAAAATGGTATTTGCATTGGACTAAAATATATTCTATTGTTAGCGGTGGTTAGTTGACCTTTATCATTTTTTCCGCAACCATAAAGGTATCCATCCGAATAAAGCATAACTGTATGATCGTCGCCACTAGCTATTTGTACATCACATTTTACAGCCAATTTAGGTGTAGTCGTCGAAATGTTTATTTGACTACTAGTATTTAGTCCACAACTAAAAGCGGAGCCATCCGAATAAAGAATAACTGTATGATTGTCACCGCACGCTACTTGTACCGCAAATTTTGTTGTAGTTAATTGAGTTAAAACTGCTTTATCTCCAGTTCCAGTTAATTGACCTTTATCATTGTATCCACAACCGAAAACGGTTCCATCCGAATAAAGAATTATTGTATGAAATGTGCCGCACGCTACTTGTACCGCAAATTTGTTTGATACAAGGTTAGTTAATTGAAATAAAATGTTTTTATTTGGGATGTTTGTGGGTGTTGATGATCTGGCTGCTGCTACTTCTGCTACAGTTGCTGTTAATTGACCAACAAAATTGTATCCGCAACCGTAGACGGAGCCATCCGAATAAAGAATAACTGTATGATAGTAGCCGCACGCTACTTGTACAGCAAATTTTGTGGCTACATTAGTCGTATCAAATTGAGTTAAAGATTTTACATCTGCTGTACTAGTTCCAGTTAATTGACTATTACCATTGTATCCGCAACCGTATACGGAGCCATCCGAATAAAGAATTATTGTATGATTTTTTCCGCACGCTACTTGTACAGCAAATTTTGTTGCTACGGCAGTTTCTGTTAATTGAGTTAAAGTTCCGCGATTTGGGTTGTTTGAAGTATATATTTCTACACTGGTTCCAGTTAATTGACTATCATTATTTAGTCCGCAACCGAAAACGGTGCCATCTGAATAAAGAACTATTGTATGATTAAAGCCGCACGCTACTTGTACAGCAAATTTAGTTTCTACATTAGTCGTCAGAAATTGAGTTAAAGCTGTTACATTTGGTATTGTTGCTGCGTTTGCTAATGCTACTGCGTCTTGTGCTATTACTATTGCTGGTCCTAATTCTAATGATGCTTCTGTTGATAATTGGAATACTACTTCTAGTGCCGTCGTTACTGCTTCTGCTAATTCTGCTACAGTAGCACTAGTTAATTGACCTTTATCATTTTTTCCGCAACCGTAGACGGAACCATCCGAATAAAGAATAACTGTATGATTATAACCGCACGCTACTTGTACAGCAAATTTTGTTGCTACACTAGTCGTATCAAATTGAGTTAAAGAGATTACCTTTTGTGCTGCTGCTAGTGCGCTTCGTGCTGTTGCTAGTGCGGTTTGTGCTGTTGCTAGTGCGCTTCGTGCTGCTGTTAGTGCGGTTTGTGCTACTACTAGTGCTGCTCCTACTGCTGCTATTACTGCTGTTTGTGCTTGTGTTATTGCTGCTGTTTGTGTGTTTACTGCTGTTTGTGCGTCTACTACTGCTTGTGCTTCTGTTACCGCAACTCTAGTTAATTGACCTTTATCATTTAATCCGCAACCGAAAACGGTTCCATCCGAATAAAGAATAACTGTATGATTGTAGCCGCACGCTACTTTTACATATAATTTTACATAAAAGTTCCTAATTTGTAATTGACCAGAAGAGCTATTACCGAATGCCTGAACAGTTCCATCTGAATAAAGAATTACTGTATGAAATTTTCCACACGCTACTTGTACAGCAAATTTTGTTGCTACATTAGTCGTATCAAATTGAGTTAAAACTGCTTTATCTCCAGTTCCAGTTAATTGACCTTTATCATTGTTTCCGCAACCGTAGACAGAGCCATCCGAATAAAGAATAACTGTGAATTCGTAACCGCACGCTACTTGTACAGCAAATTTGGTACCGTTAGTTAATTGAAATAACTGTCTACTGGGATCTATAGCTTCAGCTAATTGACCTTTATCATTTTGTCCGCAACCGAAGACGGAGCCATCCGAATAAATAATTATTGTATGATGTTGTCCACACGCTACTTGTACAGCAAATTTACCTGTTACATTAGTCGCGCTAAATTCAGTTAAAACTGTATAAGTTGTAGCAGAAACTGTAGTTAATTGACCACTCTGATTGTTTCCACAACCAAAAACGGTTCCATCGGAATAAAGAATTACTGTATGATAGTTGCCGCACGCTACTTGTACAGCAAATTTACCTGTTACATTAGTCGCGCTAAATTCAGTTAAAACTGTAGAAGTTGCAGAAGTAGTTAATTGACCTTTATCATTGAATCCGCAACCGTAGACGGAGCCATCCGAATAAAGAACTATTGTATGAAATGCGCCGCACGCTACTTGTACCGCAAATTTACCTGTTACATTAGTCGTATCAAATACAGTTAGAACTGTAATAAAATTTGTAGTTCCAGTTAATTGACCACCATAATTGTCTCCGCAACCGAAAACGGTTCCATCGGAATAAAGAACAACTGTATGACTAGAGCCGCACGCTACTTGTACCGCAAATTTGTTAGGATTAGTAACGTTTAATTGACCAACATAATTGTGTCCGCAACCATAAGCGGAGCCATCCGAATAAAGAATGATTGTGAAATTGGACCCGCACGCTACTTGTACAACACATTTAAAAGAGTTTGTAAAGTTTGCGTTAGTTAATTGAAATAAAACTTTAGGATCTGGAGCGTTAGTTAATTGACCATTAGTATTTTGTCCGCAACCGAAAACGGAGCCATCTGAATAAAGAACAACTGTATGCTTTTCGCCGCACGCTACTTGTAGAGCATTAGTAGCTAATTTAAATAACTGTTTAATAGGATTTGATGCAACAGTTAATTGACCAGAATAATTGTCTCCGCAACCGAAAACGGTTCCATCCGAATAAAGAATTATTGTATGAATTTCGCCGCACGCTACTTGTACAGCTTTTTTGCCTATTACATTAGTCGTCTGAAATACAGTTAAATTTGATCTAAAGCTTACACCTGTAGTTAATTGACCATACAAATTGTATCCGCAACCGTAGACGGAGCCATCCGAATAAAGAATAACTGTATGACTAGATCCGCACGCTACTTGTACGGCTGTTAGGGTTCCGTTAGGTAATACAGTTAAATTTGATCTAGAGCTTACACTTGTAGTTAATTGACCATACAAATTGTTTCCGCAACCGTAGACGGAGCCATCCGAATAAAGAATAACTGTATGCTTTTCGCCGCACGCTACTTGTACAGCAAATTTACCTGTTACATTAGTCGTATCAAATTGAGTTAAAGATTTTACATCTGCTGTACTAGTTCCAGTTAATTGACCTTTATCATTGTATCCACAACCGTAGACGGAGCCATCCGAATAAAGAACAACTGTATACGCATTTGTATATATACCATATAGCATATAAACATGAGAACCGCACGCTACTTGTACATGGGTTTTACGTGTGGTGCTAGGCATATAAGTTCGAATATTTATATTTTTTGCGTTTGGAGATAAATATGACATCTGAGTTAAAATATTAGTTCCAAACTGAACGCAATTTATTTTTCCACAACCATAAACAGATCCATCTGAAAAAAGAACTATTGTATATGAAGCAATACAACTTATTTTTGTAGGTATTTTAATTGTTATTCTATTCATATCAAATTGAGTTAAACTTGTAATAGAACTGGTGGTTCCAGTTAATTGACCATACAAATTTTGTCCACAACCAAAAATGGTTCCGTCATCATAAAGAATAATTGTATAATTGGATCCGCATGCTACTTGTACAGCAAATTTAGAGTTTGTTAATTGAGTTAAAGATGTAATAGAAGTTGTAGTACCAGTTAATTGACCATTAGTATTGTTTCCGCAACCAAAAACAGTGCCATCATTATAAAGAATTACTGTAAACTCTTGTCCACACGCTACTTGTACAGCAAATTTGCCTTCTACAGTATTCGTATTAAATGGAGTTAAAGATGTTTTATTTGTTGAGTTAAAACCAGTTAATTGACCAAAACTATTATTTCCGCAACCAAAAACAGTACCATCCGAATAAAGAATAACGGTGAAAAAGGCACCGCACGCTACTTGTACAGCAAATTTGTCTGTGGCAGTTAATTGAGTTAAAGATGTTTTATTTTCTGTAGAACCGGTTAATTGACTAAAACCATTATATCCGCAACCAAAAACGGCGCCATTATCAAAAAGAATGGTTGTAAAACTGTCGCCGCACGCTACTTGTATAGCTTTGCCTTGTATATTATCCGTAAGCAATTGAGTTAAGAATTTTTTATTACCGGAATTAGTTAATTGACCACTACTATTTAATCCGCAACCAAAAACGGTGCCGTCCAAATAAAGAACTATTGTATGGTTAAAGCCGCACGCTACTTGTAGAGGTGTTTTACTTGGTAGACTAGCCATTTGTGTTAAAGATGATTTATCTCCGATAACAATGGTACCTAATTGTCCATACGAATTGCTTCCGCAACCATAAATGATTCCATTGTCCATAATAATAGCCATATGATCATTCACTTGACCAGATCCGAATAAATATTTATAGTATTCAATTCTTTTTGTAAAATAAATTAGTTCTATATCTTCAGATGTGCTTTCCATTACCCAATCACCTCCATATAAAATATTTCCGGTTAAATCATTTGATGCTCCTACAATAACAGATGTTTCTTTTTTTAGAATATTATAATATTCTTTCCAATCAGGTGAATTCAATGTATTACAAGCTAAATAGTCTATATTTTTAACATTAAAATCCTTAATTATTTGAATTATAAATGCTACATTTTCACTATAAGGGGTTTCATTGGTTTCATTGGTTTCATTGGTTTCATTGGTTTCATTGGTTGTAAAAAAAGGTTTATTGTCCAAAAAAAGAGTATTCGCTTCTGTTTCAAAACATAACCCTATTCGAGTGATAGAAGTGAAATGCTTTTTAAGAACAGCAGAAATATCTGCTTTACTAGATCCAGAATAAACAATGGGTAAAGTAGTAGAATTAACCGAATCCACGATTGTTTTATACTCTTTTATTGTACTGCTAATAAACAATACATTACTACATTTTTCAGGTGTATCAGGTGTATCAAAGTTCTGAGACAATAGCAGTTCCATATATAATATACTGTTATAAAATATACTGTTATAAAATATACTGTTATAATATATACTCTTAATTATAGTTTAAAAATTAATTAAAAAATATATTATGAAGGTTGCTCTATGTTTTATTATAAATTACGAACATATAGTTAATAAAGAAGAAATATGGAAGGAATGGATTGAACCAAACAAGGATATAATAAATGTTTATTTTTATTATAAGGATTTAAAAAAAATTAAATCTGAGTGGATAATGCGTCATACAATTCCTCCAAATTACATACATGAAACCAGCTATTACCATGTAATGCCAGCGTACATATCTTTAATGAATTTTGCTATAAATCATGATAATGATAACCAGTGGTTTTGTATGCTTACAGACTCTTGTTGTCCAATTATATCTCCAAAAAAATTCAGACACTTATTTTATAATTATTATAATAGAAGCATTTTAAGCTGGAAAAAAGCATATTGGAACATTGATTTACATAAAAGAGCAAATCTGGCGTTACTACCTGAAGAGTTTCGATTAGCAAATGATCCTTGGTTTGTTATGAAGAGAGAAAATGTTATTCAATGTTTACATTTTATGAACACTCAACAAAAAATAACATCCACCATATGTAGCGGCGGTTTAGCAAATGAAAGCATATTTGCTATTATTATGTATGCTTTTAAACAAATAGATATTTCAGGAAAAAACAGGTCTCCTGTAATATCATCAGTTAGTCATACAACAGATTGGAATAGGTGTAGTAGTACAACAAGCCCGCATTTATTTAAAGAAGGAAACGAGTTAGATATTCAGTTTATTAACAAATCTGTAGAAAATGATAAATATGTAATGTTTATTAGGAAAATGTCGCCAGAATTTCCGAATGATATATTGAGAGAAATTATTTATGAAAAATCAAAAGACTCTGATGATAAATTAAATTTACATATGCCTCCTATTTTTATATTTATTAAATGTAAAAAATATTTATATTTTACGTGCTATTATGGTGCGCCTTTAATTATATTATATATATTATACCTATTTAGATATATCTTTATGTAATTTTGATGGGTTTATTCATGATATACCATTATGGAGCGGAAATTGTGATTGTTCTCATCGAAGAAGGATCGATTTTCGCAAATTAATTGGTAATACTTTGTTGTGTGTAGAAGTAGATGAAAATCAACATAAAAGATATAAAGAAAAAGATGAAGAAATTCGGTATGATGACTTGTATATGTTGCATGGTGGAAAATTTATTTTTATTAGGTTTAATCCAGATAAATTTGTAAATTCAAATAAAACAACAAAAAATCCATATATGAAATTAAGAATGGTAGAACTTGAAAAAGAAATAAATAACCAAATTGAAAGGATATATAATGATGAAAATAAAGAATTATTAGAAATATGTACATTATTTTACGATGGATATGTATGTAATTTATAAATTTAACAAGTTTTCCATCGTTGATTGCACATTAAACACTGCACAAAAATTGTAGTTGGTTCGTCCGCCGACCTGGTTTGCTGCAAATAGTAGGTACACTTATTGCCTTTACATTTACGACAAGTAAAAGTATCAGTTGCCGCCGAAATATTAGTTTCAAATTTATTTTTATCTCGCTTACTTTTAGTTTCAATAAGCGCAGCCCATTTTTTAGGACATAATTCTTGATGAGTCATAAACGCAACAATATGAGGTTTAATCGTTCCATCTTTAATACTCTCAAGTATTTCTCCTTTTAAATTAGTCATTATGCTACGAAGCCGGTCAACATAAATTTGAACAAAATGTTTATTGTCCCATTTTTTAACTACTTTATTTCGTTCTGATTCCTTTAAAGTATAATTGAAAATTCCTTTTTCAAGATTACTACTATTTTTTTCATCTTCAAGAATTTCACAAATTTTTTTTCTGATATTAGCTCGAAACAAATCAGGGTTATCGATTTTACGAAGAGACATATTATTGATTTATATATTAGTTTTATATTTAAATCAATATCAATTTTATTTACAATGGTATAATTATTTTTCAACTTTATCTGATTCATAATCATAGGACTCTTCACTTAATTCAGAACCAATATCTTCAATTACAATATCTTCGTCATCGTCGACTACATTATCAACCTCGTCCTCTTCGTCGTCATCCTCTTCGTCGTCTGATTTGCTATTTTCAGTTTCACTACTATCAACTACGAACCCATCTTTTAAATAGCCTTGTTTTGTTTTCTTTTCTTTTGGAACATTCGCCAATTCATCTTCTTCTTCATCATCTTCAGCTGTAGTTAAAGTCAAATCTTCAAATCCTCCAAATAATTTATCATAAATTTTGCTCCATAACAGAACTGATAAATCAGCATAAACTTTAGTCCCATTTTCATTTTTTAATGAAGCAACAATAGCACAACTACCAAAAAACAATTTATTATCTATTGGAGGAGGAAAATCATATTTATTTTCACTGTTAGATCTACCTTCAGATTTAGCAAAAACCTGAATGCTATATTTTTTACCATCATATTTAACATTCCATTCTGCTTCTTTTAAAAAGTTGTCTGCCTTTTTAAATCCGCATTTTTTATATAATTCTTCTTCTTTAAAATCCTTAATTGATAGACACTTTAAAGTGCCTGTTTTTTCAACAATTAAAATACTTAGTGGCTGAGACATAATTATTTATAGTTATTTGAATAGGTTTAAATAGTTTATACAATATAATTTATATTATGAAAATATTTATCAAAGATTATAAATTTATCAAAGATTGTAAATTTATCAAAGATTATAAATTTAATAAAACGCTTGATAAATACTATATTAATTCGGAAAGTTATCTTGAATTATATTCAAAAGAAGGGATATTTAAAGTGAACAATAGTTTTGTAAAACTAAACATTATTGATAAGAATGTTTCTATTTTTGAAAACTATTATAAATCATTAACGCTTTTAGTAGATCATTCGACAATATGTTACGAGAAAGTTAGTCAGCTTCCTGTAGATCATATATCTTTATCAATAAAAAAATGTTATTTTGGTACAAATCCTAAATCGAAACTAAAATTAGTAATAGAATACAATACAAAATTAAATACAGAATTAAATACAGAAGTAAATGTATTTCCATTTAGCCAAGAATGTAATATGTTACCAATAAATTTTTATTTTGAAATTCTTGATGAAATAGATATAAATAATGATTCGATAAAACAAGAATTAACTGCGTTTTTATCTCTCTTAAACTAATTGTATAGTGTAAAATTAACAAGAATTAGTTGGTGGATTTCCTATAATAGATCCAGTAATAATTCCCTGAGCACAATTTATAATATCACCATTGTTAATTGTTCCGTTTGAATTATTAATAATATTTGTATTTGTAATAGTTCCGCCTTGGTTACCAATAGTTCCATCATTGTTAATAGTTCCAACATTGTTAATAGTTCCAACATTGTTAATAGTTTCAACATTGTTAATTGTTCCGATATTGTTAATTGTTCCAATATTATTAATTATTCTAAAGAATTCATTATTAATAATGCCTGTATTATTGTTTATAATTGTGACATTGTTATTAACGGTGCCATTATTAGTAATTGTGCCATTATTAGTAATTGTACCATTATTAGTAATTGTCCCAGTTGTAAAAAACGCCGATCCATTATTAATAGTTCCATTATTAATAATTGTACCATTATTTATAAGTGTTAAATTATTGATTATTACGAGGGTATCTGTAATATCAATCGTTAATGTTTGACACTCTAAAATAGTTGTATTTACATTAAGAATCCAGCTAATTCCATCAAATGTAGCAATTGTGCTTATATTTATAATTGGACAAGGGGGTATAGGTGTTGGCGTTGGTTCTATTGGAGATATTGTAATAAACTCATTTATACATAATGAAGGATTGGATGAATGTTGGGTGCAATAATTAAACATACGAGTAGAAGATCCTCTACCTTTTGTTGCTCCTAAATTTATAGATACTCCTACTATTTTATGATTTCCTCCAAATTTCTTTTGATTTAAACCTAAGTTAAATAAATATGGTTTTGGCATATATATATAAAGTTTTATAAAATGTAAAAAGAATATACTATTTTACTACAACGAATCAAATAATATAATAGTCGAACGCAAAGTAATTTTTAGATGTAATTTCATTTAGCTTTAGCCAAGAATGTAATATGTTACCAATAAATTTTTATTTTGAAATTCTTGATGAAATAGATATAAATAATGATTCGATAAAACAAGAATTAACTGTGTTTTTATCTCTCTTAAACTAATCTTTTACTATAGTATGTTATCTTGGATTATTCAAATTACAATTATATCAATTATTCTAATTTTTTTAGTTCATCATTTAATAATATTTTTTAAGACTACGTTGACAGTTCCAAAAATAAAAGATTTAGTAAATAGTCCTACGCAAAAATACGAAAATATGTTTAATATAATTAAAAATAATTCAAATACAAATAATTATAACTCAAATACAAATGGTGAAGAGGAATATTCTATAATTGATTTATTACCAAAAGAAGAAAAGTCAATGAAAAACGAGTTAAAGAATTTTTTAAAAAAACAATTAAACGTAGATAATTCTGGAACAAATATATCATCTTTAGATTCTATGATGTCAAACTCATATTCAAATGTATAAATAATATAAAGATTGATCGATAATATTTATATAACAATGCTTACAAATAAAGACAATGAGTGTATTTTATCCGAATTTCCTAATATAAAACTTTCTTATGAAAATATAACACATAAGAAGGTTTATGGTGACATAATTTTAGCAATTCCAGAAGGAAAAAAATGTTTTGCGTGGTTTACTACATTTAATGATTGCAATGTGTGTTTGCTCATGGAATTATCCGAGAACAAACAAATAAAGGACATTAAGATTACAAATGCTTGTTTTTCGAGTGAATTGTCGTATGGAACAATATTATATGGAACTCTTTTTTATCATTCATATAATAGATTTTTTAGTATTGAAGATATTTTTGTATATAAGGGAAAAACAGTAGAAAAAGATAATTGGGGAAATAAGTTTTTATTGTTAAGAGATTTGCTTAAAAAAGACATGAACCAGATCTCATATAATAATACATTTATTGTTTTTGGGATGCCATTATTAAGCAACAATATAGACGATTTAATGATTAAAATACAAAATGTAAAATATAAAATCGATACTGTACAATTTAGATCATTTAATAGATCAAATAATTACTTATTTATGTCTTATACGTCATTAATTAATTATGAAAACAAGATAGAACCAGAACTTCCTAGAAAACAGTTGCCAGTTCCACTTGAAAAAGAGAAGGAGAAAATATTTGTTAAAAATGTAACAAGGAGAGAAATAAAGAAGGAAATAGTATTTTTAGTGAAACCAGATATCCAAAACGATATATATCATTTATATTACAATGAGAATTTACAACATATTTATTATGATATAGCTTTAATTCCAGACTTTATTACAAGTGTAATGATGAATAAGTTATTTAGAAAAATAAAAGAAAATGATAATTTAGATGCGTTAGAAGAAAGCGACGATGAAGAAGAATTTGAAAATGAAAACGACGATCGTTTTGTTTATTTAGACAAAGAATATAAAATGGTTTGTTCGTATAATTATAAATTCAAAAAATGGTATCCTTTAAAATTGGCAGATCAAAAAACAGAAATTACGTTTAAAAAAGATTTGCCTATAATAGAAAAGAAATAATTCTATATATATATATGTCCGCAGGTTCAGGAGCATCAAATTTAGGTTATGCTAATATAGTTCCATTAAGCAATATTAATGGCAGATATGTAAATGTGGATAGCTCAAATAGTCCAGCAAATTTTGGCAGCAATCAAATTCCAGGTCTTCCTGGTTTAGCTGGCGCAAAAAATAATGTTGACGCAGCAGCAGGAGTAGTTCCAGGAATATGTTTATTTAAGGGAGGTGCTAAAAAACTTAAAAGAAAAATTAAAAATATCACTAAAAAGTATAAGATGAAAGGTGGCAGTAGAAAGAGAAATAGTATGAGAAATAGAATTAAATCTAAATATGCTTCAAAATCGGCATCAAGATCGGCATCAAGATCTGGTGGTAAAAAAAGCTCTCGTCGTAGACGTGGAGGTCGCACGCTTAGAGGTAGCACGCTTAGAGGTGGATATTCTCAATACCAGAATAATTTGCCTATGACACCATCGTATTCTGTTGGTGGCATTTTATCAGCAAGTCAATTAGGTCTTGCTAATCCTCCTCCTATTCAAGTTTTATGTAATAATGGTAATTGCACCGATAATTATAATCATTTTACAGGAAAAGGGTTCCCTAGTAGAGGTCATTAAAATATTTTTATATATATAATAAAAATTATATAAAAATAAATGAAATATTTATTTTTTAATTGTCAATAGGCATTTACCAGTTAAATATGCGTCCTTTTGTGTTTCTTCAGAATCTGAGTCATGTTCAACATTATTATTTGTGATTTTTGACTTACATCTGTTTTTATCAGTTGAAGATGGATTAAATAATATAGCCCATTCATTTGTATTAGGATTATATTTTGGACTTGTTGTATAAATAATTTTATAATTTTCTTTTTTATAAAATGTTTTACGTTTTTTCCATTGATTTTTAAATGAATCGTGACTATCTACTATATCAACTACAATTGGACTACTATGTTTTTCTCTAAGAATGCGACCGACACTTTGTTCTATATCTGTTTTTGGTGTAGCCATTATTAATGTTGTAAGCGTTTTTATATCAAGCGCTTCTGCAGCCATACTATATGTAGCAATAACAATTTTTTTACCCTCCGTTTCTTTTAATGCTGATTCTTTCATTCCGCCAACATAATACCCAGCAGTAGCTATGTTTCTATGACATATTGCGTCATGTAAATACTTAAGTATATTTTTATTGTGTGCTAATATCATTATTTGTTGTAAAGGATTTTCTTCAAGCATATCAGATAGAACCTTTAAAATAAATTCGCTTCTACGATTATATTCACAAAGTTTACTAATCATTGTACTGTATGCAACATTTCCTCTATAATCAAGTTTAACTTCATTAAATTCTTCATCATTTACTTGATATTCAATTGCTCTTACTGTTACATCTCGCTCTTCATCTCTCTTCCCTTTAAAAATAACATCACCTAAAAACATTTTAAATACATGAGTTGTTCCATCTTTACGGTTCATTGTTGCAGAAAGACCTAACATATATTTTGTAACTAGTTTAAAAAGTGAATTAGAAAAAACCTCACTAGATATATGATGAACCTCGTCTATTATAGTTAAACCAAAACTTTCAAATATAGACGACGGATATTCCTTCATTGATAAACTTTGAAGCATTCCAATAACTATATCTTTATCATCAATATCAATAATAGGTCCTTGAATTTTACCAACACGAGCATTTGGTAAAAATTGATGTATTCTCTCTATCCATTGATTCATTAAAAATTCTTTATGAACAATTATAAATGTTTTTTTATTAAGCCGTGATATAATATTAAGAGAAAGTACAGTCTTACCATAAGCACACGGCAATTCTAATAAGCCTCCACCAAAACAATGTTTATGAACATGGCTTACATATTTATTTACAACCATTTCTTGATTCTCTCTTAAAATTCCGTTAAACTCTACATTTATATCAAATCCATCACTAAGTTTATATTCTTTTGGAGCGCCAAAATGTTCTACTCCATAATAATGAGGAACATACATTTTATTTAATGATTCGCGATATGCAGGAAATGAAGATTGATTATTCATAGGTGATCCCATTATAAAAGGTTTAATAGTTAATTCATTTCTAATTTGTTTTTGTTTTTCTATAGTTAATTCATTTTTAGGTATAGTATATCCTTTTTGACCCAAATATGTATTTAGTTTATGATTTTCCATTTTAGGTTATATTATTTAGTAAAATATGTTTATATCCTTTTGCTCTACTTTTTGTAAAAGTAAAATAAATAAAAATCTAGTAATATGATATATGGAGAATTTGTCTAGTTTATTTAAAAAAGAACATATGGGTGAACTTGTATTAGTTATTTTATTTATCATTTATTTGATAATGGGTAATAAAACTCCTGAACCAGTTGCAAGTATGATAGATTCTTTAGTTGGTAAAATTGTTATTTTTGCAGTTGTAATTTTATTGTTTTTAAATACAAATCCTGTTTTAGCTGTGTTATCTTTAATTGTAGCTTTTGATTTGATTCGTCGTTCTTCCATTACAACTGGAACAGGCGCTATGCAAAGATATATGCCTTCAGAAGAAAAGAAAACATCGCAATTCACAGCATTTAACCAATTTCCATACACTTTAGAACAAGAAGTAGTAAAAAAAATGGCACCTATTATTCAATCTGGAACATCATTACAACCAGCCTCTTATAAACCATTATTAGATAATTTACATGACGCTGCTAGCCTTAGTGGAAATTAAATATAAAAGTATTTTATATTATTTATATATTATTTATATATTATTTTTAGTTTATTTACATTATTTTTGGTATACTAAGTGAAGGCAATTTTGTAGAAGTAGATGTCAAATATGAATAACTAAAGTTTAGTATTAAAAACAATATAATAAAAACAATACATCCTATTATAACTTGAAACGCAATCGCTACATTAGGATTATTAAACATCGTGCTTAAATCATAACTAGTACTATTTTTATCATATGCTACTGCGGTTTCTTCTTCTGATGAACCTGTGGGTTGACAAGAAATATAAATTCCATCACCTACACCACTTGAACTACTATTTGGACCACTAGAATTATAAAATAAAGCATTACCCGGAGTTGGTATAGGAAAAGGCTTTGTAATCTGTCCTAAGGTTGTTAAAATGCTGCTGCTTAAAGGGATTGCGTCTAATACACCAAACACAACCCAATCTGTTGTCTCATTAGTATAACTATAAAAAGGTTTTTTAGGAACTATATCTTGTAATGAAAATCCAGATATGTTTAAATTGGTTGAATCTCCTGGAGAGGGAGCATTATTAGAAACACTTTGTATAATTTCAGCGATAAGAGTGGAAGCAGTTGATCCTTCGCTTGATGAAACTATTGGAATTGCAACAACTAACGCGTTACCTCCTGTAACTGGGACATGTTCTATAATAATTTCGGCTGCAGCGGTTGTGTTATTAAATGTATGAATTGAAGGAGACACCATCATTATACCTGAAACAGTATATTTTTGATTGTTATACAGCACAGGAGGGACAGAGCTATTTTCATATGTTAGAACTATCATTGACTCTCTATTTGTTGCGGTTGTATTACTTTCTTGATATGTAAAATTATAAGAACATTTTAAATCACATTTGCCTTGAACATTTTGTTGTGATATATTAATATTTTGCGAATTAGTGCTCATTAATATAACTATATAAATAAAAATATTAATTTATTTATATAGAAATGAAATTAACTAAAGGTAAAATATCGAAATTATACAATAAAAAAAAGCAAACTTTAAAAAGAAAAAAATTAAACAAAAAGACATCTGGTAAAAATAGAACATTTAGAAGAAAGCGAAACATAAACCTAGCTAATAGATCATTAAAGAGGACTCATCATAGCAAATATAAAGGTGAAGATAACGATCCTACAAATGTAGGAGGAAAATCTAAAAAAAAAAATACTAAAGTTAAGGCTAATGTTGATGAAGTAAAAGTCCAGTCTAATGTTACTACAAAAAATGAAGAGAATGAAAAACCTTTAGAAGAAAAACCTTTAGATGAAAAACCTGAAATAAATGAACCAAAAGAAGAACCAAAACCAGAAGAAGAACCAAAAGAAGAACCAAAACCAGAAGAAGTACCAAAAGAAGAACCAAAAGAAGAACCAAAAGAAGAACCAAAACCAGAAGAACCTATTGTACCAGAAGAAGTACCAGTACCAAAAGAAGACCCAGAAGTAGCACGAGTACCGGAACCAGAAGTAGAAGAAGCAGCAATAACACCAGAACCAACACCAGAAGTAGAAGAAGTAGTACCAACAGTAGTACCAGAACCAACACGAGAAGTAGTACCAGAACCAACACTTGAACCAACACCAGAAGAAGTAGTACCAGAAGAAGTAGCACCAGAAGAAGCAGCAATAACGCCAGAACCAACGCCAGAACCAATACCAGAAGTAGTACCAGAAGTAGTACCAGAAGTAGCACCAACACCTGAAGAAGTAGTACCAGAAGTAGCACCAACACCTGAAGAAGCAGTACCAGAAGTAGCACCAACACCTGAAGAAGTAGCACCAGAAGTAGCACCAACACCTGAAGCAGTACCAGAAGAAGTAGCACCAACACCTGAACCAGAAGTAGCACCAACACCTGAACCAGAAGTAGAACCAGAAGCAGAACCTGAAGAAAGTGGAAGTCAAGATATATCATCATCATTAAAAAATGTGGTTGATTATATTTCAGAGCAGATAGCAGATAAGGTTTCGCAAAATATGTCAGGAGATAGCGAAGGAGTTCAAAATGGTTTTAAATCAGTAAACGAATCCGCTCAAACAATGGGAACTGGTGGAAAACGTAGAAAAACGCGCAATTTTAGATTAACCAAAAATAAAAAGACAAGACACCATAAATAATAAATTTACAAAACGGATAAATTTACAAAACGGATAAATTTACAAAACGGATAAATTTACAGAAATGGTAAATATTTTATAGTATCATTATCATATACAGTCACTTTATAAGCTTCATTTAATCCTTCAATATAAACAGTATCCCCATTAGATAATCTATCACAACCATATTCATTAGTGCAACTTCTACCATTACGAGATACCGGTAATTTTACACTATTTTGTTGATCACTCATTGTATAGTATTGCCATTTATCGCGATTTGTAAATAAAGGGCGACCCATCAATGAAATTATTTTACCTTTGCTGTTTGTTGCGGTTAAAATACCTAATTGTCTATAATTAGTATCTACCGCACCAACATTAGTGGATATATTTATAGGAACTGTACCAGGAGGAACGCTATTAAATCCGGGAACCAAATATCGTTCGTCTCTTAAAGGAGGAGAATACGGATTTAAAAGAACATCGTTTTGAAGATTATTATAAGGCCAACTTGGCCAAAACCACGAACCTACTTCGTTCTCTCTTTGTGTGTCTTTTATAACTATTTTTTCGGATGAATTATTGTTGACTACTATATTTTGTTTATATATACTATTATAAATCAAATATCCAAGTACAATTATACAAATGATAACGAAAAACATTGACATATTCTCAATACAAATTACTCCAGGAGGGCATTTTTTCATATTATATAAATATAATATAAAAATATTTTGAGTGTAATGTAAAATTATTTAGCTCCACTAGTGAATTTTTTGGCTATTTCCATAATATTTCCAAGCCCTTCTTTTCCATCACCCATGCCGCCCAATATACTTTTAGCTTGTTCTAACATTGGCGCCATACCTTTAATAAGAGGCGCCATACCTTCCATAGATTGTGCTAATTGAAGTTGTTGTTTCATCAAGTTTTGAGTATCATCAGTTAATTGTTTAATTCCATCACTTCCAAGTATCTTATTTAAATCGTCATATGCGTCTTCAACTGTAGTAGCGTAATCAATATCATAGCCTCCCTTCTTTTTAGCGCGGCCTACTTCAAAACTCTCATCAGTTTTAACATTAGAAGGGGTTGCTCCTGCGTCCTCCGCATCTGTTCCAGGTAAAGTAGCCTGTTCAAGTTTACGTTTATCATTATTTAATTTATTAATTACTTTAGAGTGGTCGTCTGGTTTATTTGTCATGCCTTCTGTATTGCTTTTATTTTGAGCTACATTAGCAAAATTAACTAAAATAAGTGGAACACCTAAAACTATAATCATATTTTTGCTAAAGTATGCTACTGCTAAAGCTAATACAGTAAAATATACCAAAGAATTAAAATTATCCATAACTATAAATCCTAATACATTAAACACCGCGACTATAGATACGACATTTAAAACCCATTTATTTGTAAGAAATTTAGAGATAGCAGATTTAAAATTCATTATATATATATAATATTTAAAAAAATTGATTAAATTATTAAATATTACATAAATCTTACTATTAATAAATGACTGACAGAGATACAGATAATGACTCTGACCCTGACTCTGACCCTGACTCTGATCCTGACTCTGATCCTGACTCTGATTCTGAGTATGAGTATGATTCCGAAGAAGACGACATTTATGATACAGATGAGCACAGTTTAACCAGATACACTATTGTTATATGTGAATTATACAATGATAAAATACACGGTAAACCGGCTCCAATAAATAATTTTGGTGTAGAATATAATTATCTGGTTATTAATAGATTTAAAACTTTAAATATAAAATGTATAAATTATGTATGTAATTGTTATTTAAATTTAAATTTAAATAATGCTATAGCTACAGAGCATAATATCTTTAGAAATTACGGAAATATAATACAAAGACATGACTATATAAAACCTGAAATAGCAGAATGTTTGTATTTAAGTGGCGGAGAATGTGTAGCTATTTTAAAAACATGTTGGATACGAATAATACAGCGCGTATGGAAAAGAATTTATAGAGACAGAGAAAGAATATGTAGAGAAAGATGTAGTTTTAAAGCATTAAAACATAGAGAAATTTATGGACGATGGCCTTCTACTTGTTTATATTTTCCGTCACTTAAAGGAATGTTATCTTCGTTACACAGTTAAAGATTTATATTTATTTTTAAAAACGGTATTGTTGTCAAATAAAAAATATCCTAATTTTTCTTCTTGTTCCACATATAAATGTTTCCATATTGTTGAAATAATATTTACTGAAAATAAAATTTCTCTCTGTTTTACAAAATTATATGTATCCGATTTTTTATATTTATTCACTTTATAAAAGGTAGGTAGCTTTTGTTTTAGTTTGAATTTATCTTTAATAAGAGTCATTGTTTCATTAAAATTATATAGTAAATCTTCGTAATTAATTAAAATATAATTATTCACTTTATTAGGCATGACATCCATAAGAAAACTATTTTTTAATTGCCTTAATTCAAATATATTTTTATATTTTTTACCAGTCAAGTAATTCAAATCTTGTGTATTTAATTTGTGTTTATTTGAGTTAAATTTGTTTATCATACAATTGGTTGAATCAAATTCGATAGGTATTTCATCTTCAACTGAATAAAATTCATTAAATAAAAAGCTAGATAAATTTTTCCTGTTTATTTCTGGAACATGATATAATTCTTTTGAAAATGAATTTAACCAATATATTGGATTCCTTATAATTCCAATAAATAGTGTGTCATCTGTATAACTCTTATTAGAGTTATAATTATTAAAGCAAAAAAAATGTTTATTTCCATATTCAGCGGTATATTGTATATTAAAATTATGCGTCATTGATTCTTCTAAAAAATTAGTTCCGCTACATCTTTCCCCTAATATAGCAAATTTTGTAATATTCATTTAATAATATTATATTATTAAATATATATTTAACCGATTTACACTATTGATTTAGAATGATTTTCTACTAGAGCTAGACATACTTTTTCTTCTTGAATTAGCTTTATAACTAAACCCACCCTTTTGTTTCTTGTTTTTGTTCTTTTTTGTTTTACCTCCAGTAATGACTTGTCCATTAAAATTAAATTGCGAAAGTATTTTATTAATTTTATCAATATCGTTAGATGAATTTATTTGATTTAGAGCAATAATGTATTTATTATTGGGGTCGTTTCTATTCGAGCCTTGATTTACCTTGCGAGATAAAAGGGCGGAGGCTGATTGTAATGTAATTTGTTGCCCAGATATAGTAACAGGAGTGTTAGCAGGAAGTCCTTGATTAGGAGTAGGATTAGGATTAGGAGCTTGGCCACTAATAGCGGATGAAATATCTACGAGCGATGCTTCAATATCAGCAAATGCTTTATTTACATCCTGAATATTTTGCTGATTAACAGATTCATTTGAGAGTTGATCTAAATTTTGTACAGCATTATTAATAGCTATTGTAGCATTTTTTATTCGGTCAATTAAGTCCATATTTTCCGCTTTTAAGGCATCAATTTGTTGTTGTAATTGAGAAATAGAGCTGCTAGATTGATTTTGACTATCTGTTATATTTTTAACATGTTGATCTGTTTCATCCTTTGCGTTTTTCAATTCTTCTTGTAATTGTGTAATGTTTTGATCCTTTGCTTCAATTTGCTGTGTTAACTCTTGTATTTTATTATTATTATCTGCTGTTTGAGCGGCAATTTGTTTTTGAAATTGATCAGATTGTGCTTGTAATTCTTGAGCATGAGTAGCTTGTGTGTTTCCCTTGCCAGATAATTCGTTTGTTAAACTATCAGCTTGTTGTTTAAGAGCGGCATTATCGGCAGTTAATTTTTGAATTTGTGCCTCATCGGAATCTATTTGTTGCTGTTTAGCAGCTGCGTCAGCAGTACACTTTCCATTTAATTGATTTAATTGATCTGCTAATTGTTGTTTTTCAGCACTTAATTGAGAAATTTGTGTTTGGTGTTGCTGAATTTGTGTCTCTCTATCACTTATACCAGATGTATTATTATTAACTTGGAGATTTAATTTATCAACATCAGATTTTAGTTGTTTAATTTTATCAGCTAAAGCCTTGATTTTTTGATTAATTTCGCTTAATTTACTAATTACCATAGACGAAAATGTTTGTTTGTCTTGAACATTTTGTTGTATAATATCATTTAATTTTGATAACTTAGCCATACTTGCTTGGAATTCTTGTAAAAATTGTTGGTTTTGTGCCATCTATATAATTATATAATATATAAAATATAATATATAAATTTTGTAATTAGATCACTGTTTTTTCTTTTACACTTGTTTTTTCTTTTACACTTGTTTTTTCTTTTACACTTGTTTTTTCTTTTACACTTGTTTCGATATGATTCGTGTCTGAAATTATAGAATCTAAACTGGCCTTAATAGATTTCAATTCAGATACAATTTTTCTTTGTTCTTGTTTAGCATCTTCAATATTATGTGTACTTAATTTACCAGATATAGTTAAATCTTTAATGTAATTTTCTAATACTCGAAGTGCGTTAATTTGATCTTGTTTTTGTTGTGTAATATAACCATGAAATTTCACATAATCGTTTCTAACCTCTTCTAAAAAACTATTCTGGGTTGATATAAACTTTAATTTTTTTTGTTTTTTTAGTAATAATCTTCTCTTGGAATCGATTAAATCTTGAATTTTTATAAATTGTTCATCTCTTTCTACTAAAGACATGCTGATTTGATAAGGTACTATCGCCATACTTAGAATACTAAACTATTTTATTATTTAACAAAAATAATTTAAAATATTCGCTATATATTATTTAGGATGTCAAAAACACAATTAGAACCTTTATTAGCTCCAGACGATAATAGATTTGTAATGTTTCCAATTCAATACAATGACATCTGGGAAATGTATAAAAAGCAAGTTGATTGTTTTTGGCGTGCTGAAGAAATTGATTTAACAAAGGATCTTGATAATTGGGAGAGCTTAAATAATGACGAAAGGTATTTCATCTCTATGATTTTGGCTTTTTTTGCTGCAAGTGATGGAATTGTTTTGGAAAATCTAGCTTCTAGGTTTATGATTGATGTTCAAGTGTCTGAAGCAAGAGCATTTTATGGATTCCAAATTGCTATGGAAAATATTCATTCTCAAACATACAGTCTTTTGATTGAAACATATATTAAAGATAGATTTGAAAAGAACAAGCTCTTTAATGCTATTGAAAATTTCCCTTGTATTAAGAAAAAATCTGAATGGGCTCAAAAATGGATACATGATACCAAAAGCAGTTTTGCTACCAGATTGGTTGCGTTTGCATGCGTTGAAGGCATTTTCTTTAGCGGCGCTTTTTGTAGCATTTTTTGGTTGAAAAAACGCGGACTTATGCCTGGTCTCACATTTTCAAACGAATTGATTTCACGTGATGAAGCGCTCCACTGCGAATTTGCAATTCTTTTATATAGCAAATTGTTACAGAAAATGGATGAAACATGTATCCATGAGCTCATTAAAGAAGCAGTAGAAATTGAAACCAACTTTATTTGTGAGGCGTTACCATGTCGTTTAATTGGTATGAATGCTGATATGATGACACAATATATTAAATTTGTGTCCGACCGTTTGTGCGTTCAACTTGGATATAAAAAGATTTATGGTGTTAGTAACCCTTTTAGTTGGATGGAGCTTATTAGTTTAGAAGGTAAGACCAATTTTTTTGAGAAGAGAAATGATTCTTATGCTTTGGCAAACAAAACTAATACTGAAACAGCATTTGATATGAATGAAGACTTTTAATTTTGTTGAAATAACTTGAACGATAATATTAGATGTCAAAAAATCAAATTGATTAAAAAAAACAACTTAAAAAAATATAACTTAAAAAATTACAAGTAATATTATCATGATTACTTGTAATTTAATGGGTGGTCTTGGGAACCAACTTTTCCAAATTTTTGCTACTATTGCGTATGGTATAAAAAGTAAAAACCAATTTAAGTTTTCAAATGTAACTCAGCTTGGCGGCGGGTCAACAACTATAAGAAATACATTTTGGGCTACTTTTTTGTCAAAGTTACATCCATTTTTAATTTCTGACACAGAATTTCCGAAAAATATTACTATTATTAAAGAAAACGGGTTTCCATTTAATAATTTCCCAATTGTTAGTTTTATTAATAAAGATATTATGCTACAAGGTTATTTTCAAAGTTATAAATATTTTCAACAATACTATGGTGTTATATGTAAGATTATTGGGTTGGACAAAATGAAAGACGACTTACTAGAAAAACTAGATATAACAAATGATTATTTAGCAACTTGTATTAGCATTCATTTTAGAATTGGAGATTATAAAAAGATACAACAGTATCATCCATTGGCAACTTATGAATATTATGAGAGCGCATTAAATCATATTAAAAATATAGATTCCACTCATTTTAATGTATTATATTTTTGTGAAGAAGTCGATATTAATGATGTTTTAGTTACTATAAATAAACTGATTGAACAGTTTCCAGAGTATAAATTTGTAAGAGGAGACAATCTAATTGAAGATTGGGAACAAATGCTTCTTATGAGTTGTTGTCATCACAATATTATAGCAAATAGCTCTTTTAGTTGGTGGTCGGCTTATTTTAACTTTCATAAAGATAAAATTATTTGTTATCCTTCAGTATGGTTTGGAGAGATAGCAAATAATGATACCCGGGATTTGTGTCCTATAGAATGGACAAAAATAAATGTATAATTATTTTACAGTGTATAATTTAAATTATTTTACATTAAAAAAATTAAAACTGTGTTTTTTTATATTATGACTTTCTAATAATTTATCAACATTTAAATGATTACCTTTTGAATTAAATGCGGATGAGTTATGTATTCTATGTTTTACTAATATTTCGCTGCAATTGTAAAACTGTTTACCATTTTTTCTTAGTCTTAACCACAAATCATAATCTTCTATACCATCCCATATACTATTCCAATAACAAAACTCTTTTTTAATAATAGAACTCGAATTAATTATAGGATTCACAGTCGAAAAATCAAAATTACTAATATTTCCGCTAGGTATAGAAGGAACCACATTATTTACATCTCCAAATAACATACAATTACTTCCTATTACATCATAATTATCTAAAAAAGGTTGTTGTATTTCTAATTTGCGTTCATACCATATATCATCCACATCCAATAAAGCTACATAGTTATAATTACAAAAACGGATCATATAATTCAATGTAGTTGATTTACCTTTTATTTTATGAAAATCAAATACTCTTATTTTTCCATTTTCACATTTGGTTTCATATTTCTTTGCTTCTTTATAGATATCTGAATTTTCAGAATGACCATTTATCCCTATAAGTAGCTCCCATTTTGTAAAAGTTTGGTTTAAAATAGACAACACTGATTCTTCTATAAATTCATGTCCATTGTATATAGGCATTAATATACTAATCATATAATCTACTTTTAGAAAAAGTAGAGCAAAAGCTACTTATCTACTTTTAGAAAAAGTAGAGCAAAATCTACGTTTAGAAAGTATAATTTTTAAAGCAACTTTTTTATAATTTTAAAGCAACTTTTTTATAATTTTAAAGCAACTTTTTTATAATTTTAAAGCAACTTTTTTATAATTTTAAAGCAACTTTTTTATAATTTTAAAGCAACTTTTGCTCTACTTTTTTTAAAAGTAGATTCTCTGAAACATAAACCAATTATCAAACATATAATTGGATTCTTTAAATAATGAAAACATATTCATATTTGAGAGAATACAATCAACTAATATTATTTGGTCATCTTTTACTAAATAATTATTTTTAAAATAAAGTTCGAGTTTTGAATCATATGTTTTTGACCACCATTCTATTTTGGTTCGATGTATAATAAAAAATCCTCCTGCTATAGATTTTTGATAAGGAGGAATAGGATCTTCAGGCAATCCTTGTATATTTTTAGTATTAACTATGTTATATAAATAATCCATATTACCAGTATCATTATTAATACAAGAATAACAAATCTTATTTTTATCTAGTTGTAGAATTTTTTCAGAGTTTGGCCAGCTTAAAAGAGTACTTGTATGTAGGTCTTCGGGTCTGTTTCTAAAATATCCTATGTCACACCATCCATAAAATGGCGTAGCAAAATAAATATTTGTAATTGTTTCTTGTACAAACCAAACCTTTTCAGACCACAACATATTTAATTCCCAGCCAGATTTATTATTCAATAGAAGATTTTGTTCGTGATTTCTAATCCAATAGTCTTTATATTTGTAGTTATAAAATTGTTCAATGGGTTTAATGATTATTTTTATTTTAGGGTTTTCATTTATTATATATTGTGAGCTATTCTCATCAGTATAAATAACTAAATTAAATTTATTAACCATAGAGATCAAATTATTCATCCATTGAATATAAATATCGGGTTCGAATTTAGATTTAATAATGTAAAAACAACTTGAAAATGTGATTGACATGTATTAAATAAATGATTTTATTTAAGCATTTATTTAAGCATTTATTTTAATTTTATTTTAATTTTATTGTATTTTAATTTTATTGTATTTTAATTTTATTTTCTGATATAGAATGCGTCTCCCCATTTATAATCTTCACACCATTTTGTTTCAACACGATACAATCCAAATTGCAATAAATATTCATCAATTTCTGTAATTAGAGCACACTCCTTGTAAACATAATCTGAATTTACTTCAGTGTATATGTAATCAACTTTATCTAAATAACTTTCCATACCTTTTAACGCTTTTAATTCAGCACCTTGAATGTCTAAATTTAAAAAATTATAACTAATATCATAATTACCAATTATATCTTTTAATAATTTGGTTTCTCCTTCAAAACAAGTAACATAATGAACATGAGGATGAAATTTTGAATGTAACCCAAACTCTAACATGGATGAAGATTGAAAATTATTTGCAACATTGAACCGAACTGTTTCTATAGTATCTGAAACTATAGCATTTTCAATAAGCAAGTTTGGAAATTTTTGTTTACAAAAATCTACTTTACCAGACAAAGCTTCAATCCATAAAATTTTATCTCGCGACAAATATATTTCATAATCATTCAATTCTTCACATTCATGAGCTCCAACATGTAATACACCTTTAAACTTAATATTATATTTTTTTACTAAATTATGTAATGGAATTAGCATGTATAATTATTATTTATAATTTCTTTATATTATAACAATACCAATATTGTTTTTTCCCGTACCAGACCCATTTTTTAGGGGTTATTTTATTTAGAACTTCTTTAGCAGCGCCTATATTAGTTTAATAAAAATTATCAAATACGCGTTGCTCTAAATAATAATATTTTCAATTGTTCTAATTAATTTATCTTCACATGCCTCAACTGATAAATTATCTAAAATAAATTGTCGAGGATTATAATCGTTTATTTTTGAAATAAACAAATTAAATTTATCATTTATTTCATCTTTATTATAAAAAAAATCACCGCAACAATCATCCCAATAAGCCAATGTGGTAGCTTGTAAATCATCATAATTTTGACCATATTCTTGATTCATTGAGGTAACATTCCAAACTAATAATGGAACATTACATGACAATGCTTCTTGCAAAGCAAACCCTTGACTTTCATGTGCGTCAACCCAAATACAATATTTTGAATTTTGTAATTGTTTTATATAATCATCCTCATTATATTTTGTATTGTATGAGAATATTATATATGGAATTGATTTATTTATTAAAAAATTTTGAATAAATAGTAAATCATCAGGATTTCTATGCTTAAAATAGATTATTACATTTTCTCTTTCATTTATTGGTTTTATCTCACAAAATTTTTCTGTATCAACCCCAAAAGGTAATTTTATTAAATTTAAGTTATCACATATTGGCCATAGTTTCCATAAATTTATTACCCAGTCGCTTAATGAATTATAAACAGCATTGTTTCCTTTTATAATGTCTAATTTATTATCTGGAAAAATACTAAAATGAGGTCCAAATATAAATTTAGTATTTGGATATTTTACAACATCCACCGGATCACATGTACTTATAACAGCATCAAATATAGATAAATCCCAGTTATTTATATCATTCACCGAATTAACAAAACTGAAATTTATTTTTTTGCATTTTAAAATAGAATTAAGGTTTTTATGATGAATGTTAGATATAATAAAAAGTATTTTCATTTACAATTATTATTATTCTTATCTTTAACTATATTGGTTCACAAATTAAATAATTAGAATAATTTATCTAAAAATTATTATTTAAACCCAACCATAAATAAAGTATTATATGATTAATCAACAAATAATAATGCTCATTATGAATTGTAAAAAATATTCAAAAAAAGCTCTTTTTCAAAAAAATACATGGCTTAAAAATATTCCCTCTTATTTGAAGTACTATCATGTAATTGGCGATGAAACATTAGAAACTAATTATAATTTTGATGAAGAGAGACAAATATTATGGGTAAAAACAGCCGATGATTATAATTCTTTACCAAAAAAAGTAATCGCTTCTTACCAGGCGGTATATGAAACATTTGATTTCAAATATCTATTTAAAACAGACGATGATCAAATGCTAGTTAAACCATCTTTTTTTGATACTATTACAAAATTAATAAGTAATACAATTCCACAAATACATTATGGAGGATATATTATCGATATAAAACAAAATCATTTATCGAAATATCACCAAATTCATCCCGAATTGCCGGAACATTTACCTTTGTATGTAACTAAATATTGTAGTGGTAGGTTTTATTTTCTCTCTAATATGGCTATTTCAAATTTAATTAATAAAAAAGAACAAATAATGAATGAATATTTTGAAGATTATGCTATTGGGTTTAACTTGGATCCCCAGTATAAAACGAATATGCTGAATATATCTACTAATAGTATTTTTACAGATATTGAATTAAGCGATTTATAAATTTAGCTTTAACTTTAAACTATCCCTAGTAGCAGAAGACATTTTATTTAAATAGGTTTCTGTTGCTTTTTGTATCATAATTTTTTTGTCTAAATCTAACATAATAGAATTATAATTTGTATTACGATGCTCTATATCACTATAATCTGCCCTCTGTGTTACTGTCAAAGGGATAATTAAATACCATTTATCTTTTTCTTGGAGCTTAAACCAATATTTATCAATAGCATACACAATAGATGATTTTGGATTGTGAACAAAACCTTTAATTCCATCTCTTATATTTCCTATTAAAGTATCAAAATAGTGTCCATTTACTAAATAACCAGTTGTTGTTTGACATCTAGACACTTTTACACAATGGCTATCTATTTCTTTATATGGCGGAAAATTATTTCCACCGATTAAAACAACATCCCATTCATTATGTTCTGATAAAAAATTATTTATACTATTTTTAAATATTTCTGGTGCTAAAAATTTAATATCGTCTTCAATAATTAGTACATGTGGCCAATTATTTTCTTTAGCCTTTTCTAAACATTTTAGGTGACTCATACTGCATCCGATCCCACCATTTTTTAATTTAATAGCATTAAATCTTTCTGCTTCTATTCCTAATATTTTTAATTGTTCTTCAACATGGATTTTTCTATCTTGTCTTTCAGATAAGTTAATGTACATCACATGTTTAATATCAGATATATTATTCATTTTAATTTATATAATTAAAGTTTTTAAATTGTAATATCGAAAAAAAATATATTAAAAAAAATAAAAAAATATAGAATTAAAATAAAAAAATATTCTCTCAAATGTTATTAAATGTTAGTTGAGGATTTTTCTAAAAATGAAAAAGAATATATATCTAATCAAATTAAAAAAATTAGTATAAGTGATGTTGAGAGAGAAATGAATAAATTAATTGATATAGGAGATAAAGCACATATTATGTCTTCTAGATCTCGCATTGGGAACAATGTGGTTGATTATTTTACATTTGTTCAACGTCTTGAAACTAAAGGAAAATATGGTGCAAATTTCTTTGACTTTATTAAAAATATAGATGAATTTAAAAAGAAAAAGTTTATTCAAACTATGCTTACCTATTATAAAAATGTTAAAAATAAAAACAACACTAAAAATGAATATACTGTTTATAAAGAGGTCTATAATATTTGTATTAGCGCAATTAATATCATTAGACCATTAGTGTATATGGAAATTTATTCAAAGTATAAACCTACTGCTATTTTGGATTTTTGCGCTGGATGGGGTGGCGCTGCTGTAGCTGCTTCTGCTTTAAATATCAATAAATATATTGGTATTGAAATTAATCATAGTTTAAAAGAACCTTACTCAAATCTTACATCTTATCTTAAGCAAAAATCAAATACACAGTTTGATATCTTTTTTGAAAATGCTTTAAATATTAATTATAACATTCTGGATTATGACTTTGTATTTACATCTCCTCCATATTATTTTATACAAAAATATCAGAATAATATTGAATATAAATCTAAAAATGAAATGGATATAAATTTTTACATTCCATTATTTACTAAAACGTATAATGGATTAAAAAAGGGAACTTATATAATTAATGTTTGTAAAGAAGTATATGAAAATGTTTTAATTAAATTGTTTGGAGCAGCACATGATATATATCCTTATAAAAAATCTAAACGACAAAATGAATACACAGAATTGGTTTATGTATGGATTAAGAATTAATAATTAATTAATAATTAAAATACACCACCTAATCCAATTCGTGCGCTTGATTGTGCTCTTGGTTTAACTCCTATATAAGCAGCATATTGATGTGAATATCTATTTGGTTGTTTATTTTGAATTTGCTGCTGTTTAAAAGGAGGACCATGAATTTTATAATTTATTTGTTGATATTGTTGGTCTTGTTCTTCTTGGTCTTGTTCTTGTTCTTGGTCTTGTTGGTCTTGGTCTTGATTATTTATAATACATTTATTAAATGAATCTTGCTCTATTTCTTTTTGTTTATCTTCTTCAATTTGTCTAATTAGTGTTTCAGGAACATGTTTTCCCATTGACATTAAATATTTTGCCACATTTTCTCTTTTCTCTCTAGTTGTTGGATAGTAAGGAATATTAGACCAATCATTTGTTGAAATAACCGTTTTTGTTGTTTCTCTAATTTTATCTGGATTTATAATTTTTCTTTTTGGTTCTCGTAAATCATAATTATAATATTCTTCAGTTCCAAATTTTATATAAGTTAAAAAAGTGGTAATGTTTATGAAAAATATATTACTATTATGTACTGAAAAAATATTATCATTTGGGTTTTCAGATTTTTCGTCAATTGTATATTTCAATTGACTAATTGTTCTTAAACCATCCATTCCATTGTCATGTTCACCTCTCCATGGATCTTTTTTACTTATTATTCTTGATATTCCATCAAATAATTGTAAAATTTCTGGACTGCCAATATTATAAAATACCGTTCTGTCTATTTTTAATCCAGCAGCGTTGCAGCGTTTCTGAAGAGTATTATCTTCCATACCCCAACCCCAAAAGCACGGAAATCCGTTTGTTTTTTCAAAATCAGCGCCTTTTATTACAACTATACCTCCCAACGCGTATTTAAACCCATAATAATGTTTTACTACACCGTGTGTGGTTTCATAATCAAAAATTTTATTGAATGGAATTGTATCAACATCATTTAAAATAAAAGTAATGTTTTTATAATGCTGAGGATATTTATTTTTAACAGCTAAGAAACCAATATTTTTTGTAGCGCCTCTATTGAAAGTTCTTGCGTCACATTGGTGAGAGAAATAAATTTCATAATCATCACAATCTTCTAAAATAAAGCTCATATATTTGCTAAAAAAGAACTTGTGTTGAACACGATTTCTATAAGGGACAATAAAGACGCGTTTTGGAACTTTTATTGACTTTTCATCTGACATTTTATAGTGTAATAAAATGTTTTATTTTTACAGTTATAACTACAAACTACAAATTATATAATTAAATATACTTAAAGTTATTTTCAATTTATAAATTATAATGTTATCATATTTGCTTTTATTTTCAATTATTAATTATATTATTGCGTATAATCCATCTTGTGTTTATTGTAAATGGTTACCAGTAAATAATAAAGTAAATAATAAAGTGGATGATTTAGATTTATGTAAAGTGGGTATATGTAATATACATTGTAGAAAAGTTGATCTAAAATCTGATCTAAAATCTGATTCTTTATTGGATATGGAAATATATGATGAGATAGACGCACTAAATAATAGATGTTGCGGTGAAGTGAATGAGACAGATGATATTGAACAGCTTGAAAATGATTTTGTTGACATATTTCAAAAAATTAAAAAATATAATACACACAATTTTTATAATACATAATAGAGATTTGTATAAATTATAAAATAACCACAGTTAAACACAATTAGTATATTTTTTTAATATGGCAGCAGGTATTAATTCATCTCTTATTTTTTCTAATTTTTTATAGCATTTATTTATTGTAACCTCACTTGTTTCACTAACATTTTTAACATCTCTTTTGCTGATATTTAATTTACATATTTGTGAAATGAAATATACAACCCCCGCAGCAATAGAAGGAGGTGTATTCTCAGGCATAATATTGTTTTTCTCAATTTTCATTGAAATAAACTGACATAATTTAGTAAGCTCATTGTTTATATTTAGCTTACTACAATACCTTTCAATAAATGCTTCTGGTTTTGTTCTGCCAAGATTTGTCTTCTCTTTATTGTCCATATCTTTTTCCAAATTATTTATAATTGCCAAAGCATTTTTACATCCTTTTGTTGCGCTTGTAACATCTAAATGAAATATACTTGCTATTTCTTTTGCTGTTCTTGGAAAATTATTTACTCTACATGAGATGTAAATAGAAGCTGCTAAAATACCGTCTCTATTATCTCCTCTAAAGGTTAACTCGTACTCAGATATTTTCTTGTGATACCTAATAGCATCATCAATAATCATTTTAGGCATACCAGCATGCTGAGACATTGTAGTAATAATTTGAAATTCGTCATATTGCGATTTTTCCTTATATGGCATGGATTGCCACTCTGTATATCTTCTTATTTTTCTCATTTCATATGACATTGCGCCAATACATATAACTTTACATCCATATGAAGATTCCTTTAACAATGGATTAATTGGCATACCACATCTGGTTGGATCAGAATTTTGATTGTCATCAGCACCATAATATCTCCACTCAGCGGTTTGATCAACAATGTCTTTATATATAATTCCACATTTTGAATTGGTGCATGTCAAAAACCCTTCATCTGAAAATGCTAAAATGCTTTCACATCTATCACACATATCTCTATTACCAGAAGCTCTATACATACATTCTAGAGGTACCTTAGGTTTATCAGGATTTTCTATTTCAGTATCAAATATGTTCCATAGTTCTGTCTTATTAATTGTATTATTTTTTCTTCTTTTACTTTTGTCATTGCTCATTCTTTGTATTATCATTCAATAGATAAAATATTTTTAATTCAATTTTATTTATATTATTTGTACATATTTTTTTTAGGTGTTATAATATATGGGAAATACAACATCAAATAACTCGAATACAAATTCAGAAAAAGAATTTAAAAACTTTTATGATGTAATTGACTACATTTCAACATATTATATTTTAACTATGGATTTTAAAAGTTTAAGCAAACTTTCTGAAAAAGCTTATTGTGATAAATTAGTCATTTTAACATCAGACATTATTCAAAGATATTTCAATGATACGGAAATTACTTATCTAGCTCAAAGAATTAAAGATGGGGTTGAGGTAAATGATCTTCAAAAAGAGAAGGTTACTTTTATCAACAAGGATAATCTTGAAGGATTAGATATATCAAATGATGCACAAAAAAGTATTAAAAAAAAACGGGTATGTATTGGGATTGCTAAATTTTATGTTAAAATAGCACATCTATTTGCGGCTATTGTTATGACGGTTAATCCTATTTATACATATAAAGGTGTTAACGGTGAAACAATTAGAGCTGGTTTATTAGAAAAAGATAAAATACCTAAAAATGTTAATAGAAAATTATATAAATTAAATATTTGTGATAATAGAATTAGAGCATTAAAAAAAGGAGAGTCTTCCGATGATACTGGAAATGTAACTATTCAACCTAAAGTATGCGATATGAATACTGGTATTACAGGTACTACCAAAAATTTATCAGATGAGCCTGGAATGCCTGAGCTAATGAGATTATATTTAGATGATAATTATGATTATTCTAATGGAACATTTACTGGAATGTCTGAAACAACAAAAGGTCAATTTATGAACGATTTAAAAATATTTTATACAGCTTTTACTGGTAATGAAACCATGCCAGCCGAGATTACAAAATTCAGTGATATTAAATTAAGAAATTATATGGATAAAAAAGGGTGTCAAGGTCAACCAGCATTATATAACGCAAAATATACATTAAATAAAAAAAATAAATTATTCATAGATTATGCTAACAATATTAATAAAATGATACAATCTGCGTCCGATAATCAAAGTAAGTTATTATCTATTATTAATGAAATATTTACCTATGTAATTGATCCGTATTCTGGTAAGAAAGTGATTAGAGTTAATCCTAAATTAACAGATGATATTTTACAAAAATCTGTTGAAAAGACGAGGCGGTTTATTGTTGATTTATATGTTAAATGTGAGACTGATTATGTTAATGGAATGAAAATATATGAAGCTATTGTTGAAACCAAAATATTAGAAACAACACAAAAACAAATAGAAACGCTTAAGAATGAAGCGAGTAAGATTATTGATGAAACAAAAAAAACGGTTACTCCAGTTCCAGTTCCAAACCCAGCTCCAATTACAGTTCCAAACCCAATTACAGTTCCAAACCCAATTACAGCTCCAAACCCAGTTCCAAACCCAAACCCAGTTCCAAACCCAAACCCAGTTCCAAACCCAAACCCAGTTCCAAACCCAATTACAGCTCCAAACCCAATTACAGCTCCAAACCCAGTTCCAAACCCAATTACAGCTCCTAACCCAATTACAGCTCCAAACCCAGTTCCAATTACAGCTCCAAACCCAAACCCAGTTCCAAACCCAATTACAGCTCCAAACCCAGTTCCCAAGCCAGTTCCAATTGCTCCAACAATTTATGGCAATATTTTTTAACAGCTGAATATAACTCATTTTTTATAGAAATTATATTCCATAAAAAATTATTAAAAGGTACGTTGCTTAAGCAGCGGCGGCGGCGCGGGCACGAGAAGCGGCGGCAGCACGGGAAGCAGCAGCAGAGGCAGCACGGGAAGCAGCAGCACTACGGGAAGCAGCGGCAGCAGCACTACGGGAAGCAGCAGCACTACGGGAAGCAGAGGCACTGCGAGAAGCAGAGGCGGCGCGAGAAGCAGCAGCTGAGGCAGCACGAGAAGCGGATGCCGCACGAGAAGCAGCGGCGGAAGCAGAGCGTGAAGCAGCACGGGAACGACCGCGAGCAGCTGATCTAGCAGCTGATCTAGAAGCAGAGCGGGAACGAGACATTGAGCGTGAGCGAGACATTGAACGACGAGTTTTTGCCATTTATATATATAACTTACAAAAAAAATATAACGCTTTGTTTTAATTTCTCTAAATTAAAACAAACTAATTTTCAATATTCATTACAAAACCAATTTGTTTTATACCGCAATATTTTATATCAATTTATAACATATAATTCCTAAATACTTGTAAACTTTACTGTTTTACAATATATTATATATTTTTCTAAAGGATATGGATATGTTGAAGTTATAAAGAATGTTGCTTTTACACTAAAGATTTAAGTTCAACCAAAATATACAAAAATATACATTGGTTGATATTTATTATATATTGATATTCCGTTTATTATATATTTTGGTACTTAAAGAAAAATTAAGATTCCTTGTCCACAAGAATATTCTTAGATATGTTTCTAATAATTTTATCTTCTTTTTCAAGATCATTATCTCCAGAACCGCCCATGGATTCTACGAGTATTTTGTTATATTTGTCGGAAAATCTGGAAATACTTTTGTTACAATCTGGATGCGCTTCTTTGAATTTCGGCAGCATTCGTTGGTTCTTTGACGCTATATATTTAATCATTTTGCGAATTTTTTTATTATCGTCGTTTTCTTTTTCCCATTTATTTTCATCTTTGACATACATGACTTCTCTTTTCTTATCAGTACAATGAACTGGCCTTTTATTTATATCAAGTGCTTTTAAGTTTTTAACAATAATATTAGAAATACCTTCTACGTAGCCAACTTGCCCTACATTTTCAAGATCGGATAATTGTAATTTTATTGAATCGACAAACTCCATAATATTCATTGCGTCTTTACAAGTTTCATTTAAAAAGAATTGTAGATTGAATGTTTTGTTATGTGAATTAGTAGTGGTAGTATTATGAGTTCCATTAAGAGCAATTTGCTGAATAGTTTTGCTTTGTTCAATAACTAATTGTTTTAACTCTTTATTATCCTTTATAAGTTCCATTATGACTTCAATTGAGATATGTTCTGGTACATCATTCGGTTCAGTTATATCGTCAAAATTACATTTTTTTTTATGTCTCCATAAACCAGCTCTATCATTATAAATTTTGTCACATTTTTCGCAACAATATTTATTAGAGCAGATTTTGAGCAGATTTTTGTTGTTTTCCGTTGCTTTCACATGTTTAGCAGACAATAAATGATCGCGATAACTACTTTTCTTAGACGTTCTATAGTCACACCATTCGCAATAATATTTTTTTGAGCAGAAATTGGGCAGAAAATCGTTGTCATCCGTTGTCATATACTAACAATAGATAATATTCCTAAACCCTTTTTCTTTAAAAATATAAATATTTATCGTCACAAACTGAAAAATAAAATAAAAATGACCAGACCATAAAAACTTTTATGCTGCAAAAAAACCAAATTTTCAAGATCGTTTCGACTTTTTGGAAATTGGACATTTATAAATGTCCAAAAATGAAAACTCAAAATACTTTCCAGATAAAAAAAATGTGTTTTTAATAGTATAAATTATTTTTGATACTTAAAGAAAAATTAAGCTTCTTTATCCACAATAATATTCTTAGAGATGTTTCTAATAATTTTATCTTCTTTTTCAAGATCATTATCCCCAGAGCCGCCCATGGATTCTACCAGTATTTTGTTGTATTTGTCGGAAAATCTAGAAATACTTTTGATACAATCTGGGTGCGCTTCTTTGAATTTCGGCAGCATTCGTTGGTTCTTTGAAGCAATATATTTAATCATTTTGCGAATCTTTTTATTATCGTCGTTTTCTTTTTCCCATTTATTTTCATCTTTGACATACATGACTTCTCTTTTCTTATCAGTGCAATGAACAGGTCTTTTATTTATATCAAGTGCTTTTAAGTTTTTCACAATAATATTAGAAATACCTTCCACGTAGCCAACTTGCCCTACATTTTCAAGATCGGATAATTGTAATTTTATTGAATCTACAAACTCCATAATGTTCATTGCGTCTTTACAAGTTTCATTTAAAAAGAATTGTAGATTGAATGTTTTGTTATGTGAATTAGTAGTTGTATTATTGTTGGTACCATTTTTAATTACTTCCAAAAGTTCACTATTTTGTTTCAATAACATAATAATTAAATCTTTATCAGACATGTCATCGCTATTGCTGTTACTATTAATTAATTCATTACACATTTTTTTATGCTTCCATAACCCTGAATTTGATAAAAAACTTTTACCACATTCACAAATGTAAGTTTTTTTAAGTTTTTTTGTTTCCGGTTCATTTCCATCCGCTGCATCTAAATGTTTTGGTCTCAAAATATGTCTATCCCAGTCACATTTCATATAGCATTTAAAGTCACATAGTTTACAGAAAAAACGAGGTAAGTTTTTTTTAAGTTTTAAGTTTTCCTTAATTTCCATGACATATAAATAGAAAATAAATTCCAACAATATATAATTTTTTTATCGTCTCAAACTAAAAAATAAAATAAAAATAGTCAGACCATAAAAACTTTTAGCATGCAAAAAAACAAATTTTTCAAGATCGTTTCGACTTTTTGAAAATTGGACATTTATAAATGTCCAAAAATGAAAACCCAAAATACTTTCCAGAAATTAAAAATGTGTTTTTAATAGTATAAATTATTTTTGATACTTAAAGAAACAATTAAGATTCCTTATCCACAATAATATTCTTAGAGATGTTTCTAATAATTTTATCTTCTTTTTCAAGATCATTATCCCCAGAGCCGCCCATGGATTCTACCAGCATTTTATTATATTTGTCGGAAAATCTGGAAATACTTTTGTTACAATCTGGATGCGCTTCTTTGAATTTCGGCAGCATTCGTTGGTTCTTTGAAGCAATATATTTAATCATTTTGCGAATCTTTTTATTATCGTCGTTTTCTTTTTCCCATTTATTTTCATCTTTGACATACATGACTTCTCTTTTCTTATCAGTGCAATGAACAGGTCTTTTATTTATATCAAGTGCTTTTAAGTTTTTCACAATAATATTAGAAATGCCTTCCACGTAGCCAACTTGCCCTACATTTTCAAGATCGGATAATTGTAATTTTATTGAATCTACAAACTCCATAATGTTCATAGCATCTTTACAAGTTTCATTTACACCTTTTCTCATTTGAAACGCCCATTCTAAATTAGCGAATATCTTATAGCGGCAACCACACAGCATATAAAATGATATTTACATTAATTATAAATGTATTACCAGCTACATATGTAATTCCACTTCCATCTGATTGAGTATTCCAATCATTAAAAGCATATCCAGAATTTACTAATGTACCTGTGTTTCCTAAAATTATTACTGTTGATCCAGAGTTATAAGGAGATAATCCATCTACAGGAGGATTTCCACCCGTGTTACCATTTCCATCGTAAGTTAATGTATAAGTTGGTTGAACATCTATCCATTGTGCGTATAAAGATGTATTCGCATTAATTATAAATGTATTTGTAGGTGAGTAACTCGTTCCAGAACCATTCGCGGCAGTATTCCATCCAGAAAAGACATATGGTGATATTCTTACAAGAGAACCTGTGTTTCCAAGAATTGTTACTATTGAGCCAGGGTTATAAGGAGATAATCCATCTACAGGAGGATTTCCACCTGTATTACCATTACCAAAATATGTAACTATGTAAGTTATTGGGACTACTGGTGTCCATTGTGTAATTAGGCAATATCTAGAACACCCATAAGCCCTTCTATCGTTAGCTAAACCAGACCTTTTTTTTCCTGCCATTTATTATATATATATATATATATATATATTAT
>Ga0209443_1000195_pt1 | contig 39640 bp, 19 predicted proteins | sample LauGreBMM110DCMD_2_FD_187571 | JGI IMG/M metagenome (GOLD analysis project Ga0209443, IMG submission 187571) | Freshwater lake microbial communities from Lake Michigan, USA - Su13.BD.MM110.DCMD (SPAdes) (version 2) | ecosystem: Environmental > Aquatic > Freshwater > Lake | place: Lake Michigan... | reverse complement strand
GAATTTATTATGATCCAAAAACTAAAAAAGTGATTCCTGAGAAAAGAAATGGTGGTGGTGTGGGTATCAATCAATTAGATGCTCAACCAATGAAAAAACTAAATCAATTACTTAACTTTACAAATAACCCAGACAAGGATAACTGGCTGGATAAATACAACTGATATGAAGGCTGAAATTTTAAAGATAGCAGGTGCTAAGTCTGAGAAGGATTTTTATAAGAAGTTTCCTACAGAGGAGTCTTTTATGGCTAAGTATGGAAAACAAATAAAAAAACTTCAGCAGGGAGGAGGAGGAGCAATGGCAATGATGAACAATCTTGCTGGAAGCAATGCTTTTGCTGCGGGAGTTCAGTCTCTTGGTGATGTTGTTGGTGGTGTTCAGCAAATGAAGGATGAAAAGCAAAACATGCTAAAGGCTCAGCAAATGCAAGGAGTTAGTAATGTTGCTCTACAAGCTTCTCAAACACAGCCTGAGCAAATTCAAAGAAAATATGTACGTCCAGAAGATAATATTAATACAGGTCAAGAACTTTTTCCTACGTATGGTGTAGGAACCACTTTTGCAAAGAATGGAACAGAGATAGCAAACACGTTTGCTCCTAATACTATTTATACAGATTTAGGATATGCTCAGGATGGACTTTCCAAAATTGGAAATCCAAACTTTATGAAGATGGCAACAGGAAAAAATACTGCTAATGAGGATAAAACATCTGATATTTATAAATTTGCAGAACAAGGTGGTGGAAATGCTTTAGCACAAGTTACTGCTGGATTTGGAAGTCCAAAAGGATATGGTGTTAGTGGTGCTGGAAAAATTGGAGGTGGTATTGGAAGTACAGTGGGTACAATTTTTGGTGGTCCAGTTGGAGGAATGATTGGAAAGTTTGCTGGTCAAACTCTTGGCAATCTTGTAGGTGGAAAAAATATTAGGAAAACACAAAATGCAGATGAAGCAACTGCTTACAATACTAATGCAATGGCTTTTGGTCAAGGAACAAAGTCTCTTCAACAAGCAAACGCCTCTTATATGAGAGATGGTGGTATGGCAAATCCACAAATAATTAATCAGTTTGGAGATTACAGAATGAATCAATTGTTGCGACCTGATCCAACAATGGATACATTACGTGCAGGTGGACATTTAAGAAACTACACTCCTCCTAGTGAACGTGCAATGTATACAGGAAGAGAACAATTTGCTATGGGTGGTAAACTTAAAACTCATTGGGGTGGATATGCAGAACCTATTTCATACAATCCTTATCTTCCTGAAGAAGGAGAAACTGTAATGTTCAGAGGTAATTCTCACGATGAGTCTGATGGAAAAGGAAGAACTGGAATAGGTGCCTCTTATGGTGATACAGGAAGTGATAGTTATACAGACTATGCAGAATATGGTACAGATGCTGCTACTGGAAAAGCAGGTGTTGAAGTAGAGGAAGAACCTGCTGTTCAATTAAAAGATGGTACAGGAGATACTAGTCTTACAGTATATGGTAATTTGGTAATACCAAAGATGGGTGCTGAGATGATTGGCTCTCCTAAAGCAACAGGTAGAAAGTTTAAAAACTATGTTGCTGATCTATCCAAAACTGAGCAGAAGCAAAATAAACTTATTGATAAGTCTGTTACAGAACTTGATAACCTAGATGTAAACAATCCTTACGACCTACTTAAATTTGAATCATACAAAGCAAATATTCTTGGGGCAAATCAAAAACTCAAGAACATTGCTGATGAAAAAATAAAACTAGCTGACCTACAATCTGCCATCAATGACACTGCTGAAGAGTATGGTTTTGAAGCTGATGCTTTAGCAAAAGGTAAAGTGAAACAAGCTAAGAAAGGAGCTTCTATTAAGAAAGCTCAACCTGGTGTAACACAACCTCCTACAACAAATCTTTCACCAGTAGATGTTACTGCGAATAACATGGTTCCTAAAAGACAACCAGACTTTTCACTTCAACTTCCTAGAAATGTTAAGATGAGTGGACTTAGAGATATGTCAAGCAACCCAATGCAAGCTAATAATGCTCAAGGTGCTGCACCTGGTGAAGAAGAATTTAATTGGATGAATATAGTTAATCAGATTCTTCCTTATCTAAGACCAAGTGATGCAGAAGCTCTTGACCCACGTCAACTATCTGGAGAGATGTTAGCTCTTGCTCAAAATCAATTAGAGCCTGTACAAGCACAAACTATACAGCCGCAACTAACTACTCCTTTTGATATTTCTCTTCAAGATATTATTAATCAAAATCAATCTGACTATAGAGCTGCTCAAAAAATGATTGGATATAATCCAGCTGCTCTAGCTGCATTGAATGTACAGAAGTATCAGGCAAATCAAAAAGTACTTGGTGAACAGTTCAGAATGAATCAAGCTGTTAAAAATCAAGTGTATGCTGAAAACAGAAATCTTTTGAATCAAGCTAACTTGCAAAACTTGCAAGGTCTAGATCAACAATATGTAAGACAGCAAGGGGCTCTTTCTAATACAAAAGCTACAGCACAAGCTGCTCTTAATTCCATCTCTGCTAAATATCTACAGAACCAAGCTTCGAATAGAGAACTTCAAACATACGAGAACCTTTACAATTATAGATTTGATCCACGTTTCAGAGCAGGAAATATGAATCCTCTTGCTCAGTTCAACACTGATATGTCAGGACTTTCTTATGAACAACTTCAAGCATTAGCTGATCTTAAGAAAAAACAAACTCCTGTTACTACAACTAATACTACAACCATTAGGAATGGAGGATTAGTGAGAGCAATTAAATCCATGTAATCTGGAGTATTACTACTAAATTTCATAAAAAAATAAACAACATGGCTTCATTTACAGATGCAATACCACAGTTTAATCCATACATTCAACAGCTTCCTGTTGAGGCTATGGTTAAAGTTGGTATGGAGAAGCAACAACGCTATGATCAAGGATTACAAAAGATTCAATCACAGATAGATCAAGTTGCAGGATTAGATATTGTTCGTGATGTAGATAGACAATATTTACAATCTAAACTCAATGATCTTGGCTCTAAGTTAAAGACTGTTGCAGCTGGAGACTTCTCTAGTTATCAGTTGGTTAACTCTGTAGCAGGAATGGCTAGTAGTGTTGCCAAAGATAGTAATGTATTATCTTCTGTTCAGTCCACTGCTCAATATAGAAAAGAGCAGAAGTTTATGGAAGAGTCTAGACAAAAAGGTGAGTCTTCTATTCAAAATGAATACGACTTTAATACCCAAGCAAACAGATGGATTAATGAGTCTAGTGTAGGTGCAGGCTTTAGTGGTAGATATAGAAAGTATATTGATGTTGACAAGAAGTGGCTAGATGTCATGAAGACTCTACACTCAGATCTTTTAGAAGAAGATATCCCGTATGAATACAATGAAGATGGTACGCTCAATATTAATAAGACAACAGCAGCAATGCAAAGAATCAGTAAAGAAGGCGTTAGTGCTGAGAAGATTCAAAATGCATTGAGATCTAGTCTTTCTCCTGATGAGCTTGAGCAATTGAATATTAATGGTAGATATGAATTTAGAAATGTTACTGATCCTACACAACTTGCTATACTAGCTACTAGTAGAACTGCGTCTTCAATTGCACAGAATAGTAAAACTATTGGAGAACTCGAAGGTGCGTTGAAGTTATATGAATCTGATCCTGATAAATATGTCAAGACTGAACAAGGAATAAAATCCTTAAAAGAAGCAAATGAAAGGCTAGCTGCGCAGATGAATGAGGAGATAGAATTCATCAAAAGTAATCCAGAACAAGCAAAAGGAATTATTTATAAAAACGGTGCAATAGAACAGTTTGCCAGTTCGTATGCTTGGGAAAATCAAAAGAATAATCTTTTGACAAATCCTATACGAGAAGATGACTGGAAGGCTAAAAATTATAGTTTATCACAAGCAAACTTACAACTTGCTTCAGATAAATTTACTTGGGAAAAACAGAAAGATGTGCGAGATTATGCTTTAGAATTAGAAAAAGCAAATGCAGCTATGTATGGTACATTGGGTGGATTTCAAGTATATGGTGGAAAAAGCACAAGTGTTCCTAATCAAAGAGTTGCTCTTTTTAAAGATATTGACAATGCAAGCTTAGCAGTTGAAAGTCAAGTTAATGAGCTATTGAATGCGTTGAATGCTGGAGGTGGAACAAAAGTTAAAAAAATTCAAGTTTTAAATGCATTAGATGCTTATGCAAAAGGATATACCACTGGATATGATTATCTTATACCTAATGATTTAAAAGACTTAGGAAATTCAATACTTAGTGCAAAATCTGATTTAAATAGAAAACAACAATTCTTAAAAACTGTCGAAGAAGAAACTGCAAATTCATCAGAAATTCAACAGATTAGAAATGAATACAATGCTCAACTTAATGATGTTGGTGCTTTAGCTGTAACTATAGGTGGAAGAGACCTTGCCTTCACTCCTTTTGAAATAGGACAATATTTATCAAAAGTTAAAGAAACTGTAACAGGTGCACAAACTTCTGGAACAGGTGCTACTGGTGGTCAAAAAGTAACAACTGAAATATTGTCTCCTCTTACAGTAAGAGAGCAATTGATCTATGATAATAAAGCAATCTTGAGAGGATACTTTGCACCTTACAGAAGAGCAACAGAAGATTACAATCAACAATATAACTCTCTTGTAGAGAAGAAAATTAGTGATAAAACTATTCAATATATTCCAAGAGAGGTACCAATTATAATTAGTAGTGCGGAAGGTAACGTTGCAAGAAACATTTGGGAGAACATATCTACATCTTTATTAAGAAAGGTAGCAGAATCTTCTTTGTCTGGAATGGAAGGTGGCTATGAAGGACTTTCTGCTGGTAGAGCACGAGAAGCATTATTGTGGTTTGAATCCTCTGATAAATCAAATTTACAATACAAAAAACTTGAACAAGGTGATCAAACGTCTCTAATTATTTTGAAAGGAAACGAAGAGATTGTAATACCTCTAGATCCAAGAGAAGCACAGCAGCTTCCAATAATTGATAAAGATGCTCCAAGTCCTCAATTAAGAAGACTAATGGAGGCACAAGCTATGGGTGGTAGAAATACAAATCCAACTGGAAGTTTTGAAAACTCTTACTTTCAAGGACAATTCATGCCTAGAGTGAAAATAAATGCTAGAGCTGATATGAAGCAAGCATTTGGAACTCCAGAAAAACAATATATAACACTTAGATCAAAACTTCCTGATGGAACAGTTTATCCATTACAGCTTGATCAAGCAGTAGATGCAACTGAAGGAATGAATTTTATAGGCAACCTTACTGACGAAAAGGTAAAACAGTTGTATCTTCAATCTCCGAATATTTCAGAAGAAGTTAAAAAAATTATTAGAACCATGTAATCATTGCTCGAATGGCTGATTTTGATAGAAACTTACAACCCATTATTAAAGAAACAGGTTACAAATCTTCTAATATTCCACTATTTGCACCAAAGGATCCTCCAATGAACTTTAGTTCTGGACAAGGTGGTGGGTTATCAGATCTTTCTCAGAAGGAAGATGTGTTTGCTGAACTAGCAGCTGCTGGACAAAAGTTTTCTCAGAAGGGATTGTTTGTTAGTAATGCAGAACTTGAGGCAAACAAGAGATACAAAACATTCAATCCTACGATTGGAGACTATGAAGACTTTGCTGCACAGGGACAAGCTTGGTATAAGCAAGCTACCAATGGAGTATTAAAAGGAGCCAACCTTGCAGCTACTACTGTAGCTGGTGGGTTTGGTATGCTATATGGTGTTGGTAAGTCATTGTTATTTACACAGAAGATGTCTGATGTATATGACAATGAAGTGATGCGTGGTTTAGATAAATGGAATAATAAAGTTGATAATGAGTTTCTTCCAAACTATTACACAGCTGCTGAAAAAAATGCTGAGTGGTATTCTACAGATAACTGGTTTACAACCAATTTTCTTTTTGATAAACTAATCAAAAATTCTGGATATGCAGTTGGTGCAATGGTTACTGGTAACATTGCAAATGCTGGACTTTTACGAGCTGGAGCAGCAATAGGTGGTGCAGCTGCTAAAGCAGCAACTGCTGCTGAAGCTTCTCAAGCATTTAAACTATTCACACCTCTTTTAAGAAATACATCAAGAGCTTTTTCAGCTGGTAAAAATATAGAGGCAGCCTCTATATTAGAAAGTCAGATTTCATCTATAGCAGATTTATCTACAAGATCTTCTGCATTAGCTAACCTAGCTAAGCAAACTACACAGTTTGCAAAATTTGGTGATAACGCTAGGAGAACTGCTGTAGCAATTAACTCATCTGCTGGTGAAGCATCTTTTGAAGCTTTGCATACATCTAAAGAATTTAGAGAAAATTTAATTGAGGAGTATACCAAGACAAATGGATTTGCTCCAACTGGTGAAGATTTAAAGAATATAAATGTTGAAGCTGAGAGAGTTGGTAAAACTGCTTTCTTTGGTAACATGGCATTGTTGTCTATTACAGAATATTCACAACTTCCATACTTGATGGGTTCAAGTTATTCAGCAAGTAGACAAGCTGCAAATAGTTTGTTAGGAAGAGTTGATAATTTTGTAGTTGATGAGGCAGGTAAGTATGCAGCTAAAGCTGGACCAAAAACTAGATTTGGTAAAATTTACCAAGGTGTAAAGAGAGGTGGAGCTTATGTATTTGATCCAAAAGAAGGAGCTCAAGAAGTTCTTCAATATGGATTACAAGTAGGTACACAAAACTATTTTAAGAAAGCTCAAGAGGGTGGAGAAGCAGATTTGTATGTTGATGGTTTTCTATATGGATTGTTTGGCAAAGATAAGTTTGGTGAAGGTGTAGGTGCTCTTGTATCTAAAGAAGGTATTGAAAGTGGTATTCTTGGAGCAGTCACTGGTGGTTTAATGCAAGCCAGAGGAAAATATCGAGAGAGAAAAGCTCTAGCAAAAAATACAGAGAGCTTTTTGAACATGATTAACAATGCGCCAAGTTTCAAAGAAGCATTTGAAGATAGACTTACTGCTGCTAATAGAGGTGTTGTGTTGCAACAACAAGAAAGAGATGCAATCATTAATGGAGACTTGCTTGAAGCAAAAGATTTAAGAAATGATTCATTACATAATTATCTAGCACCACGTATCAAATACGGAAGATTTGATATGGTAATGGAAGACTTGGGTGAACTTAAGGCTGGTGGAATGACTGAACAAGGTCTCACTGAACTTAAGGAACAAGGAATGGCAAACATCAATGATACTGTTCAAACATTTCAAAAAAGAATTACTAGCATTGAAAATTCTGCGAACGCATTGAATGACTTTTACCAAGCATTGAATATTCGTTATTCTGGTGAAGTAATAGAAGGAACTGACCAAAGAAAATATCCACCAATTGTAATCGATTATCTTGCTTATGCGGGTAGTAAGATTGCAAACTATGATGTAAGAATTCCTCAGCTCAACACTAAGTTGACAATGGCAGGAATAAATACACAAGCTATTCTACAAGACATTATCGAAACAGGCAATCCAAATGCTCAAGCTACTAAAGAAGCATTGGAAATGATTAATTCAATGGATGTTACATCTGATGTTAAAGATGAACTCAAAGGAACATTAGATGATGTTATTGAGCTTTCTTTGAGAAGAAAGATGTTTATTGGAGAATACGATGGTATTAAGAACAGCCCACTTAACTACATTCGTCCAGATGAAGAAATAGATGATGTAGAAGTTTCTCAAAAAGAAGGTAGAAAGAAAGTTCAAAAAACTTTAGAAGTGGGTAGGACCTATTCTCTTGTTGAACCAATCACTTTAGAAAAAGGGAAGATTGTTCTTGCACCAAAGTTTACTGTTCTATCTAGTACACTTGGCGGAGAGTTTGAAGTGCAACTACCTGATGGCACTGCTACATTCTTCTCTCCTGAACAGTTTGATAAATACAACATATCTGAAGAAGATAATACTTCTCAGGAATTTGAAGATGCATTGAATCAATCTATTGATGATGTACTTCAATATCCTGCCTTCAGGGATGTATTTGAGAAGCCAGGAGAAGGCGTAAACAAACTTGAATACATTAACTCTCTTAGTGATAAAAAGATCAGCGAAGCTGTTGTAAATAGATTTAAAAGACTTACTAAAGAACTTCTTGAAAAGCAAGCTAAGGCAAGAGAAGTAGCTAATAAAATTAAAGAATCTAGTAGTACTCTTGACAAACAACAAGAAGATATTTCTGACAACGAACCATTCCCTGTAGGAACTCTTCCAGAAGAAGCTGGAGAAAGAGTTGATACAGGTGAAACTGGTTTGATGAAATCTGCTATAGATTATTTTGATTCTAGCACTACAGAATCTGAACAATATAATGATCCTTCCAAATCACAACCTCACGTAGTTAGGTCCAGAGTGTTCTTGAATAATGCTAGAAAGTTTAAGAATAGAAATAAGCTAAGAGCAATTGTATTCACATACAACCAAGAAGAATCTCTTGGCTTGTCTGGTGTTACAGCTTTGTCATTTAAAATGACACAAGAACAAGTGGATTCTGATAAAGCTGCTTTCGAAACCAAAGTCACGAATAAGGAAAATGGATTTGTGGGTATGGTGTTTGTTGAACTTGATGGTAAGAAGCGATACTTTGTAGATCAAGATGGAAAACGTATTGGTGAAGTGGGTAAGCCCACTGATCTTGGAAAGGTTATATTCCAAACAATGCCTAGTACATCTATTACAGATAGTAGAGGAAACGATAGTTATAGAGAGAATGAGAAAGATACATTTGTAAGATTTGCACAAATCTGGAGAAACAGACGTGAGCAGCTTATGAAGGCTTCTACAATTCCTCCAACCCTTGAGTTTAGAATCTCAAAGGGTATTGCTGTTAGACAAAAGGATGGTGATGTATATAAGAAGAATTCTGTTACTAGCAATCTAGTTGATGAAACTGCAATAGCCACTACACCAGGACTTATAAATGTTGTTACCACTGATACTATATCACATAATGGTGCAATTGTAAATTCTAAAAAGGGATATGTTTATATTCAAAGTGGTGATCTATTACAATATCTAAACAATAATAAACTTGGTAAGAAGAAAGCTGCTACAGCATACGAACTTATTAAGTCTAATGTAGCAAAGCTTGAGAAGGATGCTAGCGAAGGAAAGACTCCTCAGTTTGACAAGAACAAAATATTGTTCTTAAAGAATGTTCTCAACTATAAGAAAATTACAAAAGATCCAAAGGATAATCAGTTTTGGTTTGATACAGAAAACCTAACTCTTAAACTTGGCTCAAAGTCATATAAGTTCTCAGAGATTGCTTCTAAGGAAGAGGAGATTATTGCTCAGCTTTCTGAGATGTATCATTCTGCCAATGCTAAAACATTGCGATTACAAAGTCCATTCTTTGAATACTTCCTTGAAGATGGTAAGTTGCAAGAAAGAGAATGGCCAAACTATCAATCCTATCTTGCTTCTGGTAAGGGTAGAACTACAGATGAGATTCCATTTGTAACAATTGCAAATCCTACAGAAGCACAACCTTACGCATTTGCAGGTAAGTATGCTACGCTCATTAACTTTGAGACAGGTGATGAAGGATATGTACCAAGTGAGAAAGAACAAGAGCCTCCTAAACCTTCTAGCTCAGGTGCACCAGTAAGACCATCTGATATAATTGAATCTGATGTTCCTGTTACTGTGGGACCATACACTCTTAATGATGGCACTGTAAACACTGTAACCATGTTTGGTGGTGAGTTTAGCTTCAAGGCTAACATTCTACCAAGTGGTGAAATTGAGATTGATGCAATCTCTCCAGAGACTAATGCAGAGACAATACAGAAGTTTGCTGATGCTGCTGCTAAGGTGGCAATTGCTAGAAAGAAATATCCTACAGCAACAGAAGGATTAAATGACTTTGATGCAGCAACAGTATTCTACATTGGTGAAGCAGCAAGTAAAGTAGAAGCTGCAATTAATAAAGAAGAAGTTTCCACTCCAGTTCCTATTGCCCCAGAAGCTACTGTTCAAGTAGAACCTGAAAAACCAACTCTCATAAAAAGAAATTATGTAGAGTTAGAAAATGTAATTACTGATTTTGAATCTGAAATACGATCTTTATTTGATTCCCCTACAGTTGAAAAATATGAGAATGCTATTGGAAATTTAGAATTGGAAATTAGTTCAGACTTGCCTTCTGAAGAATATAGATTGAAATTAGAATCTCAACTAAGGGATGTTAAGAAGTCATTTACTTTATCAAAAGAAACAAAACCAGAAGAAGCTCCTACACCTGTTGTAAAAAAGACAACTCCCACTGGAGAAAAGAAAGGACTATCAGGACTTAAGTCTGGTGTTGAAGATAATGAAACTAGAAGAGCTCGCACTGGTGAAGCTGGTGGAAGAATAAGTGGTAAAGACATTGAAGCATTCAGAGCTTGGCATGCAAAGAATGTTCCTAACATACCATTTGAAATTCTTGAGAGCATCATCACATTGCATGATGGTTCTAAAGCATGGGGTGTATTTGAAAATGGAGTTGCTAAATTCTTTAAGAGTGGTTTGCGTGGTACAGAATATCATGAAGTATTTGAAGGTATATGGAAAGCATTCTTGACACAAAGTGAGAGACAAGCTATTCTAGATGAGTTCAAAGCTAAACGGGGTAGCTTCCTTGATAGAGAGAGTGGTGAGCTTATTGCATATAGCAATGCTACAGACAGACAGGCTAAAGAACGTATTGCTGATGACTTTGCTGATTACAGACTTGGTAAGCTTCCAGCTAGAACATTATCTGAGAAGGTGAGAAACTTCTTCAAGGCTATTGTTGACTTCTTCAAAACCTTTGTTGGAAATCCATCTCTTAAAGATGATTTGTTCAATTCTATTGATACAGGTAAGTTTAAAGATTACGTTGTTTCAGAAGAATCTAAATCAGCTGCTCCTGAATATAGAATAATGTACTCAGCAGATGGTACTGTGATAACTGAAGATCAAGCTTGGGCAATTGTTCAAGACATGACAATCACTATGTCTGAATACATTTTTAATAGAAATAATACTGATGGATTAGAAAAACTATTTAATCCACTAGCTACCACTGGAAAAGACATATACAATCATTTAAGACAAAGATATACTGAGAGTATAGATATTCTTGGTGAAAAGACTTTCCAAGATTTGTTCTTAAGATCAAGAGATTTGATTAGAACAATGGGAATCAATGTTGATTTCAATGGTGCGATTAGTACAAATGACGCTAGTCAAACTAATAGACTATATGCTGCTGAAGCATTTGAAATTGACTTTCAGAAGAATATGAAGTTCTCTGTAAAGTTCTTACTAGCTTCTAACCCAGCAGCTGAAACAATTTATCCAGAAGGACAAGCTCCAAAGCTTTTGAATTCTAAAATACTACCAGGATTCAAACTACTGAACAATTTTAATAAGTCATTTGCAACGCTATTGAATAAGCTTTCTAATACAAGCTTAGGAAAAATTGATAAAAAGATTATTGATTTGGTAAAAGAAGATGGTAACTATTACAGAATCTTTAATAGACTTGGTGGTGATGCTAAGAATGGAATTCTCGATTACACTAAGTTTGAAGATGCTGACTGGAGATTCTATGTTCAGTTTATTCAATCAATGTCAAAGAACAATCCATTTGTTGAAGTGGCAATTCAAAGAGTGGGGGAGAATGGTATAGAATCATTCACTGCTCCTGGTGATAGAACTTCTGCTTTAAATAAAACAAGAAACGAGTGGTTCCAAAATATTAAAGAGCTTTCTAAATCAGAGACATCATTCATTGTAAAAGTTAGAAATGATAAGGGTGTAATGATTTATGCAATTGATGATAAGAATAAAGACTATCCATCTAAGCAAAGTCTTCTTGAACCAAAGCGTGTACAAGACTATTTAAAGAATATAGGTATTGAATTTCCATTAAGTTTCATCGAGAGGATTAACACTAATGAGAAACAAAAGAAAGCATTTGACAATGCTGTAACAAAGATCTATGAGATGGGTCCAAAGGGATATGCTGTACTATCTGGAGACAAGTTCTCAGGTGTAGATTCTCATGTGAGAACTCTTGCAGATATGTATGTTAGACTAACTAATCCTGACCAGGACACAACTAGATTTAACATAGAGAACAAGCGTACTGGTAATTTTACAGATAGTAATGCCCCTTCTGTATTTGAAGCAGAATTCAATGAAGCAATGACTCTTGATGAATTATTTGAATCAAGACCAGAATTGAGAGATGCGTTCTCAACAAACAGCTTATTGATTAAGAAGGGTGGAATGTTCTTTGATGATAATGGTAATAAGATTGAGGGTAAAGTTTTACAGATTGGTGTAATTGATGGTTTGAAAGATGAGACTACTGATAGAGGACTATCCATATCATCTTTAACAAAGGGTGATAGATTCACTGTTGGAATTAATCAAAACATAAATGGTAACTACTACATCTTAATACCAGGAGACTCTTCTATAGAAAAAGTTCTGAATCTAGGATTAATGGTTGATTATGAATTATTCAACGAGGATGGTGCTAGAGCATTTACAAAAATCAAAAATGCATTTAAGGGATACCTAGAAGATGAAATTGATCTAGCTCTTGATTGGGAAACAAGATCAAAACTTTCTGCTACAAAGAAAAATGCTAAAGAGCTTAGATTCTTCAAAGATATTCTTGATCCATCACTTGTTGATAAAATACATAAAGCTATTGAAGAGGGCCAATCTAGAAAAGACATTCTTGCTCTTGTTAGCGATGAAGCTCTTGAAAAGTCTCTTAGAAATACATTAACTAGTTTAAATCAAACAACACTAAAGGATTTGATTAACGCTGGTGAAGTTGTAGAAAATTCAGAAGGTTATGCATACGAAACTTTAGATAGCAAGTTTGCTCAAACTAATGAATTGAATAGAAATTCATTATCTGAAGATAGTATGATGCAAGTGCTTTCGTTTGTAAACATGAATTACATGATTGCAAACATTGAAATGCATAAATTTATATTTGGTGATCCTTATCAATTCAAAATTAAAAATGGTAAACTAGATGAAACTAAGCGTATCAAGTCTTGGCTATCACCTAGAAGAGTAACTATTGATCATCCAGAATTCAATAAGTTCTTAAATAATAGATATAATGATATAACAGAAGACATATCTCTAGAAGCAGAGGATTTGTTTCGTTATACATTTAAGTCATATGTTAAGACTATTACACTAAATGATGTGAACCCAGCTTCAGAGTTTGTTCAGAAGTTTGAGGGATATGATGAATCTGATGGTTTTTCAATAATGCTTGATGGAGCCTACAGAGAAGTTAAGCTTAAGAATGGTGAATGGTCAAACGATCTTGCTGAGCCTTGGTTCCAATGGAATCAATCCTATGCTAGACAGAAGCTTTCTAAAATCAAAAAAGATAATGGAGATTTTGTATATAATTATGATAAGAATACATCACTTGAAAAATATGATGCAGCCTTAATAAAAAAACCACAACCTCCATTTGTTACAGAGGTGATGAAGCCTATTGTATCTGGTTCTAAGTTTGGAGTGAATAGAATAGAAGGTGTGCTCGACAAGTTCTCTCAGATGCCTATTACATACAAGATGGTAGAGAATACAAATCTTGAGAACTTGTATGTACAGATGTTGCAGGAGAAAGTAGGTTATGTTGTTTACAAGTCTGCAAGAAAAGAAGGTGCTCGTGAAGGACATAATTTATACAATGGAAATGGTGATTACAACACTGCAAAATTTGGAGAAGAGACTATTGAGAAGGTAGCTTGGAAAACTTATGGTATCCAAGTGGAAAACTCTTACGAAGAGGGTAAACTTCAAACTAGAGTATCTCAGCTTACCAAAAACGATACAATGGACATGTTCGAGAATGGTAAGGAAGTTGAAGGTATGAAAGGTGCTTCTGCTCTTGCTGAAGAAAAGATTAAAATCTTCAAGGAAATGCACCAGAATGCTTATGAAGAGTTCTTGAACAAGCTTGGTCTAGTAGATTTGGGTGGCAATTACGATGTTATAGATAAAGTAAAAGTATCTAGAGAGCTTGAGTATGAATTGTTGAGAAGACAAGTTTCACAAAATGTAATTGATACAATACGTCTTAATGAGAATGGTGAGTTCAATATGCCATTTGAAGCATCTTCTGCATATGAAGAAATTAGAAGTGTTCTTGTGTCAATGATTAATAAGTCTCTCATCTCTCCACAGATGAATGGTAAACCTCACGTTCAGGTTCCAGCTACACTTTGGGAGAATAAAAAAGAAGGACGAGGATTGTTGAGAAAGACAAAGGATGGATATGTAAGAATTACTAGAAAACAATATGATGCTTTGTCTGAACAAGATAAAAAAGGTGTTGTACTTTCTAGCGATGCTCTAAAGTTCTATGAGGATGAGGATGGGAAGAGATACATGGAAGTAATGATTCCAAACTTCTGGAGAAAGTATTTTACTGACAAGACTAAGTTTCCTGATGATGAGGCTATTTTTGAATATTTGAATAAGGAAGAAAACCAAAAGATTTTGTTTGGTGTGGGAGCTCGTATTCCTCATCAGGCAATGTCTTCTACAGAGGTGTTTAAAGTTGCAGGATTCTTAGATGCATCTATGGGGTCTACAGTTGTTGTACCTTCTGAGATTGTAGCTAAAGCAGGATCTGACTTTGATATTGATAAACTCAACATGTACCTTAAGTCAGTGTATATTGATGTAAATGGAAAAGTTAAGCTTGTAGAATACAAAGGTGACAAAGAAGCTACAATGGACTTCTACACTAAAGTGTATGAAGGTCGTATTCAAAAACAACTAGATAGTATTTCTAGGTATGATGATTTTAGAGATACGGTTCTTGAGATATTTGAAGTTGCTGAAACTATTGAAGACCCATCTAATGTAACTGCTGAATCACTTGAAGCTCTACTTGGTGAAGATCTTTATAATTTCTATATCAAACATCGAGAAATAATTAGTGAGATGGAAGAGCAAGCTCTTTCTGAAGGAATATCTCCTGCTGATTATGTTGGTAATCAAATGGGCAGACTTGCTACCAAGTTTGAGAACCTGTCCAAAGAAAAGTTCGATAGCAACCTAAAGAATAGGTATGTACAGAAGATGTACAAGAAGTCTTTAGAGAATAGATACTATGAAATTCTTGAGGGACTTGTTACACTTCCTGGAAACTTTGAAAGATTAATGTCACCAGTTAGTGATGGTGGATTATCAAAGGTGGCTGATATTCTTGATGATGCTACAAACAACAAAGAGTCTGACATTAAGAATAAACTCATCTCTAGAAGCTTTATGACTTCTTTGAGACAAGCATTCTTGATGGGTAAGAAGTGGGTGGGTATTGCAGCTGTAAACATCACTGGTCATGCAATTGGTCAGAAGGTTGGATTGTATTTTGACTCTACATTAATAGACAGACTTTCTGATTATGACAGAGGATTCTTAGGCGATTTAAGCTTATCAATTCCTCATAACACTACAACTGTTGATGGCAAAGAGATGATCTCTCTAGGTGGTCTAAAAACTGCTGATGGAAGAAATGAATTCATCTCTGACAGACTATCTGGATATGCTACATCATTTGTAGATGTTGCTAACGATCCATACATTCTAAAGCTTATTCAGAGTGACTTGGTTGTTGGAACTGCAATGTTGATGGAAAGAATTGGTGCTGGTGAACTTACAGCATACTTCTTGAATCAACCAATCATTATAGAGCACTTAAGAAACATTGATAGGATTAAGAGTAGATCATTATTTGGTAAGGATAATCTTGAATACACTTATTCTAAATTCCCAAGTAAGCCAGATGAATCTTATGACTTGTCTAATGAGTTTGAAAAAGATGCTGATGGAAATGTAAACTTTGAAAAGTCAAAGCAAAACCTATTAAACTTAATTAGAGAGAATGCAAATAGACCAGAAGGAACTAAATTCTCCACTGAGTTTAATGCTAAGCAAGTTGCTATATTCAATGAGTTCCTAAAGCTTGCTAAGCTTGCACAGTTGAATTTCAAATTCACACAAGCTTACAACTATGACACCACTAGAGTAACAAACTATGAAGGTTTCAAAAGAAAGATGACAAGAACTGAATCTGCTATAGAATCTAACATTGTTTCCTCTATTGAAAAGGTGATGGATGACACATTTATTGGTGAGCAAATGCGATTGATTCGAAAAGAATTGATGGCCCTAGGAGCTATAATGAAACTCGATTCAAAAGGTATTGATCAATACATTGATGATGTCATGGAGCCATTCTATGATAATGAATACATGTCAGAAGATGATTTCAACTATGTAGCTAAGAAGTTAAAGTCTTCGTTCTTGGATTTCTTAATTCAAACAAGATCTACATCTATATTCCCTGATGATGTTAAAAATTTATTTACAGGAGAAAATAGTTTAGCCTCTAGATTACTTAGCCTTAAGAAGAAATATCCTACATCAAATCTTCTATCTAATTTAATTCCTGTAAGTTCTCTACAAGAGAATGGTCCTGTAACAGTTTCTCTAAAGGTGAAGCCTAAAGATGCTATTGATATAGATATGCACATAGGAATGATGAGAGAATTGAAAGAGCTAGAACCAGAGTTCTACAATGACTTGGTGAAGCTTTCTATTCTACAAGGAACAATGGACACCAACTTATCAATTGCACCAATTGTCCCTGTTGAAGATAGAGCAGCAATCATTGCTCCTGTTATAGATGTATTACAACCATCTTCAGAGCTTGAAGTGTTTAATAAGGAAGGATTGTTTTACAGAAACAATTTCTTTGATAATGATATTGTTCCTGAGATTAGTCCTAGATACAAAGCTGTAGATTCACCATATGGATTACAGATTGACTATAGTAAGACAGATACATTCCTTTTTTCTTTAGTAAATGGAATAACTCCAGGAAGTGGAAAGTTGATATCTCTGAATAACAAATACTCATTCATGAATCAAGCTAATAAAGATTTTGTGAAGATGAGAAGATATCAATATGTTAGAAGCATGACTGCTAGTGGACCAAGAACAATTGTGGTTGACATTACAAGTGGAAGAACTATTTCAGTAAAAGACTTCACGAAACTTTCAAACGAAGGAACTGTTTCTAAAAATGAAATGGTTGGCTACAAGAAAGTAAAGAGTGGAGATGGTGTTCCATTAACTATTCAAAGAAAAGTAAAAAAGTCACTTGATGAGTTTAGTGTATTTAAGATGGTAAACCTATATGGTGCTGGAAGAATTGTAGCTGAGTATCCAAGTCTAATGAAACCTTCTCCACTTGATAACAATACGTTTAAAGTGGCAGAAGAACTTACAGATGACTTCATCATTTCAATATTTGCTGGAGAAGCTGTACCAACTTCCTCTGTAATTTCTGATCAACAAAGTCTAGCTTCTGAAGTGCTAAATGAAACTGCAAATGTAAATATACAAATGCAGCCAGATAATATTGAAAAAATCAAAGCTGGTACAAAAACTACAACTACAAGAAGTGAATCTCAAGCTAAACAAATAAATATTCCTGTAGGTGAATCCGCTATTGTAAACTTTGGAGGACAAGACTTTGAAGTTACAAATAGAGGGCAATTAACTATTGAAGAAGCTGGTGGTAAAGAAGCCATGATTAAATCTGAAGGTGTTCAGTCTGAGGAAGAATTCATGTACCAGCAAACTAAAGATTGGGTTAATGGTAAAGGCAAGTTATATATTTATGATATAGCTCCTACAGAAGTATCGACTGGTGCTAAAACATACTCTGGAAAAATTACAAGTTTGAAACCTAATCAGATATTTGTATTTGGTTCTAATGAAGGTGGTTCTCAAGGACAAGCTCCTACACATGGTGCAGGTGCTGCAAAATTAGCTAAGGATGAATTTGGTGCTGTACAAGGCCAGTCTAGAGGTATTCAAGGCCAGTCTTATGCTATTGTCACTAAGAAGTTTTACGATGTAGAAAGATCCAGCACTTCTGAAGAAATAACTACAGAAATCAAAGCATTATATGACTATGCTAGAAATAATCCTGACAAAGAGTTCTTAGTTTCTGATTATTCTGAAACTAATTTGAATGGTTATTCAGGACAAGAGATGGCAGCAATGTTTGCTAATGCTGGTCCTATTCCATCTAACATTGTATTTAATGAAAACTTTGAAAAGTTAGTATCTACTGGTGTTGAACCTGTAGTGGAAGAAGAAGTTGATGCTGTTGAAAATAAAGGAATTACAAAAGAGCAATTGTCAAAACCTTATAAAGGATTTAAAAATTTACTTTGGTATTATTTTGCAGAAAAAGCAAAAGAATATGCTCCTGAAAAATATGATTCTATTGTAAATGCAAAAGATTATCACACTGCTTATTTAATTGGTGCAGATAGATCAAAAGCTTTTAATGAAGGAAAATCAAATACTCCTGGTATTCAAGATCCTAATGATAAGGTTTGGAATAGAGTTGTTTTAGAGTTCAATGAATCTATTAAAAATGTTCCTGTAACTCCTAAATTCACTTACAAGGGAACGAGTATAGATACTGACTTCCAACTTACAGAAGGTCAAAGACAGGCATTAGAAAGACTTATTGACTTCTCTACAGATCCAAATTCTAAATTCATTACTTTGCAAGGTGCAGCAGGTACAGGTAAGACATCTATAATTGGATACTTACAAAAGTATTTGAAGAGTTATAAATTTAATTTCCTTGCACCAACACATGCTGCAACTGCTGAACTAGCTTTTGCTACAGTTAAAACTGGAAATAAGCAACTTCCAATGACTGTAGCCTCTGCTATATCAACTAAATATGATCCTGCAACAGGAGAATCAACGCCAGCAATTAATGCAAAGTTGGCCAGAAGACTTGGATTGAGTAATAACATAATTGTATTGGATGAGGTGTCAATGCTAAATTCCAAAGATTATGAAGCCTTGATACAAGTAGCTCCTAAAAACAATATCAAAGTTATATTCATGGGCGATGTAATGCAGATCCCAGAAGTGGATGTAAGGAACCCAGAGAAAAAACTTGTATCAAAAGCATTCAGTGATGTTGGTCAAGTAGTGTTGACAGAAGTTAAAAGAACTAGTAGTGATGCAATATTGAATATGTTGACCAATGTTAGAAATAATGTTAATGATCAAATACCAATAGTACCATCTACTAATCAACTTGAATACTTACCTATATCAAAATTCAATTCAAAGCTTGCTGAAGTTTTCCAAAAGAATCCTGAAGAGACTGTATTAATATCTTACACCAATAAAGGAGTTCAAGATTACAACACAAAAATCAGAGAGTCTTTGGGCAGATATGGAGATTTGCAAAAAGGAGATATTGTTGTTGGCTATCTAGGTTATTCAAGTAAACAAATTGAAAAACAAAATATAGCAAACAGTGTTCGATACACAATTCAAGATGTTCAAAAAGATGGATCAATGTATTCAATTGTTGCTTCTTCTAAAAAGTTAAAGTCTTTACAGGATGCAGGAGTTAGTGATGTTAAAGAAATTGCAAGTACCAATTATGCACAACTTTCTAGAAATGATTCATTTGATTTTGAAAATCTTACAGAAGAAGATTTTAAAAAGAATAATGAAATGCTTTCAGGAATGATGAGCAAATTACATGAAGCTAAACAAATTGCACTTAGAACTAAATCTGGTAGAGACTGGGCCAAGTATTATGATGTAAAAGATGCAGTCTCTATGCAATTACGAATAGTTGATTTAGGGGATATGTATATTTATAATCCTGCATCAGGGGTGATGGAAAAATATGTTAATGAGCAACATAAAAATATTGATAAAGATTTAGTTATTGAAAAAGGTATTGACTTTGGACATGCTGTGACAATTCACAAATCTCAAGGCTCTACAGTAAAGAACGTGTTTTTTGATGCATCCAGTTTACCAAGAGGCTCTTCATCAAAACTGATGATGAATGGTGAAGAAGTGAGCACAGAGAAACATTCACTTCTCTACGTAGGTATATCTAGAGCTTCTGAGTATCTTGGAATCAATGCAGATAATCCTTTAAATTTCTATTACCCAGAGGGTCAAGAAGCTATTCAAGAAGCTGCTCCTGAACAAAAGTCAAGAATTATTAAAGTGGATCAGTTTAACATTACTCTTCAACCTGATGGAAAAATGTTCTTTGATAATGGTAAGGAAGTGACAAACCAAACCATTAAGAACAAAGTGGATATTAGAAAAGAGTTACAAGATAGGACTTTAAGAGTTTCCACTTACAACAAGAGCGAATATTTCGTACTTTTAGATGGTAGAATCTTAGGTAGTGGAAAAACTAATCTTGGAAAAGAAACAGTTACAGATCCTAAAATCAAAGAACAGATTCTTGATAAAGCTGTAGTGTATAAAAAAACCTGTTAAAAATGCCTTGTCCTATACAAATTCGAGAAACAATCCAGAAGAGCATTGACAGAAAGCTGCCTGATTCAGAGGCAGTTATGTCACAAGATGCTGCTAAAGGAATTGTTGACTATCTGAATAAACTTTGGTCATCTGCCATAACAAGAATGCAACAGTATTCTGGTCTTGGTGGAGCTAGAGTTATTGTCAATTCTCTCGATGATGCTGTCAACAAGGAATTCAAAAGACAACAAGATGCTGAAAAAACATTTGAACGTGATTTAGATTTCTTCAAAGGTGATGAAGCTCTTATGGAACAAGAGCAAAGAGATTTGTTTCTTCAAAAATCTCCTACAGCTGTTAAACCAGGAGTTCAGGAACTATTTGATTCTAACCCAGAGCTTGCTAATATTGGTACACCAGAACAATATTCTCAATACCTAGACTCTATCTTTCCTGATAGTAAAATAAAAGGAATAAATTATCACGGTACTGAATATCAACAAAAGTTTGAAAAATTTGATAGTAAATTATCAGGTTCACAAACTAGAGAAGGACTTCAAACTAAAGGTTTTTGGTTTACTTATCAAAGAGATGTAGCTGAAGATTTTGGTAGTAATGTAATTTCTGTATTACTTAATATAAAAAATCCCTATAAAGCAAAAGTTAAATTAACAGAATCATTTCCTTATATAAAAACTTTCCCCGACCAAGTAGAATCTGTAAATGAAGCTATTAAAAAAGGTTATGATAGTGCTTTTATAGATGTTCTTGAAAACTTAGAATATGGAAGGGGAACTACTGAACTTGTAGTATTTGAACCAGAACAAATTCACATTCTAGGAAATGAGAATGATGTTCAAGGCTTTAGACAATTTATTAGTGAGCAAGGAACATCTTTACAAAAGACTGCTGAAGATACTCTACCATCAAATGCATCACCTAAGACATTAAAAATCATCAGAGACTTCCTAGAGAAGGTGGGTGTTAATGTCAATATTGTTAAAGAGATAGTTGTCAATGGTGTCAAGTATGATGCTAATGGTGTTGCTCAAGTTATGCAACAACTCATTTCTGTTGTAGAAGGAAAAGAAGCACAGGCTCTTCCAGAAGAAGCTATGCACTTTGCTGTATCCATTATTAAACAAACCAATCCTAAGCTTTATCAAAAGCTTATGAAGGAGATTAATGGATATGACATGCTTACACAAGTATTTAAAACTTATGGTAACGACCCTCTCTATCAGAAGGATGGTAAACCTGATGTTATTAAACTTAAGGAAGAAGCTATTGCAAAAGTGTTGGTTGAGAAGATTATCAACAAGTCTGAGGGTATTGCAGAGACTAAAGAAAATGTAGCTATTGCACAATCATGGTGGAGAGGTATTGTTGATTGGATTAAGGATCTTCTTTACATCAAGTCTGGATTTGATCAAATGACTATTGACATCATCTCTGGTAAAAACATTGGAACAGCTGAGCAGATTGGTGAAGAACAGGATGCTACATTCTTACAGAAGAGTAAGCAAGACAATATCTATGATGGTGTTATTGAACTATCAAATAGAATTGAGAAACCAAAAGAAGGACAAGAGAAGTATATAATTGATGGTAAAGAAGTAGGAAGAGTTTCAGAAATTGTAAAAACATACTACGACAATCGTCAAAAGAATCAAGAGCTTCTTGATGATGAATACGATACAGCTGTAAAAGAACTTAAGAAAGAAAAAGGAACAAAAGGTCATGCTGATCTTGAATATGCATTCTCTCTATTTGTAGATGAGAATGGATACTTGAGAGATAAAGCTGAACGTGATAATAAAAAAGAAAATGATAATTACGTTTCTCAAATAGGTAGTCAAAGTTTTTATGAAACATTAAGAGACAACCTTGAGAGAAGACTTGAATCATATCCAGAAGGAACCAAGTTCCTCAAAGAAGTTGCTATATACAATGGTAAGAACTTAGCTGGTACAGTTGACTTCATGGCAATCAACAAAGAAGGAAAGATTGATATTCTTGACTGGAAGTTTATGAATCTTAACCAAGAGAGATACACTGATGTACCTTGGTATAAGATTGATTCTTGGAACATCCAAATGGAGGAATACAAGAAGATCTTGATTGCAAACTATGGTGTGCAAGCAAAAGACTTCAAACAAACAAGAATGATTCCTATTCTTGCTGAATACTCTAGAGGTAAGAAGAGTAAAGAGGGTAAAGTGATTGAACTACCAAGACTCACTGGTGTAAAGATTGGTGATGTCAATGTTCAAGACATTGATGAGAATGAAGATTTTTTACTTCCTGTTCCTACAAAAGATGAATCAACAGACAACAGAAAGCTTGATGAGCTTCTTAAGAAGTTAAATGCAGCTTACGAAAGATTTGCAAAGGAGAAAGTTACACCAGATAGAAAAGACGCTAAGAGAGAGCAGCTACAAAGCTTATTCAAGGCAATTAGAAGATTGCAAGTGAAGCGTGATGTTCGTCCTCTTATTGAACAAGCTAAACTTCTTGAACAAAAAGCAGAAGAGCTTTTCCAGAGATATAAAAATCTGTATGAAAATCCAGAAGACGTAACTAAGTTTTCTGAAGAAGAGCTAAACAACTTCTCTGATGAAGTGGAAAGTATTCAGAATGCATTCAACTCATACATCAACATTCACAACTTATTGAAAGACGTTGTTGATGATGCAGATCTTAGAAATGACTTGCGTGACATATCAGATGTTGCTAGTGATTTCATATCTGAACTTACAGAGATTAATAAAAACTTTGTAAACGATGTTCTTGCAAAACGTGAGAACTTCAATGATGTATTGAGCCCAGAGAAGATTGTAAAAGGTATTGCAAAATTCTTCTCATCTACATCCACGCTTCAAGTAAAAACTATACAGCTTCTTTTCAAGAAGGCTAACATGGCTTTTGGTAAAGCTACTATATCTACTCAAGTGGAGAATGCAAAGCTTGACAAGCTTCGTGATGATTATTTAGCTTGGGCAAAATCAAAAGGCATTAGTCAGAAGGAATTCTTCACAATGATAAAGAAGAAGGATAGCAATGAGCTAATTGATCAATTTAAAAAAGAATTCTACACTCAGGCTAAGAAAGCAGCTAAAGATGGTGATGTTCAGTGGGTGAAAGATAATATAGATGTTAGACAATTTTCAGAAGCTCTTGAGAAAAAGAAGAACGAAGAAATTGAAAAAATTAAAAATAGACCAAACAGAAGAGGAACTCCTGAAGAAATACTAAGAGAAATTACTAGAGAAATTAGTGATGTAGAACGCTTGTACAGTATTAATACAGACTCATCCAAAGGATGGTTTTTGTATGACACTATTAAAAAGTTCCCAATGAGTAAGTGGGAAACTGATGCGTGGAAGAATTTAAAAAGGTCTGATAATGCTCCAGCTAAAGCATTCTATGATTACATAGTTGAGAAGAATAAGGAGTATGCTGACTTAGGATATATATCAAAACAAAAAGAAAGAATATTCCTTCCTTACGTTGAGGGCTCTCTTATAGAAGCTGCAATAAAAGGGCAGAGTCTTAGTGCTGGACAAAGGTTCTGGAGAAGTATATCTATTGATGCTGGTGATGTTGGCTATGGTCAAATAGATCCAGAAACAGGTAAACCAATCAATACGATTCCAAGATACTTTACAACACCATTTGAAGCAGTGTTGAGTGAAGACTTGTTTAGAACTATGTCAATGTACAATGAAGCTGCATTGAGGTATAAGTATGTGAATGAGATTGAAGCTCAAGTGAGGGCAATTGCTAGAGTGGAGAAGAACAAGAAAACTATTATGACCACCTCTCTTGGCAAAGTGGCAAGAGATCCTATTACAGGTGAGCCTATTTATAATCCAGAAAGCACTGAAGGTAACTATGAGTTGTTAGACTCAATGATCAAATCAATTATCTATGGTCAGAGATATATTGAAAATCAAAACTTCGATGCTGCTCTATTTAAGATTGGTAAGTGGGGAGAAACAATCAATGAGAAGCTTGGAATGAAAGTATTCCCAGAAGAATTAGAAGGAAGACAAGTTACACTTAATAAAGTTGTTGATAACCTTAATAGTTCTTTCTCAATTGCAACATTAGGATTTAACCTTGGATCATCAATATCCAACGGACTTGGTGGTACATTCCAATCAATAATTAACTCTGGTAAGTATTTTACAAAGAATGATTTCATCTCTGCTGAAACTCAAGTGATTATAAACAAGTTCAGCAATGAAGATAAAGCTAAGTTTTTCAAAGCCTTTGAATACTTCCAACCTTTAACAGATAACTACAATAGAGATTTAGCTAATAGACTCTCTACCAACATTGCAGCTGAGGGAAAGGTGGCAAATAAGATTTCATCAAACTTTGCAACAGACGAAGGATTTCAAGACTTCCTAATGTGGATGATGAGAAGTGCTGATAGAACTGTACAAGGAGCAAACTTCTTAGCGTTTATAAACAACAGTGTTGTTATTGATGGTAAGGTGGTGAATGCTAGAGAATATCTAAGATCACTTCCTGAATACAAAGGTAGATGGTCTGGAAGCTCTCAAGACAGAAAATCATTTGACGAAAGATTTGATGAAGAAGTTAAGAAGCTAGTTGAAGAAAAAGGTGTAATGAAACTTGCTACAATTGAGAATAATGAGTTTGTTATTCCTGGTGTAGAAAGAATGTCTAATAGTGTTCTTGATGTGAGAAGAAAAGTGCAACAGCTTAGTAAGGATGCTATGGGTAACCTTTCTGAAGATGATGTAAGACTGATCAACATGAACATACTTGGAAAGTCATTCATGGTGTTCAAGAACTGGATTCCTAGACTTGTTGACGTTCGATTTGGTGGATTGAAATACAATGCAGCTTCTGATGCTTATGAGTGGGGAAGAACACGAATGATGATGTCTGTTCTTCAAGACAATTTGTTCACAAATTTTGATGGATTGCTTGGCTTAATAACAGGTAATGATCGTGGTGTAGAATTGATGAGACAATCTTTTGAGAAGAGAGCTGAGAAGTATAAACTTGAAACAGGAAGAGATTTAGAAATGACTGAAGAAGTGTACATGGATTTATTCCATAGTAATGTTAATGCATTTGGTCGTGACTTAATGTTTGTACTTGCTCTGACAGCACTTACATTTGGAATGGCTGCTGCTGCACCAGATGATGATGAAGATGCTTTAGTAAAAAACCAATACAACTATGCAAGAAGACTTGCAGATAAACTATCTGATGAAGTTTCCTATTTCTACAATCCAACATCAGTGTTGAATCTTGTAGGAAGTGGACCATTCCCAGCAATGTCTATATTGAACAATGGCTTTAAAGGAATGAAAAATTCATTTATAGAGTTGTATGGATTAGGAATAGGTGATGAAGAACTTGTTGAAGACACTAAAGTGATAAAGTATTTGGCAAGAACATTCCCATTTGCAAACCAGATGGTTGGATATCTACCTTTGTTCTATCCAGATATGGCTAAAGATCTTGGCATTAGAGTACAGAGTAACTACGGAGTTAGATAACCTATTGAGAAATAGCTCAATAATCATTAGTTTTACATAACTACAGAAAGTTAACTAAACCTAGAGGCACAATAGTCTCTAGGTTTTGTATTTTCTGAAAACATAACAAAAACATGTCAGAAGTAAATTGCGTATCTGAACCTTGTCCTTTATTCCTCAACTCCACTTGTGTGTTCTACACAGGTGAGAGTCTTCTTTATATAGGTGTACAAACAAATGACAATCTTGAGATAGTTATTGAGAAGATTAACCAAGCATTCCAAAATGCTGGAATTGGATACGCATTTACAAATGGCTTGATACAACCTACACCATTCCAACCTGTACAGCTTGGTGGTGCATTAATACAGAACACCACTATTGGTGGAAACTTTACACTAACATTCTCAGGAAACGTTCAAGCTGCTAGACACATTACCACTGGCGGATCATCTTCACAGTTTGTAAAGGGTGATGGAACATTAGATCCAACAGCATATCAGCCAGCAGCTAATTACATCACAGGCTTATCTGGAGATGCAACAGCTTCAGGTCCTGGTGTAGCAGCTATGACGTTAGCCACTGTTAACTTTGCCTCTGGAACATTTGGTAACGGTAACACTATTCCAATTGTAACAGTGAATGCAAAAGGACTTGTTACAAACATCACCCCTACACCAATAAATTTACCACCTATATCATTAACTTTTATTGGTGATGTTGTTGGTTCAGGATTGACAGGAAGTAACATCACTCTGCTATTGCAGAATGTTAATGCAAACCCATACACCACAATCACTCCTCTAAAGTTTACAGTGAATGGTAAAGGACTAGTTACGTCTGCTTCTCCAATAACAGCTTCTGACATTGTAAACATTCTTGGTTATAACCCAGGAACATCTGGTACTAGTGGTTCAACTGGTACTAGTGGAACAAGTGGTACCACAGGTACTTCTGGAACATCAGGTACAAGTGCTACATCTGGAACGTCAGGAACAACTGGTACTTCAGGTACTTCTGCAACCAGTGGTACATCTGGTACCAGTGGTACTGATGGTACAGGAGGTACTTCAGGAACTAGTGGTTCAACAGGAACATCTGGTACAGCTGGTACTAGCGGTACAAGTGCTACGTCAGGTACAAGCGGTACCACTGGTACTAGTGGGACATCTGGTACAAGTGGATCAACAGGAACTTCTGGCTCTAGTGGTACTACTGGTACCTCTGGAAGCTCTGGTACCACTGGTACAAGTGGAAGCAGTGGCACTAGTGGAACTACAGGAACTAGTGGGACTAGCGGGACTAGCGGTAGTACAGGTACGTCAGGTAGTTCTGGTTTGTCTGGCGATAGATTTAAAACAACATCTACAACAACATATACATTACAAGCTCCTGGTAATCCAGGAACACTCACTGTAGACCCAGGATTAGCATACACTGTTGCTCAGTCCATCATTATTGCGTATGATGCTAACAACCATAATGAAGCCGAAGTAACTTCTTATAACTCAATAACAGGTGTAATAAACTTTGTTACATTCACACTAACAGGATCAGGAACTTACAGCTCTTGGTTTGTAAACATTGATGGTGCTTCTGGAGGTGATGGTAGTTCTGGTTCTTCAGGAACAAGTGGTACTAGCGCAACTGCTGGTACATCTGGTACAACGGGTACATCAGGCTCAAGTGGAACTTCTGGCACTACAGGCACATCAGGTTCGTCTGGTACTAGTGGTACGTCAGCAACAGATGGTACTGGTGGTACTAGTGGAACCTCTGGATCTAGTGCAACTAGTGGCACTACAGGTACAAGTGGAACATCAGCAACATCAGGAACTAGTGGTACATCCGCTACATCTGGTACAACAGGAACCAGCGGTACTAGTGGTGGTACTGGTACAGGAGGAACAAGTGGAACTAGTGGTTCTAGTGCTACGTCTGGTACTTCTGGAACCAGTGGAACATCAGGAGCAACACAAGCTTTCTCTAATGTTCTAACAATGAATAATTCTGGAGCAGGGGATTCTACAGGAACAACATATAATGGATCAGCTCCTAGAACTATTTCTTATAATACAATAGGTGCTCCTTCAACTACAGGAGCAAATGCTTCAGGTACATGGAGTATTAACATTACAGGATCAGCTGGATCTGCAAGTTCTGTTCCTTGGACAGGAGTATCAGCAGGCATTAGAGAAAATTATGATTTACAATTCAGACCTGCTGATAATTCATCAAGTTATGCAGGCTTTGCATTTGCTTCTCCAGGTAATACTTCAAATGCTGGATATTTTTTAGTTAGAGGTGGAGCAGATAGTGATGTATATACTCAAAATGGATTAACTATAGTAGCTGATTTAGGTTGGTTAACTCTTGCTCAAAGAACTACAGCTAGTAAAGGAGTTAGAATTATGACTGGCATTACCTCAGTTACAAGAGCATCTTTTGCAACAGATGGTAGTATAAATTTTACAGGTGATCCAATAGCTTCTTCATCATTTAGAGCCCCTATCTTTTATGACTCTAATGATACAGCGTATTACGGAGACTTTGCAAGTACATCAGATTTAAACGCTCTTAAATTAAATGGGCTTTACTTAGATAGAAATGAGACTGCTGCTAGAGGTATAAATTGGTATGCGTCTTCCTTTACTGCATGGACACAATACATGTCACCAGCAGGCACAACAGGATGTGGTCCAACTGGAAATATAACTGCTCCAAGTGGAGCTCTTGTAACATCCTGGGCATTAAGAAGTTTCATTGAAAATGTTACTAATTATGGATGGACTTTTGAAAGCGGTACATCTAGTGGGCAACCAAGTGTAGTAGCTGAAATTCGTTCTTCTGATGGTTCAGCACAATTTAATGGAAGTGTTAGATCTCCTATATTCTATGACTCAAATAACACGGGATACTACTTAGATCCAGATAGTTCATCTAATTTAAACCAAATTAACTTACAAGGATTTCTGAGAAGAAATACATCAGCAGCTGGTTATTTAGAAGGGAATTACCCAACTTCTATAAATGGAAATAGTTCAGCTGCAATTTACACAATTGGAGGACCTTATCAACCAGGTACAGATAGTCTTGGAAATATGTATGGTTGTGGATATACTGTAGGTAATGGTACTTCAAATCCAGGCCTTGGAATGGGGGGTTGGGGTCTTTATGTAGCTTCTGGTGGTACATCTCGTATATTTTTAGATTCAGATCAGGGAATAGGTATATCTACAAATTCGTGGAGAGCTCCCATTTTCTTTGATTCAAATAATACGAATTATTACGTTGATCCAGCTGGAACTACTTCATTAAGAACAGTTGGTTCATGGAGATCTGATTCATCTACTTGGGATGGAGAGTTCAATGGTAAGATTCAATATCATTCTAATCATTGGTATATTCAAGCTGCTGATTTACTAATATATAGAAATTCAGCAGGTAGTAATGTATTCACTGTCAATCAAAGTGGAGTAGTTACTGCTACAACATTTAGTGGAGCTTTATCTGGTAATGCTGCCACAGCTACAGGTCAACAGTCAGGAGCAAACTTTACTATTAATACAGGTGGTGGAGGATATGGATTAGTAGGTGTTTATAATCCATCTATATATCAAGGTCTATTTGCAATGGGGTCTGCTTATACACTTACAGCAGGTGGTGGTTTAAGTAATCTTTATGGTTTGGCATGGACATACGATAATGCTGGATACCCACTTAATACAGGATATGCTATTCAACATTGTTTGGCAGTTGCAAACAATGGTACTGTTTACAGTCTTATTGGGGTAGGTATTTGGACATCTGGACTCATTAGAGCTAATGGTATTATTTCAACAGGAGCAGACATGCGTGCCCCAATATTTTATGACTCAAATGATACTACATATTATTTAAATCCAAATGGACTATCCTATCTTTATTCATTAGAACTTTCAGGAGCAGCATACTTTAGACCTAGAACCTGGATTCAATTTGATAGTAATTACGGACTTTACTGGCCTAATAATAATGGAGCTCATATTTATCCAAACACAACAGCTTCTCATACTCAAATTAGACTTGATGGTTCAAGAGGTGGATATGGAGGTATATGGGATAGTTATAGTAGCGTAGCAGGCATAATGTACGATAGTGGAGGTAATGGTGGTGTATATAGAGAAGCTAATGGTAGATGGTACTTCTATTATCACTTAGGTAATGATTGTATGGGTATTGGTACATCATCTACATCATCTACATATAGCCTCTACTTAAACAAGGGTGTATTTGCACAATCTAGAATTGATGCTACCATATACTATGACTCCGCTAATACTGGATACTACGTTGATCCTAGTGGTGGAACATATTTAGCTGGTTCTTTAGAATTAGCTAATGGGTACTTTTTGTCAAATGGAGTTGGCGGTGCTATGTATATGACAACAGTGTCTGGTTCATTTGGAGGATATCTAAGAACCAGTGGGCACATGGTGTTAGATCAGAGTAATGCTGGATATAATGTTTATGTACTTGATGGTAATAGTGTAGGTGTTGTTAAAAATGCTGGTTCACAATCCTGGTCTGCATTTTCAGATAGAACAATTAAAACCGTGCATTCCGTAATGGAAAACAATCTATCAAAGCTTGAATCAATCAGTCCAATTTATTATTCTTTTAATAACTTTGCAGATGATAAGAATAGAATAGGATTGATTGCTCAGGAAGTACAAGAGCATTTTCCAGAGCTTGTTGAGATAGAACCAAAAACTCAAAAGTTGGTTCTTGATTATACAGGACTTATTCCTGTTCTTCTAGGAGCTATTAAAGAACTTAAAAAAGAGATTGACACTTTAAAAATAAACTAATATGATTTACACATGGGCAGTAACAGGCATGAAAGGTATAGATTTACCTAGCGAGCCAAACGCAATTATCCAAACTTATTGGACAAAGACAGGAGTTGATGAGCAAGGAAACGAAGGAATGTTCTCAGGAGCAACCCCATTTCCTGTTAGCTCAATCGATCCAGATAACTTTATTCCTTATGATCAGTTAACAGAGGAGATCGTACTTGGATGGATTCAAGCTGTTGTTGTTGGATCTTACGCAGAACACGTTGATGCTCAGATTCAAAAACAAATTGATGCTTTGAAAATTAAAGAAGAACCATTACCTTGGGCTCCTACAACAACCACTAGTACAACAACTATTGCAGAATAAATAGCAACCAAAAACCAATAAATATGAAATTTAAACTATTTCAAATGTTTGAGCTTGAGCTAGAAATAGCTGGAGGCAAGAGAGAAGACTTCTCTATTGTAGGACTTCTTAATGAAAGTGTCAACTTCAAAACTAAATATCTTCTACAGCGTGTGTTGAAGAAGATTGGTGAAGAGAAAGAGCAGTTCATGAATTCTGAGAAAGAACTATTCACCAGTCTTGGTGCTATTGAAAAAGATGGCAACCTTATGATTGAAAACACTCTTGAGGATGGTTCTCCTAATCCAGCAATTGAGAAACTTATTAAAGAAAAGACACAGCTCATGAATGTAGAAGTGGATGCTGGTGAACTAGATTTTAAAATCGAAGACTTTGATTTTAAATCAGAATCAACCTATCCAGTTTTCATGCTGCTTGCTTTCGATTAAGGCTATAACATCCCCACTTGTTATGCTGGACTGGCATTCATATTGTCTGTCAGTTCCAGCATGAACAGGACACCAGTCCCAACTCTTGTCAAACTTATACTTGGGACTATTCCAACAACCATTACATACATTCTTCTTCACAGGACGTATGCATGAAAACTCATGTCCTTCCTCTGTGAAATTTGCTATCATCACAACAGGCTTATTCATTGCCCATGCTAGCCATGACAGTCCACTAGATAGTCCTACAAAGAACTCGCTATAGCTTATAGCATCCATTGCACTCTGTAATGATTTATCTTCTAGTGGTTCACAATTCTCAAATGGATTATCTTCTTTAGATACATTAATCACTCTGTACCCATCTGAGTGTAGATGATGTATCACCTCCTGCCAAGATTCTCGTGTCCAGAACTTACAACCAGCTGTAGAGTTGGTGGCTATTGTAACAATTTTACCATCAAATACATCACAAGGTGTGTATGATATTCTTGGTCTAATCTCTTCATACTCAAGCCCTAAGATGTTTGTAGCTGTCTTCTGTAGAGGAATAGTGTTTGGTAGGATGGGTTCCTTAGTGCTATCGTAAAACCATCCAACAGAATACATACCTTTGATGTTGTTAACTGATGTACCTGGTTCAACAAACTCAAGCTCTGGATACACATCCTGGAAAAGAAAGTTCTTGAACGTGCTGACAATAACATGACAGTTGTGTTTCTTCTTGAACTCAAGTGCGTATGGCATCCATGCTATACTATCTCCCAATGAAGAACTCTCAAAAGAAATGTAAACACGTTGATTAGTGAGATCAAATTTATAATCATAGACTAGAGTATTGTTCTCCCACACTTTTATCTTCCATGCAGTAAACCATTCTCTTGAGAGCTTCACCCAGTGGTTTGCTTTTATTGTATTCTCATAGAGACAAATGTCATTCTCATCATAGAACTTTATCAAATAGTTTTTATTTGATCTACCAGTGATTTCTAAGAATGGTTGCTTGACAAAGTTGACATCAATATTAATCTTTTGAAGCATCATCTCATTAGTGAGTACAGTGTTGTAAATGTACATCTGACTCACCTTGAAATTAAATAGTGCTTCACTAAGTGGCTTATTCTTTGGTGCTTTGATCGATAGAAGCTGCTCCAATACATCATCTTCTTTCAGGGGTGTAATCCAATCATCAAACATTCCCACATACTGTGGAAGATTTCTTGCAAGTATAGGCAATCCGTGACTCGCTGCTTGACGAACTACTAATGGATTGCATTCCCATGTAGAATTAAACATGAACACGTCACAGGCTATCATAAACCTCTCTACATCACTACGTTCTCCCCACACATGAACATTATCTGGAAGATCTTGCATCAATGGTTCCCAATAGTGTTTGAAGTTGACAGCTTGGTTTCCTACAAAGTGAAACTCCATCTCAGGAAGTTGTCTAGCTATCTCTATTCCCTCTGCTTGATTCTTTCCTGGTGTCCATAGTCCCACATTGAGAACATGTTTCTTGTGTGCGTATAAACCAAGAGCAACTTTTTCATAAAGCTTTTCTGCTTTGCTTGGAATCTTATTCTCTATTGGATACTCTAGAACAAATTTACTAGAGGGCATGTTCTTGAATGTTTCTAGATGATATGGTGTGCAGAAGATATATGCATCAGGATGATACTTCTTCTCTATGTCAGGCTTGAAATAGACATTATGACATGTTTCTACAACCTTCCAAGTTCTGTTGTTGTCATACAAATCATTTAATAGATCAACAGGAAAGTTATTGACACTATCCTCCACCATTTCTTCTATATGAACAAGATGTATGTTGTGTCTCTTGATGATGTCAATCAATTCCATCTTGTTATCCACAAGTGTGTATATCTTGTGGACAAGTTTTTTGATTTCATTCTTTTGCACAACATATTCATCGCTATGATTAGAATATTCAACAACAATAATCTCTACATCAAATCCTTCTAGAGCTTGTATTCTCTTTAGAAGAACTGATGGCATACCACCTGTTGATAGGTGTGGAGCTAAGAATAGTATTTTAAACTTGTTATGTTGGTTGACAACCTCACGCATTTCTTTCATTTTGTCAACTCTTTTCTCTCCATGTATGACAAGAACATCTTCTTTACACTTAGCAATCTTATGCCATTCTTTAAGATGATATGTCCATCCAAGAAACTTGTATCTATTGTACAAACCATTGGTCTCTTCTACAGAACCATTCATGTACAAATATGGCAGTCCATCAACATAGTTGTATTTCCACAATAAGACATTTAATAATGTTTCTTCATGATAGGGAGCGTAAAACTCTCTGTTCTTAATAATCTCTGGATGCTTGGACATCTTTTTCCATTCAGCAATGAATGGTAGAGCTGGTTCACCAGCTATAAAAAGATTTGTTGTTCTGTATGTTTTCCTAACAGATTGATCTACATTGAAGAGTTGACAAGCATTGTATTCTGTTGTGCCTGTCATATCATCTCTTGTCTCACATGCACCTCTACCATCATAGAACATCCATTCATATATCCCATCTGTAGCAAGCACATAAGACTCACCATTGTACATGTGGAATATTCTATCTAGGTTTTCTGTAGCAACAGAATCACTGTCTACATACACAACAGTGTCTGCATAATTCAATAAAGCATCTTCAATGATTGCTATTCGCTCAGTGAGAATATTGTAGATGTCCTTGTTACCACGCTTGATGTAGAAGTTACCAGTTAAATCTTTGTCATACAGATCATTATCAGTCAAATCTATATGCCAAGGAATAATTGTAGCATTTTTGTGTATATATATATTATACTTGAGGAAAATGCTACTATCCCCCATCAAGTAGATCAACACTGGTATATCACTCACTGCGGTGATGGAGAGAGCACATTGCTCTAGTGTTGGTAGATACGCTTCTGTCCCATAGAGAACATAGGCTTTTCTCATCTTCTGCATATAGTTATTTCTTCTTTACGAACCAGCTTCCAAAAAATTCATTCGTAATATAGGCATTGTTTCCTGTTTCTTTACAAAACTCTTCTACAGCTGGATTAACGCCAAACAATCCATGATAGTGGGTTCCACTCCAGATGTGTTTGTCAATCTTGTTCTCATGAAAAGATTCATCAGCCCACCAATCAATTTTTAAGAAGTCATGTCCACATATCCATCCATCCTTCTTCACCTTGGGCCACCACTTATCAATATCTTCTTTGACAAATTCATAAGCATGATTGGCATCTATGTAGACAAAATCTAGACTTTCATCTGCAAAGATGTCACTAGCGATTGCAGAAGTTGCTCTAATCATAATGGCTCTATCCTCAAAGCCTTTGATGTTGTTGATAGCATCATGATAGAGACCACTTCCAAAATTAATATGATTGCTAGCATCAATGTATTCTTGTCCTAGTGGTCTCCAAACATCCACCATGTAGAGATTACCATTCCACTTACTAACAATCTCTCTTGAGAACTCACCTTTGAATGTTCCCACCTCAACTCCTTTACCATAAGGCATCTTTTCGAATAATTCTCTGAAGAATTCGATTCTACTTTTCTCTATATTAATCACTTAGTTATTGGTTTTTATAAATTAAATATATGAACTTTTGGTAGTTATGAATACATGTTCTAAATTTACTAATATTCGCCAGAATTGAATAACTCGTCCAACTAAAAACTCCACAGCACACCTCAAAAGGGGTGTGCTTTGCTGTTTTAATCCATTTAAAATAATCAATCATGCAATCTGAACCTTATCAGCAGCAAATTAACAACGAATTAAAGAGTATGGATCAACGTCTCTATGACTTGGAGGAGAAAATGTCTTCTATTGATGGGAAACTTACACAAGTGGTGGATGCAATTTTAGGCAATCCTTTAACAAAGTCTGGTGGGTTTATAGATAAGATAGAAATACTGGAAGACAAGGTGATATTAATGGAGAAAAAGATTGAGAAGCAAGATGAATTCAGAAGAAAGATTACATGGACAGGTGGCATCATCATTGGAGCATTACTACTTCTGGAATACATCACTAAAATTTACACAAGTTTAGCTTAATGGATTATGCAGATTTCAAAGCATCTAAGACTAGCAGAAATAACTAGAAGTGATACTGCTAAACGTCAGGGTATTGATAACACCCCAAGCGCAGAACATTTAGAAAACTTTAAGTTATTAGCTGAAAAAGTATTTGAGCCAATCCGTGAGCATTTTAATACTCCAATTTTTATAAGCTCTGGGTACAGAAGCAAGGCTCTTAATTCTTTCATTAAGGGGAGTTTATCCAGTCAACATTGTAAGGGTCAGGCTATTGATATCGATATGGATGGTGGTAATGGAGATGTTACTAATAGAATGGTATTTGATTTCATCAAAGAGAAAGTTGACTTTGACCAATTGATCTGGGAGTTTGGCACAGATTTTAATCCTGACTGGGTTCATGTCAGCTATGCTAAAGGAGCAAACAGAAAACAAAAGTTAAAAGCTATTAGAGTAAATGGTAAAACATCTTATCAAGTAATCACATGAAACAATTCATAAAAGATTTATTCAATGACAACAATAGCATTAATGAAAAGGCTGTAGTGGGGTTCATTGCTTTCTTCATGATGGTGATTTCTCTTATTATAGATCTAACTTCAGGTTTTCTTGGCAAACAGCTTATCATTAATGAATTCATATTTGATGGATTCATGGTGATTACACTAGGTGCATTTGGTATTGCTTCTATAGATAAATGGATTAATAAGACAAAAAATAATAGCATTAGTGAATAATGAATAATTATTTATAAATTCACACTATTGAAAATGAATGAGTTATGGCTAAAGCAAAAGTTGCAGCTGAATCTAGAAAGATCTCCTTTGGGAAAAGGAGAAATGGAAAAGCTAGAAACATGAACACCCCAAAGGGTAAAAAGGTAAGTAAATACAGAGGACAAGGAAGATAGTTTCCAGTCATCTTTAACAATTAAATTAAAACAAACAATCATGGGAATAGCTCCAAAACAAATAGGATGGTCACAAGAATCAAATCTTCTTTGGCAAATCTCAAATCAGCTTGATCAGTTGATTAAGGTGACTGCTAGTTTAACTACTACCACCACTACCACCACTGCTTCTCCAACTACGACTACCACTACCACTCTATAGAATAGAAACCAATAACAACTACATATGAAGGATCTTAGATTTATCTGCGCTCAGCCAGATGACACTTATTTTACATGGCAAGTGCATCTATGGTTGGAAAGTCTTAAAGAAATAGGACACTCTGATAAAGCAATTGTTCTTCTTTACATTCCAACAGGAAGAGTGAAGAACACAAAATGGGAACAAGTTATCAATCTTTACCCAGAAGCAGAGTTTCATTTCTATCAAGACGAGGGTGATTTAGATAAATATTTACCTATATACATTCCAATTCTCAGACCTTGGACACTGTGGAAACACTTCAAGGAAAATCCAGATCTTAGTAACAAAGCAATATTCTACTGCGATTCTGATGTGCTATTCACAAAGAATTTCAATGTAGATGATTACACACAGGATGATGTATGTTATTTGTCAGATACAAACAGCTACATTAACGCTAGATATTTTGAAAGTAAACAGAATGACGTTCTTCCAAATAAGTTGGAAGAGTATAAGACTAGAGATATTCTTGCAGAAGTGATGAGTTTAGTTGGTGTTGATAAGCAAATAGCTATTGATAACAACGAACACTCAGGAGGAGCACAATACTTTCTTAAAGATGTTGATGCTACATTCTGGAACAAGGTGATGAATGATTCGTTATTAATAAGAACCTATCTACAGAAAGTAAATAGAGACTTCTTTGAAAATGAAAATAAGGGATATCAAAGTTGGTGTGCAGATATGTGGGGTGTACTTTGGAATCTCTGGTTTAGAGGACAAGAAACAAAAGTGATTAAAGAAATGAATTTCTCTTGGGCAACTGATCCAATTGAAAGACTAGAAGAAAACACATTGTTTCACAACGCAGGAATTGTATCTCCACACAACGGAACGTACCATTGCTTCTACAAAGGAAAATATCACAACGGTGGAGATCCTACACAAGATCCTCATCTAGATGCAATTCTTAATGATGAACAGTCTCAAAAATATTGCACATGGTTCTATGCAAATAAACTTAAAGAACTAAAAAATAAATATAACTTAAACTATTAACCGTAAAAAATTATGGCAGCTTACAATAGAAAAGATTTGAAAGCGTACGTGCGTTACGATGGTAGCGGGCGTGTAGTGTCAAGTAGCTTAGTCCTAAGAAGACAGAAACCTAAAGTGGGTAATTGGGTAGAGATTCCAGCATATGAGTGCTGCAATCCTACAACCACCACCACTACAAGTACAAGTAGCACCACCACTACAAGCACAAGTACAAGTAGCACTACCACTACCACTACTACAACAGTGGCACCTACTACCACTACCACCACTACTGCTCCAGTATAATGGCAAATAACAATAAACTAAAAGCCTTTGTACGTTATGATGGTTCAGGACGTGTCATTGCGGGTAGTTTAATTTTACAAAGATTCAAGCCAAAGGTGGGTAACTGGGTGGAGATTGATGCAAACGAGTGTTGTAATTACGTTCCTACAACAACTACTACAACTAGTAGCACAAGTAGTACAACTACTACTACGACTGCTAGTCCAACAACTACTACTACAACAACATCAAGTGGTTGTTTCTGTTATACAATATCTAATGAAACAGCAGGAACACTTTTATATTCATATACAGATTGTGGTAGTGGATTTGTAAGAGCACCTATTAATGCAGATACAATTTCAATCGTATGTTCTTCTACAGCTGTAACAGGAGATGCTGGACTTGTAATTACTGGTGGAACTGTTTCTTGTAGCAATTCAGAAGGTTGTGGATAATAACAATTCTAATTAAAAATTATGGCAAAATCCTTATTCCCAGAGGAAATGATTAACAAAAGCAATGGACCAGGGACTATGACTCTCGAATCCATTGCTTCTAAGTTAACTTACTTTCAGGAGCAATTACATTTATTACATTGGCAAACTTCTAGCTATGCTGAACACAAAGCTACGGGTAAACTATATGAGTATCTACAGGACTTCAGAGATGATGTTATAGAGAAAATAATGGGATACACTGCAAGAAAACCAATGTCATTAAAGATTGATCCAATAGGACCAGCAGAGGTAGCAATGGTGGTTAGTGAATTAATATCTTTTGCTTCTTCCCTAAAAGTTTATGGGGAATCAAATAGTTATCATGACATAGCAAATCTTGCAGATGCATTATCTGGAGAAGCTGCAAAAACTAAATATTTACTAACTTTGTCTTAATGGAGATAGTAAGGAAGTTCTTTCCAGAGATCATGCAGGATAACGACATGATCTACTTTGCAAGACTAGAGGGTATGATTGACTCAATCGATGAGCTTTCTGCATTGCAAATAACAAAGAGCACTCATTCTTATCAATTTAGACTTGCCCCTAGTCATCCCAAGTATATAGAAATGTTGCTTGATGAGATATTAAAGTTTCATAACATCTATAACATTAGATTGAATCTTTCAAAAAGTATCAAGACAACGGGCTCAATATCATTTGAAATCACTTTATAAACCAATAACAATTATGTCTTACGATCCAACACAAAAGTATATCTGGTCTCCAGATGAGAAAATTGAACTAACTGGTCAGGAATTTGCAATAGTGGTTAATGCTGTAAGAAGCATTCTAAACCTTCCAGAAGCTCCAGCAATCATTCTAGCTGACAAAGCTAACACAGCTCTTGACAGCATTATGGCTAAAAGCGTTGAAGAAGGAAAAATCAAACCTGCCCCTACACAGCTAACCATTAACAAAGATGATGAAGAAGCAAATGATTAAAAGAGCTGATGGCTCAGTTTCACAAAGAGGTTTGTGGGACAATATTAGAGCAAACAAAGGTAGTGGGAAAAAACCCACTGCTGCTATGCTCAAGCAAGGGAAGAAGATTAAGGCACAA
>Ga0209443_1000193_pt1 | contig 39949 bp, 31 predicted proteins | sample LauGreBMM110DCMD_2_FD_187571 | JGI IMG/M metagenome (GOLD analysis project Ga0209443, IMG submission 187571) | Freshwater lake microbial communities from Lake Michigan, USA - Su13.BD.MM110.DCMD (SPAdes) (version 2) | ecosystem: Environmental > Aquatic > Freshwater > Lake | place: Lake Michigan... | reverse complement strand
GCGTCACCTTGGGCACGACCAACTGCAGCGGAGGGTTCTGCTGGCCGAAGGGTTCCAGTCGGCCGAGCTCTGCCATCCGTTCCAAGGTCAGCTCGCGCAGCGGGACCTCGGCATCCAATCTCAGTTCCGGCACCAACAGGTCGGCCGACAACGCTGCCCGCGCCGCGGCGTTCAGGCGTTCCCGGAACGCCGCGACATTCTCCGGCGCGAGCGTGACGCCGGCAGCCATCGCATGGCCGCCGTGTTTCACCAACAGATCGGCACATCCCCGCAAGGCGGCCGCCAGGTCGAATCCCGGGATGCTCCTCCCGGATCCACGCCAGCTCCCGTTGTCGCCGCCCAGGATGACCGTCGGCCGGTAGAATTCCCGGAGGACGCGCGAAGCGACGATGCCGACGACGCCGATGTGCCAGAGCAGCTGCCCTTCCACGATGACGAAGTCACGCGCTGGATCAAAACTCGACCTCACCTGCCCGACGGCGTCATCGGCCATGCGGCGTTCGATGGCTTGGCGTTCCCGGTTCGTGGCGTCGAGTGCCTGGGCCAGCGGCATCGCGGTCTCGACATCCGGGGCGAGCAGCAGCTCCAGAGCGGCCTCCGCGGTCTCCAGGCGGCCGGCGGCGTTCAACCTCGGGGCCAGCTGGAAGCCGACCTCGTAGACCCCCACGGGGGATTTCGTCTGCGCGACCTCTTTCAGGACGACCAGACCCGGCCGGGCGGTGGATTCGAGCCGTTCGAGCCCGGCGCTGACGAGGATTCGGTTCTCGCCGACGAGCGGGACCAGATCCGCGATGGTGCCCAGCGCCACCAGGTCCAGGAAAGGCTTCAGGTCGAACTTGCCGAACCCTTCGAGCCCGAGTTCCCGCCCACGTTTCACGACCGCGTGGAGGAACTTGAACGCCAGACCGGCGGAACAGAGTTCCCGGAAATCAGGTCCCTCCGGTCCCGCGAGCTGCGGATTCACCAACGCGAACGCCGCCGGGGCCGGATCGCTCACCTGATGATGGTCGAGCACCACGACGTCCACGCCGCGCCGGCCGAGCCATGCCACCTGGGAGACAGCGGTGGAACCGCAGTCGACCGCGAGCAGGAGAGGCACGGCGAACCGTTCCATGCAGTGTTCCACACCGGCCTGGCTCAGGCCGTAGCCTTCGTCCATGCGGTGGGGGAGGAAGTGGTGCGCCGTCCATCCGAGCGCGGCCAGGCCGGTCTTCAGGATCGTGGTCGCGGTGACGCCGTCGACGTCGTAGTCGCCGAAGATGACGAACGGTTCGCCGGCCTCGCGGGCGGCGAAGAGCCGGTCGATGGCGCGCGCCATCGCGGGCAACAGGAACGGATCGGCGAGCGCCTTGAGCCTCGGATCAAGGAAGACCTTGGTATCGGCCGAAGAGGTGTGCCCTCGGTTGACCAGGCACTGGGCGAGCAACGGGCTGACACCCAGCTCTTCGATGAGCGCCCGGGTGAGCAAGGGCCGCACGGGCGCCACGATCCATCGATGCTTCATCCGCGCTCCTTGCCGGGTCGTTCGCGCCAAGCGAGCACCAAGGAGGCGAGCATCGAGATCAAGATGATCCCGAGGACGATCCCGAGGGAGACGTTCATCAGGGAATCGCCCAACCAAGCTTTGAGCCAATGCTCCGCGAGCATCTTCACCCCGATGAACACCAGGACGAGCGAAAGCCCGTACTTCAGCAGCCGGAAGTATCCCATCGCGCTCGCGAGCACGAAGTACAGCGACCTCAGCCCGAGGATCGCGAACACGTTCGACGTGAACACGAGGAAGGCGTCGCTGGTGACCCCGAAGATGGCCGGGATGGAATCCAGCGCGAAGACGACATCCGTCGTCTCCACCACCACGAGCACCAGCGCCAGCGGGGTGAGCATGCGCCGCCCATCGTGGCGAGTGATGAAATTCTGCCCGTCGAACGACGGCGAGACCGGAAAAAACCGGCGGACCAGCTTCACCGCGGGGTTCTTGTCGGGCTCCACCGTGGTCGCGTCATCGCCGGCGAACATCATCTTGGCCCCGGAATAGACCAAGAACGCCCCGAAGACGTAGAGCATCCAGTGGAACTCCTGGATCAGCGTCGCGCCCAGGGCGATCATCAGCCCGCGCATCACCAAAGCGCCGACGATGCCCCAGAACAGCACGCGATGCTGCCACTCCTGGGGCACCGCGAAGTAGCGGAACACCAGCGCGATCACGAACACGTTGTCCATCGAGAGCGACAACTCGACGAGATAGCCGGTCAGGAAGGTCGCCGTGTGGCCGGCATCCCAGCCGTCGATCACCCGCGGCGCGACCCAGAAGGCGAACACGAACGCCGACGACGCCCAGAGCGCCGTCCAACCCATGGCCTCGCGGAAGGTCGTCTTGCGGCAATCGCGATGGAACACGCCCAGGTCCAACGCGAGAGCGAAGAGAACGAACGCGGTGAAACCGGCCCAATGCCACGGTGTGATGACGGCAAGCATGACCGGCAGGATAAGCATGGAAAAGGACTTCGCCAGCCGCGGGATCGAAGAAATATCGGGCCGGAGGCTCCAAGGCCTCTCCGGAGGCCCGCGGCTCTGCGATGCCCGAAGCGAGGATGCTCAGCCTTCCGGGCTCTCGTCCTCTTCCGAACCGACCGCCTCCTGCTGGAGCAGGATCTCGATGGCCGCCATCGGGTCCACGCTCCAGCGGCGGGCGAGCAGCACGACGCGCTCGGTGTTATGGAGCTCCCACGGGACCTCGCCGAAGCGCATCGGGGGCGGCTCCTCCGCGTAGGCGCGACAGCGCATCCCGAGCACCCGTTCCTCGAGCGTCGCCCGGCCCTCGTTCCACAGGGTCTCGCCGGCCCACGCGTAGGCACGTGTCACCCGGCCGGAATCGAGGCGCGCCCACGAATGCAGGTTCAACACCCGGTCGGCGCTGTAGAAGTGGACCTCGCCGATCGACCGGCTCAAGCGGGTGAGGAAACGGTAGGCGACGTCCACGTCCACCGCCGGATCAGGAAGACCGGCACCGATCACCAGCGTCCATCCGTCCACCGGCGGCGAGATGAAGATCTTGCGCTCGCGCAACCGGGCCAACGCTTCGGACCACGGCAGGCCCGCGGCGGCATCACCGCCGATGGAATCGCGGACCCCCGCGGTGTTGCTGCTCCGGATGGCGAGCCACCGGGGAGGCAAGAGGAACGGGACCGGCCGGCGCCAAGCGGCGTTGACCGGCAACAGCGGCCCGGGTCCGGGCGCTTCGCGGACGACCTTCCGTCGCTCCCGGCGGTAGACCGAGAAAAAGGCCAGCATCAGCCCCAGGACCACCAGGAGCGAGACAAGCAGCCCGACGACCACCGCTGACATGCCTTGCCTTTACGCAGGAACCGCGACGACGGCAATGCGCATCTACGGCAAGCGACGAGAAGCGGCGGTCTTCCCGCGATCAAGGCAACGGCGTCCCACGGGCGACCGTGTAGATCTGGTACCACTGCTCGCGGCTCATCACGACCTCGCAGGCTTTCGCGCCGGAGCGGATCGACGCCGGATCGGTGGAGCCGACCACCGGTTGGATGCGCGCGGGATGCTTCAAGAGCCACGCCAGAGCCGCATTGGCCCGGGTGGCACCGGCACCGGCGGCGAAGGCGTCCAACTCGCGCACGACCGCCTCCGGCTGGTATCCGCGCTGCGAGGGCAACACTCCGTGCACGCGGTCGCCCAGCTTCCCGCCGGCCAGGGGGCTCCACGCCATCGGCGTGAGCGCATCGGCGAGGCACTGGTCCAGCACGCCGTCTTCGAGCGGCGCCAACTGGAGCAGGCTGAGCTCGATCTGGTTGACCGCCAGACGGAGAGGGCACGCCTGTTGCAGGGCGGCGACCTGCGACGGACGGAAATTGCTCACCCCGAACTCGCGGACCTTGCCCGCATCGCGCAGCTGGACGAACGCGCCGGCGATCTCCGCCGGGTCCATGAGATAATCCGGGCGGTGCAGCATCAGCAGGTCGATCGTCCCGATGCCCATGCGCTCCAACGAAGATTCAACGCTGCGGACGATGTGCCCGGCGCTGAAATCATACCGCACCGGGGCCGACGCCGTCGGTTCGCCGGCCCGCCGGATCCCGCACTTCGTCGCGACCACGACACGGTCGCGCAGACCGGGCGCCTCGCGCAGCGCCTCTCCGAAGATCTGCTCGCAACGGCCGCCGCCGTAGATGTCCGCCAGATCGAAGAGCGTGTAGCCCGCCTCCGCGGCCGCATGGACCGCGCGTTTGCCCAGGACGCTGTCGGGCTCCGGCGGGCGGCCTTCTGATCCGGCGAGGCGCCAGCATCCATACGCCAAGCGGGAAGCTTCCAAAGAACTGCGGCCGATGCGGAACGTTTGCATGGGATGACAATGCCGGATCCGCCCCGGGACGTCAGCCGGAACTCTCCTCGGCCCTGTCCATGGACCGGACAGGAGAGGGGGCCGCCCGCGCTCCAGGCCCGTTCCGTTCCATGGGCACGCGCCCCGGGGGTTGGCGGCTCATGGAAACCCTCCCCTGCGCGTCGGCATCCGGGCCGCGGTGGATGGCGCCCAAGACCCGCCTCGGGAGAAGGAGCGCAAACTTGCCTCCGGCCGGGCCGATCGCGAGCCTGCCGCGATGCGCATCGCCTTCAAGGAATGGGCCGTCGTCGTGGACGCCCTCGGGCGCGGGGAGCAACTGCTCATCCTGCGCAAAGGCGGCATCGCGGAAGGGCGCGACGGCTTTCAGGTCGGGCACGAGCGGTTCCTGCTCTTCCCGACGCTGTTCCACCAACAGCGCGAGAACATCGTGCCCGCGGCCCAGGCCCGCTACGACGCCATCGCCCCGACGCTGCCCGGACCGGAGACGCTGCGGTTGGAATCCTTCGCGGAGGTGGTCGCCGCGCGAAAGCTCGGATCGCTGGCCGAAGCGGAGCGCTTGCGCGGCCAGCATATCTGGCGCGACGAGGTGGTCGCGGAACGGTTCGACCGGGGCGAGGAACAGGCGATCCACGCCCTCGCGCTGCGCGTCTGGCGGCTGCCGCGGCGCATCGAGCTGCCGATGCTGCCGAGCTACGGCGGGTGCCGGTCCTGGATCGAGGTCGCGGAGGACATCCCGACCGCGGGTTCGGTCCCGGTCCTGGACGACGACGCCTTCGCCGCGAAGCGGGCCGCCTTCGTCGCGGCGACGGGAGGTGCCCGATGAAGCATCCGCCGCTCGTCCTCGCGTCCGGGTCCCCGCGACGCGTCTCGCTGTTGCGCGAGATCGTCCCGGAATTCACCGTGGCGCCCAGCCACGCGACCGAGCTCCACGACATCAGCATCGGCGCCCGGCGGCTGTGCGAGGTGAACGCCCAGCGCAAGGCCTTCAGCGTCGCGGAACGGTATCCGGACCACCTGGTGCTCGGCGCGGACACCTTGGTGTTCCTCGACAACGAACCGCTCGGCAAACCCGCCGACCTCGCCGAGGCGCGCGCGATGTTGGGACGGCTCGCCGGCCGGGTCCACGAGGTCATCACCGGCGTGTGCCTCGTGCACCAGCGGACCGCCCGTGCGCGGCTCTTGGCGGAGACGACCCGCGTGAGGTTCCATCCGCTCACCGCCGCGGACATCGAGGACTACCTCGCCAAGGTCCACGTGCTCGACAAAGCGGGCTCCTACGCGTTGCAGGAGCACGGCCACCTCATCGTCGCCTCGGTCGAAGGCTCGCACAGCAACGTCGTCGGCCTGCCGGTCGAGGCCGTGCGCGCGGCGCTGGCGGCGTGGTGAGGCTCACTTCGCCCGCTGCCTGGCCAGCACGGCCCCGCCGGTGACTCCGGCGAGGTCGCCGAGCTTGCTGGCCACGATCTCGATGCCCTTGGTCGTGCCCGGCATCGCGTAGTCGAGCGCGGTCTCGACGATGATCGACATCATCTCGTCCTCGAGCGCTTCGACGACGCCGCCGCCGAGCACCACGACCTCGGGATTGAAGATGTTGATCAGGTTCGCGACGGCGATGCCGGTGTGCTCGGCGGCGCTCTCCACGACCTTCTCGACGAGCTTGTCGCCCTTGCGCAGGGCCTTGCGGAGGTCGCCGCTCTTCATCTCGGCGAGGTCGGCGCCCAGCATCTCGGTGAGCACGGTCTTGCCGCCTTCCTTCACCGCCTTCTGGATCTCGCGGAACAGCGCGGTGCGGCTGGCGAGCGCCTCGAAACAGCCGTTGTTGCCGCAGCCGCACTTCGGGCCGCCGACCTGGATGACCATGTGGCCGACCTCGCCCGCGGTCTTGTTGAAGCCGCTGTACAGCTTGCCGTCGAGGATCAGCCCGCCGCCGACGCCGGTGCCGAGGAAGATCCCGATCAGGCTCCGGGCCCTGCCCTTCAGCTCCACCTCGTGGACGCCGAGGGTGCAGATGTTGCAGTCGTTCTCCACGAAGACCGGGATCTCGAGCTCCTTCTCGAGCGCCTTCTTCAGCGGCGCATCCTTCCATCGGAGGTTGGGGGCGAAGATGACCTCGCCGGAATCGGGGTCCACCGCGCCCGGTGCGCCGATGCCGATGGCGCGGACCTGCTTGAGGCCGAGGTCCGCCTCATCGGCCGCGTCGCGGACGCAGCGGGCGATGCGCGAGACCACCGCGTCGAAGCCGCGCTCGGACTTGGTGCTGAGCTTGGCCGTCTGCAGGAGCTGCAGCTGCGGGCTGAAGATGCCCGCGAGGATCTTGGTGCCGCCGAGGTCGACGCCGACGAGGAGCTCTTGTTTCGTGGATTCTGGCATGGTCGCGGGAAGGGTGCGAAGGGCTAGTTGCCCGAAGATTTGACGGCGGGCAACAGCGATTTGGGCACGACCGCGCCGACGCCGTCGTAGCCGGTGTAGAGCGGGAGCGCGATGCCGCCCACGCGCTCGGGCAACGGCGGGTCGGCGGCGGGACCTTTGTTGCCCAGCCGGCGGGTCAGCCCCTTCCGGGTCCCGGCCTCCGTGTCGTCCGCCCGTCGCCAGCGCCCGAGCCAACGTCCGTCGCGCCAATCCGCGGCAAGCACATAGGCGTCGGCCACATGCTCGACGCGCAGTTCGAGGCGGTTCGTGCGGAACGAGCCGGCGATGATGGAGGCGAAGCGGTGATCCGTGAGCGGGTCGAACCGGCCGGCGACCCGTTCGCCCTCGCACGCGAGTTCCAGCGCCACGCGCACCTTCGAGCCGTCGTCGCGCGTGGCCGCCAGCTCCCACCGGCCGGCGATGCGTGTGGCCTCCGGTTCGTCTTCCGGCGGCAGGGCGAAGAACAGCGGCTCGGAGAAGTTCTCCTGTCCCCGGCCAGGCAACCGGCGCAGCTCGTGGCGGCCTTCCTTCTCCACCATGGACAGCGGCACCAGCCCCGGTCGCCAATCTTGGCCGACCACCGCCCGGAACACCGCGACCGGGCCGGCTGCAGGCCCGACCACGAAGGGCGGCCCGCCCTCCGCTGGCGGCGCGCGGTGGAGCGGAACCAGCCCCGCTGGCGGCTCGGCCGCGGCGGCCGAGCCTTCGACCCAGATGAGCAACAGCGCCCAGAGAGCGCAGACGCGGGAATGGGAAGAGATCCGGCGGAGCTTCGGCTTCATGATGCGCAAGAGCGGCCGGCGCAGGATGGGACGCGCCGGCTCACACGTCGCAGACCTTCGCCGCGTGCCGCAGCGCGAGCGCCTTGTCCGGCCAGGTGGGGATGAACTCCTGCGCCACGAACCCGTTGTAGCCGATCTCCAACAGCGCGCGCATCACGGCCGGGTAGTTCACCTCTTGGGTGTCGTCCAACTCGCCCCGGCCGGGCACGCCGGCGGTGTGGACATGCCCGATGATGTCGCGGTGCTGGCGCAGCCGACGGATCACGTCGCCGTCCATGATCGCGACGTGGTAGATATCGAAGAGCAGCTTGAAGCGGGGCGAGCCGACGCGCTTCACCAGCTCCGCGCAGAAATCCACATGGTCGCCGAAGTAGCCGGGGTGCCCCTTCATCGGATGCGTGCCGTCACGGCTGTTCAGGTGCTCCAAGCAGAGCGTCACCTGCTTCTCCTCCGCGTAGCCGATGACCTGCTTCCACGCGGCCACGCAGTTGTCGGCCATCTCGGCGTCGCCCAAGCCCGCCGCCTTCATGCCGGTGAAGGTGATCACCTTGCCGCAGCCGGCCTTGACCGCCACATCGATGCCCTCGCGCAAGGCGGTGACCACCTCCGCGTGATAGGCAGGGTTGCACGGCCCCTTCGCGAAGCCGTGGCTGCCCACGAGCGAGATCTCCAGACCTAGGTCGCGGATCAGCGGGTAATGCTTCCGGCCGATGCCCTCCATCGCCACGAGCCCGATGTCCTTGCACAACCGCGCCAGCTCGGGGACGGGCATGGGATCGAACGTCCAGCCCATGATGGACTGCCGGATGCGACGGTGGCGGATCTTGAAGTCCGCTTCGGCCATCGCCGGCGGCAACTGCGCGAGCGCCGGCACCGCGCCCGCGGAGAGGCCGGCGACGGCCACCGTGGCCGCCTTGAGCGCATCGCGCCGCGAGAGCTCGCCGGGAAGGGGCGTCGGAGGATTCACGCGGCGACGCTCCCGCCCGCGCCGTCACGGGTCAACGCCCGGTTTCCGCGGGTTGTGTGGAAGTCTGCGGAAACCAAGCCTGCTCCGCGCGGATGGCTGTCGGCGCGTGCTGTGGGCCAGCAGGCTCGCCAATCATCCACCGTCTGTCCGACGAGCGGGCGGAGCTTCCAGCCGGTGTTGTCGTCGCCGCCCTGGGCCTGCTTCATCAGCACACCGATGAGCTGCTCCTTCGGGTCGGCGAAGTATTGGGTGTCGAATTAGCCGCCCTTGCCCTGGCGCTTCTCGGTCACGACGCCGAACGCGGGTCCATGGTGTTTATCGCCATCGCCGTCCACGTCGCGCCAGATGGACGCCTTGCCCGCAGGCTTGTTCTTCGACCACTGGAGGTCGGTGCCCCGCTGGAGGATCGAGCCGGAGGGGACGGCGATCTCGCCGTCGAAGCGGAAGATATCGATGAAGTGGCTGGCGAACCTGCCGACGACGAACGATCTCCGGGCGACAAGAGCTTTCATCTGAGACTTTGCAGGTACGCGAGCAGGTCGCTGGTCTCGGCTTCGCTGAGCCCGCCCAGCAGGCCCTCGGGCATCAAGGACAGCTTCTGCCGCTCGACGGTCCCGCCTTCTGAGGTATCCAGCCGGGTCTCCGCGCCGCTGGCGTCACGGAGCACCACCGCATCGTCAGGCTGGCGGACGCGGATGCCCGTGACGATCTCGCCGGAACGAAGCGTGGCGCTGTAGGTCTCGTATCCCTGCGCGAAGGTGGCGCTCGGCATGACGATGGATTCGATCAGATCCCGGCCGGCGCGGATGGCCCCGATCTTCGTCAGGTCGGGTCCCAACGAACCGCCTTGGCCGGCGACCTGATGACAGTTCACGCAGCCGGCCTTCCGTCCGAAGACGATCCGGCCCCGCTCCGGGTCGCCGCCGCGAAGCAACGGTTCCAGCGTCACCAACTTCCCATGCTGCTGCTCCACGGCACGAACCAATCCGGCGCGCAACGCTTCCAGGTCGCCGGCGCGGCCCGCCGGCACCGCCGCGGCCACCGCCGCTAGCTGCTGTTCCGCGAGTTGCCAGCCTGCCTCCACGCGGGTTTGCAGATAACCCAGCAGCGTCCGCGCGGTTTCCCGGCTCAAACCGCCGCGGGGAACGGCGCCGACCACGGACGCGGGCGAGAGCATCGGATCGCCCGCGGCCGCCTGGATGAACCGCGCGAACTGGGGGTCATCCAGCCGCGAGACGCCGAGCACATCCACGGCCGCGGACCGTCTCGGCTGCGGCACCCCCGGTCCTAGCTCGCGGATCAGGACGGCGAACGGATCGGGGTCCCAGGTGGCCTGGCTTCGGACCAGGCTCCGCAACGCCTGCACGCGGAGCGCGTCGCTGGACTTCCCGTCGCTCGCGACGGCGCGCAGGGCGTCGTCCAATCCGTCCAGGCGCAGCGTGTTGATCCCGCGCAGCGCCTGCGTCCGCACGACGACGGACGGTGAACGGAGCGCTACGGCGAAGGCGGCCCGGCTGCCGGCGGAAAGTTTGTCCTTCGGCGTGCGCGCCATCGCTTCCAAAAGCGCGAGGCGTTGCGGCTCGGCGGTGTGGATCTCGTCGCCGACGGCTTTGGCCACGAGGTCCGCCACCGTCGGCTGCACATGGAAGGCGACGGCAAAGGCGCGGAGCGAATCCAGCTCACCTGTGCTCGGCGCCGTCGCGGACAACAACCGCGTCATGACCGGCAGCGCCTGTCCGACCCATTCCGGATGCCGCTGCAGGCAATCCTGGGCGGCCCGACGCAGCGGTCCATCCGCGGCGAAGGCACGCTCCAGCACGGCCTCCGCGGACAAGGTCCGATGCGGCGGTCGATCGAGCAGCACGAGCGCCGCGCGCTGCACCCGCGGGTCGGCGTGGCCGAGCGCGGCGGTGAGTTGCCCGACGTCCGCCAGACGATACAGGGCGTGGACCAACGCATGCTCGATGAAGCGGTCGGCGGCGGCGCCCAGACGATCGATCAAGACCGGGACATCCTTCGAGGAACCGCAGGCGGCGAGCGCCTCGGCCGCTGCCAATTGGACGTACGGCGCCGGATGGCGGAGCAGCGGACCCAACCGGGCCGCACCGGAGCGGTCACCGCGGCGTCCCATCGCGCGGAGCTCCGCGGCGAGGGCTTCCGCTTCGATGGGCTTCGCCGGCGCCGGCGCCGGCGGATCCTGGTTCCCGTTGAAACGGACCCGATAGATCCCGCCCTGCGCCGCGTTCCGGCGGATGCGCCCGGTCGGGCAGTGGTGGACGTACCAGCTGCCCGTATCGACCACGATCAGCGAGCCGTCGGTGCCTTCCAGCACGTCGGAGGGATGAACGTCCGGATCGTCGGTCCATACAAGATCCTCATCGACCGAGCGGAAGGTGGAACCCACCCGCTGCAGCTGGTGCCGGACGACCTTGCGCGTGTTGTGCTGGGCCGAGAACAGGCTGCCGTGCATCGCTGCCGGAAACGCCGTGCCGCGATAAAGCTCCAGCCCGCTCAGCGCGACCGCCGGGTAGCGGGCAACGGCCGGCAACGGATCCCCGGTGACCGGCTGGGGCGTCCCGGTATCCGGGGCGTAGGGATAGAGCCCGCCCTCCACCAGATGCACGAGCGCGTCGCGGATCCCGTCGGCCGGAAGCTGGAACCAGTTGTCCGTGCCGATGATCTCGCCGGAGGGGAGGAACACGACCTCGACCAGATTCTCGAAGCCCCGCGACACGACCTCGATCCCGGAGCCGTCCGGTCGGCAACGGAGCAGCGCCCCGCTCTTTCCCTCCAGCACGGAACCATCGGCCCGCTTCAGACGGTAGCCGTCCGGTTCGCCGGTGGTGAGGTAGAGCCAGCCGTCGGGACCGAACCGCAATCCGTGCAGGCTGCCGTTGTCGGTGTGGCCGAAGCCGGTGAGGACGACGGTCCGCTTGTCGGCGCGTCCGTCGCCGTCGGTGTCCTCGAGCGTGACGAGGTCCGGCGGATCGGCGGCGTAGATCTTGCCTTCGTGCCAGACGACGCCCATCGATGGGACCAACCCCTCGGCGAAGAGGCGGCTGGTCTCGTAGCGGCCATCGCCGTCCCGGTCCTCCAGGCAGCGGATGCGGCAGCCGCGGACCTGCTTCGACAACTCGGCATAGAGGTCCTCGCCGGACGATTCGGTCACGTAGAGGCGACCTTGGTCGTCGAGCGTGGCGAACATCGGGAATCGGACCTCCGGGCCGCCGACGGACGTGATCTCGAAGCCGGGCGGGACGTTCAGCACCGCGGCACCGGCGGCGCTGCCGACCAGGATCGCTGCGGCGGACCAAGCCGACGCATGCCGTGACAAAGATCGGTTCATGGCAGGGCTCGCGTGCCTCCTCGCGGGTCGCTCATCGGCCGGCCGGCGGGGAACGGCTCATGAGATAGGAGAACAAGTCCAAGGCCTGCGCTCCGGTCAACGCGTCGAGCAATCCCTCGGGCATCAGCGACAACGGCGACGTCTCCTGCTGCGCGATGTCGGGCAGACCGACGGTGGCCGTCTCGCCGATCATCTGGATGACCATCGCTTGGTTGTTCCGGCTGCGGATGACACCGCTCAGCGACCGACCATCCTTGAGGGTCAGCGTCGTCTGGCGGAACTCGGGCGCCACGATCGCGCTGGGGAACAGGATGTTCTCCAGCAGATAATCCAGGTTCTGCCGACCGGATCCGGTGAGGTCGGGACCGATGGCGCCGCCCGCGCCGTAGAGCAGGTGGCACGCGCCGCAGGACTGCATGTAGAGCTTCCGCCCTTCGGCGGGATCCGCCCGCTTCAAGGCCTCGGGTCCCAGCTTCTGCCGCCAGCTCTGCATCGCGGCCCGTTTGGTCGCGTCGTCGGTGTCCTGGATCGCGCCCCACGTGTCGGTGAGCCGCTGCGTCAACGCGTCGTCGTGGAGGGCGCGGATCTGCCGGGCCTGGGCGACGCCGAGCTCGGTCCGTCGGACTTTGCCGGCGGCGATCGCGTCGAGCAGCTTCATCGTCCACGCGGGACGAGCGAGGAGCGCGTTCAGCACCGGAGGTTTCTCGGCGCCGTCGAGAACCGGCCACTCGGCGAGGAGTCGGTCGGCCACGGCGGGGTCATCGAACAACGCCAGCCCGCTCGCGGCCACGGCGGTCAGATCGCGCACCGCCATCAACTGCTCGCACACCGCGCGGAAGCCGTCGGCACGGGCATCGATCAGGGACCGCAACGCAGCGCGGCGACGCGGCAGGGCCGCATCCTTGTCCAAAGCGACCTCCTTGATCCGGACCAGCGCCCGGCCGTCGCCGAACAACGCGCTCAAGTCGCGGATGCGGTCCTTCAGGGACTCGTCCGCTCCTTCGGCGAGCCGGGACCCGACCGCATCCCATGACGCAGGCTTCGCGACCTTGCGCCGGCCGGCGAAGCCATCCGCGAGCCCGGTGAGGACCGCTTGACGCGAAGAGCCCGAGGGACCGTCCGCGATGGCCGCGAGCAGGGCATCGACACGTCGGGGTGCCGCGTCGATGTCTTCCGCGAGCCTACGGGCGGCAAGCCGTTGCACGCGCGGGATGCGGGCCTTGGCCACAAGATCGACGAAGCGCGCATCATTCGTGGCCAACGGCTCGATCCCATACCAGACCATCAAAGGCAGGTTGTGGTCCTCGGCGTCTTCGGCGTGCGAGAGCAGCGCCTGGGCGAGCGCCGGACGCCGCGCGAGCGGCAGCTTCTGGAGCAACGAAGCGAGCGTCACCCGGACCAAAGCAGACTTCTCGGAAGAGGCGAGGCGGGGCAGTTCCTTCTCGGCGAAGCGCTGGAATGTCTCCCCTGCCCGGGGGTCGGCACGGGATGCGTCCTCCATCAGGCGGAGGGCCCAGGCGCGCTCTGATTCCGTGCCTTTCAATTTCGCGCGCAACAGGCCGTCGTCCACGCCGCCCGACACCTGGAGCGACCACAGCGCACGAAGCCGGATGACCTCGCTGCGGTCGTCCATCGCCAGCCTCTGCAACGCGGCGCGGGCGTCTTTCAACGGCGTGCCGCGATGGGCGCGATCCGCGAGCACACGCCTCGCCTGCCGCGCCATCCAGTCATTGGCGCTGCCTTGGAGTTTCGCCAGGGCGACGTCGCCCAGCGTCGACAGGTCGGTGGCGCTCCTCGTCTTCACGTCGCCGTAGCTGAGTTTGTAGATGCGGCCGCTGGTGCGATGGACGCCGTCGCCGTCGTGGCATTCGCCCGCATCGCTCCAATCGCTCACGAACACGCCGCCATCCGGCGCGGCGACGAGATCGATGCCGCGGAACCACGGGTCCGCGAAGAAGAAGGCATCGGGGTTGTGCCGCCCGACGAAGCCGCTGCCCTGGCGGTCGAGCTGTTCGACGTTCAAGCGGCGGCCGTGGTAATTGATGGTGAGCAGCTTGTCGTTCCACGCTTCCGGCCACTGGCCTCCTTGGTAGATCAACAGACCCGTGTGCGCGTGTCCGCCGCCGGCCGCGCTGGTGACATCGCTCACGCCCTTGCGCACGTCGGTCCAGTTCTCGCCGGTGCCCCAGTGGACGTGGTCCGCCGTCTGCTCGATCGGCTCGTAGATGTGCGCGACGGGGTCGTCGCCGTACATGCGCCGGTAATGTGCGCCCGGGATGACGTGCCAGAGGTGGCCGATGACGGTGTTGATGAAGAACAGCTCGCCGCGCGCATCCCAGTCCATGCCCCACGGATTCGTCGTCCCTTGGGCGACGACCTCGGTGACGTGACGCGCGGGATGATAGCGCCAGATGCCGACGTTCATCGCGGTGCGCTGCTCGGCGGGCGTGCCGGGCGGCCCGATGCGCGAGGTGCTCTGGATGCCGTGCCGTCCGTAGAGCCATCCGTCCGGGCCCCAACGCAACCCGTTCGCCACCGTATGATGACCGACGGCATGTTCGAAGCCGTCGAGGACGATCTGCGGCGGGCCGTCGGCGACCCCGTCGCCGTTCTCGTCCGGGATGAAACACAGGTTCGGCAACGCCAGCGCCCACACGCCGCCGAGGCCGACCTCGACGCTGGTCAACCGCTCCGCCCCGTCCCAGAACACCGTCCGCTTGTCGAAGCGCCCGTCGTTGTCGGTGTCCTCGAAGACGGCGATGCGGTCCCGGAGCTCCTTGTGGAAACCCACCTTGTGCTCCGAGTAGGTGTGGTTCTCCGCGACCCAGAGGCGCCCTCGCGCATCGGTGGCCATGCCGATGGGTTGCTGGATGTCCGGCTCGGAGGCGAAGACCGATAGCTTGAAGCCGGGAGGCAGTTCCGACTGCGCGACGACCTCGGCCACCGGCATCGGGCCGTTGGTGGCGGGCTCGGTGTTGAATGGCTTGAGACCGGAGGCCCCGGACGCTCGGCTCCCGAGGCTGAACGAGGTGATCGCGAGCGCGCAGACGATCGGTCGGAATGACGCAAGGGAGTTCATGCTGGGCAGAGCCCCACCCTAGGCATGAAGCCGGTCAGCGGTCACCGATGCAGAACAGGTTCTTTTCCGTGCGGATGAAGAGATGTCCCGATGCGATGGCCATCGACGCCTGCACCCTTTCGCTGAGCGGGTTCTTCGACAGAACTTTGAACCCGGGCCCCGCCTCGATGACGGTCGTCTCGCCGTTGTCGCCGACGAAGTAGATGCGTCCCGCGGCGGCGACCGGCGACGCGGAGAAGTTCCCGCCCACGCGCTCCTGCCACACCAACTCGCCGGTGTCGGCCTTCAGGCAGGTCGCGACCCCGCCATCGGTGATGCCGAACAGATGCGGCTTCACATGGATCAGCGACGGCACCTTGGGCATGCCCTTCTTCTGTTCCCACACCAGGTTGGTCTCAGCGAGATCGCCGATGCCGCCGAGCTTGAAGGCCTTGGTCGTCTCCTTGCCTCCCCATCCGCCGCAGGTGAACACGAGCCCGTCGCCGACCACCGTGGACGGCACCTTGCCTTCGCCGACGACCTTGCTGGTCCAGATCCGCTCGCCGGTGCGCAGGTCGAAGCCCTGCACCACGTCGCCGGCCTCGCTGACGACCTGCGCGCGGCCGCCGGGCGGGGTCCAGATGGCGGGCGCACCGTGCGAGATGCGAGAGAGGCCGCGTTTCGTCCTCCAGCGTTCCTTGCCCGTCTCCGCGTCGAGGGCCAGGACGTAGGACCGGTCCCACGGCGTCTGCCAACCGAGCTTCTTGTCCTCGCCGTCGTCGCTGCCGTCGCGGGCCATGATCAGCAGGCCGTCGCGCAGGATGGGCGATGTGCCGAGCCCGTGCTGGCTGTAGAACCGGTGCTCACGGTTCGTCCAGATGACGACACCGGCAAAGTCGAACGCGGCGAAACTGCCGTCGCCGAAACAGGCATAGACGCGCTCGCCGTCCGTCGCGGGCGTGGGCGTGGCGTAGCTGTTGCGTCCCTCTTTCTTGCGCGGGACCTGCCGGAAGGCCTCCTTGTCCCAGAGGATCTTCCCTGACTTCCGGTCCAGCGCGATCACGCGGCAGGACTGGCCGTCCTCCGTGGCCGTGGTGACGAACACGCGCTCGCCCCAGACGACCGGCGACGACCACGACTCGCCGGGAAGCGCCGTCTTCCACGCCACGTTATCGGTCGCGCTCCACGTCAGCGGGACATGGGTCTCCGAGGAATGTCCCTGGTGGTCGGGCCCGCGGAATTGCGGCCAGTCTTCAGCGACGACAGAGGCTGCGCCAAGGCCCAGGAGCAGCGCGAGAATCGGACCGGGTGTCTTCATTGGAGCTTGGAGAAATCTGTGGGGAGCAGTCTGTGGGTGGACACCCCGCTGCGCAACTTGCCATCCATCTCGGTCTCCTTTTCCACGCGTCGCCATCCGGGATCTTGGTGGAACTCGCCGATGGACCGCTGGATGGACCCGACGCTTTCGCCGGCGAGCAGGCAGATGAACTGGTCGTGTCCCTCGGGATCCTTCTTGGCCGCCACCCACCAACCGATGCTGTGCAAGCCATGGCGCTCGTAGATGGGGACCGCGTGATCCCGCCAGCGATCGCGAAAGGCAGCCAGCTTGCCGGGAAGCACGGAGTAGATGCGCAGGTCGAAGGCGCGCGGTTTCGAGGACGCCGCGAGATCGAACTTCGCGGTCGGATCCACGACCAGCGGCACCGACACGATGGTGTCCACGGTCTTGCCGTGCTTCTGATCCGAGGCCGCGTGGCCCTTTTGGAAATCCGGGTCGGCACCGGACTCCTTCTCTTGGTCCTGCAATTCTTCCTTGCTCCGGGCCGCCAACAGGTACGCGAAGGTGCCTCCGTTGGTGGTGCCGGGCGCGGACCAATAACCCACGGTCTCGATGCCGTGCTTCCGGCGCACCGGATCGACCGTGCCGCGGAAACGTTCCATCACGCCGTCCATCTTGCCGGAGGTGACCGTGTAGAGACGCAGGTCGAAGTGGTGAGGAACCGCCGCCTGGACAGCCCCGGAGACGGCGGTCAAAGCGAGGGCGAGCAATCCGATGCGGAACGCGGTGGTCATGGTCGGGTAGAAGTTCTGGACCGTTCCGAAGGTTTCCGATCCGCGTCCTCCAGCACGAGCACCCGACGCATCGATCGTTCAGTTGATGTTGCGGCTACCGGGAGCGGGATACCTCTTCGCCGCGTCATCCAGCACCAGGATCCAGTCGGTCATCTCGCCCTTGCCCGGCGGGGTGAACTCGCGTTCGCCGGTGTTGGCGAACTCGCCGATCGCCTTGGCCGAGCCGTCGCGAGGATCGAACCACCAGGCCTTCACCTTCGCACCGGTGATGGCTCCCATCCGCACCTTGAAGCTCCGTCCGACCGGCACATAGACCATCGCGTAGGTGCCGGCGGTGTCGCGCGTGGCCGCGAAGCGGTAGCGTCCGGCGCCCGGCACGCGGGTCGGCACGCGGTCGGTGACGATGACCGAATCATCGGGGATGCGCGTGAGGAAGGGACGCGACTCCATGAGCGCGCGGCCATGCTTCATCTGCCCGGCACCAGGTTGATCCATCGCCTCGGCCCACGGCATGAGCGGGTTGTTGATCGGCTTCTTGTCGGTCGACCACATCTGCCAGACGGAGTGATGGCCGTAGGTATGGCCGAACGCGCCTGAGAACAGGTTCCAGTAGAGCGGACGCCGGACATCGGAGGCGATGGAGTGGCCCAACTTCTTGGCATCGAAGGACACCGGGTGGTCCTCGTAGATCGGTTCGCCATCGAGCACCGGCTTGGTCGGGGTGCGGTCGTGGTCGACGCGGGTCTGGGCGTAGCGCTCGGTGAACTCGGCGACGTGGCCGTTCTGCCGCATGTTGAAGTCGAGCCAGGCATCGTCGTGGAACCATTTCGAGGACCCGCTGCCGCCCGGCGGATGGAAGGTCATCAGATGCGTGCCCCCGTCGCCTTTGCGAAGACCCTTGGCCATCGCCCGGATGATCTCCTTCTGCTCGTCGGTGTCCACGCCTCGGTCGCCGCCGAGGATCCAGACCAGGCCGGCATCCTTGTACCGCCGGCCGAGCCATTCGCCGTAGACCTCCGCGTTGGCGACGGTGAAGAGGGGTTTCCGGGTGTCGGTGCTGTCGTGCCAGAAGCGGCCCCAGGTCGGCAGGAAACCGATGTAGAGCCCGCGCTGGTTGGCCTCGGCCACGATGAAGTCCACATGGTCCCAGTAGTCGTTGCGCGGCCCGTCCTTCACCGCGGGCTTGGTCACATCGAGATCCACGAACGGCAGATGCCCGTAGGGATCCGGATCGGTGTGGCCTTCGAGCTCGGCGATGGCGACGGATTGGAGCACGTTGAACTTCTTCGCGGCGCGGTCATCGAGGAACTTGACGGCATCCTCGCGGTCCAACCGGTGGAACAGTTCCCACGTCGTGTCGCCAAGGTAGAAGAACGGCTTGCCATCGGCGGTGACGAGGAAGCGATTGTTGTCGGCAACCTTGAGGCCTTTCAGGGGGCTTGCCAACGCGTTTGCCACGGCGGCGAAAGCCAGGGTGGTTGCCAAGAAGCGGAGTTTCATGTCGGTGGTGACTCGAGTTGCGATGATGCCGGTTCGCGCGGCCTACTTCGCGTGGGGTGCGATGTGATTGGTGAACCAAGTGTGGTCGGCGCGGCCGGCTTTCGGTAGCCACGATATATTATTGGGAACAACCTCGCCGCCGGAGCGTTTGAAGCCGGAGACATTGCCCTGCCACTTGTGGATCTCGCCGTGGCCGTCGGCGAAATTGAACCCGGCCGCGTTGCCATGTCGTCCGGACGGCGCATCGAGCCACGGGTTGTTGTTGAAGGAGCGGAGGTTGTCGAAAGGAAAGAAGTGAGAGTCGTTGATGCTGTTCTCGTGCTCATCGATCAGCACGAACACATCCGATGGGCCGGGCGTGGTGATGTCGCCCAGCTTGGTCACGACCTGGAAGACGCTCTTGTGGTTGACCACCCACGACGTGTCCGTCCTGCCCATGAAGGCGTTCATCGCGTAGCTGCGATTCCGCAGCCGGATCTTGCCGCCGCTCTTGAGGCCGGCCTTGTCGGCGGGACAGTGGAACACTTCCCGGCTCGAAAGGTATTTGTAGGTCGGGCTGTTGGTGATGAAACGGTCGTCAACCGCCTCGGGCACGGAATAGACGTTGCCCTCGGCCCAGGCCGGCGCGATCGACGTCGACGTCGGGCCCAGCGCCGCGTCGCGGTTGTCCAACGCGTATTGCTGATACGCGAGGCCGAGTTGACGGACGTTGCTCATGCAGGCGATGCCCCCGGCCTTCGCCTTGGCCTTGCTGAGCGCGGGCAGAAGCATCCCGGCCAGGATCGCGATGATCGCGATGACGACGAGTAGCTCGATCAGCGTAAAGCCGGCACGGAATGACCCGGCACGGGGAAACAAGGGCTGCATCCCGGCAAGCTGCCCGCCTTCACCCGTCGTCGCTAGGACGCGGGCCGCGATCTTTTGAACATTCTGCTCAGTGCCCGACCCGGTCCTGCTTCTGGAACTGGCTCGGCGTCACCCCGAAGGCTCTCTTGAAGCGGCGGTCGAAATGGCTCTGGTCGGAGAAGCCCAGGAGGTCCGCGACCTCCGCGATGGTGTGGTCGCCGATCCGGAGCAGCCGGGCGGCCTCGGCCAGGCGCAGATGGGTCAAAAAGGCCAGATAAGGCATGCCCGCGACCTGTTTGAAGCTGCGGGTGAACTTCGATGTGCTCATGCCGCACATCCGCACCGCGGCGGCCAGCGGGAGCTTGGTCGCCGAGGGGTCCCGCATGTGCGCGAGGAGCTTGCTGAACCGGTGCGCCATCTGGCGCCGCCGCTCGAACTGCCACCGCATCACGTCGGCGTCCTGGAACCGCCGGAGCAGCACCGACAACAGCAGGAGCAGGCGCGCCTTGCACGCCGCCTCGCGGTACGGTGCCGCCGGACCCCGGAAGAACTCCTCGGCCAGCTGCCGCAGCGCGGCGGCCGCCTCCGGACCGGCGACCTCGGGGCCGCGCAGCACATGCGGGCGGTCCTCCAGCTGCGCGTAGAACGGCAGCAGGAACGCGAAGTCGTGCGACAACGACCCGAGGCTGTAGACCAGCTCCGGCAGGAAACTCACCACCACCACCTGCGCATCGAGCCCGGGCTCGTCGATCACGTTGTGGAGCTTCTGGTTGTCCACCACCAACAGGTCGCCCGGCCCTAGCCGCACCATCTGGTCGCCCATCCTCACGCCCACCGAGCCCGATATCGGGCAGAACAGCTCCAACTGCTCGTGCCACGTGGCTCCTTGGGTGAACCGGCCGGACCGATAATGGAACGCCCGGACGGAGAGCGGGAACTCCCGCTGGAACGGCAACTGGTACAACCCCGAGGCGTCCAACTGCGCCGAGATGTCGTGCGGCTCAAAGGTCAATCCTCGGAACGCATGGCCGGAACTAGGCGACGGACTGGAGCGGGTTGTCTTCAACGGGCGGATGTCACGACGCTATGGGCCCCGCTGCTCCCCGCGGTCAAGCCAAAGACGGAGCCGGACGCGATGGGAAGGAGCGGACGAGTATGGCGTAGGTCTTCAACCGGCGGTCTCGCCATGTCGGACGCCGCAGGGCATGGGGTCAGATCCTCGCGCTGGGACACGGGGGCCGCTCGGCGGACTGGAAAGTCCGCCCTGCCGGAGGGGTTCGACTCGACGCCACGTCCGCGTCCCCGTCCGTCGCTTCGGTTCACACGCCGGAGCGGGAGCGGGATCCGGCGCCATCGGCGGCCGGTCTCTCCCGGTCACGGCTGAGGCTCATCCGTCGGCTCCGCGGCTGGAGCTTGGGCCACCGCCTCGGAAGGCGCATCGGAAAGCGCATCCACCGGCGCATCCGCCGGCGGGGTCGCCTCGCCGAACGCCAGCTCCTGGGGCGGCGCGGTCGCGAGGCCGGGATCCACCGTGAGCAATGACTCCGGACGGACGACCGGGATGCGCCGCAGTTCGTCCGCCGCGGGCATCCCGTCGAGACCCGGGAGCCCGAAGTACTCCAAGAACGCCGCCGTCGTCGCGTACTGCATCGGCCGGCCGATGACCTCCGCGCGCCCGGCCTCCTCGATCAGGCCGCGCTCCTTCAGCGTGGCGATCACGCCGTCCACGGCCACGCCGCGGATCTGCTCGCACTCGGCGCGCGTCACCGGCTGCCGATAGGCGATCACCGCGAGGGTCTCCAGCGCCGGCTGGGACAGCTTGGTCGGGCGGCTCTTCACCCCGACGAACGCGCGCAGCCACGGTGCGGACTCCGGCAGGGTCACGAACTGCCAGGCACCCGCGACGCACACGAGCCGATAGCTCCGCGCGGCCTCCTCATGGTCCTGGGCCAACTGGGCCAGCGCCTCGCTGATCTTCTCCAGCGGAAGTTTCCGGCAGGCGCGGACGTGCTCCGCCGCGCCCTCCTCGTCGGCGGCCTTGGTCAGGACATCGCGCAGCTCCGTCGGCGAGAGCGGCTTCGGAGCCGCGATCAGCAGCGATTCGAGGATGAACTTCAGTTCCATGAAGAAGAGCTGTTGGACCATTTGAAAGGTGCGGCCTAGGCGGCCTGAGGTTCGTCGGACGCCGCGGTGATCGGGACGGAATCGGGCAGCGAATCGGGAGAAGCCGCCTCGGACGGCACCGCGGCCGGCAGCTCCAATTGGACCGGTCCGGCCTCGGCTTCGACCTCGGCCTCGGCCGTCGGAGGCGCCGAAGAGACCTCGATCTCGCCGAACTCACCGTCCTGCGACAAGTACAGCTGCTTGAGCCGGGTGAGCTCAAGCATGGCCAGGAACGTGACCACAACCTCGGCGCGGCTGCGGGCGGACGCGAACAGTTCGCTGAAGCGCAAGGTGCCCCGCTCCGCCAGCAACGTCCGCAGGGATTCGATCTTCTCGCTGACGGTGTACGGATCCGCGTCGATCTCGCGGATATCGTCGCGGGCGTGGAACCGTTTGAGGATGAGGCTGACCGCCCCGATCAGGTCGAAGACCGACACCGGACCCTGGGCCGGGGCGTCCACCGGCTCGAACTCGGGCTTCGCGGGCCGGCGCTCGTAGGTGTTCTCTTGGTCGCCTTCGCGCACCTGGAGCTGGGCCGCGGCGTCCTTGAATTTCTTGTACTCCACCAGCCTGCGGATCAGCTCGAAGCGCGGGTCGTCGCCATCGTCGTCCTCGGCCTCGACCCGGGCCTGCTGCTCCACCGGGAGCAGTTCGCGGCTCTTGATGTAGATGAGCGTGGCCGCCATCACCAAGAACTCGCCCGCCACCTCGAGGTCGAGCGAGCGCATCTGCTCCAGATAGGCGACGAACTCGGTGGCGATCTTGGTGAGGTTGACCTGATAGATGTCCACCTCCTCCTTCTTCACAAGGTGAAGAAGGAGGTCGAGCGGGCCTTCGAAGACCTCGAACTGGACGCGATATTCGCTCATCGGACGACGCGGACGGGGTCCGGCCAAGTCATCGAAGCCTACGGGCGGGCGCGGAGCCTTGGCAACGGTGGCTTATCCACCACCACCGATTCGAGGTCGCGGACAGGAAAGCCATCGGACCAGAGGCGGATCCGACGGTCGGACGGAGCGTTCGCGCCTCCCTCAGCCGGGTGGCCAAGCGAGCGGCCGACCACCGAGCACGTGGCAGTGAAGGTGCGGAACGGTCTCGCCACCGTCCGGACCGTTGTTGATCACCAGGCGGAACCCTGTCTCGCCCAGGCCGGCGGCCCTCGCGACGGATACCGCGGCCAGCATCAGGTGACCGAGCACCGCGGCATCGTCCGGCCGCGCCTCGCCGATGCGCGGGATAGGCCTCTTGGGGATGACCACGATGTGGACCGGCGCTTGCGGATGGATGTCGTGGAAGGCGATCACCTGGTCGTCCTCGTGCACGATGTCGGCCGAGATCTGGCGGACGATGATCTTCTCGAAGAGCGTCATGGGAGAGATGGCCCGGTGGGCGTTCCAGCGTCCTGCGGGCTCAACGGACGACCAGCGCCGTCTTCTCCGCGCCGGGTTCCTGCCCGAACCATCCGCGGAGCGACTCGACGATCCAGGCCTCCATCGTGTCGCAGGCCGGACACCAGTGCTTGCGGCCGACGAGCTGTTTCACACATCCGCGCAACCCACGGAACTCGACGGCGCGCGGCGCGGTCGCCAACTCCTTGCGGAGCACTTCGCGGAGCTGGGTGAAGAACTCGAGCTCACCGAGCTTGCCCGTCCGGCAGGCGAGTTGGCGGAGATCGGCGACGCGGCGGTTGTCACCGACCCGGACCTCGGTCACCTCGGCGGTGAAACCCAGCCCGTTCAACACCTTGGTCAAGGCCTCGGCGAACTCGCCGACCGTCACGGTCGTGCGGTCCAGTTCTTCCCGGAAATAGTGCATCACACCAGCCGAGACGTGCTTGAGCATCTCTGCGTCGAAGAGGCCCGCCGCGCCGCCGACGAACTCCAGCGCCAGCTGATCGGCCGACCAAGCGAGGTATCCCCCACCGGGCTGTTCCACGAGCAGATGGTCTTCGCGCAATTGGATCATGGTTTGTCCTTGGTATCGGATTCTTCGTAGCCGTCGGGCAACAGCGCCATCTGGCGCTTGTCCGATGGCGGCAACGTGGCGAGCCGGTGGATCTCCTCGACGAATTCGCCCACCTCCTGGAACTCACGGTAGATGCTCGCGAACCGCACGTAGGCCACGGCGTCGAGCGACCGGAGCTCGCGCATCACCAACTCGCCGAGGTCCTTGCTCGGAACCTCGCGGTCGAACTTGTCGGTGATCTCGCCGGTGACCCGCTCCGCGGCGTCGGCGATCGCCTGCTCGGCCACCGGACGCTTCTGGCAGGCACGTTTGACGCTGGAGAGCAGCTTGTCCTTGGAGAACAACTCACGCCGACCGTCGCGCTTCACCACGAAGAGCGCCTCGTGCTCGATCTCCTCGTAGGTCGTGAATCGGTGCGTGCATCCGAGACATTCACGTCGACGCCGGATCACCGAGCCCTCTTTCGAGGCCCGGGAATCGATGACCTTGTCATCCTGGCCGCCGCATTTCGGACACCGCATAATTTGCGCCACAGCACAACCGGCTGCGGCTAGAGGTGAACTAGCCCACGATATATGGGGGCGTCAAAATCTTTCCGGTTAAACTTGTGCACCGGCTGAGAGGGCCGAACCGAACGCATGGCGGGGAACAAGGAACGGGGAATGCGGACCCAACTCCCGCCCCGCATACGGAGGTGGTAGCGCGCGGCGGACCGGGAAATCCGGTCTTCCGGTCCGGACGATGGGGTGTGATCGGAAATGGCGGTCAGGTTGGCGGATGGAGCGCAGCCCGGCAGGGTGAGCGGTCTAGGTGCCTGAAGGCGGATCTCCCGACGACGCGGGAAGAATCCACGGACGGGCGGCAGCCCGTCCCTACCCTCGTGGGTAGGGTCCGCGCTGCCGCGCGACCCCATCTGGCCTGCCAGGGACCTCCATGGGTAGGAAGTAGCCGCCGACCTCTTCAGGCACGCCTACCGGGATCTTCCCTCATACCACCTCGACTGACCGCCCCTTCCAATCGCGCCCCGGAAACAACTGTACGCTGACAACCGTCCGCGAGCGGCTACCATCGCGTCATGTCTGCTGCTGCGCTGCTCGAACTCCGCGAGGTCACCAAGAGTTATCCCGGTCCCGTGCCGGTGCCCATCCTGAGCGGGGCCTCGCTGGCGATCGCCCGCGGCGAGAGCGTCGCCATCATCGGCCCGAGCGGCTGCGGCAAGAGCACCGTGCTGAACCTGCTCGGCACGCTCGACCTGCCCGACCAAGGCAGCATCACCTTCGAGGGACGCGACCTCACCATGGTCTCGACGAAGGAGCTCGCCGTGTTCCGCAACCGACAGATCGGCTTCATCTTCCAGAACCATCATCTGCTCCCGCAGTGCACCGCGCTGGAAAACGTGCTCCTGCCGACCCTCGCCGATGTCAGCCGCGCGCCGGCCGATGCCGAGGTCCGCGCCAAGAAGCTATTCGATCGCGTCGGGCTCGGCGCGCGGATGGACCATCTGCCCGGCAAACTCAGCGGCGGCGAACGGCAGCGCGTCGCGGTGGTCCGCGCCCTGATCAACCAGCCCGCGCTCCTGCTGGCCGACGAACCGACCGGCGCCCTCGATCGCGCGAGCGCGACCAGCATCGGCCGGCTGCTGGTGGAACTGAACCGCGAGGAGGGTGTCACCTTGGTGGTCGTGACCCACAGCCCGGAGCTCGCCGCGCTCATGGGCCGCATCGTGGAGCTGCGCGACGGCAAGTTCGTCAACGCCCGCTGATCCTGCGCCATGTTCAGCCATCGCCTCCTCGCCGGCCGTTCGTTGCGCTACTACTTCCGCGCCCATCTCGGCGTGCTCGCGGGTGCCGCGCTCGCCGCCACCGTGCTCATCGGGGCGCTGGCCGTGGGGGATTCGGTGCGGGAGAGCCTGAAGGAAAGGGCTAGGGAACGTTTGGCCAACGGCGTCGTCAGCGTCCTGAGCACAGGAGACCGGTTCTTCACGCCAAGGATGGCTGAGCTCATCGCTCCGGATCGGGCTCTCGGCGAGCCACCCAACGAACGCCCGTGGCGGGATGGTCACCTATACCTATACCGCAGCCAGTATGGTCCGGCCAATGTGGCGAATGCTCTCCTGCTATCGGGGACCATCACGCGCCAAGACGGGGCCGCACGGGCGAACCACATCCAAGTGATCGGGGTCAACCCTGGTGAGACGATCGGTGCGTGGTTAAATTATGCTCCACTGCCGTTCCTCGATTTCACCAATGGCCAAGTTTGGCTCAACGAGGCGCTCGCCGGACATCTTTCTGCCAAGCGTGGCGATGGGGTGGTCATCCGGATCCACAAGCCCAGCGCGCTCTCCCGGGACGCGGTCATCTCTCCTCGCGACGAAACTTCGGTGGCGATGCGGCTGACCGTGGGCGGTGTCGTGCCCGGCAGGTTCGGCGGCAACCTCAGTTTGCTGGCGGGCCAGACTTCGCCTTTGAATGTCTTTGTCTCCCTGCCCGGCCTTGCCGACGCGGCGGGGCTCGCCGGGCGCGCCAACCTTGTCCTCGCAAAAACGCCAAGTTTCTCGAGTGGCGACACCAATTCAATCGAGTTCAAAGCAACCCAATGGATGCTTCGACACGAATGGTATCGGTATCCTTTGGGAAGGATGTTCCTGCGTCCCGGTCCAGAAGTGACCGCTTCGCTAGCGACGACCTTCCTGAACGAGAGCCTAGCGCGGTCTTGGACCCTCGCCGACGCCGAACTCTCCGTCCACGCCGTCGCTTCCGATCCCAAGCTCACCGGCGGCGAACCCGCCCCCGCCTTCGCCGAGCTCACCACCCGCCGCATCTTCCTCGAACCCGCCGTGGTCACCGCCGCGCTCACCAATGCCACGACTTCGGGAGGGCCGGGTTCCACCCCGGCCGTGGATCCACTCTCCGCCGCCGCCGGCCAGAGCAAAAGCGCAGGTGCGACCGCGCCTTCCCCCGTCCCCATCCTCACCTACCTCGTCAACACGCTCTCGCACGGCGACGAGCTGGCGCCCTACTCGATGGTCACCGCGGCCGGTGCGCCCTACACGCCGGCCGGCATGGGCGACGACGAGATCGTGGTGAACGAATGGCTCGCCAAGGACCTCGGGGTGAAGCCCGGTGACACCGTGGCGCTCGGCTATTATCGCGTCGATGCCGGGACGCAGCTCGTCGAGCGGACGAACAATTTCCGCGTCCACAGCATCGTCCCGATGCGCGGCCTGCACGCCGACCGCTCGCTGATGCCCGAGTTCCCCGGCCTCACCAAGGCCGAGAGCACCCGGGATTGGGATGCCGGGTTCGACCTCGTGCATCCCATCCGCGACGCGGACGAAGCGTATTGGAAGCAATGGCGCGGCACGCCCAAGGCCTTCATCACCCTCGCCGCCGGCCAGAAGATATGGGCGAACCGCTTCGGCGACCTGACGGCGATCCGATGGTTCGCGGGCACGAACCAAGTCGCCGAGGTCCGCGACGGGGTCGCCGCCAAGATCCGCGCGAACCTGGATCCGGCCGATGTCGGGTTGCGGTTCACGGACGTCCGCACGCCGGCGCTGGCGGCGGCCGAGGGCGGCACCGGCAAGGAGTTCGGCGGGCTGATGATCGGGTTCAGCTTCTTCCTCATCACGTCCGCGCTGCTGCTCACGGCGATGCTCTTCAGCTTCTCGCTCGGGCAACGCGCGTCGGAGACCGGCATCCTGCTCGCCATCGGATGGGAACCGCGGCGCGTCCGGTCGCTGCTCTTCCGCGAAGGCTTCATGGTGGCGACGCTCGGCACGGCGCTCGGGGTGGTCGGCGGCATCCTCTACGCGAAGGGCGTGCTCTGGGGATTGTCGACGCTCTGGCGCGACGCGGTGAACGGCGCCGGCCTCGGGTTCCACATCACCGCCGCGACGTTGGCGACGGGCGTCGGGTCCAGCCTCTTCGTGGCCGCGGCCACGCTGTGGTTCGTGCTGCGCCAGCAAGCGAAGCGTCCCACGAGGGAACTGTTGTCCGAGGGCGCGGCCGAGCCCGGTCCTGTCGGCGCCGATTCGGGGGCGCGCTGGCCGATGCGCGTCGCGGTGGGCGCCAGCATCGCGGCGTTCGGGATGACCGCGGCCGCCGGGGCGGGGCGCTCGAGCGATCCCGGGATGTTCTTCGGCGCCGGCGCCCTCCTGCTCATCGCGGGATTGCTCTGGGTGCGGGCTTGGCTGCGCGGCGCGATCGGCCTGACCGCGCGGACCGGATCGGCGAGCGGGCGGGCCGCCCGCGCTCCGGTCGGACTGACCGCGCTCGCGTTCCGCGGGCTCAAGCGGCGGCCGTCGCGTTCCCTCGGGACCGCGGCGCTCTTGGCCAGCGCGGCGTTCCTCATCATCGCCGTCGGCGCGAACAAGCTCGACGCGGACCGCGATGCGACCCAGCGCGATTCCGGCACCGGCGGATTCGCGCTGTGGGCCGAGAGCTCGCTGCCCGTCCTCCAGGACCTCGACACGCGCAAAGGCCAGGAGTTCTACGGCCTCGATCCGAAGAAGCTGGCCGGCGTGTCGTTCGTGCCGTTCAAGGTGCGCGACGGCGACGACGCCAGCTGCCTCAACCTCAACCGCGCCCAACGTCCGCGCCTGCTCGGCGTGAAGCCGGAGCTGCTCGCCCGGCGCGGGGCGTTCACCTTCACCGGGCTCGCGAAGGACGCCGGGGTGACCAACGGCTGGGACGCGATCCGCGCCAAGCCCTCCGCTCCGGGATCCGAGGTCCCGGTCATCCCGGCCATCGCGGACGCGAACTCGATCCAGTGGGCGCTGCAGATGCAGCTCGGCGACACGCTCGACTACGTGGACGAGCGCGGCCGGCCGTTCAAGGTGCGGCTCGTCGGCGCGGTGGCCAACTCGGTGCTGCAAGGGAGCCTGGTCATCGACGAGGCGGAGTTCGTGAGACGCTTCCCGAGCGAGAGCGGATCCCGCGCGTTCCTCATCGATGTAGCCGCCGAGGCGACGAGGCGGAACGCTGCTGACACCAATCCGCCTCCTCACGTCGGCGGCTACGATGAGCTCTCGGCCGATCTCACCCGGGCGTTGCAGGACACCGGGCTCGAGATCACCTCCGCCCCGAAGCGGCTCGCGATGTTCAACGCGGTGCAGAACACGTATCTCGACACCTTCCAGATGCTCGGCGGTCTCGGGCTGCTGCTCGGGAGCGTCGGGCTCGGCGTGGTGGTGCTGCGGAACGTCTTCGAGCGGCGCGGCGAACTGGCGGTGATGCAGGCGGTCGGCTTCGAGCGGTCGGCGTTGCAGCGGTTCGTGCTGGTCGAGCACGCGGCGCTGCTGGTGCTGGGCCTCGGCGTCGGCACGGTCGCGGCGGGCGTCGCGGTGCTGCCGGCGCTGATGTCGCCGGGAGCGCAGGTCCCTTGGACGTCGCTCGCGGTCACGCTGGTCGCGGTGCTGCTGAACGGCGGGCTCTGGACCTGGCTCGCCACGCGGCGGGCGTTGGGCGGGAGCCTGGTCGGATCGTTGCGGGCGTTGTGACGCGGAGCGGTCCCGGATAGCTTCCGGCCATGCGCTTCGCCATCTGCAACGAGATCTTCAAGGACTGGTCGTTCGAGCGGGCCTGCGAGTTCTCCCGCCAGGCCGGCTACGACGCGATGGAGGTGGCGCCGTTCACCTTCGCGCCGTGGGTCACCGATATCTCCGCGGCGCGGCGCGCGGAGTTGCGCGGCATCGCGGAGCGGGCCGGCATCGCCATCTCGGGCGTCCATTGGGTGCTCGCCTACACCGAGGGCATGCACGTGAACCATCCCGACGCCGATTCCCGGCGGCGCGCGAGCGATTACCTCGTGGCGGCGGTCGACTTCTGCGCGGACCTCGGCGGCGTCTCGATGATCTTCGGCTCGCCGAAGCGCCGGGACCTCCTGCCCGGCGTGACGCGCGCGCAGGCCGAGGACTGGACGTTGTCGACCTTCACCGCCGCGGCGATGCGCGGCGTGGAACGCGGCGTGACGATCTGTCTCGAACCGTTGGCGCCGTCCGAGACGAACTTCCTCAACACCGCCGAGGAGACCATCGCCTTGGCCCGCCGGCTCGGGTCGCCGGCGCTCAAGGTCATGCTCGACGTGAAGGCGATGTGCTCGGAGGCGAAGCCCATCCCGCAGATCATCCGCGAATCGGCCGGCGAGTTCGCCTATTTCCACGCGAACGACCGCAACCTCAAGGGACCCGGCTTCGGCGATGTGGATTTCGTGCCCATCGCCGCCGCGTTGGACGCGGTCGGATACGACGGCACGGTGTCGGTCGAGGTGTTCAAGTTCGAGGAAGGCCCGGAAGCGATCGCGACCCGCAGCCGCGAATATCTACGGCAAACGTTCGGTCGATGACGGCCGGCCGCCTGCGAAGAGCGGCCCCGAAACGAAGAAACCCGCGCGGCCCCGGACGAAGGTCCGTGGCCGCGCGGGTCATCGATGCCGGACCGCCGCCGGCCCGGGCCGGCGGCGCGTCCGCGCTCACTTCCCGCCGGACGGGATCCACGCGTCCTTCTTCGCGCTCCAGTACACCGCGTTCTTCAACAACTGCTGGTAGGCAGGGAGGCTGTGGGCGATACCGTCGTGGCCGAGGGTGAGGCCGACGATCCGTGTCTTGGGATGCTCCACGACGAAGACCTGCGGGAAGGCTTTGTCCTTCGACTTGGAGTAGGCGGTGGCGAGGACCGTCACCGGCGTGCCGGTGGTGTCGGCCGTATAGTAATAGAGCTCGTCGCTGAGGGTGAACTTGGCCGGCACGCCCGTGAGGAGGGCGTGCGGGGCCCCGGTGACCACGACCTCGAACTCGCCGTACTTGTCGTGACCGCGCGATCCGCCGCCGGCGAGCTCGCGGTTGTAGGCGGGCCAATCGGCCCAGTTGTACCAGAGGCCGGGATGCAGCAGCACGAGGCCCTTGCCGGCGTCGGCGTGGGCGTGGATGGCGGCACGGACGGACGGATCGGGGAAGGCCTTGTTGGCGCTGATCACGAGCACGTCGGCCGCTTGGACCGAGGCGACCGAGACGTCCTGCGGCTCCAGGTAGTTCGCAGTGATCTTGCCGGTGCCGTTGAGCATGGCGACGTCGGCGAGGTTGAACCATTTCTGGTAGTCGTGCGACGCGCCGCCGCCGATGAGCAGCGTCTTGAGGCCCGCGCCCCACTGGAGGACGGGCAGCACCTTGGCGGGCGCAGGCGCGGCATCCGCGCGGGTGGAACCGCCGCCGGTGCTGTCCGCCGTGATGGCGAAGAAGGTCGGCGCCACCCCGTTGTCGTAGCTCTCGAGCGTGATCCTCTCGATGACCGCGGTGGTGTCCTTCACGTTCTTGCTGAACCACCGGACCTGACCGCGACCCTTGGTGAACTGCGGGAGCGGCTTCGATCCGGGCACGTCGTGCGCGCCGTTGTAGTCGGCGATCTCTTGCCCGTTGCGGACCACGATCTCCTGTTTGCCGCCGCCCACGTGGTGGACGGTCACCTTCATCACCGGCAACTGGTCGTCGCCGACCGCCGGGAAGGCCCAGCCGCCGACGCCGCCGAGGAAGTGCAGGCGGGATGCCGCCACACCGACCTTGGCTTCGACCCGCTGCGGGAGCGTCGTGCGCGCCCAGGAACCGGACGCGCCGCCCTTGAGCACGACGACGTTGGCGACGGACTTCAGCGGGCTCACGACATCGAACGGGATGTCGTCCACGCGCTTCATGCCGTAGCTGCGGAAGGTGACGGTCTCGTCGACGTTGTCGGGCGAGATGTACAGACCGCGGCCGCTGTTCGCGGTGAAGGCACCGGAAAGGTCGATCATGCGGAAACGGTTCTCGTCGGCGCAGATGAAGGTGAGCAGGTCGCGCAGGCCGTCCGCGCCGAGCTGTTCGAAACCCTCGGGCATGAGCGACCGGCCGCTGGAGATGCGCGACTTGATGTCGGCGGTGCGGAGCGTGAAGTCGCCGGTGGCGTTGCGGAGGACGATCTCGTTGGCGTTCTCGCGCTCGATCACGCCGTCGTAGCTCTGGTCGTCCTTGGTCTCCACGAGCGTGGAGACGAAGTTGGGCTCGACCAAGCGGTTGGGATCGACGATGTGGACCAGCAGGTCTGCCGGGCCGTGGGCCCCCATGCCGGTGAGGTTCGGTGCGAGGTTGCGGCCCTCGCTCTTGAACTGGTGGCAGCCGGCGCAGTTCGCGGTGAACAGCTTGTGGCCGTTCTCCGCGTTGCCGGGCTTCACGACCTCGGGGGTGAACTTCGCGATCAGCTCATCCTTCTGCTTGGCCTCCGGGCCCTTCAGCGCGTCGATGACGGCGTTGGCGCGTTTGGCGACCGCGGCATCGGGATGGGTGCGGAGACGGTGGAGGCGGGCCGGCCCGAGCTTGAGCGGGTCGATCCGCTTCGACTCGAGCTGGTCGAGGAAAGCGTTGCTGGCGTCGGCGCGTTTCACGACCTGGCCGAACGCGGGCTCGACGACCTCGGCGGGGAGCTTGGCGAACGCCGCCACGATCGAGCCGGCGGAATCGGCCGCGGCGCCGAGGGCGTCGACGACCCGCATCTGCAACGCGGGGCTCGCGCCGCTGCCGAGCAGCGCGGCGACCGCCGGGACGATCGAGGCGTCGAGCTTGCGGACGCCGATGAGATTGGCGGCCACTTGGCCGCGCACGGCGTCACCGAGCGAGGCGTCGGCAAGCTGGGTCTCGGCGCGCGCCACGGCGGGCTTCACCTCGGCGGAGAGCTTCCCGTCGGTATCCCAGCGGGCGACCAGCGGCAGCACGGAACCGGCGGTGCGGCCCGAGGCGAGCAACGACTTCAAGGACGCGGCGAGCGACGGGTCCCAAGCGGGGGCGGTCGCGCCCTTGAGCGCGGCGGTGTAGCCGTCGAGCGCGGCCTGCTTGAGGCCGTCGACGGAAGCCGGCGCAGCGGCGAGCAGGGCCACGAATCGGGCGGCCTTGGCGGCGTCGGATTGGTTCGCAGCCAGGCGAGCGAGGTGGGGGACGAAGCCGGCCAAAAAGGCCGGGTCCTTCGCAGCGAGCGACGCCTCGAGATAAAGCAACGGGTCCTTCGCGGCGGCGCCGACGGCGGCGGATTCGAGCCACTTGTCCTTCAGGCCCGGCCATGCGGCGACGACCGCGCCGGCGATCCCGCGCGTCGCGGGGAGCGAGCCGAGAGCGGACAACGCGTTGATCTTCGCGCGTCCGTCGGGGTCGTTCAGCAACGCTTCGACGGCCTTCGTGGCTCCGGCATCGGCGGAACCGCGTTCGCCGACCAAACGGGCGGCGTTCTTGCGGACGGCGCCGTCGGCGTCCTTCAGCGCGCCGACGATCATCGCGTCGTCGAGACGACCGAGGTTGTTCAGCGATTGGAGCGCCTGGATGCGGGCGTACTTCGTCGGGCCGGTCTTGAGCATCGTGGCGAGCGCCGGGGCGACGGTCGCGGGCCGGGTCTCGTGGATCAAACGGTTGGCCGTGGTGCGCACCCAGCCGTTGGGATGGGCGAGCATCTTCACCAGACCGGCGGGATCCTTGGCGTCGAGCGCGTAGGCGGGGAGGGCCTTGGCCTCCTTGTGCTGGAGGCGCCAGAGGCGGGTGAAGTGGTGGTCGCGGTCGGGGCGGGTCGCCGCGTTGCGCGCTCCGTGGGCCGGTCCGCGGGTGTCGTTGTGGGTGGCGATCTGGTTGTAGAAATCGACCACGTAGATCGCGCCGTCGGGTCCGACCCGGCTATGGATCGGACGGAACCAATAGTCGGTGCTGGCGAGGAACTCGGTCTGCTTGCGGCCGTCCTCCTTGCGACCTTGGTAGGTCGCGCCTTTCGGATCGAGGAACTCGTGGTGGAAGATCTGCCGGGTGGCCTCGCCCATGAAGAACGAATAGCGGTCCTCGGGCGCCCACTTCGCCGGCCAGGCGCCGCCGTCGTAGATGCACGCGCCGGCCGCGGCGGTCCAGGCGCCGACCCAGTCGATCTGGACGTACGGCTGCCGCTTCTCGTCGAAGGCGGGATAGATCTTGTTCTCCTCGATGATGTTGAGGAAGGCCTTCATGCCGCCGACCTGTCCGCGGGCGAGCACCTTCTCGGGGATGACGACGTGGCAGATCGGTTCGCCGCAGGTCGCGGTGGTGAAGACGATCTCGCCGTCGGGCGCGATCTCGCAGCCCCAGGTGTTGCAGCCGCCGGCGGCGATCTGCTCGATCATCGAACCGTCCGGACGGAAGCGATAAACGCCGGCGGCGATGTCACCGAAATCTTTTTTCCCGTCGCCCGAGCGGACTCGGCCGCGGGTATAGCCGACGGTACCGTAGACCCAGCCGTCCGGGCCCCAGCGGAAATTGTTCAGCACGGCGTGCGTGTCGAACGTGCCCCAGCCGGTGAAGAGCGTCTCGACCTTGTCGGCCACACCGTCATGGTCGGTGTCGCGGATCCACAAGATGTCGGGGGCCTGGGCGACGATCACGCCGTCCTTGTAGAACACCAGCGAGGTGGGCAACTGCAGGCCGTCGGCGAACACGGTCTTCTTGTCCATCACGCCGTCGCCGTCGGTGTCCTCGAGGATGGAGATGCGGTCCTTGGGCTTGCGCGGTTGCTTGCCGCCGACCGGGAAGTTCGACGGGTCCTGGGCGCGGTTCCAGTAGGCCTTGAAGTCGTTCTTGTTCACGTCGAGGCCGCCCGGGTACTCGGGAGTCTCGACGACCCACATCCGGCCGCGGGGATCCCAGTCGAGCGACATGATCTTCTCGGCGACGTTCTCGTCGGCCGCGAGCGTGATGTTGAACTCCGGATGGAGCTGGAGGGTCTTCACCGCTTCCTTGGCCGATCTGGGTCCGCCGGCGGGATACTTGAGGGAGGCGAGCTCCTCGGGCTTGCAGAACTCATCGGCGTCCGCGCGCTTGCCGGCCCACGCGATGCCGCGGAGCAGGACCGCGCGGTAATGCGGCGTCTGGAACGACGCGTACTCGTGACCGGGGATGCTCACGAACGCGCGGTAGGGCGTGCTGCCGCCTTCCCACGTCTTCTCGTAGGTCCACATCTGCGGCCAGATGTTGAAGACATCGACGAAGCTCTGGGCGAGCACGTGGACGTCGGGAGAGATGTCGAGCTGGTTGTAGACCTCGTCCTTCCAGTCGAAGTTGGACGCGCCCTTGGTGATCGGGTGCTCCTCGTCGACGTAGTAGAGACCGACCTCGCCCTCGATCCACTTGGTCTTCTTCTCGCCGTCCCAGCGCCACGAGCCGCCCTGGACCTTCTTGGCCCATTCGTGCTGGTCGCCGGCGACCACGCCGTCGTGCAGCACCACCAGGCCGCCGCCGCGCTGGAGGAACTTCTCGAAGCGCGCGCGCTCCTCGCCGACGATCTTCATGCCGTCCGCCGCGAAGACGATCACGACATCCGTGGCGTCAAGCTGCGCGGCGGTCGGGAACTCCATCGACCCGGACACCTTGGCACCGCGCTCGCCGAGCAGCTGCGTCCACTCGCCGAGGAAGCGCGGATGGTCGTGCTGGTCCGGGCCGTGGGTCTTGACGCCGGCGCGGATGAAGACGCGGAGGGGGTCGGCCGCCTGGACGGCGGCCGACAGGAAGAGCGCCGCCAAGCAGGCGACGGCGAAACGGATTCGGTGGCTCATAGATTGTGGCAGTCGCGGAAGCCTAGGCGTCGACGCGGCGGCGTCCATGAGTTTGCGCGCAGGCGGCATGAGACTTCTCACGACCGACGCACACGGGATCCATGGAGGACTCAGCGTGACGGGACAGCGTGTGGAAGATGCCGGTGCGAGGAACAGGACGGCAATGCCTCGGAGGCACGGCGGGATGTCGTTGATGCAACGGCATCGACGTAGCAATGGCGGCAGCGGCCGGGCGTCCCGGGCCGCGGCACCGCATCATCACGGCATCCCAGGCATCTTGTCGGGCGAGACGGAGGTGAAGAACAGGAGCCGCTCGGCGATCTCTCCGAGCAGGCAGGTGGCGAACACCGCGATGCCCCAAGCCGGCGCCACGGCACCTGTCCCCATCGCGAACGGGACGAAGATCCCGCCGACCGATCCCGCGAGCACCGGCCGCAGCACGCCCCGTTGCAGCGACGCGGTGCGGCGCAGCTGGGTCCAGCTCGCGTCCACCCGGACGCATGCCCCCCTCTTTGCGGCGATGATTCCGGGACGGCCCACTTGGCCGGATGAGTGCTTCGAGAAGATCCGATAGATATGATGAACCCCGCTCATCGATGAAAGGCCCCCTCGACAGCCGGCAGCTCCAAGCGTTCCTGATCCTGGCCCGCACGGGCAGCTTCACCCAGACGGCACGCGAGCTTTTCCTGACGCAGAGCGCCGTGAGCCACTCGATGAAGGCACTGGAGACCGACATCGGTTGTCGGCTTTTGGACAGGCTGGGCAAGAAGGTGGTGCTCACCCAGGCGGGCGAGCATCTTCTTGGACACGCGGCCGTCGTGCTGCGCGAGCTGGCGGCCGCGCGCGACGGGATCGAGCTGCTCGGCAAGTGGGGCCGGGGCCGCCTGCGCATCGGCGCCACCGCCTCGATCTGCCAGGTGCTGCTGCCGCCGGTGCTGCGCGCGTTCAAGGAGAGCTTCCCGCAGAGCCTCATCAACATCGAGCCAGGCGACACCCGCGAGCTCATCGCCGGGCTGGAACGGCAGCGGATGGACCTCGCGCTCGGGCTGCAGCTGCCTCCGGACGACCGCTTCGAGTTCTTGCCCGTCTTCACCGACGAGCTGGCGTTCATCGCGTCGCCGTTGCACCCGTGGGCGCAGGCCGGCGGGGTGGCCCGCGCCGAGGTGGCGAAGCAGAACCTCATCATCTACCGGAAGTCCTCCCACACCTTCCGGCTCGTGGATGATTATTTTCGCAAGGAAGATGTCGTGCTCAACGCGGTCATCGAGCTCGGCAGCATGGAGGCCATCAAGGAGATGGTGAAGCTGGGCCTGGGCGTGAGCATCATGGCCCCGTGGATGGCCCAGACGGAGCTGCGCGACGGCTCGTTGGTCGCGCTGCCGCTCGGCCGGAGGAAGCTCAAGCGCGGATGGGGCGTGCTCCACTGGCGCGGCAGGCGCCTGTCGCTCGCGGAGGAGACCTTCGTCGGCCTGTGCCGCTCGGCGTCCGCCGACATGGTCCGGACGCCCGATGGCGAGGGATGACCGGGGCGCGGACCAGCCGGGAGCTCGAATCTTGTTACCGGCTTGTAACTTCTCCGTCATCACCTAGCATCGCGCCATGCCTACCAAGTCCCGTGTCATGGCAAAGATACTCGTGGTGGACGACGAGCCGGATGCGCTCGAACTGGTCGGCTTCAACCTCAAAGCGGCCGGTTACGAGGTCGTCACGGCGGACGACGGCACGGACGCCCTCAAAAAGGCGCGGCAGCACGCACCCGACCTCATCCTGCTCGACGTGATGCTTCCCGAGGTGGACGGCCTCGAGGTCTGCAAGCTTCTCCGCCGCGACCCGGCGACGTCGCAGATCCCGGTCATCATGCTCACGGCGAAGGCCGCGGAGATCGACCGCGTGCTCGGACTCGAACTGGGCGCGGACGACTACATGACGAAGCCGTTCAGCCCCCGCGAACTGGTGCTGCGCGTGAAGAACCTCCTGCGCCGCCGCACCGACGGCGAGGAGAAGCCGGACCAGTTCAACGTGGGCGACCTCTTCATCGACGTGCCCCGCCACCTGGTCACGGTGGCCCGCAAGCGCATCGACCTCACGGCGACCGAGTTCAAGCTGCTCACCACGCTCGTCTCGCGCCGCGGCCGCGTGCAGTCGCGCGAGCAGCTCCTCCGCGACGTGTGGGAATACGACAACATCATCGACACCCGCACCGTCGACACGCACATGCGCCGGCTCCGCGAGAAGCTCGGCCTCGCCTGCCGCTACCTCGACACCGTCCGCGGTGTCGGCTACCGCTTCGTGGAGAACTGAGCGGCGCGGACCGGCGTCGTTTCGTCCGCCATGTGGCCGTTCCTCACCTTCCTGTCGCTCGCCGCCGGCGCGGCGGCCTTCGCTTGGTCGTCGACGCGCGAGCGCGACGCCCGCTCGCGCGCCCGTCAAGCGGAGCTGGCGCTCGCGGCGCTCAAGACGGACCGCCATCTCGCGCTCACCGAGGAGCAGACCAAGCAGCAGACGGTCTTCAACAGCATGATCGAGGGCCTGCTGATCCTCGACGAGCACGGCAAGGTCCAGTTCGTGAACCCCACGCTCGGCACGCTGTTCGGTCTCGACGCCGACATCCGCGGCAGGACGCTGCTGGAGGCCCTGAGGCTGCACGAGCTGCAGGACGTCGCCCAGGCCGCGCTGGTCGGAGGCCGCGTCTCCGGTCATGAGATCGCCTTGCCGGGCCGCGAACCGCGCGTGCTGCAGGTGAACGCGGCCAGCTTCCGCGACCCGGACCGGGCGCACGCCGGCACCATCCTCGTCTTCCACGACCTCACCCGCATCAAGCAGCTCGAGAACGTCCGCAAGGAGTTCGTCGCCAACGTCAGCCACGAGCTCCGCACGCCGCTCTCGCTCATCAAGGGCTACGTCGAGACCTTGATCGACGGGGCCAAAGACGATCCGGCCGTCGCCCTCCGTTTCCTCCACACCATCGAGAAGCACGCCGACCGCCTCAGCTTCCTCATCGAGGACCTGCTCACCATCTCCCAACTGGAGGCGGGACAGATCGTGCTCAACCTCCAGCCGATCGAACTGCGCGACCAGGCGGACCAAGTGGTGAGCGACCTGTCCGCCCGCGCCTCCGAACGCCAGGTGGCGCTGCACAACGAGGTGCCGGAAGGGCTCATGGTGCGGGCCGACGGCGATCGTCTCCAACAGGTGCTCTTCAACCTCGTCGACAACGCGGTGAAGTACGGTCGGGCCGGCGGCAACGTGCGGCTCGGCGCCCGGCGGCTCGATGCCGAGCGCGTCGAAGGCTGGGTGGCGGATGACGGCCCGGGCATCCCTGCCGAGGCAAGCGAACGGGTCTTCGAGAGGTTCTATCGCGTGGACCGCGCCCGGTCCCGCGAGGCCGGCGGCACCGGTCTCGGCCTCAGCATCGTGAAGCACATCGTCCAGAGCCACGGAGGCGAGGTGCGCCTCGCGAGCGAGGCCGGCAAGGGCGCGGCGTTCTACTACACGCTGCCGATGGCCTGAACGGCCCAGGACGACCGATCCGAGGCCGAAGGCGATGCCCGATGCCGCGGCCCGGATCCTTCCCGAGGGCGATGCCCTGATTGGGATCTGGAAAGCAGAAAAGCAGGAGCCGCAGCCTTGTTTTCCAGGTCAGGACATCGTCTTCCCGCGGCCCTGTCTGAAAAGGCCGGCCTGGTAGGACAGGCTTCCAGCCTGTCTGCCCGCGGGCTTCCAGCCCGTGGCACCGCTTGTCTGGCGTGGGGCTGGAAGCCCCGGAACGAGACAGGCCGGAGGCACTGTCCTACTTTTCAGACAGGCTCAGCCGGAACCATGCAGATGGATCCGGGTGGCACGGCCAACCTGGCCGTTCTCGGCGGCAACTTGCCGCCGAGCTTCGGCACGACCAGCGCGCCTACCCAAGGGTGCATTCCCGGCGCACCCCAAGCGGCGGGCGGGTCGCCCGGCTCAACGGGCCGGCGGGTCCGTTCCATCCCGACCTCTGCTGCATCGTTCCGGCTCCGAGGTCTACCGCACGGGCCGACGTTCCCGGACCTCACCTCAACGCCCGCCGTGCAGGAGGCGCTGGAGGATCTCCGGGCGCTGACGCAGCACGAAGACCACTATCCCGATCAGCAGCACCACCACGACGGCGACGACGAGGAGCGAGGCGTTGCGGAACGCGCGGATCTTTCCCTGGAGCTCGTCCGCTTCCTGGGTCCGGGTGGCGTGCCAGATGGCCATCTGCTCGGTCACCAACTGCTTGGCCTTCGCGGGATCGATGAGGTCGCAGACCAACCATGTCGCGGTCTTGTCCACGAACGCGGCGGTCGCCGCGGACACCGTCTCCGCCGACGCGGCCCCGAAGCCTCCGGTGCGCCAGTAGTCGGCGTCCTCCTGGGTCCAGAGCCGGTGGATGCCTTGGTTGCGCGCGATGATCTGGAGACGGCGCCACAGCGCGGCACGGATCTCGTCGCCTTCGTCACCCCCGTCACCCTCGTCGCCGGGGGCCAGCGCCTCGGAATGGAGCAGCGCGTCGTCGCCCTCGACCATCAACCCGATGGCTCCCAGCAGCACGCCTTCGCCTTCGCCCGGCACGACCTGGAACTCGGTGAGGAACTTCTCGAGCTCTTCCGCGGGCAGCCCGCCGATCTGCCAGAGCGCCTGGAGCGCGGGCAGGTCCTCGACCGTGGCGCGCCGGGCGCTGAGGGCTGGGAGTTCCATCCAGGGACGTTGCCGCGGACCGGCCCCCGGTTCAAGGACGACGGAATCGCACGGATGCAATCGGAAGGGGCGGTCAGTCGAGGTGGTATGAGGGAAGATCCCGGTAGGCGTGCCCGAGGAGGTCGGCGGCTACTTCCTACCCATGGAGGTCCCTGGCAGGACAGATGGGGTCGCGTGGCAGCGCGGA
>Ga0209443_1000191_pt1 | contig 40191 bp, 39 predicted proteins | sample LauGreBMM110DCMD_2_FD_187571 | JGI IMG/M metagenome (GOLD analysis project Ga0209443, IMG submission 187571) | Freshwater lake microbial communities from Lake Michigan, USA - Su13.BD.MM110.DCMD (SPAdes) (version 2) | ecosystem: Environmental > Aquatic > Freshwater > Lake | place: Lake Michigan... | reverse complement strand
CCCCGACACTGCTTATTCCCGCTGCACCGCTCAGTCCGAAGGGTGTATTTGTGAAGCGTGTTGTACGCGTCACAACCACTACTACTACCTCAGTTATAGGGAAATAATATGAGACGCTCCTGTTTGTTGTATGCATTGGTTTGTTTATGGTTAACAGGTATTACGGGTCACTGTACTAGTGCGGTGACCCTTGCATGGGATGCCAATCCTGAAGCTAACATCGCGGGTTATAAACTCAAATATGGTCTTGCCTCAAAGTTATATTCTGTAGTTGTGCCTACAGGTAAAGTGACCGAAATAACCATACCAAATATGGTTGAAGGCACACAGTATTTCTTTGCGGTCAGTGCTTTTACCGATGAAGGCCTGGAAAGTTTAGACAGTGATGAAATATCTTATGTGATTCCTACCAACGATACTGATTGGCCTGTGACATATACAACGGCAGTGGTGTATGTGGATAGTGAGGAAGTTAATGGCTATGATGCTTTTTTTGCAATTGATAAAAACCCAAACACTTTTTGGCATACTGCATGGAGGCAATCTAAACCTCCTTTTCCGCACGAAATTCAAATTGACTTGGGTGGAGCGCAAACAATAAAAGGATTTACCTATCTGCCTCGTCAAGACGCTTGGCTAAACGGTACGCTTGGACAATACGAGTTTTATGCGTCCGTTAGCCGATTAGACAGAGGACTTGCAGTTGCCAGCGGAACATTTGCAGTTGACCGTACATTAAAAACAGTTTATTTTCCTGCTGTTATGGCGAGGTATGTTATCTTAAAAGGTCTTAGCGATCCAACTAGCGGTACACAGATGGCCGCGGCTGAAATAGCTGTGATAACTGATATGGTTAGTTTGCCTAAGCCTAACGGACCAAAGAATTTGTATCTTAAAAACATAACACGCTTGCGATGAATAGAGAAGAAATTAATACACTAGTTGTAAGTGATATACATTTAGGAACAAGTGTCTCGCAGAAAGATAAGTTTCTAAATGTCCTTGATCTTAATTTTAAAACTCTAATTATCAATGGAGATCTTTTTGATAATTATAGTTTTCATCGGTATGATAAAAAAGATTGGAAGATTTTATCAAAGATAAGAAAGCTAACCAAGACCCACAGTGTTGTTCTTGTACACGGAAACCATGATGAAGATTGTGAGTTTATTACTGGAGTTACAGGAATGCATTTTGTTGAGAACCATAGCATGGTGATAAACAACAGAAGTTTTTATTTAGAGCACGGTCATCAATATGATAGGTGGACCAGCGAGCGTCCGTTAGCCACTTGGTTCTTTACCGGCTTATATTACTGGTTTCAAAAGTTTGATCCTTCGCACACTCTTACGCGACACATTAAAAGACTATCCAAATCGTGGATAAGAGCTAAAGATATTGTTCGTTCAAAGTTTGTCTTGAAGCATCAAAAAACAGCAGAGATACTCATGGCAGGACATACGCATTATCCGGAGATACGGCACTTTGCGAGATGTACATACATCAATACCGGGAGCTTTTGTGCTGAGTCATGTTCTTATTGTATTATTGATGATTACGGAGATTTTGAATTGGTTTACGTTTAATTTTATGCCATATTTGGTAGCAAACACACCACCAATAGAGGTCTTTATAAGAAAAGAATTTCTTTATGATTTTAATTATGACGCCAATAAACAATTACTTGGCGAAGGAGAGTTTGAATCGGCGCATTGGATAACAACAAAGTCTATACCAAATCAAGCATTATATTTTGAATCGCTGATACACAATTATGGTGCGCTATATGATAAATTACCTTTACATGCTTATGTGTGGAAAACAGATGTAGATAAAAATAAATTGTATCCTTTAAATTGGTTGCAGCTTTGGGATTGTTTTTCATATAATATTGCCGTTATTAAAAAACAGAGATTGCGAAATGCAAGATGCGAAGTGGTAATGAAAGATAAGAGTAGAGCGCCTGGCTATTATTTGTTTACTATAGATTCATGTTCATCTGAGCCAAATGAATTGGACGTGTCTTGGGCCGAAACACCAAACGAACACAAATCATTTAATATCATAAAGTTAGACAATGGGCAGTTTGCGGCTCAACCCAATAATCGTATAATATGGAAGCACCAGTCGCAAACACCGTCTACCAGTTTAAAAATTCCATACTTTAACTTTTCAACAAAAACCTGGATATGCGAAAATCAGGACAGATGGACAGCCGCCAACGCTACCAAATTTAATTATGATGAATAACTTGCTATGCTTTTAATAGAAACATATTTAGCGCAATCTCCTGGTATGGGCCTTGGCTTATTTTCTAAAAACTTAGTTGCAAAAGGTACCATCATATGGAAATTTGCGGAAGGATTTGATATAAAAGTTGATAAGCAAAAATACAAATCTTTATCGGAAATCCAAAAGAAGTTTGTAAATAAATATTTTTGGGCAGAAGGAGATTATTTGTATTCTTCCTGTGACCATTCAGTTTTTCAAAATCATAGTAGTAATCCTAACTCTATAGCAACAGGCAAGAATGAAATGATAGCCGCTAAAGATATTTACCCCAATGAAGAAATAGTAGTAAGCTATGATACATTTGATGATGACTTTGACAATTATAAAGAAAGCTTAATTGAGGCTTATGAAGAAAATAAAAGGTCTCTTTTGTGAAATTATTACGAAAATACTATCATAAAGTCCTTTACATTTGCCTAAAAATATTGTATAATAAACTGTAATGAAAAACAAATATACAAAAGAAACTTTAAAAGCCGCGCTTCAAGTGGGTGCCCACGCCGTAACATTTACAAAGAAGGACGGATCAGTTCGTGAAATGATTGCTACTTTGCATGCCTCTGATATCCCAAGTGAGCATACACCCAAAGGAACCGGTCTTATTAGTGATGCTGCTGATGCACCGCTGCGCGCATATGACATTGCCAATGATGGCTGGCGTAGTATCAATGTTAGCACGGTCACCAGCGTGATTCCATTCAATAACGGCTAATCATGAGTACACAATTTAAAGCAGGGCGCGTAATTGCGCCTGATTCCAAATGGACTGGTGAGGAACCAGATTGGCATGGATGGGAAAAGTGGGACACAGAAAAGTTCTATCGCACGCGTCAACGCGCACTGCAATTCTATAACTATTACCTTGACGCCGCAGCAATGAAGCCGATGGTATTAGCATGGATGAAGAAGGAAGGCTATTCTCAAACCGAGATTGCCGTAATTAAAGATGCCAACGCAAATGTATTGCCAACCACTGTGGGTAAACTTGTGCGTTGTCTTGAACGCGGCATGCCAAGTCTTCACCCTGAAGCGCACAGCTACTTTGCGGCACTCCCTGGGCATGAACATCCACCAACTCCTAAGGATGACCGCAGTACAGCCAAAGGTGAAATTAACAATGCTCTTGCAGTATTGAGCAATGTCAAGTATGTTGCTGCGCTGGAAAACGCTACGCCTAAAGCATATGCACCATCACCATTGGAACGTATCAAAACTAAAGTTGAAAAGGAAATTGTTGGTGCACTACTTGAGCCACTACTTGATGCATGGTGCGATACGCGTGCAGAGGTTGCAACTGTCAATCTTGTAAGTTACTTGCGCGATGGCAAGGTGCCAACTCAAGGGTGCAAGTTTATCCTTGAATGGCTAAATGCAGTGCATGCTGAATTTAATGGCGCTTACTCTAAAGAAGACCCACAACTCGTTGAAGGATATGACTATATTCCTAGAGCTGATCTTCGCAAGATTGTTAAGAACCTTGAAACCATGATTGGCGACGTCAATTCACATGCCAAAATTAAGGTGAGTATGCGCAAGCCGCGCACCAAAAAAGTTAAGGACGCAGGCAAACAGGTTGCACGTCTTAAGTATCAAACCAACAGCAGCGAATACAACATAGACAGCATTAGCCCATCGCGTATCCCTACGGCACAAAGACTCTATGTGTTTAATACCAAGACACGTCAACTGGGTGTTTACTGTGCAAAAGGCAGTGCAGGATTTGAAGTGAAAGGCACCAGCATCAAAGGCTATGACGAGAGCACAAGTTACACTGCAACATTGCGCAAACCTAAAGACTTGCTTAATGCAGTGTTGAGCAGCACGCCTAAAGTATTGGATAAAACACTTGACAACTCTAAGCTTAATAAAAAACCAGCAAACGGCCGGTTTAACGAACACACCATCTTACTTAAAGTAATTGAAAACAAACTATAATGACAACAGAAGAATTGCCTATTAAAGTATTGAGCAAACAGGAGTTTGCAATGCAAATTGAAAGGCGCGTCCAGCGCAAAGAAATGGGTTACCTGGAAGCCATTATTGACTATTGTGATGATCACGGGTTTGAGGCCGATGACATATACAAGTTGGTTGTTGGAAGCCTTAAGGAAAAACTTGAAGCTGAAGCACAGCGCAATAATCTATTACCCAAAACGTCAACAGGTGCATTTGTGTGATTTGTCTTTCCACCGAAACTGGCATTGCACCATTTGATGTATGGAGTATCTATACATCAATAAATTTGCATTTTAAAAAAGGTGGCAGCTATGACGCATTTAAGTTTAACTTTAAAGGCCCGCGCCTAAAGCGCGAAAGCTTTATGGCAAATCGCAACCGTTACTCTTTTGAAAAACTAGCGCGCACATATCCCAAAAAGAATGACTTGATTTGCTATTTTATGAGCAATGTAGTTGCGGGCAATGCATGGATCAACAACATGAATGACACAGCATACAATCAATGGCTTGCAAAGATTCAAGCGTTGGACTATAGCTTTAAGGCTGAAATGAGTGATGCTGCAGCTGTTGCAGAGCGCAATGGTTATTCATTTGACCAACTCTTTAATCCACGCGACAAAAGCGATGTACCCGCAATCTATAAACTATATCAAGCCGAAAGAGTAAGCCTTGAGTCACTGGCCATACTTGACAATCTGCTACACTATACCAAGAGTATAAATAAAAATCTTAGCGATCCGCTTGAAATATCGTCAGATATATCTCACCGCATCATTAAGTATAAACCTTTCCTACGCTCAGAAATGAATGTAGAAAAACACAAAAATATTGTAATTAATTTGTTTACAAGTGTAAGCAAATAGGTTATAATAATTACACAACGCAATACAACAACAACACACTGTAAAAAAAAATAATATGTCATTTGAAAAACTAAAACAAAATCGGTCAGACGCAATTAACAAACTTGTTAATGCTGCTGAAAAAGTCGGAGGAGCTACCAAAACTTATGGTGATGATCGCCTATGGTCGCCAGCCGTTGATAAAGCAGGCAATGGTTATGCCATCATTCGTTTCCTGCCAGCAAAAGAAGGCGATGACCTGCCATGGGCTCGCTTTTGGGACCATGGATTTAAAGGACCAACTGGTCGCTGGTATATTGAAAACAGCTTGACAAGCATTGGCCAAGCCGATCCTTGCAGCGAAATCAACAGCGTACTGTGGAACAGTGGCAATGAAAAGGATAAGGAAATTGCACGTGACCGCAAGCGTCGTTTGCATTATGTGTCAAACATTCTTGTGGTTAGCGATCCTGCAAATCCAGCAAATGAAGGTAAGGTTTTCCTCTATAAGTATGGAAAGAAAATCTTTGATAAGATTATGGATATTATGCAGCCTCAATTTCAAGATGAGACTCCGGTTAATCCATTTGATTTTTGGGCTGGTGCAAACTTCCGTTTAAAGATTCGCAACTTTGAAGGATACCGCAACTATGATAAGAGCGAATTTGACAAGACAAGTGAATTGTTTAATGGTGATGAAGCACAACTTGAGGAAACCTATGGCAAACTCTATAAGTTAAGCGACTTTACTGACCCGAGCAATTACAAGTCATATGCTGAATTAAAGCGCAAGCTTGTTGAAGTTCTTGGCGCAGAAGCTGCTGGCGCTAGTCACGAGAGTGAAAGTGTTGAAGCTCCATCACGTAGTGTTGTTGGTCGTACAGTTGAAGCGGCGGAACCACAGCGCACCGTGCAAAGCAGTTATGAAACAACTGTGCCGTCCTCAACAGTGTCTGATGACGACGATGACGACAGCCTTAGCTACTTTGCCAAGCTGGCACAAAGCTAATTGTTAAAACACAAATGCGCAAAGGCTTCTAACGCGGCCTTTGCGCATTTTCATATAAATATAGTGTATGACTGTTAAACCATACATCAAAGTATTTAGTATAGGCACCTGCAAAGATTGTGCAATCTATCATCAAACCGTGCATGATTTTTGCGATGAATACTCTGTTGAGTATGACATTATAGACGTTGATCGCGAAGAAAATTTGCATGAGATACTAGCACGCAAGCTGCTATATATACCATCAACACTTGTATTTAAAAACGGCACCCTGTTAAAGCAGGCTGGTGAGATATTAACAAAACAACAACTAACTCAACTTGTATATGGTATTTGAAGAAACTTCTTTTGATTTTGGTTTTACGGCTGTCCATGAAGATGAACTAAAAAGTGTACAGGATGCGGCTGAGTGCAGCGCACTGGCAGCAACAACGCAAACCAAATTGGACAAGCTTTATAAAGCAATACTTCCATTGCTAGACAATCTTAAAAAGAATCCTGAAAAGGACTATATCTTTTGGCCTAAACGTACGGACAAAATAAAATCATTTGAGGCAATGATTGAACAAATCTACAAAGCCTAGCCAGCATATACGTTTCCGCCAGCAACACACACTGAGGCTGTAAAAGTGTTGGCGTGGCTGTCAAGCAAGTCGCCGTTGCAGTGCACCGCGCGTCCATTTACAAACACCGTGGCACTGCCAATTTTAGCCTTTTCGCCACATACGGTGGCATCACCAACAGCTACTGCTTGATACCCACCTATGTATACAGTGTTGGCGTTGCTAGCATATGGCGAATTGGTATGAGGCGTGCCTCCGTCAACTGGCGTGTGTGTGCTAGCATAATCAGCTCCGCATCTTGCAATACTCTTACCCATAATTATACGCTTGCAAAACCCATTGCACTGCCAGTCATTATTGGATCGTATGAGCTGTTGGTATTGTTTACTGAGCTTTGTGTTGTATTGCTAATGTTGCCACCATAATTATTAACAATTACCGGTGATACTGATATATTACTACCGCTGCTCATCAGTTGGGCGCCAGTGGTATTTGCCGTATTTGTTATGGATGCCGTACCTGCTGCTGGTGTTAATGATGCCGCAGAATCCGGTGCGGGTGTTTTATATTTCCACCCAGAGGCCTCATAATCATTCCATGATTCATATCCCGCTTCTTTAGCTTTTGACGATTTTTCGCCATCGGTTAATGATTGGGCGCCAGTCATGGGTGTGCCGCCACTTGCCGCAGGCGCCGCCCCGCCAGCTTCTTTTCCAGCAGCCTTAAGGCCGGCATATTCATAAATGCTGTCAGGTATTGCTTTTGCAACCCAATGCATTGGATTAAACACGCTAGTGTCAGATTGTTTAGGCAACACACTCGCTAATACACTTTTTGCAAACCCTTCAGCGAGATTGCCAATGCCACTTAATGCGCTGCTAGTCATAGCTTCCATTTGAGCACCAAGATTGGTAATTAATTGCGGTAGCTTCATTATCCAATCAATGAAGCCATCAATTGCTTCGCCTACAGCATCAAATACAGTTTTGTATATATCAGCAAAAGAAAAGCTATCTAAATATTTGCTTATGGTGTCAAAGCCAAATAGTGCGGCCATCCAAGAAACCGCTCCTTTGACCGTATCAAGAATTCCTCCATAAAAACCTGACCATATGCCAGTTACCGAAAAATTTTCAAACAGTCTAGATATGTTTTCCCATGAAAACATATTGGTAATCCAATTCAAAATCTTTGCATGTAAAGCAAAAACCATTTCTAAACCTTTATTGATAGAGTCAGTAAACGAAAAATTATCCAAAGCATTTGCAATGTCAAATGCGCCAAGCATAGTAGCAATCCATGATACTCCTCCTTTTAACGTATCCAGCATACCACCAACAAAAGTTGCCCATATGCCAGCCACGTTAAAATTTTCAAAGGCTTTGGAGAATTTTTCAAACGAAAAGATTGATTTAAACCAGTCAAATGCGTATATGACTGTATCAAAGATTGCATCTACACCATCTTTAAGTAGTTGCGAAAAGGAGAAGCTGTCAAGCAACTTTGAAAAATTTTCAAAGCCTAACTTATTAGCAATCCACGAAACTATATCTTTTACCAAATCAACAAGACCTCCAACAAGACCAATTAACAATCCACTAATTGCTCCTTTGATTGCGCCAAGAACGCCGCTTTCTTTATATCCTTCAAATGCGCCCATTACCGTTTCATATATTGCAGTAATTAAAACCAATGGTTTGGCAAGAGCTTTAAGCAAGCCAAACACAGCTGGCAATACACGAGCTATTGCTTTACCTATTGAAACTCCGGTTTTAAATCCTCGAGCAAATACTCCAAATATATTGCCTACCGTTGTAAAAAATTTTGCAATATTTGGAAACACCTTGGCCACACGCGTACCTATGGTGACACCTTCCTCAGCCGCGCCAAACAGTGGACGAATTATATCGCTTACAGCGCGCAATGCACCAGTGAATCTAGCCCATGCTGCGGTTATTTGAGATATTGTATTTGTTACAGATTTGACAAGTGCAGATTCCATGGCTAAACCAACTAAACCTTCACCAATAAGTTTTACACCAGTAAATAATAAAGATAGTATAGTGCGTATGCTATTAAATCCTTTAATTATAGCCGTTCCTATTTTGGTATTGGCCAAAAACTTAGAGGCTGCCGTAGCAATGCGTGAAATGTATTGCCCAAAACCTTTTAAAATGTTGCCTATTTTAGAGACACCCAAACTTATATTTTTATATATTTTGGGGTCTCTAATTAGAGCTGCAAACATAGTTGCGGTTTCAGTAACAAATCCTACAACGGCGCCAGCAATTAAACTGGCCGCAAAAGCAAGAATGCCGCCAAGGCCGCTTTCGCTATTTTTTTTATCTTTCTTTGGTTTTGCTTTAGGCTTTATATCTTCCTTATCACGCCCACGCAATGCAGCAAGAAGATCTTTACGGTTTTCTTCTTGCTGCATATCATTGCTGGTAAAAAATTCTAACAACTCTTTATTGGTGCGGCTGATATCGGATACCATACGGCGCAAACTGGTGACAACAGATAACAACTGCCCACCATTGTCAACACGCTCACCTTCGGCCTGTGAATCAATCAAAAGACTGCGAACAAGCAATTTATTGTTGTCGTCTATGGTATCGGACAACACGCGATGCGAAAGGTTTAAACTTTTAAGCTGTGCGATTACTTCTGCTAATTGACTGGTTTCAGTATTGGCCATTGTTTTAGTTGCTATTTTTGCGCTTTTGTTCTTCTTCTTTAAGATGTGAAACAAGCATTGAAATGTATATTTCCCTCTCCCATGGTATCATCATATCCAATTCGCTCAATGAGTATTTGTGGTGCTGCATTAGTGCAAAGTTAGTTTGGAAATAATTAACCAGTGATTCATGCGAGAGGGCTAATCGAAAAAAGATTGTGTGCCAGACAGTTCCAATGTGTTGTCATGGCCGCAGCCTTTGCATTTAAATTTTACAGTTTCTTTAAGCGATGGGACGGCCGCAATAAATGCTTCAATCTTTTGCATTTGTGAGCGATTAAGGCTGTTGATGAAAACAATCAATTCAGCCTTGGATGAATTTTCACTTGGGTATACTTTATCAGCATCAAAGATACTTTCAATACTTGCAATAACAACTTCATTGATAAGATCGCTTTGGCTCTTTTTGTCATCGGTTAGCGCTCCCATATCTTTAACGCGAATGTAACGCATATTGACGCCAACACTATCGGTTATCATAATTGTCTTGGATACGCTGTCATCAAATTTTACAACCACTTCATCAAGGTTAATATCAACTGGGTTTGGCACTTCACAAGCGCTGCACTTGATGTTGACACTGCTAATTTCTCCAACGCTTTTGCTGCGAAGTTTTAAGAAAATATATTCAAGGTCAAACGATGTTAACACATTAACATCGACTTTTTCAAATGTACATGCACGAATAATATCTTTCATTGCATTTAACATTTCACGCGACTCTTGTGACTCTTGCGCCATAAGCAAGATCTTTTCTTCTTTTACAAGAAAAGGACGATATTCAATAGCCTTCTTTGTGGAAGGAATTTCAACAGTATACTTTGGGGATTCTAGGATTGGTAATGCCATAATTTAATTTATAATATAATTTTAAGGTAGTTTTTGTGATGACCAGGTGTTGTATGTAAACACCACCGTTAACTTTTGAACACTATTTTCTGATGAGTTGTCCAATTCAATAGAGTTAACACCAACTGGCCATGCATATGGCAGAGTAACTTGATACACCGGTTGATCGGCTTCATTCAACTGCTGCAACAAAATGGTCTTTGCAAAAGTATTTGTATAATTAGCGAAGTATGTGTCAGGATTTATTATTTTTAGCAGCCATTTGTCAAAAAGATTTTTAACATAATAGTCGTTTGTCAAATAAAATACACAAGTAACATCCTCATCAGTATAGCCAGTGGGAATTTTGTTTTCGTTGCGCCACACTGAAAAGTCCGTGGTTACTATTTGCCGTCCGGGCAGTGTACAACTCTCACAGAGCAAAGACAGGTCTTTGCCATCTTCGCCATCAATTGGGTTTGATATTATAACACGAAACCGATTGTCACGCGACAATCCTGCATGACGTTTGATGGTGCTTTGCAGGTCTTGAATTGATGTTGATGGCATGGTTAAAATTGTTTAAGAGATTCTTTCCATACACTGGTCTTATCGGCGCCAACAAATTGCCATGTTGGTAAGCATACCGCAATCTCCCAATCTGTGGATGGCACTTCAACAGGCACACTTTGCAGGTGTGAAAACAGGTAATGTTTAAAGCACGGCGCAAAGTATTTAAGACTGCTTGCAGCGCTCAACATATTGTATGTTAACTTAAACTTGGTGCTTTGATCATACTTATTGTTGTTGGCAAATGATAGCAACTTGTCAAAAAATATTGCACGCAAACGATTGGGTAGGTAATGCAGGTTAAGACCGTAAAAACCGCCTTTGGCTTTGCCTACCATAATCACTAGCGGAAAGCGGTCATAGTATGGCAATTGTTCTTTGCCTTTTGGGTCATAAAAAAACATAAACATGCGCCCAGGCAATGGGCGTGGCGCACTGTGTAGAGCCTGGTCTTTAAGCAACTTTCGGCGATTAATATTGCTTAGCGTCTTTAGCTTGTCAAAGAACCACGCTCGAGACGCATCTGTGCGCGCAGCTATACCACTCGCTGATAACTTATCATGATACTTTTCAAAAGTAAAGCTGGTTCCTGGAGTGTTGATGGCCATATACTCAGGTATATTTATATGGCTTAGCCTTTAAGCAATAAGCGTATACCCAGTGCTTTTAGCGTATCTTCATGCCAAACTTCAAATTTCCATCCACGCTGCTGCGCATATGCGGCCGCAGCTTCCCATTTGCTTATGTTCTTTACATACTTTAATACTTCGGTAAGATAACCTCTGCTGGCGCGTGTTTTTTTCTTTGGCTCAATCGTTTCTTTCTTTGGCTTGATTTCAACCAGATATGTGTCACCATTCTTAAATGTAATTTTAAGATCCACAAAATAGCGATGGATGCGATTGTCTGTTTTGCAGCGGTATGGCACAACTACTTCTTCGCTACTCCATTGCACAATTGCATCATTGTTGTCGCACCATTTAAACACGGCACGCTCCCATGATGAGCGGTATTCTATACGGTGAAAATCCCCTTGATATTTTGCAAGATTTTTAGGATTAAATTTGCCGCGGTAAGCCATATAAATAGTTATAGTATTTATATGCCCACACCTTTAATATATCCAATGGAATTGGCCAGTTCAACCAATCGCCCAATGATACAATTTAGTAGCACGTATGGCACGCCATCAGTCACTTCATATATTTATATGCCAGTTCCAATGAATATTTCGTTTGCGGATGGCGCTACATACAATGACGTTGAGCTTGGCTTTGTTGGAGCTTCAATTGCAAAACTTGGACAAGATGGAGCGGTGGGCGCAGCTAAAGCCGCGGTTGCTTCTATGCCCAAAAGCTTGGGAAACTTGGCTCAAGGCTTAGCTGAGCTTAGCGGCGCGCCCACGGAAATTAAAGCCGGTGTTAGCATTGGCATTGGTGCAACGCTAAACAAAAATATAACAACTCAATTTACTGGTACAGCTACACGCCAATATCAATTTGAATTTAAATTTATTGCTAGCACCGCGGCCGAAAGTAAATTGATAGCCGACATTTTAAAAACATTTCGTCTTGGACTGTATCCTAAAGGCACACAGTATCAGTTGCAATACCCTCCAACATGGAACATAAAATTTATTAACGGCGCTAGTGACGGGCGTGAAATTTCGTTTTTGCCAAAAATATTTCCAGGCTGTTATCTTACCACAATGACAAGCACATATAACAGTATTGCCAACATGTGGAGAGTAGACGGATCGCCTCTTGATACATCAATGACATTAACATTCATTGAATCGCGTGCGCTTACACAGGATGATATACAAAAACTTGTTGTGACACCTGGGAGACAGGAGACGCTAGCTCAAGATTTTGTGGCTACATACAATATGCCATCCAACGAAAGTGATATAAGCAATGATAGTACGGCATCTTCCACCGCAACGCAAACACTCGTGCAAGCAACATTAGGTTAATAATATGGCTAATCCTTTTTTTTCAAAGTTTCCAAGTCTACAATATGATATATCTGGAGAAGGCAATTTTGTCACTCTAACCGATATATCACGAACGGTTGACATTAGTAATATCAATGAGGACTCCGTTTCATACTATACATTTTATGATATACAAGATGGCGATCGCCCAGACATCATATCTCAAAAATTATATGGCACTCCCAATTACTATTGGACGTTTTTCATTCTAAATGACCAGCTAAAAACTGGAATTAACAATTCTTGGCCATCTTCAGCTGCCAATTTTGAAAAAATGATTAGCAATGAATATGATGACTATAGTGCAATAATCTTTAAGCCTGAACTTGCATATGCTGGCTCTCTAGTTCAAGGCCGCGGCGATTTTTCGGTGATTCCCCTTGATTCTAAATATGCGCCATCAATAAAAATAACTGATATCAGCAACACATACACTGCAAGCATATTAAAGTATGACTATGCCATGATGCAATTGGTGGTTTATAATATTGTTGAAATTTCCACCGGAAAAACATCAAGCGCAATCAAAAATGCATTTTTGAATTGCGAGGAGTTTAAATTAAATTGGGTTAACCATGCGGCGGTGACGCCTGTTGCAGCTACATTGACCACTGGAGATGCTGTCACAAACAACCAAATATTATACACAGCTCTTGAGGCTGGAAGCAACGGTAATAATATTAGTATAACATATGACAGCGCTTCCTCTTCCCAAATAACACACAGCAATATCAACGGCCTAAGAAGCATTGTTATAAATCCAGAGCTGTATGAATCTGTTGTTTTTGACTTGAACGACAACAAAAGTATATTTTTAGTTAAAGTAATTGACACAAATGGGGTCCCTTCGCTAAACATCGGCCAGGAGATATTCACAACAACTGGTAGTCTAGGCGACCCAGGAAACACATGGGTTCTGCAAGCCATCGGAACACCAAATAATTACCGTTGGGAGCTTTCTGGGAGTGACGCCGGTATAGCATATGATTTTTATTCAAGCCTCTATAACGTCACTTTTAATTTCTCACGTTATGATAGAGTCTCAACGCAAGCACTTGCTAATCCTTTTTACATTTATCCACTTGATTACAATAACGTAGCAATTGTAGCCGCAATTAATAGCCACACTGTTATTAGCAGCTACTTAAAAGCCGAAACCATATTGCCGTTATTTCCGACAGGCGAGGGCAATCTTGACATGTCCGATAGAGCTGTTGCGGATATGCGCAAAACGTCATTGTCAGGCGGTCTTGATGCTGTACCCACCGACCCAACACAACTAGCACTTTATGCCACAGTGGCAGCTGCTGAAATTGAATGGGTAAATCGTATAATTGCGCAATATGATAAAATTGATGGCTTTAAAAATGGCATAACGGGCAGTGCGTACGATCAGGTTTTAAGTGGCGTCCTGTCAAAGGATGCGTATGTTAGCAATAAAACATACCATAAAGCATCGCATTTGGAGTTTTGTTCATGGGAATATTACAAGTATGCTCCTTATGAATATTTTAAACGTGATGAACTTGATTCAACCGTCACACGCCCGGACAGTGCATTTGGTATAATTACCGCCAACACACCAGACATGGTCTATATATCTGGCGTTACAACGCCAGGTGTAAATAACACGTTAACGCGTGTGACAACCAGCGATGGATTAAACAGCTTGTTTACTAATGCTACTCGTGCATGGGTTGATGCCGCTTTTTACGAATCCTCCGGGCCCGACGTATATGTACCATATGCCGTCACCTACTTGTATTACAACGGCATCTACTGGGATTTGGTTACATTTGCCGCAAACAGCGGGTTTGCAACCGTTATATTTCAGGCCACATCAGATTATACATCAAATTCAATATGGCCATCGGCCTTAACATACACTACCTATGATGATAATACTGATACACCGGTTGTTGCTAGGCAATATATTCCTAATATCAGCTATTATGAAAAAGAACAGCTCGACAATGACGCCAAAAGAAAAATAAAAGTGGTTCGTCCAGATCTTATACGCAATTTTGAAAAAACGTATTTTGCCGTGTTGGCATCTTAAAGTATGGCCGAATATCAAATTAATGGACCAGTTACGCGAAATACACCAAAAGGTATTTCTAGTGCCGACAATAGTGCAACCATACCAAGTGCATACTTGGTAAAGACGTTAAGCATTAAAAATTCAAAAGGCAAGACGGTTGATATGCAGAGTTTAATAACTTCGTTTACCATTACTGAAGAACTCTTTTCTCCTGTTATTATATTTAACGCACGTATACGCGACAATGTAAATTTCTTTGAAGACTTTGCGATTAGCGGACAAGAAATTATAAATGTCAAACTGCAAAAGATTGATACGAGAAATGGCTCGGATCGGCTAGTAAATTTAAATTTTACAGTAAAAGAATATCCCAATTACGAAAAGACACCCAACAGCATATCAGTGCAAGAATACAATTTGATAGCTGTAAGCGATTATAGCTATCTAAGTATGCTTAAACGCATTAGCCGCAGTGTCAAAGGAAATGTAGTTGAAAATATTCAGCGCATTTTTGAAAAGGATTTAAATGTAACGCGCGTACTCAATGTAGGCAAGTGTACAACGTCCTTTGACGGCGTCATAACCATTCAAAGCCCGCTTAAAGCAGTAGAATGGTTACGACAAAAAGCCTATGATGCCGACGGTGCTCCTTTTTTTGTTTACAATACCATTTCCAACGGCATTGTGCTAATCAAGTCGCTGTCAAACATGATTAAATCACCGGTATATTCTACATATCGCTATCATCAGTTTTTAAAAAATAGCCCAGAAAATCCAGAGTCATACGCAGAAGCTATGGGTAAGATTTTAAAAATGCGCAGCAACATCAAGTTGGATAAATTAAAGCAAGCTACCGAAGGCGGATTTGCAAACAAAACTGTGATTACTGACTATGCAAAAAAATCGTTTTTATCAAAGATATTTAATTTGGGTAAAGATAAGAATGTGTCTGCAAATAGAATATCACTCAAAAGCGGATATGGAGAAGCAATGAACTTTTTTACAAATGGCAAAACAGCCAAACCTGAGAATTTAACAACTTCTCCTGATGCTAGCCGCACTCTGCTATCAACAAACAGCAGTGCAAACAGCAATGGCAAACCAAGTTCCGCGCAAATAATAAGCGAAAACATCGGCCGCGCCAAATCTTATCTTGCCAATCTTGAAAGCATGAATCACGAAATTGAAGTATTTGGCGACTTTATACTCAATCCTGGCCGCAAAATAAAAATTGAAATACCCAAATCAACAAATATAAACGAATACAATTTAAATATAAACAAAGGAAATACTGAAGAACTTGACCTGTCGTTGAGCGGAGAATATATAGTGGCGGTAGCGGTGCATTCGTTTAAAGAAGGCGTATATACAACTCGGCTAAAAATAATTAAAGATAGCGCATAATGAATATTACCAATTGGTTTACGGCTGTGGTTGAAGATGTAGGAGACCCGTTGCAACAAGGTCGCGTTCGTGTAAGATGTCTTGGTTATCACACCGATGACACAGCCGAATTGCCTAAAGAAGATTTGCCATGGGCCACCTGTATAATGCCAGTTACCAGCCCGTGTGTTAGCGGCATTGGCCAAAGCGCAACTGGCCTTGTTGCCGGCTCGTGGGTATTTGGTTTCTTTAGAGATGGCACCGAATTGCAAGATCCTGTTGTAACTGGGAGTATACCAAGCGCCACTGGTTATGACAACGGATTGGGCACAGTTGGCCAAGGTTTTGGCGATCCACACGGTGTATTTCCAAGCAGAGCTGGCAGCGATACACCAGCCGGTGCAACAATAAATGCTAGAAGCGGCCCAGGCTATGCTGCACAAGCAACTGGCGCACAAACCTTTAATGGCTGCGCGGTAGGCACTGGAGGCGCGTGCAGCAGCCTTGAACAAGCTGGGCCGCCAATAGTTGTCAACAGCGCAGCCAAAACAGCAATTATACAAGCCGCGCAAAGTAAGGTTGGCAATACATATGAGACAACAGAAAACCAAGGACCTGGTATAGCTGAAATGTGGAAAGCCACAAGTTATTCAGATGGATACAATGCGCGCGCGCCATGGTGTGCAGCATTTGTTTGTTGGTGTATACAACAGAGCGGTGTGTTTAGCGAAGCTGATCGCCCAAAAAGCGCAAGCGCATTTAAAAATGGCGGCTATGAAGCATGGGCACGCAGCAAAAGCAGTGTTGTCAAATTGACTACCAACCCATCTAAAGTATATGCTGGCGATCTTGTGATTTTTGGGTTTAGTCATATTGGCATAGCCACAAGCGACAGCGATGCCAACGGTTCTTTTTCTACCATTGAAGGCAATACAAATGCGGCTGGCAGCCGTGAAGGCAATGGCTGTTATGCAAAGACACGCAAAATATCACTGGTTCGCAGTACTTGTACCATAATTGCTTAATAAATACACCTATGGCAAACAATGAAACATGGGGCCCGCCGCAGCCAACTGATGGTTCAACATATCCATTTAACAATGTTACGCAAACACGCGGAGGCCATATTTTTGAAGTTGATGATACTCTTGGCAATGAGCGGCTCCTAAGACAACACAAGAGTGGAACCAGTGAAGAGGTTAACTCCACTGGCGATCGCACAATTAGCGTATATGGCAACGGCTATAAAGTGGTTCATGGCGAAGACAACATTACTGTTGAAGGCAATGTTAATATAACCGTGGTGGGCAACTGCAATACCATTGTCAATGGCAATTATAATCTTGAGGTTAATGGCGATTACAATGAAACCGTAAAAGGCGTACGCCGTACTAAAGTGGGCGGTCAATATGTAATGGAAATTGCTGATGAATATGCAATGAACATTGGCGCTAGCGCTAAGGTAACTGTGCACACTGACTATTCATTGCATGTAAGCGGTAAGAATACTCTTTTTGTTGGCGGTGAAAACCGGTGCGATGTGTATAGCACCAATACAAGTACCATTCATGGAATCAACTTGACCACCGTGCTTGGCGAAAATAAAACAGTGTCAACTGGCAAGAGCACCATTGCTGCGCCGTCCATTGATATTGCATCTAGCGGGCCTACCGCCATTTCGGCCAAAGGCATCAGCGTAACTTCAAGTGCTGGTTCAACATACTCTTCAACAGGTGTCACTAGTGTTGAAGGCAAAGGAATTAATGTTGTAAGCAGCGGTGATGCGGTAATCAAAGGTAGCAAAATTAAACTAAACTAATATGCCACTATCAAATTTAACCAGCACAGCTGGCGCGTTATTAACACCAGCTTTTAATGTAGGTGTGCTTGCATATACGGTAGATATGCCATACACGTCATATGAAACTCCAACACGCACTGTAACAGCAACTACGAACGGTGAAACAATTACGATTAATGGTGTTGCGGTGGCGTCCGGTTCAGCGTGTGCAGCTACTTTTATAAATGTTGGCAACACGGTGTTTACAATAGCTGTGGCAGGAGCTACATATACTCTTACGGTTGTGCGCGCTGCGCCATCAGCGGTCAATACTCTTTCGGCTCTTGGTATATCAGTTGGCGCATTAACTCCATCTTTTTCGCCTAACATATACAATTACACCGCAAATGTAGCGTATGATGGCATTGCAACCACTTTGACGGCAGCTGCTACAAATGAAAATGCAAAAATTATTATAGAAGGAACAGCTAGCAACAGCCGCACACTTGATTTGCGTGTTGGCGCCAATAATATAGTCATAACGTGTACGGCCGAGGATGATATTAGCATTGCAACATATAATATAGCAGTTACTAGAGCGGATATTGAGGACAACATTGAGTTGATCAACAACAAAATATATGCAATAGGCGGGCAAAGCGGCCTAAGCAGTTTTAGCACACAGAGCGAAAGCAGCTATACACAAGTGCTTAAAGATTTTGCGCTTCGTGAATTGACGGTTGTTTCACAGGTGCAAGCATTAGCAGATTGTGCCAAAAATCTTCCATACCGTCTTATGGAACTAGCTATACAAAAGGCCGAGCAATTGATACTAAATAACCCGTTGGCACAAGATATTATGGCGCAGCTTAGCGCGCTTGAGGCACTCTATGCAAACATCAAGCGCATTAGTGAATTGGTCAATATAAAATTAACAAAAGAAGAAACACTAGCTGAAGCGCTGTTTCTAGCCAAGACGCTAACTGGTGTAGATCTTGTTGATAAAACCAATGATATTCTCAATAAGTTTGGTGATGTTGTTGGTATTGGTGATCTTATTAACAATTTGCAGCAATTAAACTTGTGTGAAATTACCAACTATGGTGCCAACGGTGCGGTGCGTCCAAGCCCAACAAAAATACCGTTGGGCTCGCCACCTCCACCAGTTGAAGGTGTAGCTTCTCCAGTTGCAAACATGACATATGATTCGGAGCCAAAAGACAGGTATGACGCATTTATATTTCAATTAAAAGAACATCTTGTTAAAGATCCGCAGAAAGTTGCTGCACTAGCCGCAACAGATTTGGAAAATTACATACGCATGCTAGGCATATGCAATACGCTTGCATACTCTTACCATGATAACATTTCACGCACAGCCGACGATGCTAAAGATGCCGAATATAAAGCAACATACCTAAAATTGGTACAAGACGAATTGAGTAAACACCCAGAATGGAACGGTGATTTAAAGGTTGACTATAATGGTCGCACATCTGTTATTGAAAATGAAATAACACGCAACACAGCTGTGATTCGTGCTTATTACTCGCGCAATGGCGCAGCATCTGGTGATTGGGTACCAATGTATATGACAGCATATGGTAATGCAGCAATTGATGTTACCACAAAGAATGAAATTGCGACTGGAAAACTTCAAAATTCTGATCAGTTTAATGGAGCATATAACGTTCCGCTGGTGCAAGGCACTAGTGTTGCAAGCAACTATTGGAAAGGCAAAACTGTACTTGAAATACGCTATGCTAAAGACCAGAGCCCAGTGGGAAGTGGTCGTGTTACGATTCATGACACGGGCGGCATGTCAAACAATGTTATTGACTATTATTGCGGAGACGACAAAGCATTGTACGATTCAATTAGCAAATCTGGCACAAACAATGGTGGGAAAACCAAACCAAGTTATGCTACAGCAATCGAAGTGCGTGTAGTAAGCGGTGGCCCCAAAGCAGGCAAGACGGTATGATATAAATATAAGGTAATGAGTAAAGGTTTATCGGATTACAATTCTTCACCAATTGCAGCGTCAGTTGTAGCAAAAACTGGATTATATTCCGATTTGGACTTGACGTTTTTAATTCATCCGACATTAAAAGATATTCGCCCTATTACTGATATTGACGCAGTCAGAGCAAGTGTTAAAAACTTAGTGCTAGCTGGCATGTATGAACGGCCATTTCATCCAGAGCTGGGTGGCGGCGTAAATACCTTGCTGTTTGAACCGGTCAACGCGTTTACTATAATATCTTTAAGAGACGCCATTTTGCGCGCGCTTAATGACGAGCCAAGAATTAAAAATATTGGAGTTGAAATTATTGATGATAGCTTTCAAAATGCGTATGCAATAAACATAGAATTTACTGTATTGTATGATCAAAAAATAGAAGTACAATTTTATCTAGACCGCTTACGCTAACACCAAAACCAAAACAATGCAAACACTTAATGTAACCGAATTGGATTTTGATGCAATCAAAGCAAATTTAATTTCGTATTTTTCTACATCCGATTCTCAATTTAAAGATTGGAATTATAGTGGAAGCGGTCTTAATCAGCTTATTGATATTCTTGCGTACAATACACATTACAATGCATTGCTAGCGCACATGGCATTAAACGAAACATTTATTGATAGCGCGCAATTGCGCAGCAGTGTTGTTTCAAATGCCAAATTGGTTGGTTATATACCTCGCAGCAAATCAGCAGCAACCGCCAGATTAACATTAACATTAACATATGCAGCTAGTGTACCCATTCAAAGCAGTGGTATACTTTTGCCCCGCGGCACGCGATTTAAAACAGTTCTAAACGATAACACATATTATTTTGTAAATCTTGATGAAACCGTACTGCCACATGTTAGCGGCTCAAATCAGTATACAAAAAACATTGATATACATCAAGGCACGGTTGATACAAAACGCTATCAAGTAAACAGTGTTACTGAACGCCTTGTTTATCAAATTGACGATGCCAATATAGACATGTCCACACTAATTGTTCGTGTGTATGATTCGGTGTCATCAACTAGCGCAACTACATATACCAAATACACTGAGGCAAATATTGGTGAAACTGGCAGCAATTCACAAATTTATTTTGCTGATGAAAATATTTATGGCAAATATCAAATTTCTTTTGGCAATGACGTATTTGGGAAAAGGCCCAACAATTTAAGTGTTGTTGAAATTGAATATCTAACAACTAGCGGTGCTGATTCAAATGGCGCAAACGTATTTTCTTTAGTAGACAATGTAAGTGTGCTAAATAATAATTATAGTCAAAACACAATAACCTTAGTTAGCGCATCTGGCAGTGGATCGGACAAAGAAGATATTGAAAGCGTAAGATTCAACGCACCAGCATCATTTGTTAGTCAAAACCGCGCAGTGACGGCTGATGATTATAAAACACTTATTTTAGCATCTTTTGCTGCGGCACAAAGTGTAGCGGTATGGGGAGGAGAAGACAATGATCCTCCTCAATATGGCAAAACCTTTTTGTGTATAAAACCAACAGAATCTTTAACACTCTCAGATATTCAGGAAGACGCCATTCGCGCTATTCTTAGACCTAAGAAAGTGCTAAGCATAGGAATAGAATTTGTCGATCCTACTTATATAAATTTGACGCTTGATGTGTTCTTTAAATATAATGATAGCAAAACAAATCTTTCAAAAGGAGAAATTGAAAACGAAATACGACAAACCATAATAAAGTTTAATACCACATACCTGGAACAATTTGACGGCGTATTCAGGCATTCCTCTCTCTTAAGAGCAATTGACAATTATAGTCCGGCCGTTTTAAATTCGATGGTAAGAGTATATGTTAGCAATTTGTCAGGCACTTTTGCAATTGACCCACAAAATCAACAGCGCACGGTGCTGCAATTTAACATGCCACTAAGCAATGACCAATCTGGTCATACCATTGTCAATTGTACGGGATTTAAAATAAAGTCTACCGAATGCTTTTTGGGTGACGAATCAATAACTGGCGACTCTACATATCGCAGATTGTATACTTACTATATAGATCAAAATACAAATAGCCGAATAAAAATAAATGCTAATGCTGGAAATATAAATGTTGTTACTGGCAAATTTGAAATTGATTCTATTTATGCGGACGAGTACTATGACATTATTTTGGATATTATACCAGCTAGCAATGATATTGCGCCAAAGCGCAATCAACTTATTACAATCAACGCAGCAAAGCTTAGTGTTTATGCAGAAAATGATAGCATTGCAGTGGGCGGCAGCAGCCGCAACGCTGATTATACCACATTCAAACGAGACCGATAAAGTGTATGTTATTAAGTATTGCTGACGGCCGCCCGCGCAACTTGGAAAGTGCGCGTACACAATCTCTGTTGCCATCTAATATTCAAGGTAGCGCAGCAAACTTGATTGCTTTCATAGAAAAGTATTATGAATACATTAACACTGTTGGATTGCCTTCAAGCGAAATTGGCGGCATTATAACAGATAAAGATATTGATACACCATCAAATCTTTATCTTGACAATATACGTGAACTTATTGCACTAAATATACCCAACAGCACGGTGTTGGATAAGGTATCGCTCTATAAGATAATTGTAAAATATTACAATACGCGCGGTTCAGAAGAAAGTATTGCGGCCTTCTTTAAAATATTTTTAAATATAATTGTAAGTGTATCATACCCTAAAGATCAGCTGTTTACGCCTTCATCAGGTAAGTTTAAACGAATAACCTACGCTGTGGAGCCAACGCAATTGACAAGTGCACCGGTCAACGGTATTCCTGATAAAATAAACGTATTTACTATTGAACAGGTTCTTAATTTTACCAACGAGGTATTTACTGCGGGCGCTGTCAATCAAATTTTAACAATAGCTGTGCCATTAACAAGCAATGGTTCCACAGTGGTTACTTTTGATACATTGAGTTTTGTTGGCTTTTATAACGGCAAAATGGCATATACCAACGGCGGTGTAATTTCTGCCACTGCTACATATACTGATGCAATGTATTATGACAGCCTAAGGTGGGTATTGGAAAAAAAAACCAGTGCTGGTGCCAGTATAGCAAAGTGGTGGAACACCACAGGCGAGGGTGAGGCTCAAGCGCCGACGGCCAGTTCGCTATGGACCGCGCAAGGAAGCGCTACAGGTACACCGGTTATTTCATTTGTCACTGGCGATGCATCACCTCCAGCCACGGTGCCAATCAATGGTAATATGTATGCAGCTGTTGGATCCGGCCATCGGCGCGTTGTATACAAATGTACAGATGCTGGCACTGCGGTTGGCCGCAGTATAGTGTGGGAGCCGTTTCAGGAATGGCAGTATGAAAACGTGCGAGGTATGCCTTCAAACACTGATAAAATTCAGGACAGCTATTATTGGCAATTGCATTCATACGCTATCAATTCGCCAATTGATTCATCAGTTTGGCTTGATCAGTATTTAAGATTTGTTCACCCGGCCGGATTAAAATTGTTTGCACAGCTTTTTTTGCAAGTGTTTAGCGCCAATGAATGGAATAATCCAATTGAAGATTATTATTTTTTACAAACGGCGTCTGATCCCAATTCATGGTTATCTTCTCTAATTTGGGATAAAGCACAAAATCACCAGCATTCGCCAAAATATCAGCCGGGATGGAATCGCAATAAACAGCTATCATTCACCACACTAGTAAATAGCAATTTGGACAACAACAGCACCGCTGCTAAAGTTTTTGCACACGCCGGATATGTTGCGCTAAATATAAGATTAATAGAAAACGCAAATGGCACACCGCAAAATGAGCGCACCATGAATGCTGCAGCGTATGATAGCGCATTAAAGTTTCGCGACCCCGCTAGTTTGGATAGTGCTGTTTTAAACAGCACCATCGAGCAGTTTACCGAGCCGTATTATTCAGCTTCGCAATATGGCATCAGGCGCAATCTTTCGTCATATGTAATTCAAAAACCGACGACATAACAGCACAACGCCAACCGCACTCATATAAATAGATTTAATAAAAATAAAATATGTCAGCAATTATTACAGATACATTCCGCAGATCAAACGCAAAAGCTTTTGTTGATGATATTGTCGGCGGCGCGACCAACAAATATTTCATAGGCATTGGGCGGTCTGACCGGTGGGATGCCTATGAAGATACTTCATACCCCGTCCCTTCTTCAACTGGAGGATATTCTGATTCTCTTGAAGTGTTAAACAATTTGCAGGCATTGCAAAAATTAGGGAGTGGCGCCGACACTGCAAAAATTGTTATACCAAGTGTTGCGCTTACGGTTGGCGCGGAATACAAGACATACAACTCGCATGATTCGTCATGCTTTTTGCCTGACACCGCAAACAGTTTATTGCCCTGCTATGGTTTACGAATTGTTAGTGCCGTCAGCTCATTTTTGTATGTGTGTGTTGGCAAAGCCACATCCACCACCACACTGGCCAGTGTGCCAACCGACGTCACCTACGGCATCGCTACCGTTGGCGCCGGTGCCACCGCTAGTTACTGGGTGCTGGTACAGGAAATCACTTCGCCATCCTCTGATTTGTTTGTGGAAATAAGAACCACGGCGCTAACCGCAATCACCACACCCGCTGCCGCAACCGTAAAAGGTGGCAGTGGTGGTGCACTTACTGGTTTACATGTAATTAACGGTGGACGCTATCCGCAAGCCGCGACATTAACTGGATATTTGTATTTGAGCGACGACGGCATCGTCACAAATGTTGGAGACACCGTCATAGCGATTACTTCAAGCAACATTAGCTGGAGCATAGTGGGTGGGTACAAAGTAATCACGAGCGTAACATTACCAGTTGGTGTTGGTGCGTACAAAGGAATAATCAAAGGGAGCGTGCGAATCATATCAACCGCCGCGGTGGTGCCTGGCGACTATCCGGCAATAGTTGCGCCAATTGTTGCGCCAAGCAGCGGGTTTGGTTACAACCCGTTTGATGTAATGCCATCATGGTTTGCCAGTTTGCAAGCAACATTAAGTGCAATAGGCAACGACACTTTTTATAATGGCTACCGACAAATTTCGGTTATTAAAAATCCAAACGCGACGGCAATTGATTCAACATACAATGCATTAAAGTATTTGGCAGGCACGGATTTAACAAATGGGTTAGCCGCCGAGCTCGTTGAAGGTGCATTACTTTGTCAAACACGCACAGGAACCGGCGGGACGATCAGCGATAATCTTAGCGGCCGACTCACAGTGGTTGGCGTTGTTGATAAGTATGACCCCGACAACGATAAATTATATTATCACCAAAACTATTGGAGCGGGTTTAGTGAATTGAGTACTACCATCAAAAGTGTGTCGGTTGGGTCAATGGATGCGCGCGGCGTAATTTCTCTAGGAAATACAACCGTATCATACAGCAATACGGTCGCTTCGCTTGACAATGCAGAAATAACCGACTCTGCGGCTACATTTAGCCGCGGCGATGTTCTTTTTGTTGAAAACCGCAGAAAAATTACACGCAGTAATACACAAACTGAAAATATTAAAATTATCATTCAATTCTAATGGCAATTACCACAAACAATTCCACCTATCACGACGATTTTAATACGCCTGATAGCAATACGCCTGCGTTAACGCCAAATGATAAAAACTATTTGCGCATACTCTTTAAACCTGCTTATAGTGTTCAGGCTAGAGAGTTAAATCAAATGCAGAGTATGCTGCAGAGTCAAATTGATAAATTTGGCCGCAGCATATGGAATGATAATGTTGCTGTTACTGGTGGCGAAACAACATTTTCAAAAGATATACAATATGTTGAAGTTACGTTTACAACTGCTCCTAGCGCAGCTGCATTGGCAGGCATTTTAACTTTATCATATACGGCAGTAGGAAACACCACCATAACAGCTGACGTTTTAAAATATGAATTGGTGTTGGGCTTTAGGTACAGATTTTATATAAGATACCGCACCTCAGCTATTTCTAGCGCTGGCCAAACAAACATATCCAACTTTACCGGTGTTGCAACACTATCCACAAACGCTAATACAAACGTAGCATTAAACACCACTGGTTATGCATGCGCCATATATATGGCAGCTGGTATATTCTTTACCAAAGGGAGTTTTGTTGCATCGCCCGCGCAAGAATATTTCTTTACGCTAGCATCACAAAATCAAACTGTGGTTGGCAACGCGGTATTGACCGTGCTGGAACAATATATAACATCATATGAGGATTCTACATTGCTTGACAACGCGGCAGACTCTCCAAATGCTAGTGCGCCAGGAGCAGACCGCTATTCTATAGATTTGGTATTGGGCTTTGATGCCACCGACGTTGTAACTGAAGATAGCGTTGCAAAAATTGTATTAAAGAATATTGTAAACAGTGTTCCAACCGCAACTGTTGATGAGCGCACCTCAAGCTTTGATAAAAAATTAGCAGAGCGTACATTTGAAGAAAGCGGAAATTATGTACTTGACCCGTTTAAAATAAATGTGCGCGAATTGTATGACGACGGATCCAATATTGGGCGCTTTACAGCTGAAAATCTCGATAAAGCTGGGTATGGCACGTCGCTATTGCCAGGTGAAAGTTTAACCGGTTGGGTAACCGACGCAAAAGCACGCTATTCATTAGAAGTTGACAAGTCAACTGCATATGTTGAAGGGCATCGTGTTGTTCTTAATGCCAAGTATGACATTAATGCAACAAAAGCGCGTGACACCAGTCCATCGGCATTGTTATCAAATACTTCAGCTGCAACGGGTAATTATGTGTTGGGCACATTTGATGCCAGCTCACTGTTGCCAAATACAACAGACATTACAAAACGATTTAACTTAAATGTATTGTCGGTAACCAAGCAAGCAACTGTTACAGCTGGCTCTGCATCAATTTACATATTATCTGGAACCGCAGGACTTGTGGTTGGCATGCCTGTTACAGTAAATTCTATTGGTTGCACCATTGCATCAATCAATGCCTCAGCAAACACAATTACAGTAACAGGAAGTACAGGAAGTGGTGGAGGGGTTACTACGCCAATTCTTACATTTGGGTCATTAACAACTGTACCAGCCACATGCAAGATAAAGACAGTTGAATTGGAAGGAGGAACTACATATCGTATATACCTATATGACATTCAAATGGCGGCTGGTACAACGGCAAATATAGCACAACTTAATCGTTTATATTTAACGGCTGACACATTTAATTTTAGCATAACTAAAGCACTCTCTGAAACCACAAGTGATACTGCAATTTTCCCACTACCATACACCGCAGTGAAAAGTGTAACTGGTGTTAAGTATATCTTAAGACATGTCGCAAGCGGTGTCAGAACAACTAGTATGACAACTCTCCCGCTTGACATACCAAGCGGTGGCGCAATTGTTGATGGCAGCCCAGGCAATGTAATTTTAAATATCAATGGATCTTTTGTTGTGCCATCTGCGAATATCACAACAAGTGGTATTCCGGTGGGATCAGGCGGTGCAACCGGTGCATGGAGTGCGGTTATACCAGTTCTGATGGATGGCGCGGACGATAATGGTGAAACAGCAATTACAAAAACATTGGTTAGCGCAAGTCAATCATTTACAGCAAATGCTATTTCAAGTACAGTAAATGCAACTGCTATTATTGCAGGTAACCGTTATCAAATTTTAGCTCCAGGCTCAACCATTTTTACCAATTTTGGAGCAATCAATAGCACTGCTGGCACGGTATTTGTTGCAACAACTTCAGGCACCAGCGGTTCTGGAACTGGAACAGTAACACAAGCTGTCACAGAATTTACATTAAGCCAAGCTGATGTATTTAAACTTACGGCTGTTACATTAACAAAAAGTGGCGTGGCCACGCCAATTGATATTTTGTCCGATTGTACAATTAGTGATGATGGGCAGCGTTCAAACTATTATACAAATGTTAAAGTAAAGTATAATGGTACGCGCGTGTTTGTTTCTACCGATACCATAATATTTACATATAGTTACTTGAGCCGCAATGGAGCCGATATCAATGGATTTACTACAGTTGATAGTTACAACAGCAGCACAAATATTGCGGGCGGATTAACATATGATACCATTCCTTCATTTGCTGGAACGCGTCTATCAGACGTGATTGATTTTCGCCCAATCATATTGTCCGGTGCAAGTGCAACTAGCACAAAGCAACAAATTGATCCTGGCAGCGCGCTATTGTCAAAAAGCGTAGTTTATTATTCGCGTATTGACCAACTGGTGGTGTGCAGTGACGCGACATTTAAAATTCAAAAAGGAACACCTGCAATAGCGCCTGTTGATCCCAAGCCTCTGGCCAACAGCATGACGCTATACAAGTTAGAAATTCCTGCATATACGTATGACACCGCTGACATTAAAATACATTACATTGATAATCGCCGGTATACCATGCGTGATATTGGTGCGCTTGAGTCAAGAATGATAAGCCTTGAGACATATACTGAATTGTCAAAGCTTGAAATGGCTGCCCAAAATAAAGTAATTACTGATATACTTGGCTCACGATTTAAAAACGCAGTGCTAACTGATGGCTTTGTAAATCATAATGTTGGCGATAACCTTAATGCTGCATATAATTGTTCAATAGATCCACAGCAAGGTATAGCGCGCCCATCATTTTCAACGCGTCGTGTTGATTTTAAGCGTGACATCGCGTCACAAATAGGTATTCGCGTTGGTGAAAATATTGCTACGTTAAATTATACGGAAGAGGTGTTGATTAATCAGCCATATGCAAGCAGTTATGAAAGTGTTAATCCATATGAAATTACCACTTACAACGGGAGCATTGAACTTAGTCCTAGCAGTGATGAATGGAAAGATGTAACAACACTGCAAGAAAAAATCGTTTTGAGCACCGCCGCATTTGATAATGCCGTTAAAAATACAGTGCTTGGGCAAGTATGGAACAATTGGACAACCACTTGGACTGGCGCCACGCGCGTATGGCAAAGCGGATTTCACAGCGTATTTAATCCGGCGGCCGGCTTTAAAATGCGGCAACGCGTTGCATCTAATGATCGTATCATAGGTAGAAGAGGCACCTTTACTACACTTGCATTTACCGATATTGTTGAACGTAAAGAAGATCGCATAATTGATGTTAGCTTTATACCATTTATGCGGTCACGCAGAGTATATTTCCGCGCTAAGCGACTAAAGCCAAATACACGGGTATACCCTTTCTTTGACGGTATTGATATTGGTGCATACACAATGTCAACAACATTTGTACCTTTTAGAGACTCTACTCTGGTTCGTGATTACAAAGGAGCAGTTGCGCCAGCACTTGATTTTACGGCTAGCGCTTTAATTACCAATGACTATGGTGAAGTTGAAGGCGCTTTCTTGGTGCCAAACAACAATTCACTAAAATTTAAGGTTGGCTCTCGTGTATTTAAGCTTACTGATAGCCCGCGCAACATTGAAGCTGATGCAACCACTTTTGTGAACACTGATTATACCGCAACTGGTATTTCTGAAACACACCAAACCAATATTATAACAACACGCGTTCCGCAGGTTAGAACCATTGTGAATTCAGAATCATTGGCGCTGGTGGACACTCAAGTAACGTGGGACGACCCGTTGGCACAAAGCTTTATGCTTAGCAATATACCAACTGGCGCATATATTACAAGCATTGACTTGTATTTTAGGGCAATAAGTTCCACAAGCCCAGTTACCATTCACATTGTCACAATGGAAAATGGCTATCCTACACAAAAGATTGTTCCTTTTTCGGTTGTCACAAAGAATCCTTATCCAGCTGCTGGTGTTACCGCAACGCCACTTATAAGTGTATCAGCTGATTCTACAGTTGCAACAAACTTTAGGTTTAGTGACCCGGTATATCTTAAAGCAAACACTGAATATGCTATTGTGATTATGTCAAACGATCCAAAATATCAAGTTTGGGTTGCTGACAACAACGGGTTTGATGTAACATATGGCTCTCCTCAAAAACCTATCAATAAGAATGTTTATGCTGGTGTATTCTTTAAGAGTCAAAATGGCAGCACATGGAGTGCAGACCAAACACGTGACCTTAAGTTTAAAATAAATCGTGCGGTGTTTGTGCCGGCTGGCGTACTATCATTTAAGCCAGTTCTTGATGATGGCGTGGCAAGCATTGTTGTCAATGCACAAACGTCTGCTGTTAATACCGGATTCACACCAACCGCCACCGTAATATTGCCAGCGCCTGCTGATAGTACGCTAGCCGGCGCAAACACCGCCAATTATAGGAGAGCAACCGCAACTCTTACGGTTGACCCTTCAACAGGCGCGGTGCTTGCGGTAAACATTACAGATCGTGGCAAAGGATATGGGAGCAATGATACACAAGCGCGGTTTAACACACAAACTACCTGGACAAGCAATGGCAGCACGTCAAACAATACGTTGCTAAGCAACTTTACGGTAAGTCTTGACAGCGCTACGTTATCGTCATTAAATCTTACACAAAGTAACTTAAATATTCCAAGCACAACAATTGATAACATCCTAACACTGGGAACTGGTGTTACTGCAGTTACTTCGCCAGTTGAAGCATATGAAAACTATGATTTGAATATGCTTTACACCATAGACAGCGCAAGCGCGCCCAATACCATATTGACAACTGCAGTTACCACAAGCAGCGATTATGTAAGCCCGGTTGTTGACTTGGATCGCGTTTCACTGCTGGCCATCAAGAATGAAGTGAACAATTCACTTGTTGGCGAAACAATATTTGATGCTGGTGCCGCAACATCGCGCTATCTTACAAAGCTTATTAAACTTGACAAACCGGCCAATCAATTAAATGTATATATGGATGTAAATCGTCCATCAGCCGCAGCCGACATTGCGGTTTTCACCAAACTCATATATGATGGCAACGAAAATATTCCGAGCGGCTGGGTTTTGCAAAAACCAATAAATTTAATTAATATTTCATCGTCATATGAAGATTTTTCAGAATGTGAATATGAAATCAATTCGTCTCAAAATGATTTCTTAGCATTTGCTGTTAAGATTGTATTTCTTTCAAGCAATACATATGAGGTGGTAAGTTTGGCCAATCTTAAGGTGGTTGCAACAACTGGATTATAATGAGCACGCGCTTAAAAGTAAAAGACAATTTAAAGCTGGAACGTGATGTTTCTACAAATGCAATTATTAATACTGATGTTTCATCATATGAAACAGCCATACTGCGACGTGCAGCATTTTTAAAAAAAGATGTGCAAATAGCAGCATTGCAAACTAGTGTTGAAACGTTGCAAACACAGCATGCTGCAATGCAAGCGCAAATTGAAAAGCTTATCACAATAAATAACATTAATAATTCTACAATATAATGGCCATTTTTTCCACCGATTATACAGCATTCGCAACGTATGCAAACACCCAGTTGCCTGCTGCTGCTGGCGTGCTTATCACCGATACATTTGACAGCTGGCGAAAGAAAACCAACGGTTTAATTGTTCTTCTTGATGGAGCCACTGGCACTGGCGGTTTAAGCCCTGCAAATTTAAGCAATGGGCGACCATATTGGGACAGCACTGGTGCTGTTATGATTGCGGGTGGCAGCGGAGGCGCCACCGGCCCAGGCGTCGCCAGTGCCGTTGCTTTAACGGTTAAAGCAAATACCACCGTTGACGCAATGCGTATTACCCAAGCTGGCAGCGGCGCCGCTTTATACATTCCTGATACTGGCAATGGCTCGCCTTTTATAGTAGAATCAAGTGGCCGAGTAATTGTTGGCCACACTGCGCCATTGCAATTTACTAACCGGGCCACCAACACCCAGGGTCTGCTATCGCCTCGTATTGGAGTGATGGGATCCAACACCGTGGCTTCACCTACACCGTCTGTTGCTATATTTCAATCGAACACTGACGCTCACGGCGGAGTGTTGGCATTTGTCAAGTCAAGAGGCACTGCTGGCTCTAGAGCAATTGTCACGAACGGTGATTCGCTTGGAATAATTGATTGGCAAGGGTATGCAACAGCTTCGCTAAATATTACAGCTGCGGCAATTGAAGCAAAAGCTGAGGGAACAGTAAACGCGACCGCGGTGCCTGGCATTTTGACATTCTCTACAAACACAGGCACCGTGTTAACTGAACGCATGCGCATTGACAGTGCTGGAAATATTGGTATTGGAAAGACTGCTGCTATAGGTGTTAAGTTGGATGTGCTTGGCGCGGTTACTGCATCTGGTGAGATCACTGGCAATTCGTTGAAAATTGGCGCGGTTACGATATCTAATGCTGGTGCTATTAGTGGTATTTCAGGCCTGACACTCGACGCTAGCACCAACTTTGGAACAGCTGGTGAGCTTAGCGGAGGCACCCTTAAAATAAACAACGCCTTTAGTGTAGGCACAACCGGTGCAGTAACTGGCGTAACCACATTAGCCGCAAGTGGCAGAGTAAGCTGCGTCGGCTTGACTAGCACTGGCGGCATTGTGGCTGGCGGTGCGGTAACTGGTGTAACCACACTGGGTGCAAGCGGCGCGGTAAGCTGCGGCGGCTTGACTAGCACTGGCGGCATTGTGGCTGGCGGTGCAGTAACTGGCGTAACCACATTAGCCGCAAGCGCTGCGGTAACTTGTGGCAGCTTGACTAGCAATGGCGGCATTGTGGCTGGCGGTGCAGTAACTGGCGTAACCACACTGGGTGCAAGCGGCGCGGTAACTTGTGGCAGCTTGACTAGCAATGGCGGCATTGTGGCTGGCGGTGCAGTAAGCGGCGTAACCACATTAGCTGTGGGCGGTGCGGTAACTGGCGTAACCACATTAGCTGTGAGCGGTGCAGTAACCGGTGTAACCACATTAGCCGCAAGCGGCGCGGTAACTTGTGGCAGCTTGACTAGCAATGGCGCCATTGTGGCTGGCGGTGCAGTAACTGGCGTAACCACGCTAACTGCAAGTGGCGCGGTAAGTTGTGGAGGTTCGTTAACAATCAACCGCAATACCGGCGCTGACGAAGGCGGCCAAATAGATTTGGTGGGTGGAAGCGGCAGCTGGCCAAATCAAACCATTGATTCATACAGAAACACTTTAAGATTTATAGATGGACAGGGCGGCGGGACAGTCACTTTTAACAACGGGTCAATCCTGACAACCGGCCAACTTTATGTAAACAATGCCTCTCCTACCATTTACATGCAGGACACCAATCACCGCAGCGCAATGCTGCATGTGAACGAAAACACGTTTTATGTTTTGCCAGGGACTGGCGTCAATTCCACCACCTGGGCCAACCCCGGGCCCTTCCCCGGCGCCCGCTATGCGTTATCGATTAATCTTAATGATGGCTATGCGGCTTTTGGAGGTGTAATCAATACTCCTTCTCAAATGCAGGCAAGTAGCTTTTATGTTACTTCGTCGCTGCGATACAAACAAAATGTACAGCCGTTAAGCAATGCATTGAGCCTGGTTGAAAAACTGCAAGGCGTAACATTTGATTGGAAAGAGTCTGGGCAGAGCGATATTGGTCTTATTGCCGAACAAGTAAATGAAGTGCTTCCAGAGTTTGTATGCAGAGATGAACAGGGACTAATTATGGCAGTTGATTATGGCAAAATAACGTCAGTTCTTATTGAGGCAGTTAAAGAATTGGCCGCGCTGGTAAAATTAAAAAATTAATATATGGCAACAGGCTTCACCGTTGGAACAACCGATTTGGACAGTATATTTAAGCTGAAGCATATCCATACAGCGGCGCGCGGCGATCTCGCCTACTATAGCGACTATATTGGTGTGGGTGGGACCGTGTCTTCTCGCTATCAGCCGTCTCTTGAAACAAAAGATCAAATAGGTTGGCATACCGGGTTTGGCCACGATGTCACCGATTTTAGATACATATTTCAGGCTATAAACTATTATGCGATTGAGGCGGACTTAAGTTCCACTCAAGAAACTACAAGCAATTATGCCTGGAATGACAACGGCGTAATACATTACACGGTTTACACTAAATATTTACAACCTGACTCGTACGGCAACTATTCCTTTACGGTGACGCTTGAAGGGATTAGACAGGACGTTTATTACGTGAATGGGTGGATAACCTATCAGTATGGAAATTTTGCCGGTCGCAATGCTCAGAACTATGGTATAACTATAAGATGTAGTATTAGTGGTGTTGCTGTTTATCGTGAAATACACGTTACCTATGGTGGCGGTAACCAAAGCGTCACCATAAGGTAAGACAATATGAATATTAAGCTTTCAACGCAAAATAAGATTTATAGAGGCGAGATTATAGAGCAAACCGACGCATACATTGTGCTGCGTGACGCCATTACTTCAAAAAAAGTTAAGGTAAATTTGGTGTTGCCTGTTGTAATTTCCAGTTATATAGACCAAGGCATGGCCGACATGTCTCGCGATTTGGATTATATTAAATTGGCAAATGAAAATTCAATATTCTCTGCTGCTGATAAAAATACAATAGATCAATCGGATGCTCCTCATGTAACATATAAATTGCTGCATGGATTGCGCTCTCTTGGATTGGCATGCAATAGTATAGAAGAAATTGATTTAACACTATTAAAAGAGAATATCAATCGGATAGTATTAGAACACTATAATACTCAGGTTGAGTACATTGATGAAGATGACGATTTGACCAATGAACAAAGGAGCAATCTTAAAGAGATTATAAGTAAAGTATTTAATGATTATATAGAATTGCTTAAAAAGTCAAATTCGCTAAAAGTTATACTATTAAATTGGCCTGCTCTATTTTCAGAGCAATTGCAATTTAACTCATTTTTAGTTTCAATAATTCCTGATGAAGGTTTGCCTAATAACATACGCTGATTATTATTTTAGAAGTGTGTTATCCTCATTTGAAAAATCAAAAATAGATTTTTGTAGGAGTAATAATATAGATTTTATTTTTGAGTCTATTAAGGTGTCCAACGAAAAAACAAGTTGGTCTAAAATTGATTTGATACTAAAACATATTTGCATGTATGATGCTGTTATCATATGCGACTATGACAGCGTTGTTATAGACACAAATTATAACATACGACCTTTGTTGGAAAAATATAAAGGGCTGTCTGATTGTGTTTGCGCTGAATTGGCTAATGGTTTCACATTGATTGGATGCAGCATATGGTATAATACACTAAACTCTATAAATGTGTTAAAACGCATAAGACAGCTTAAGATTGATGGTGATATGAGTTTTCTTGCAGAAGAAGCTGTGTTTAATGAAGTAATAAAAACACTTCCATTGCGAATAGCCATAAATAATAATGTAAACACCATATACAACTTGCATAATTATGATGATCCATTTTTATTACACTATGCTGGTGTTGGCAATCCTTTTAAAATAAAACAGCTTGAGCAAGAGAGACAATATAATTGCAGATGATCATGCCTTGCGTTTAGACCGTAATGAATGTATATGTCCATCATTTATACGGGATATAACAACATTGGCATGCATCACGCATAAAGATTATTTTACATATACTTCTGCATATGACTCTCAAAGAATGTACGCTGACGCTGTTGGTTGTTCTGATCATATGCTTTATGTAAATCATGGCTCAGAAATTATACTTAAAGAACTTATACAACAATTGGATGTTTCAGCCTGGGTTGTTCAGCATCCAACATTTGAATTGTTTAGTTTCTATTGTGAGCATTATGGTAAAAAAATAATAAAAGTTGATTATGTATACACCAAAGTATTTGATATAGAAATACCCACAGACAAAAGCAACCATGGGTTATATTTAGTAAGTCCGCATAACCCTACAGGCCATGTTTTTTCCTTAAATGAAATATTGAAATTGTCTAATCATTATAAGTATCTTATCATTGATGAAGCATACATTAATCCGCTGCAAACAATGCACCAGCTTCCAGAGAATTGTATTACGGTAAGAACTTTTAGTAAAATGGGTGGGCTGACTGGCATGAGGTTTGGGGTATGCATATCAAATAATAATGAAGTTATACACAAACTGAATCAAACAAGACCAATGTTTTTAAACACAATCACGTTGAAGTTGGTGTATTCCATCATTAAAAATCAGAGTTTATTACATAAACTCTACAAAGAATTTGAACAGGTTAAGATATGTCTTTCGGAATCGGGTTATAGTATTGTCTCTGCAGCTGGAAACTTTGCGCTATTAAATTGTCAGTCAGCAACATACAAAGGATATGCGCTTAAACCATATTTCTTTGGCTCTCAGCTGTTTCACCGATTAACATTAACAGACCAAGAAACATTTGCATCATTATGAGTAAGATATTTACATCATTCGTCACATCGCATAATAATCAATGCCGCGCTTTTTATATCGAAAAGTTAATACCACTATGGATAAAAATAAACAAAAAGTGGTGTGATGATCTTACAATCATTACCAATATACCAGATGAATTTGAAAAGTTGGACTTAAATGTAAAATGTATAGGATACGAAGATTCATTTTATGGAAAAAACCCTATAAAATATAATCCAATGAGCAGTCAACCTGCATGTTGGCTAAATTTTTTAAGTGGATTAAATGAGAATGAGACCGCACTTTATCTTGATCCCGACGCCTTTCTATGTAATGATACATTATTAAAATTGCTTAATGAAGTGGAGGACCATATGTTAAACAAAAAGATAATTACATATGGCAATTCAGACGCAGGAGTTGCGTTATTAAGAAATACATTAAATACCAGAACCATGTTAAAGAATGTTGAAATTACATTAAATGATCCTCATATATCTTGTAATATAGAACATTATTATAACAAACACTTTAGGGGAAAAGGCAAATACTATATTCCTTGGAAGAAAGCATCCATATACTTACATGGTAATGTATGCGGCCAAAAGGACAAAATAGATTGTATTCACGGAAGCGATATCCGTGTAATACAGAGTCAAATATTAAATGATTACCATGTTTCTGATAATGTGGCTCAAATTGCAAAACAAACTCCTTTTGAGTTTGATATTTTAGAAGCTTTTCAAATTATGTATGAAAAGGAATGCATAAGAAACTATTAAACTAAAGATACCTCTGGGCTGGTATTTGTTCGGTTAACAATATCAACTGGCGCCATGTTTAAATGAATTGGATTAGTACTATATACAATACTGTTTTCAGATTTATTGCACAACAGCTGATCACAATTATTGCAATATGAATGCTTGCTATATTCATTAGCGTTGTGTGATTCGCGCAATGATTTATAAGCATCTCCTTTAAGAATCTCTTCTAATGTTTGTTTGGACGCATCTCCAAGTTTAATTGATTCATTATAATCATAGCAGCATGGAACAACTATTCCATTCCAGTTGATTTGCAATGGGCCACTTTGAGGGCGGCCACACGACTTTTTGCCTACATTAGCATCTAAAGAGCGGTATTGCTTCCCATCACCAAAGTTGTGTGGTTTCCATATTTCATAATAATCAACCGTATCACGTATTACATCTGGACATTTATCTATTGCAACATCACCATCAAAGTCTAGTATAAAATGACTTACTTCAATGCTTTTATAGCGATTCTTTATGTCTTTAAGAAGTTTTATATTTTGAAGAGTGGTTTCATAATGGCCTCCTTTCATTGTTTTTTCATATTCACCTTTTGAAAATCCATAAAAGCTTAAACGCAATTCACTTAATCCATTTTTTACAGCACTTTCAATTTTGGATAATCCAACGTCATATTGTGATGGCGAGTGTAACAATGAAGCATTTGTTATTACATATGTTTTTAAGCCATTTTTTGTAGCTATAGCAATTTTTTCTTCTAGTGTAGGATCAATAAAAGGTTCTCCAAAATTGGTTAATGTAATTTTGGTTGCGCCCATTGTTATAACCTGATCAATGATACCATTATACAATTGCATACTCATAATTCCTTTTTTACGAGTATGCTTTTCTCTGGGACACATCGTGCAATGATAGTTGCACAAATTTGTTGGTTCCATACGAACTTCTTTATTTTTAAGCTTCATCATGGTTCCACAGTTGACCTTCTTTAATTCCACCAATATCACATTTAGCGCATGGGTTTAAACCATTTCTTTGAGTATTCAACATACTTTTAACAAATGTTAAATATGCATTGCTTTTTAGATATTGTTCTAATGTTAAGTTTTTAACGTTCAAACTTGCTTTTGATATTTCAGATTCTCGATGCCAATCCGAATGACACAGTAAGTAATTACCGTTCCAATCAATCATTGCTTTATAAAACGCAATGTGGCATGGGCGGTTAGGGTTTACACCAAAAGCGCTATCAAATGGAGCAGTACCTCCTCGATTATAAAACTCTAATGTTTTAGCTTCATACACCTTTTTGATTGTTAAATTTTTAGAAGTATAATTACTTTCACTCAACATGTCCAATAACTTTTCATACTGAGATTCATTGTCATAAAGATCAATTTTAAGTTCAAACAGTCCAAATGAATCCAACAGTTTTAATTTATCAATTGTCAGCAAATCAAAATTGGTTATGAGTATTGTCTGATAGTGCTTTGACAATAATTCCAAACCATACATAATATCTTTACACATAAGAGGCTCGGAAAAACCACTGCAACATATTTGGCCTTTATAGTTTGAAGATTGCAATGAGTGCAAAACCTGGTCAAAGGTTTCACGAGACATGTGTTTGTTTTGATTAGGATATACTTTACTATCATACCGTGGGCAAAACCAGCATTTACGCGTGCACAATTCGGTGACATTTAATTCAACCAAGTTGATGCGAGTAGTAAACATATTCATAATAGTGTATCTATGTGTTTTAATTTTTCATCTGCTATTAGTTTTTTAATAATTCGATTTTCTGCTAGATAGCATGAATGTTCAAGTGCTATTTTTCCCATGTTTTCGGGCTTATCATCATTTTTATAAAAATGATATGATTTGCGATATGAATCAATACCAAAATAATACAATTCATAATCCGCTGTAACTGCATACAATAATGATTGTAAGCCAAGCGAGTGATATGAATGATTATCTAATTTATAATTGCTAATTTTACGTGTTTTAATATAAGGTGGGACAGTAAAATTAAATAGAGAAGAATCATATACTGTGTTATACCATGTTTCATGGATTTTAGATTGTGCTATAATATCATGAATTTTGCTTTGCTCTTCTAGCGTAGGATCAAATATCGGATCACTGTTATACCATCCACAGCAGGCCCATATTGTAGGATCACCAAGATATCTGTTATAATCGTTCATCTTAAAAATAGATTGGTTCATAATGACAATTTCATTAAAATTCTCATTTAAGAATTCTCCTCTTTCTTTTTCAATTACATCTCCACCAGTTCCAATTATCGCCATTTTTTTCTTGTTCATATCATTTAACTTAAAAATCGGTTTTGAATATGCATAATTTATATATAGAAAAAAGTTTATTATAAATACCGTATATGGCAATGTACGCAGACTTATATGCCGATCAAGGATCGCACTTTAGCACCGTTGTTAGTGTAGGCACCGGCAACGCCTTTGACACAAATTTAAGCGGATACACCGCACGCGGCAAGATTCGCAAATCATACGCTTCCACTGGTGCATACAGTTTTACGGTAACCGTCGCAAGCCCTACCACGCTTGGGCAACTGCTGGTTTCTCTATCCTCGGCCGAGACACAAGCTATCAAGCCAGGGCGTTACTTGTATGACATTGAAATTATACAAACATCAACACTTAAAGTTACGCGTGTGCTTGAAGGTCAAATTGATTTTAGTCCTAGTGTAACAAGTGTAATCACACCGTCCAATACACTTGATGAGCCACTCATTGACGGAGGAGTTTATTAAAATGATAACTGACACAATACTTCTTAAACGCTCAGATGTCGAGAATAAAGTACCATTGGTAACCGATCTCGAATATGGTGAAGTTGCATTAAATTATAAAGACGGAAAACTCTATTATAAAAATACATCAAATGCTGTTGTATTGCTAAACGCTGGCGGAGTAACAGGAAGCGGAGCAAGCGGAGCAAGTGGCGCTAGTGGGACGCCAGGAGCAACTGGTACGCCAGGAGCAACAGGTACGCCAGGAGCAACTGGAGCAACTGGAGCAACTGGAGCAACTGGAGCAACTGGAGCAACAGGTACGCCAGGAGCAACCG
>Ga0209443_1000189_pt1 | contig 40314 bp, 32 predicted proteins | sample LauGreBMM110DCMD_2_FD_187571 | JGI IMG/M metagenome (GOLD analysis project Ga0209443, IMG submission 187571) | Freshwater lake microbial communities from Lake Michigan, USA - Su13.BD.MM110.DCMD (SPAdes) (version 2) | ecosystem: Environmental > Aquatic > Freshwater > Lake | place: Lake Michigan... | reverse complement strand
GAAGAATTTCCTTCAGTTTTTGCAACAGTTTCTTCTAAAGATTTATTTTGTATAGAAGCAAGAAAATCTTGGGCTGGAGTGGCTTTAAAAGTAAACTGATCTTTATTGAAAAATGGGTTAATTTGATTTGAATTAATATTATTATAGCCAAGGTAATCAGTTTTTTCTTCTTGTGCAATTGGTTTGTTTAAAGATTTTTCGAAGCCAATATCATCGGAGTTTAAGGTATTTGGATCGTCTTTAATTTCGTTTTCAATTTCTTTGAATTCATCTTCAAACTTTGAATCAAGATAATTTTTTAAATTCAAATCTTCTTCGATTTCTTTATCAGAATTTTTTTGAGAATTTTTTTGATTATTTTTAGAAATTTCTTTTTCTAATTCCATTAGCTCGATATCAATAGGATCAAGGTTTTGAAAGTTATTTTCTTTGATAATTTTTTCACGGGTTTCAGCGTTTTTATCATCTTCAAAATCATCTTCAAATTCTTCCAAATTTAACTCATCAGCGATTTCTTTTATTTTGCTTTCGATTGAGATTTTTTGTCCTAAATTTTTAACTACCAAACTCTCATCATCTAGATCTAAATCTAAGTCTTTCGTGCGATTGCGCTCTATATTTAATTTTTTTTTATCAATAGCTTCCAATTTTTTTTCAGCTTCAAAAATTAGTCCAATATTTGTTTTATCAGCAACATCGCCATCAATTGGCTTGCTTTGTAAATCTTGGCTAAAATAATTAACCGAGGATTTAGTTTCAGGCTTTGGTTTATTATCAAACTTGCTAAGCTTGTTTTTTATGGCCTCTAATAAACTGGTTGTGTTGTTTTTATCTGCCATGAAAATAGCTAAAATTTCTTGAAATAAAATTTAAATAATGATTTGTAAAAAATAAAAATCTTTAAAACTATTCTCTTTTTTTATAACTTAAATTCAATTAGTTTTTACAAAAAATTCAATAAAAAGATTTGATTATATAATGAAAAAAAATTTTGTGCGTTATTTACTTTGGGCAATTATTGGAATCGTTGGCGCATCTGCCTTCGCTGGTATTGCCATAACTAGAGATGAAAAGATTTCTTCGATATGGTTTATAGTTGCTTTTGTTTGCATACAATTAATTGGCTATAGATTTTATAGTTTATGGATTGCTACAAAAATTTTAAACATCAATTCCAAAAATTTAACGCCCGCTCAAAAAATTAACGACGGAAAAGATTATGTTCCAACTAATCGTTGGGTAGTTTTTGGACATCACTTTGCGGCGATTGCTGGCCCCGGTCCTTTGATTGGTCCAACTCTGGCCGCGCAATTTGGATATTTACCGGGAACCTTGTGGATTCTTGTTGGGTCGGTCCTCGCTGGAGCGGTTCAAGATATGATAATTTTATTTTGTTCGATTCGTCGCGACGGCAAATCGCTTGGCAAAATGATTGAAGATGAAATCGGTAAAGTTGCCGGAGTTAGCGCTTTGATCGGCACTTTATCGATAATTATTATTTTAATCGCAGTGCTTGGGCTTGTAATTGTTAAGGCTTTGGCTCATAGCGCTTGGGGCTCTTTCACGGTGTTGATGACGATTCCAATCGCCATGATGGTCGGAGTTTATATTTATCATATTCGTCAAAACGGAGTGATTGAAGCGAGTATTGTTGGTGTAATTTTATTTCTGCTTGCAGTCTACGGAGGAAAGCTCATTCACTATGATGAAAATTTAACAAGAATCTTTGATCGCGATGGAAAATTTATTGCGTATTGTATAATTTTTTATGGCTTTATGGCCGCGGTGTTGCCGGTTTGGCTTCTTCTAACTCCTCGCGATTATCTTTCGTCCTTTTTAAAAATTGGCACAATTTTACTCTTAGCAATTGCATTATTAGTTTTTCAACCGCAAATGCAAATGCCCGCTTTAACCAAGTTTGTCGACGGTTCGGGCCCAATTTTTAGTGGAAAAATTTTTCCATTTTTATTTATTACTATTGGTTGCGGAGCAATATCGGGCTTTCATGCTCTAGTCGCCTCAGGAACTACTCCAAAAATTATTTCTAGTGAAAATGATGTTCGTTTAGTTGGTTATGGCAGTATGCTTCTCGAAGGTTTTGTTGGTATTATGGCATTAATCGCGGCTTGTGTTCTCGATCCCGCAATTTTCTTTGCAATTAATTCTTCCGCCGCAAGTCTTGGAGCCGATGCGGTCGCCACCATCAATGGTTGGGGTTTTAAACTCGACGGTAAAGAAATGGAACTTTTGGCAGAGCAAATGGGTGAAAATAGCCTTTATTCAAGAACGGGTGGAGCTCCTTCCCTAGCGGTTGGAATGGCTAAAATTTTCTCTTCAGCTTTTGGATCAAATTTACTTGCCATGTGGTATCATTTTGCGATTATGTTTGAGGCAATTTTTATTCTCACCACTCTTGATGCTGGAACGCGCGTCGCCAGATTTATGCTTGAAGATTTATTAAAATTTCGTGATAAAAAATTGCATGAATCAGTTTGGGCAGGAATTTTTTCAAGCTTTGCAGTTGTAGCTTCTTGGGGCTATTTTCTATATGTCGGAGTGATTGATCCAAATGGTGGAGTTAATATTTTGTGGCCACTTTTCGGCATGTCAAATCAGATGCTAGCGTGCATTGCACTTACTTTGGCGACTGTAATTATTTATAAAAATAAAAAGCAAAAAATTTATTGTTTAGTCACCGCCCTGCCCCTTATTTTTATTACATTTACAACCACTTCGGCAGTTTTAATGAAAGTGTTTTCGAGTGATTTAAAAATTGGATTTTTAGCTTCGGCAAATGCATTAAAAGAAAAATTAATAACCAATCAAATTGTTGATGAAGTACAAATCATAAATGCTAAAAAAATGATTTTTAATCAACAGCTTGTTGCGTTTATAGCCATGTTCTTTTTAATAATTTTATGGATTGTGATTTTCGAATCGATTAGAAAAATATTTTTTTGTAAAAAATAATGAAAAAAATTTTAAATATTTTGAAAGAATTTAAGGAGTATTTTTCGGGTGATTTTTCTTATAAAAAATATCTCGAACATCATCAAAAAAATCATCAAAATTGTCAAATAATTCCAAAAAAACAATTTTTAAATAGCCGTCGCAATGCTAAATGGAAGGGTGTAAATCGTTGTTGTTAAAATAAATTAAAACATTATAATCAGCGTTCATTAATCACATTCAAGAATTAAAATTTATGTTTAGAATTGCCATAATCGGGCGACCAAATGTTGGAAAATCAACGCTTTTTAATAAATTAATTGGCAAAAGTTTTGCCATCACCGATGATACTCCCGGCGTTACTCGTGATCGCAAAGAAGCCCATGGCAAGCTTGGCCCACTTGAGTTCATCGCCATTGATACCGCAGGATTAGAACATCACATCACCAATGCATCGTTAGAAAAAAGAATGGTCGAACAAACTCAATTTGCGGTTGATGATGCCGACTTATGTTTGTTTGTCGTCGATGGAAAACTGGGTTTAAATAATGACGATTTTTATTTCGCCGATTGGTTGCGCAAAATAAAAAAACCAACAATTTTAGTTGCCAATAAATGCGAAAATTTAAATGAAGAAATATTTAGCAAAGAATATTACAAATTAGGATTCGGCAAGCCTACTGGGGTTTCGGCAGAGCACAAATTAGGTTTTGGTGATTTATACGATAAAATCGCTCCCGAAATTGAAAAATATGAAGAAATGTTTGCGGAGTTGAATGTTGATAAAAATGATTCCTTTGAAAGTGAAAGTTTAGTTGATGAATCAGATGAAATCAATGATTTAGAAGAAGATGGCGAAGAAGATAAAGAGCATCAATTTCAAATCGCCGTTATCGGCAAACCTAACGCTGGAAAATCAAGTTTTTTAAATAAAATTTTAGGAAATGAGCGCTTTATTACCGGGCCCGAAGCAGGAATTACTCGCGATGCTATCGCCGTTGATTTTGAATATAAAAATCAAAAAATTCGCTTCATCGACACCGCTGGAATTCGTAAAAAAAGTGCGATTCATCAAAAACTTGAAAAGCTCTCGACTATTGATAGTTATCGCGCCATGCGTTTTGCTCAAGTTATAATTTTATTAATCGACGCCAATTCTCTTCTCGATCATCAAGATTTATCTTTGGCGGGACAGGTTTTGCGCGAAGGTCGCGCGCTAGTTTTTGCAATTAACAAAATTGATCAAGTAAAAGGCGATAAAGAAATTTTTATGCGTCAAGTTCGTGATCAAATTCAAAATTTATTGCCCGAAATTTCTGGCGCACCAATTCTCGGAGTGTCGGCAAAAAGCGGATATAATGTTGAAAAAACTTTGGATTTAGCGATTGAAACTTACAAACAATGGCAAACTTATATTAAAACTAACAAGCTTGTCGATTGGTTGAAAACCGCTGAAAGCACGCACTCGCCAAAGCTTTACAAAGGCAAAGCGATTAAATTAAAATATGCCACTCAAATTAAAAAGCGTCCGCCAACTTTTGCAGTTTTTACCAATCATCCCAAACCCTTAGAAGGCTCTTATCATCGCTATTTAATTAATTCTTTGCGTGAATATTTTGCCTTAAATCTGACGCCAATTCGTCTTTATTTCCGCAAAAGCGATAATCCTTTCGCCGAACGCCAAGAAAAAACTTTTTCGAAAAAATTGCATAAGCCAAAAAAGTAAATTAACAAAATTGATTTTTCCAAATTTCCAACTGCTCTAAAGCCCTTGTACTGTAAGCTTCTTTGCGTGCATCTTTGGCGATATTATTTTCAAACGGCGCAAATAATCCGAAATTTATATTCATTGGTTGAAATGAGTTTTCGTTGGTAACTTTCATTTGCTCTAAGTCAGGCGCAATATGATTTAGCAAAGATCCAAACGCAGTTTTATTTGATGGTCTTAATAAATTTTTTGCAGAATTATTGAGTTGGTTGGCGATAAAAATTCCAGTAATTAAACCCATGCTTGCCGATTCTACATAGCCTTCGACGCCCGTAATCTGGCCGGCGAAATAAATATTTGGAAATTTTTTGAAACGACCAAATTCATCGAGCAATTGCGGAGAATTTATAAAAGTATTGCGATGAATCCCGCCAAATCTAGCGAATTCAGCATTTTCTAATCCACGAATTTTGCGAAAAACTCGTTGTTGTTCGCTATATTTCATTTTAGTTTGAAAGCCAACGATATTGTATAAAGTCGCTTGCTTGTTGTCTTGACGAAGTTGCACGACAGCGTAAGCTTTTTCTTTGCGTTGACGAAGAGGCGTCCCAGCTGGCGATTTTTCAAAATGCGGATTGGTTAAACCAATTGGCTTCATCGGTCCATAACGCAAAGTGTCGACGCCACGCGAAGCCATCTCCTCAATTGGCAAACAGCCACTGAAATATGGAGTATTTTTTTCCCAATCTTTGAATTCAGTTTTTTCGCTTTTTAATAAATCATCAACAAATTCTAGATATTGATCTTGATCGAGCGGGCAATTGATATAATCGAAGCCTGAACCCTTGTCATATCTGGATTGGAACCATGCTTTGGAAAAATTAATTGAGTCTTTAAAAATTATTGGGGCGATGGCATCGAAAAAAGCCAAATGTTTTTCGTCGGTATGTTTGAGAATTGATGAGCTTAGAGCGTCAGAGGTTAAGGGCCCCGTGGCGACTACCCAAATTTCGTTCGAATCAATTGGTAATTCTTGAATTTCTTGGCGTGAAATTTTTACTTTTTTGGTATTCAAAAGTTCATTTTCAATAAATTTAGAAAAGCCATCGCGATCAACTGCTAAAGCCGATCCAGCCGGCACTTTATTGATTTCCGCCGAACGCATTATCAATGAATCGAGTTGACGCATTTCTTGATGAAGCAAGCCGATAGCGGTGGTAATTTCATCGCTTCGAAGCGAATTTGAGCAAACTAATTCGGCGAAATCTTGAGTGCGATGGGCAAAAGTTTTGCGATTTTCATTGCGCATTTCAAAAATTTCAACATCAAAACCTCTTTTAGCGAGTTGCCATGCACACTCGCTCCCCGCAAGACCCGCACCAATAATATTTATTTTTGTCATCAACTTTATTTTTTTGATTTTAATTATTTTTACGATTTCATTGTAATGTAAATTTTTAAAAAAACTCAATAAAAAAAGCCGGCGATAAAAAATTATCGACGGCTTTTTAAGTAAATAATATTAATTGAAATTTTTAGTTTATTGAGTTAACAAAATTTTATTTATTATATCTAGATTGATTCTCCGACCTTTTTAACGCTTCTAGTTTTATTTTGCCAGATTTGTCATATTTATAATAATAAACCAACTCTTTTTGATTAATTGTATTGGCATCAATTATAGCCTGTGGAACACCCCATATTATTGATAATGGCCATGTTAATAAATTTAATGTTCCATATATATAATGAGCTGATTCGCCACCATTGCCAGATGCTAAATAGAAGTTACCAATACCAGGTAGTATATTTAAACCTCCAGCTAAACCTGGATTTGCAACTTTTTCCTCATCGCTTTCCCTAATGCCGTAAGATTTCAGCTCTCTCAAATCTTCTTTTTCTGATTTGTTTAAATGGGTACAAGATATTTGTACCAAAAGTAATGTTAATAAAAAATATTTTTTCATTTAATTATAAATTCAAGTTTAAAAATCAGGATTGAAAAATTCTTATAAAAAATAGTTTTTCTAACTGTATTAAGCAAATGATTTTTTAAAACTATAAATAAATTTTAGTAATATAAAAAAACTCAGAAAGCCTTCGGGCTTTAGCTCCCCCGCTTTACGGGGGAGCAGATTCTAGAAACTTAACGGTAGTTAAGTTTCTAGAATCGTGGGGGGTCAAAAAAGCTAAGATAGTCAACGGTTTCAACCCAATTGAAAAATTGGAAAAATTTTGAATAAAAACAAAATCAAGAAATTAACTTTTTTGAATTTTTTTTTGCGGATAAACGTTTCATCTTTTTCTTCGAAAAAGATTCACGACTGGGATTGCGTCACTTCGTTCCTGATCCCGTTATTTGCTAAAAATAGCCGTTTAGGCTATTTTTTTAACGCAAATAACCCCTCAAGGGGGGAGCTATGACACCGAAAGCGCTGAAGCTATTATACAAAAATTTATAGGGTTGTAAGAACTCAAGGGGGGAGCTATGGCACCGAAAGCTTTATGAGTTCTTTTATAAATTGAAGAGATGCAAGCCCGTAAAGTGGGGGGGCAAAAAGCCCATATTCTTTACAAGACCTTACTAAAACGGTAAGCCTAGCGCCCTGCTCCGCGCTGATTTTTTCTGCATTAAAGGATTTTCACCATCCATCATTAAATTTCCCATCCCATCACCTCCTGCGCCTTGTTGTGGCATCATCATTTGTTGTGCCATTGGATCAGATCCGCCTTGCATTTGCCCGCCCCCGCCTTGTTGCATCATCATTTGTTGCATTTGATCGTTCGGCATATTTGGCATCGACATATTCGGGGCATTTGATGGAACGCTGAATTGAGGCATTGAATTTTGTGGCGCTCCCATCATTGATGAATTCATGTCAGACATACCGCCTCCAAAATTTTGCTTCGAAGCCGGAGTATCTTTATCGTTAGGCATAACGGTTGATTGACGCGACTTGCCGTTTGAATAAGTTTCCATGTTGTAAACGCAAACTATGTCGCTTCCGTTGCGCAAAGTGTATTGAGGCGCAACTTTTTCAACAATAATATAAGTTCCTGCTACTCTATAGTTTACGAGAGATTCAAAGCCTTCTGAGTCAACAGAATAGATGGCTGGAACTTCGGAATTTTTAGCAAGGAATTGGAAATAAGTAAATATGCCATCGTCGAAAACTTTCGAAGGCGCAATTATTCTTTCGCCGGTATATTGATAATTGAAATTATAGCTTGATAAATCTCTCATGTCTGGTTCGTCTGAAGGTGTAGCTTTGGCGAACTCAACCAAGTTTTTATCTTTGTCATCAGGATAAGAAAATTTAACAACAAAAATTAAATCTTTATCGGCTAAACCTTTGGCTTCCTTGGCCACGAGTTCAAAATGGTAAACTCTTTTATTGGTTAAAACCGTCATGTTTGTTTCAGAATTATCTTCGCCAACTGGCTTTAAAAAAAGGCGATTATCAAGGGTTTCAACCAGCCATAAAGTTGGATTTCCCATGGAAATTGTGTTAATGGTTTCGCCCGCATCAAATTCAATAAATCCTTGATAAGTGTAGTGACCAAAATAACGGTAAAGTTCATTGGGATTATAAACATAACTACGAAATTTCTTTTCGCTTCCAAGATAGCGCGGAAGCTGAGCAGAGTAGCTATTAGAAACAGAAATATAAGAGGAGAAAACTACAATAGTGAATGATTTTAACAAAAAAAAACTACATTTTGAAGCGCAATTTTTTAAGAAAAATATTTTTGAAAAATCAATTTTATTGAGCATATAATTGTGAGTAATTTTTTTAACTTAAATATCCCTAACTTTATACAAAGTATATTGAGTTACGGTAAATCCAATTGTAGATTGTCTATCATTCTTAAAAATTGGCTGATAATCATATTTTATTTTAACCAAATATTTTTCGGATTTTTTCTTGGTTTCGCTTAGATCGTTAGTGGATTTTACTAGCGTCGTAAACTCAACATCAGCATCAAGGGGAACTGAATTAGCAATGAAAAACAAAGCTTTTTCAAAGACATTTTTACCCTCTTTTCTTTTAAATTTTATGAAATCAATAGTCACGCTTTTCTCAACATTTTTACCAAAATTATTTATCGGACTATTTTTGTTATCTTTAGACATTATTGATTGAAAATTTTTATATTCTCTAAATGTTGAATTAGATTTTATAAAGCTAAATTTTTTATTTACATCTTCTATTTCAGCATCCCTGAAATCAAAGCTTTCGCGATTAATAACATAATTTGAAAGCAAATATTTTATGATTGATTCATCAAAAGTTTGTACCTGTTGATCAAAATCTTTTTCACCTTTTTTTGGTTTAAGTTTAACAATTTTAGTTTGATAAATTGTGGGATCTTTTGCGGAGGTAAATATTGGTTGTGAAACCACCAATGGAAACAATGAATCACCCATAATTTTAACGGTATAAATCACGATTAAAAGAATCAAAAGCGCAACGAATAATATTGCTCTATCGCAGATCGGAGTAATGTAGCGAAAGATATACCAATCGTGGCCATCTTTAAAATATTGACCACTTAAAACATTCTTTTTGATGAATTCGTTATATTCGCGACGAACTTCATCTTCTTCGATTGTTGATTGTTTGTTATGTTTTAAATCTTTATCAGACATTACAAGATTTCTATAATTATTTTTGGGTCAATTTTGGTAATTAAATTTTGCATTTTTAAAAATGCTTCCTCAAGAATTTGTTTATCAAAGCCTCTAAAAACTAGAGAGGTGCCATTTTCAAAGGGGTAGCTTCCCATCGAAATTTCACGATATTGATTTTGTAAATCGGTTAAATCTTTTGCAATTATACTTTCGGTTAAAGAGATTTTTAACTCACGAGCGCTAATTTTACAACCTATTTTTAACTCTTTTTTTGAAGCTTCAAACATTGCTTGAAAAATTTTTGGAATCCCCGCCATTACAAAAACATTTTCAATTCTAAAGCCCGGAGCTGACGAAACTGGATTATCAAGAAGGGAGGCTTTTCTAGGTAAATATGCCATTTTTAAGCGGGCCTCGTTAACATTTTCAGCACCATAATGTTGAATTAAAATTTCGTGAGCAACTTCGTTTAAAATTAAATCCTGATCAAAAGCTTTGGCAATGCTTAGAGAGGTTATATCATCATGCGTCGGACCAATGCCACCGCTAGTAAAAACATAATCAAATTTTTTTCGCAATTCATTAACGGCAAAAATAATTTCATTTTCAAAATCGCCAACAACCCTTACTTCTTTAAGTAAAATACCATTTTCAGATAAATTTTTAGCTAAAAAATTAATGTTCTGATCGGCGGTTCTTCCCGAAAGAATTTCATCGCCAATGATTAATAATCCAGCCGAAACAATATTATCTTTGTTCATAATTTAATAAGTTTTTTAATTTTTACTTCTTTTGGTTATCATAAATTTGATTAGAATTTTTTAAAGATATTTTTTTAAAATATAAATTATTATTTTCGGCGCTATCTAAAAAAGACAAATCGAGTAAAAATTTTGATAAATCATCGCGATATCTTGATGAAGTGCAACCAGTTACTACTGAAAATATGCGTTTATTATTATTTTTTGCGGAAGAAACTAAATTGTATCCCGAAGCATTGGTGTAGCCGGTTTTCATCCCTTCGGCACCTTCATATTCATTTAAAATTCGATTATGACTTTTTATAATTCTGTTTTTATAAGAAAATTCCTTCGTCGAAAAAAAATTATAAAATTGCGGAAAATCTTTCTTTAAATGAAGCGCTAATCGAGCGAGGTCTGAAGCTGTTGTATATTGCCCTTCTTCATGCAAACCTGAGGCATTGCGAAATGATGTATTTATCATCCCAAGTTCTAGAGCTTTTTTATTCATTTTTTTTACAAAATCCCATTCATTATTAGCAACTGCTTCAGCCAGAACGATCGCAGATTCATTATATGATTTTATAATTAAGGTTTGTATGGCTTTTAATACTGAAATTTTATCACCTTCTTTGATTCCTAAAGTGTTGACTTTGTTGACTCTAGAAATTTCTTGGGCTCGAGCTGAAAATGTTAATTCTCGCTCAAGAGTTAATTGATTTTTTTCTAAAGCTTCAAAGGTTAAATAGGCGACCATCATTTTAACCAAAGATGCGGGATAAATTAATTTTTGCGAGTTAGTTTCGAATAAAATTTTATGCGATCCTTCTTCTACTACAAGAAGCGATCCGATCTTAGAGCAGGGTGTTAAAATTTGGGCTTGCGCTAAGGATTGTTGATTGCAAATTAATACCAAAAGTAAAATAAAAAATTTCATAATTTTAAAATCTCATTAACCGCCAAAACCATTGGATTTTTTATCTTATTTAAACCAAGAATTTCTAACGAATTATTAGCTTCGATTATTTGTTTTTGCGCGCAATCTTTATTTTCAATAATTTCTAAGATTGTTTTGGAAATTAAATCGGCGTTGCATTTTTCTTGAAGAAGTTCAGGAATAATTTCTTTTTTTGCAATTAAATTTAGAAGGTTGGCATATTTTATTTTTATCATTCTTTTTAAAATAAAATGGGTTAAAAAATTTATTTTATAAGCAATGATTAAGGGAATTTTATATAATGATATTTCAATGGCATTGGTGCCTGATTTTGCTAGCGCAAAGTCAGATGAATAAAGGGCTTTTTTCTTGTAATCTTGGTTCTCAATTAAAAAATATTCAACGGCAATTTTTTTGGATAATTCTTCAACAATATTCTTAGTTTTCTTAACGATTGGAATAACGATTTTTATGTTAGGAATTGTATTTTTTAAAATATTTATGGCGTCAATAAATTCTGGAAATATTCTTTTAACTTCGCCAATTCTACTTCCGGGAGTTAATAAAATTAATTTATCATCATTTGAAATTTTATAAAATTCGCGAAACTCTGAATTTATTTCATTTTTTTTAGAAAAATCTGGCGCATCATCGATTAAAGGATGCCCAATAAAAACGCTTTTAAGGTCATATTTTTCAAAATATGGAGGCTCAAAAGGAAGAATCGTAAGAAGTAAATCGTAAAGTTTTGCAATTTTTTTAGCGCGCCCTTCGCGATAAGCCCAAACTGACGGCGCAATCAAATGTACTTTTTTAATTTTTGAAAAATTGGCAGTTTTTTTAAGTTTTTTTAAAACTCTAAAACAAAAATCTGGCGAATCGATGGTAATTAAAATATCTGGTTGGAAATCTTGAATTTTTTCAACGACTTGATTAATTCGTTTTAATAATTTTGGAATATGCGGAAGCACTTCCAAGAAGCCCATAACCGCTAAATCTTCAAGTGGAAAAATTGATTTAAAGTCACAATTTTCCATTTGTTGTCCACCAACTCCACAAAATTCAATTTGTGGATTTGATATTTTCAATTCGCGCATCAGCTTATATCCAAGAAGGTCTCCAGAGGCTTCACCTGCAACAATAAAAATTTTTTTAATCATAAAATTTGCCAAATTATTTTTTAAATTTATTATGAATGTTCTTTTAGTTTATTCAAAACTTTTTTATGTAAAAGTTTGTTTTAATTTTAAATTTATTTTAGTTAAAAACTTTACAAATCAAAATTAAAAATTAAAAACAATATTAAAACCTTAAATATTTTTAAAATTTATGACTAGAAAAATTGCAGTTGTTGGCGCCACAGGAAATGTTGGACGCGAAATTTTAAATATTCTTCACGAAAGAAAATTCCCCGCTGATGAAATCGTTGCTTTGGCTTCACAAAATTCAGTCGGTAGAAAAGTTTCTTACGGTAATAAAACTTTAATCGTTAAAGCGCTTGATAGTTATGATTTTACAGGCACTTCGATTGCACTTTTTTCTCCCGGTGGAAAAGTATCGGCGATTTATGCGCCAAAAGCTGCCAAAGCTGGTTGTGTTGTAATCGATAACACTTCACATTTTCGCATGGATGAAGATGTTCCGTTGATAGTTCCTGAAGTCAATCCAGAAGCGATTGCGGGCTATGTTAAAAGCAATATTATTGCCAATCCAAATTGCTCAACTATTCAAATGGTTGTAGCTTTAAAGCCACTTCATGATATTGCTAAAATTAAAAGAATTGTGGTGGCAACTTATCAAGCGGTTTCTGGTGCTGGCAAAGAAGCGATGGACGAACTTTATAATTCAACAAAAAAAGTTTACGAAAATCAAAATGTTGAGCCTACCAAATTCAGTCGCCGTATTGCTTTTAATGTGATCCCGCAAATCGATGTTTTTATGGATGATGGCGTTTCCAAAGAAGAATGGAAAATGAAAGTTGAAACTAAAAAAATTCTCGGTGCAAATATTGAAGTTGAGGCAACTTGCGTTCGCGTTCCGGTGTTTAATTCGCATTCTGAGGCTGTTAATATCGAATTTGAGAGCGCAATTACTCCCGATGAAGCTCGTGAAGCTTTGGAAGAAAGTGACGGCGTTATCGTCATTGATAATCCGCAAGAAATGAAATTCGTGACTCCAATTGAAGCGTCGGCGAAGGATCCAGTTTTTGTGTCAAGAATTCGTAAAGATTCCTCGGTTAAATATGGTCTTTCTTTGTGGGTTGTGGCTGATAATTTGAAAAAAGGCGCGGCACTTAATGCGGTGCAAATTGCTGAGATTTTGGTTGAGAAATATGGCTTGTAAATAGCCTGACTCTAGTAATAAACGCTAAGTTTATAAGATTTAGCGTTTAGCTAAGTAAAATAAAAAACTCATCGCGAATACGGCGATTCATTCGCCTTCGAAGCAATTCAATTTTTAACTAAATTTGCGTAAGCAAATTTAAGTGAGTCTTATTTTTGCGTAAGCAAATTTAAGTATTTTATATAATCATCGTTCCTGCGCCACTTTCAGTAAAAATTTCCATCAATAAAATATTATCGACTCCGCCATTCAAAATGTGTGCGTGCCCAACTCCAGCTTCAATAGCATTGATACAAGTTTCAATTTTTGGAATCATTCCGCCAGTTATAACACCATTGGCAATCATTTGTTTAGCGGTGGCAACATTTAAATGACTTACTAATTCGCCGTTCGGAAGCATTACGCCGTCGATATCAGAAAGAATAATTAATTTCGATGCATTTATTGCTGATGCGATTGCTCCAGCAACGGTATCAGCATTGATATTGAAGGTCTCGCCATTATCGCCGATTCCGATTGGAGCAATTACGGGAATTATATCAGAATCTTCAAAAATATTTAAGAAGTCGGGGTCGACTTGATAAGGTTCGCCAACGAAACCAAGATTAAGAATTTTTTCAATATTTGAATTTGGATCTTTTTTAGTTTTAGTGGTTTTTCTAGCGCGAATTAAATTGCCGTCTTTGCCACAAATTCCAATCGCTTTGCCCGAAGCTAAATTGATTTCTTTAACAATCATCTTGTTAATTGAGCCAGCTAAAACCATCTCAACAATATCTACAGTCTCGGCGTCAGTAACTCTTAAGCCATCAATAAAAGTTGATTTTATGTTGAGTCTTTCCAGCATTTTGCCAATTTGTGGACCACCACCATGAACAACGATTGGATTAATCCCAACTTGTTTTAATAAAACAATATTTTTAGCAAAATTTTTCAAATTATTATCGCCACCCATAACCGCTCCGCCAAACTTAATAACGAAAGTTTCGCCAGAAAATTTACGCATGTAGGGCAAGGCTTCGCATAGCACCTCAGCTTTTTTGCGCCACTCTTGTTGGTTATTTTCTTTTTGCAAACTTATTTTTTCTATCGGTGTTATTTCGCAAGATGTATTTTTGTCGTTAATATTTATAATGTTTGTCATTTTTTAAAAAATTTAATTAATTTTTACTAGGTAAAAAATATTTAATTATTCAATCAAGAATTTTTTATAAAAGCCTTCATAGAAACAATTTCATAATTGCAAAAATTATTTAAACAATCAATGAATTTTAAAGTTTTTATTGGCATTAATTGATGTTCGTTAACAATTATTTTAGAAACTTTTAGATTTTTATTTTTTATAGCTTCCAAGCAACAAAGAGTATGACTTATTGAACCTAAATAATTAGAGGTAACTAATAAAATTGGTAATTTTAAATCTTGGGCTAAATCTAAAAAGGTAAAATTATTATTAATCGGCGTCATTACTCCGCCAGCACCTTCAATCAATAATGTTTGTTGGTTTTGTTGAGAATTCTTGATATTTTTTTTACAAAAATCTACAATTTCATTTTTAGAAATATTACTTACAAAATTTGGAGAAAGAGGTTTTTTAAAGCGCCAAGGAGAAATTTTATCAAGATTTGATTTGTTAATTTTAACATTTAATGCATTTAAAATCTTAGCGCTATCAGATTTATTATCGTTGATAAAGCCTGTAATTATTGGCTTTATGGCATTATATTTAGAATTTTTTTTACATAAATTTTCAACAAGAAAAGTTTTGCCGATATCAGTTCCGACCGCTAAAACTATGTAAGATTGTTCTTCGAGCATTATTGCAAGTTAGAGAATGTGCTATAAATTGGACCAAACACCGCGACCGCAATCCACGCGATCATTCCACCCATGATGATGGTGATTGTAGGTTGAATCAATGATACAATCCTTTCGATCGAGTCATTAATTTCTTTGTCATAGAAATATTTGATATTTTTTAGAGAGCCTTCCATGTTACCACTTTCCTCGCCGACCTTAAACATTCTGACTACAAGGTTGGGAAAGAATTTTGTAGCAGATATTGATCCGGAAAGAGATTGGCCGTCGGAAACTTGTTGGCGCACAAAGGAGATGGCGCTTTTTATTGCTTTATTTTTTAAGGTAACGCTTGCAGAATCAAGGCATTCAAGTACTCCAAGACCACTTTTAAAAGTCATGGCAAAGAATTGACAAAATTTTGCAGATTCAATTTTAGTAATAATTGGGCCAAAAATAGGAATTTTGAGCTTGAAGTAATCAATTTTTACACTAAATTTTGGAAAATTTCCAAGAATTCTAAAGATAGCCCAAATTGACGGGGGAGTTGTGATTATGAGGAGCCAATAGTTTTGAACAAAATCTGAAAAAGAAATTAATGCGATGGTAAGAAATGGCAAACCTATACTTTGTGCAGCCAAAAACCCGGTAACTTTTGGAACTACTACTGCAGTCATGATTCCGAGTACCGCGAACATCAAAATTATACCAAATAAAGGACCCAGTACGGCTTTACGAGTTTTTCGACGAATTTCAATGTTCCATTTAATATCTTCGACAATATTTAAAAAAGAATTTGATAAGTTACCGGTTTTCTCACCCATTGCAATCAAGCCAATGTAAGTTGGTTTGAATATTTCGGGACGCTTGGCAAGGCTTTCAGAAAATAAGTTACCATTTTTAATCGACTCATAAAGTTCTTGCATCAAGTTTTTAATTTTTGATGAATCCGCTGTTTCTTTTAAATCTTGTATGGAGTCGATAATTGATACGCCTGCTCTATCAAGCTGTTCAAGGTGAATAAAAATCGTAACTAATTCGTTGCCTTTTAAACCGCCGAAAATCGTGGAACCGCGATTTCTTTCTTTGCGATAGGAAACTAATTCCATTTCGCTTGATTTCAATAAAGACATTAGCTCGGATGGGTTATCAGCGGCAATTTTCCCACTAACATATTTTCCATCTTGATTGATTGCTTTATATTTAAAATTAGCCATTTTTTATTTTATTTTTTTCAATCTTTTTAAAATCATCTCGCGTTTTAATGGCGAGATTTTATCAACAAAAGTAATGCCGTTAAGATGATCGATTTCATGTTGAATACAAGTCGCAGAAATCCCATCAAAATTTTTTACTTGTTTTTCACCATTGTAGTCAAGATATTTTAATTTAATCGATTCAGGACGAGTCACTTCGGCTCGAGCACTTGGAAAAGATAGGCAACCTTCGTTAAAAATCGAGTCTTTGGTTGAAAATTCAATAATTTCAGGATTAACAAAATATTGGGGATTAGCATTTCTTATATGAATTCCCGAGCATTCGCCATGATGGTGATGATGGTCGTCATCTTGAGTTTCGTAGTCAATATCCATCACTAAAACTCTTTTTAAAACTCCAACCTGAACACTTGCCAAACCTATCCCATTTTCTTTATACATGGTATTTAGCATGGCTTTCATAAATTCACGTAATTCATCATTAACCTCTAAAACTGGTTTAGAAATTTTTTTAAGAAGTGGATCTGGGGCGATAATTAAAGGCAATATTTTCATATTTAATTTTCTAAAATTTTTGTACAAACTTTCTTTAAAGTTAATGGATAAATTTCATGCTCTTGAGCTAAAATTTTTTGAGATAAAATATCTTTATCATCATTTTTATCAATTAGCACTTGAGACTGCATAATTATTGGTCCTGCATCCATTTCAAGAGAAACGAAATGCGTAGTACAGCCAGAAATTTTAGCGCCAGCTTTTAAAGCATCTTCAACAGCGTTAGCCCCTTTAAAATCTGGAAGTAAAGATGGATGAATATTGATAATTTTATTATGCCATTTATCTACGAACCACTTAGATAAAAGGCGCATGAAGCCAGCCAAACAAATTATTTCAACATTATGTTTTGTAATTTCTTGGTGCAAAGCTTTGTCAAATTCTTCACGAGAATTTTGATAATTACTAAAGTTTTTATGATCCAAAACAAAAGTTTTAATTGATTTTGATTTGGCATATTCAAGCCCTAAAGCATTCAAGTTATTGGAGCCAACTACAATAATTTCAGCTGGAAAATCTGGATTTTCGCAAGCTTCAATCAGTTTTTGCATGTTTGATCCGCGTCCAGAAATTAATATGGCAACCTTTACTTTGTTTAACATAATTAAAACAAACTTTTTAATGATTCAAACATTAAATTGCCATCACTCGAGCCGGTATTTTTATCAACAGCTCTTTCGGGGTGAGGCATCATGCCTAAAATATTTCTTGATTCATTGAAGACTCCGGCAATATTAAAAATTGAGCCATTTGGGTTTGAATCATCAGAAACATTGCCATTTTCATCGACATAACGAAAAGCCACCAAGCCTTTATCTTCTATGTTTTTAATCGTATTTGGTTCGGCAAAATAATTACCATCCATATGCGCGATTGGAATTTTAATAATTTCACGGCTTTTATATTTTTTGGTAAAATCTGAGTCGTTATTTTCAACTCGCAAATTAACTTCGCGACAAATAAATTTTATTTTCTTATTTCGCATCAAAACTCCCGGCAATAAATTGCTTTCAGTTAAGATTTGAAAACCATTGCAAATACCCAAAACTCTCACGCCTTTTTGTGATAATCTTTTGACTTCTTGCATTATGGGGGAGATGCTTGCCATGGCGCCACTACGCAAATAATCGCCAAAAGAGAATCCTCCGGGAATGACGATCAAATCTAGGTCATTGTCGAGAGAGGTTTCGTTATGCCAAAGGCGCTGAACTTTGCTACTAAATTTTTGTAAAGCTATGACGGCGTCGCGATCACAATTTGAACCTGGGAAAGTTATAACAGCAGATTTCATTATTTAAAAATTTAAATTAATTTTTTAAGATTTGATATGAATAATCTTCGATAATCTTATTTACCAATAATTTATCGCAAATATCATCAACGATAGTTTTGATTTTTTCTTGATCGGTTTCATTGATTTCAATATCAACAAATTTTCCTTGACGAACATTAGAAATTTGTGAGTAACCAAGATTCTTATCCAAAGAAGTTTCAATGGCTTTTCCTTGGATGTCTAAAACCGCTTTTTTAAGCGCAATATTAATTCTGATTTGCATAATTTAAAAATTAATTTTTAATCGATTAGCAACCTCTTGATAAGCTTCAACTAAACCGCCTAAATCACGACGAAAGCGGTCTTTGTCAAGTTTCTCAGAAGTATTTTCATCCCATAATCTACAACTATCAGGACTAATTTCGTCAGCCAATAAAATTTGATTTTTATTAACCACATCAAAACCAAATTCAATTTTAAAATCAACTAATTTAATTTGAATATCTATAAATATTTTTTGTAAAATATTGTTAATTTTTAAAGAATAATCTTTGATTTCTTGAAGTTGATTTTTATTAATAATTTTTAAAACGCTAATAGCGTGATCATCGTTTATTAAAGGGTCGCCAAGGGCATCATCTTTATAACAAATTTCAAAAATAGGCGTCAATAATTCGCGACCTTCTTCGATGCCAAGTCTTTTTGCCATTGAGCCGGCTGAAATATTGCGGATTATAACTTCGAGCGGAATAATTTTAACTTTTTTAATCAATTGTTCGCGCTTATCAAGCCTTTTAACGAAATGCGTTGGAATATTTTCTTCGGCGAGCTTTAGCATTATGAATTCTGAAATAACATTATTCAAAACACCCTTCCCTTCAATCACAGCTTTCTTTTGAGCATTAAAAGCCGTGGCATCATCTTTAAAATATTGTACTAGAAAATTTTCATCTTCTGTTGAGTAAAGAATTTTTGCTTTTCCTTCGTATATTTTATCAATTTTTTGCATTTTATTTTTTAAAAAATGTTAAATTTATTCCCATTTGGCAATTGGTGGCAAAGACATGAGGATTGCCTCAACATTACCTCCCGTCATAAGTCCAAAGCGAGTTCCGCGATCGTAAATTAAATTAAATTCTGCATAAAGTCCACGCTTTTGTAACTGAATTTCTCGTTGTTGATCGGTAAATTTTTTTGACATTTGTCGACGCACAATTTTCGGATAAATATCTAAAAAAGCCAAGCCAACATTTTTGGTAAATTCAAAATCATTGTCAAAATTTTCGGTGTTTAAATAATCATAAAAAATTCCGCCAACACCGCGTGTAACATTGCGGTGCTTAATAAAAAAATATTCGTCACACCATTTTTTTTGTTTTTCGTAATAAGTTGGATCGGCAGAATCGCACGCTTTTTTTAAAGAAGCGTGAAAATCTATGGTGTCTTGAGGGTTTTCGATGGCTGGATTTAAATCGGTTCCGCCACCAAACCAAGTTTTTTGAGTGCAAACAAAACGCGTATTAAGGTGAATGGCGGGAACAAGCGGTGACCTCATATGAGCCACTAGAGAGATTCCGCTAGCCCAAAATCTTGGATCTTCATTGGCACCGGGTATTTCATTGCGAAATTCAGGGCTAAATTCGCCGTAAACTTCGGAAAAATTTACACCAACTTTTTCAAAAACATTGCCTTTCATTATTGATATTTCGCCATGTCCGCCATCATTGTCGGGACGAGATTTTTCTATTCGATCCCAATTTTTTCTTTCAAATTTCCCTGGATATTTTTTATCAAATTCAGTTTCAATTTTTTCAAACTCAAAACAGATTGCATCGCGTAAGAAACGAAACCAATTCGAGCTTTTTTGTTGCTTTTCAGCTAGATTCATAATTTAAATAAATTTAGGTTTACTGAATAAAAGATTTATTTTAAAATAACTTTTTTTAAATAAAATCAATTTATTACTAATATTAATTTTTTTTTCAAAAATGAATTTGAAATCAAGTTTTTTACATGAATTTTTTGAGCGTGGATATTTAGCGCAATGCACAGATATAACAAAGCTTGACGAGGTTTTATTACAACAAAAAATAACCGCATATATTGGTTTTGATTGCACCGCAAAAACTTTGCATGTTGGTAGCTTAATTCAAATAATGATTTTGAGATTGCTTCAAAAACATGGTCATAAAGCCATAATTTTACTTGGCGGAGGCACGACAAAAATTGGCGACCCTTCTGGTAAAGATGATGCCAGACAAATTTTAGATTCAAATAAAATCAATGAAAATCTTGTTGGAATTCGCGAAACTTTACAAAAGTTTATAAATTTTCAAGAAAATAAAGCAATTTTAATTAATAATGATGATTGGTTAAAAAATCTTAACTATGTTGATTTTTTGCGTGAAATTGGCAAACATTTTTCAATCAATCGCATGCTTACTTTTGATTCTGTTAAATCAAGGCTAGAGCGTGAGCAACCACTTTCTTTTCTTGAATTTAATTACATGATTTTACAAGCATTTGATTTTTATGAACTTTACAAAAATCATGATTGCGCTTTACAAATTGGCGGATCGGATCAGTGGGGAAATATTGTTAATGGCGTTGAATTAATTAGACGCCTTGGTTTTGAAAAAAATCTAGTCGCAAAAAAATCTGAAGCTTTTGGTTTAACTTCGCCACTTTTAACAACTTTTGATGGCAAAAAAATGGGAAAAACCGCAGACGGCGCGGTTTGGCTTGATAAAGAAATGCTCGCGCCTTTTGATTATTTTCAATATTTTCGCAATACGCATGATGGCGATGTTATAAAATTTTTAAAATTATTTACTGATTTAGCGCTCGAAGAAATCAAGGTTCTTGAAAATTTTCAAGGCCAAGAAATCAACAAAGTCAAAGAAATTCTAGCTTTTGAGACTACAAAAATTTGTCATGGCGAAGAAGTTGCCAATCAAGTTTTACAAAAAGCTCGTGAAATTTTTTTACAAAAAAATGTTGAAGCTTTTGAAGAAAAAATCATTGCTTTCGAAGAGGGTAATCAAAAAAAATTAGTTGATATAATTTTTGAGATTAAAGCTACGGAATCTAAGGCTGATGCCAAAAGATTAATTGAAGGAAAAGCTGTAAAAATTAATAATGAAATTATTGCTGACATAAATCATTTTGTTAACAATAAAAATACTTTTGAATTATCGGTTGGCAAGAAAAAATTTTTTAAAATTATTATAAAATAAAATGACGCATAAAATTATTGGAATTGGCAATGCAATCGTTGATTTTCTTAGTAAATCCGAAGATGATTTTCTCAAAAAACTTAATGTTGAAAAAGGCTCGATGAGTTTAATTGATGAAAATTTTGTTAATAATTTAAGCAATTTATCGATTGAAAAATTTAGTTCGGGTGGATCAGCTGGAAATACAATTGCAACCTTGGCGCAACTTGGCAATGAAGTCGACTTTATTGGCTCAGTTGGTGATGACGCAACGGGTAAAAAATTTATTGAAGAAATTCAAAAAAGTGGCGCCATTTTTAATGGAAAAATTCTACAAAATCAAAAAACCGCCTCTTCTTTTATCTTGGTGACTGAAGATGCTCAGCGCACAATGCTTACTTATCTTGGATGCGCTTCAAAAATTGATGAATCCCATTTTAATGAAAATGATTTTATAAATGCTAAAATTTTATATATTGAAGGATATTTATGGGATTCTTCGCAAACTATTTTGGCTCTAAAAAAATCAATTGATTTGGCTAAAAAAAATAATGTTAAAATTGCTTTTTCTTTGTCGGATTCTTTCTGCGTAGAGCGCCATCACCAAGATTTTATTGACCTAATAGAAAATAATGTAGATATTTTATTTTCAAACGAAGCGGAGACTTTAAAAATTGCGCAATTAAATCATTTTGATCAACAAAAAATTCATGATTTTTTTATAAAAACTAATCCTAAAATTACGGTGGCTTTAACCAGAAGTGAAAAGGGTTGCGTAATTATAAATCAAAATAAAATTATAGAAATACCTACGAAAAAAATTGAAAAAATTCTTGACACTACGGGAGCCGGAGATAATTTTGCGAGTGGTTTTTTATATTATCTTGTTCGCGGATTTGACTTAGAAAAATGTGGCGAATATGGCAATTTGTTGGCTGGTAAAATAATTCAAAAATTTGGCGCAAGATTTGATTCTAGCGAAATAGAAATATTAAAATAATTTTTTACTTTAAAAATGATGCTTTGGACTACAAAAGAAATAGCGGAAGCGCTTTTAGGTGAATTAAAAAATTCAATAAATAACTTAGAAAATTTACCGATAGAAAATGTTTTTATTGATAGTCGTAAAAAAGTTCATGCGGGGCTTTTTATTGCGCTTAAAGGTGAAAATACCGACGGTCATAAATATATTTCTCAAGCCTTCGAAAATGGGGCTAATTTTGCTATTGTTGAAGAGGTTCCCGAAGAAATAAAAAATTCTAATTTAGTTTCGCGATTAATTTTAGTAAAAAATACTTACAAAGCACTCGATAAACTTGCCGAATTCTCGCGCAAAAGAACTAAAGCAAAAATTATCGCTTTAACTGGTAGCGTTGGTAAAACTGGCACCAAAGAGATGTTAAAATTAGTTTTTTCAACGCAAGGTAAAACTTTTGCCAATTCTGGAAATTTAAACAATCATATCGGCTTGCCACTTTCATTATCAAACCTAGAAGCTGATTGTGAATATGCTATTTTTGAAATGGGCATGAACCATTTAAATGAAATAACGCATCTTTCAAAAATTGCGCGCCCACATGTTGCGATTATTACCAATGTTGGCCCCGTTCATATTGAGTTTTTCAAAAATGAGCAAGAAATTGCCCTGGCAAAATCTGAAATTTTCGCAGGTTTAGAAGAAAATGGAGTAGCGATTCTCAACGCTGATAATATTCATTTTGAATTTTTAAAACAACAGGCTAAATCCTACAACATCAAGGATTCAAACATAATTTCTTTTGGAAATATTAATCAATCTGATTATCAAATTAACCAAATAACTATAGCTGAATCTTCTCTTTCAAAGATCGAAGCGACAACTAAAAATTCTCAAAAAATTTCTTATGCAACTGGATGCTCTAATCAAGCGGTAAACTTTAATTCAATAATTGTGGTTTCTTGCCTCGATTTAATTGGTAAAAATTTAAATTTGGGATTGGCTAATTTAAAAAACTTTTCAAGTTCGGATGGGCGAGGCAAAGTTAGCGATATTGTGGTTAATGGTAAAAAAATTACTATTATTGACGACACATACAACGCCAGCATTTTATCAATGAAAGCTGGTTTACAAAATTGTGAAAAATTAAAAAATATTTTAAACAAAAAAAGAATGGTTTGCGCTCTCGGTGATATGCTTGAACTTGGTGAAAAATCTTTAGAAATCCATGGAGAAGTTTTAAATTTTGTTAAAGAGAAAAACTTTGACCAAATTATTTTGGTTGGCAAGCAAATGGATCAAGTGAATCAAAATATTAAATTAAAAAATTCTAAAAATTATCCGGATTCTATATCCGCAAGCCTTGATTTTGAAAGTATTTTAAACGATGGAGACATTGTTTATTTTAAAGGATCGCGTGGCATGAAAATGGAAAAAATCATTGAAAAATTAACTTTGAAAACCAGTGCTCACTAGTCTCGTAATTTTTAAAAGCCTATGGCTTAAAGCCTTTATTTGTTTGATATCATCTTATTCAATCGGATTTTTTTCAATTCGAAAATACATCACGATAATGAACGCGAAAAATTTATTTCAACCAATTCGTTCTGACGGCCCTGAATCACATCTTAAAAATAAAAAACGCACACCAACGATGGGTGGAATTTTTATAATATTAGCAACTCTGATAACTACTTTTTTATTCATCGATATTTATAATCGCTATATTTTAGTTATTTGTTCAATCATGATTTGCTTTGCCTCGATTGGCTTGGTGGATGATTTAATGAAGGTTTTATTTAAAAATACCAAAGGTTTTCGCGGTAGTCATCGCATTATCATCCAATTTGCAATTATCGGCTTGGCCTTCTTGTGGCTTAATTTGATTGACCCGATTCATGCAACGGGCGAGATATTTTTCCCTATCGGGTCGCATCATTATTTAGCTTTAAATTTATCGATCTATATAATTTTTGTAACAATAGTTATCGTTGGCTCATCAAATGCCGTTAACTTAACGGATGGCTTAGATGGCTTAGTTTCGGTTCCGGCAATTATAAATTTAATCTGCTTAGTTTTATTAATTCATGCATCGTCAACTCCTGAATTAGCCTCTAAATTTAATGTTCCGCATGTATTATTTACGGGAGAAATTATATTTTTTTGTATAGCTTTAATCGGTTCAATTTTAGCTTTTTTAACATTCAATTTAAAGCCTGCTAAAATTTTTATGGGCGATGTTGGAAGTCTTGGAATTGGCTCGGTCCTAGGCTTGATTGCTATAATCGTTAAGCAAGAATTTGTATTTTTCTTGATTTCAATTTTGTTCGTTGCCGAGGCGCTTTCGGTTATTTTGCAAGTTGGTTCTTATAAATTGCGTAAAAAAAGAATTTTTTTGATGGCGCCATTGCATCATCATTTTGAAAAATTAGGATGGGGAGAGCAAAAAGTAGTTTATAGTTTTTGGGCATCTTCCTTAATTTTTGCAATTATTGGAACTTTTGTTTTTTTATATTAATTTTTTTAAACGATATAAGATCAAATTTTAATTTAAAAATTGTTAAAAATATATTCAAATAAATTAATTTTATGAATAAGAAATCAAGAGTTTATCTTTATGATTCAACTTTGCGAGATGGCGCACAGACTAGTACCGTCAATTTTTCTGTTCAAAATAAAATTGATATTGCCAAAATGCTTGACAAAATCGGCATTGATTTTATCGAAGGCGGTTGGCCTGGTGCGAATCCTATTGATGATGAGTTTTTTTTAAATCTTCCAAAGCTTGAGAAATCTCATTTCGTTGCTTTCGGCATGACTCGACGCGTTAATAGTTCTGCGGGCAACGATAACGCGCTCAACGCTTTAATTAACTCACCAGCGAAATCGATTTGCATTGTTGGCAAAAGTTGGGATTTTCATTTAACCCACGCTTTGTATATTTCTGAGCAAGAAAATTCAGCAATGATTTCTGAATCAATTCAATATATCGTTAAAAGAAAAAAAGTTGCAATGTTTGACGCCGAGCATTTTTTCGATGGTTATAAAGCCAATCCAGAATTCGCTTTAAATGTTGTGAAAACTGCTTTTGAAGCTGGCGCGCGTTGGATAGTTTTGTGCGATACGAATGGCGGAACTCTGCCCTCAGAAATAAAATCAATAATTAGCGAGGTTATAAAATTTATTCCCGGAGAAAATCTTGGAATTCATTGTCATAACGATACTGGCAACGCTGTGGCTAATTCGCTTTGCGCGGTTGAGGCTGGAGTGCGTCAAGTTCAAGGCACGATTAATGGTCTTGGCGAAAGATGTGGTAATGCTAATCTGACTTCAATAATTCCAACGCTAGCTTTAAAAATGGGCTATGATATCGGAATTGAAGAGTCTAACCTTAAAAATTTACTAAAAGCTTCGCGTTTTCTTGATGAAATTTTAAATAAAGAAAGTGATAAATTTGCGCCTTATGTTGGTAAATATGCATTTGCCCATAAGGGCGGTTTGCATGTTTCGGCAGTGGCAAAAAACGCTAGTTCTTATGAGCATATTGATCCTGAAAAAGTTGGCAATCATCGTCAAATTATGGTTTCAAACCAAGCGGGGCGTTCAAATATTATAAGTCGTTTAAAAGAAATTGGTTTAGTTAAAAATGAAGAAAATTTGGGCGACAAAATTAGTGATTTAGTTAATATCGTTAAGGATTTAGAAACTCAAGGTTACGCTTACGATTCGGCGGATGCTAGTTTTGAAATTCTGGCTAAAAAATCTTTATCAATCGTTCCAAATTTTTTTGAATTAATAAGTTTTAGCGTTGTCGATGAACGGAGTCACGATAAAAATGGCGAAATTATAACGATGGCTGAAGCGACAATAAAAATTAAAATTGGTGATAAAGTTTCAATGGCAATTTCTAAAGGCAATGGACCTGTGAACGCTTTAGATAAAGCACTTCGCAAGGCTTTATCACGAAAATATCCAATTTTAAAAAATATTAAATTGAGTGATTATAAGGTAAGAATTTTAACTCCTTCCGACGGCACGCAAGCAATCACGCGCGTGCAAATTGAATCTTGCAATGAAAAAGGTGAAGTTTGGACAACAATTGGGGTTTCAAAAAACATTATCGACGCCTCTTTCCGCGCCCTTCACGACAGCATGACTTATTGTTTAATTCGACAATAAAATAAGTTTATTAAAATAATTTATTAAATCGTCAAGATTTTAAAATTTTTTTAAAACATCAATCAATTCTTGATGATCGAAATAAACCGCCAGCGCTCCTTTGTTATCAAAGCCATTTTCTAAAATATTATCTTCAATCGTTTTGGAAACTTCATTGGAATAAGAGTCCCCATAAACTATTGGAAAAATCTCGGAATTATGAGCGCATTCAGCATCGGCAATCGTATCGCCAATAAACCAAATATGATGTTTTTTTGTATCGATTCCCGAGCCCATTAAAGCAAAATCAACTGGTTCACGACTTGGTTTATCAGAGTTTGCGTCTTGTGCGCCAACCATCGAAAAAAATAAATGTTCAAGTTGTAATTTTTTAACTTCATTGCGCAAAGTAATGCCAACTTTATTGCTCACTAAAAATTGTGGAATATTTAAACTTTTGACAAAATTTAATAATTCAAAAGAGTTTTTTAATAAGGAAATTTGTTCAATATTAATGTCATGATAGGACTTTTTGTAAATCGCCCCCGCCTCTTCCCAATTATTGCCAAAAATTTTTGGAAATGATTCGCGCATCGATTTATGAACTGAATCACGAACCTTTTTAAGGCTCCATTCTTCTTTTTCCATGGCGCGCATCGTTGAATTTATAGCGCTTTGAATGAGTGGCCAAGTATCGACTAAAGTATTGTCCCAATCATAAATAATAGCGTCGGGTTTTTTTAAGTTTTTAAAAGCTTGATAATTTTTTTCGAGATTTAACATTTTTTATAGAGTTTCTTTGTTTAATTTTGCTGGTCGCGGATCGAAAAAATTTTCGAATTTATTTTTCATGCCATCCATTTCTTTAGCTTCGGGCAAAGCATCTTTTTTCTTAGTAATATTGGGCCATTTTTTAGTATATTCGCGATTAATTTCAACCCATCTAACTAGATCTGGAGATTCTGGAGATATTGCTTCAGCCGGACATTCGACAACGCAAACTCCGCAATCGATGCAAGCCTCTGGATCGATAACTAACATATTTTCGCCTTCATAAAAACAATCGACGGGACATACCGAAACGCAATCGGTATATTTACATCGAACGCAATTGTCGGTAACAACATAAGTCATAAATTTTTTAAAGTTATAGATTGAATTTTACGCTTCATGATTTCATTTTTAACTGCAATCAAGGAAATAAAAATAAAAGTACAAAAATATACTGCAAACATCAATAATAACGGCTTTAAAAATGACGAATCAATTGCCATTCCTCCCGAACGAATAATGCTAGCTTTTTGATGAAGCGAGTTCCAATATTCAACCGAAAATTTGATGATTGGAATATTTATGAAGCCAACAATCGAAATGATCGCCGAGATTTTTTCAGCCTTGATTTTATCTTCAATATTGTCAAATAAAAGTAAATATCCTAAATATAGAAAAAATAAAATTAACATCGAAGTAAGGCGCGCGTCCCACACCCACCAAGCGCCCCAGATTGGTTTACCCCAAATCGCCCCCGTAAGCAATGTTATTAATGTAAAAACGCAACCGATTTCAGCAATGGCGCGCGAGATTACATAGAAAAAACGATTTTTCCAAATGAATCCTGAAATGTTAAAGCTTGCCATTAAACAATAAATTAACAAAGACATCCACGCCGACGGAACATGAATATACATGATTTTAACGGCGTTGCCTTGTTGATAATCGTTGGGCGAAGATGCGATTGCTAGAATTGCAAAAAATAAAAAAACATTTGCTAAAATTATGAAAATTGGCGTAAAAATACGAAAATTTTTGTCAAAATTTTTTAATTGTAAAAAATAATTTATCATTTTAAAAGTTAGGAAAATAAGGGATTCATAACGCTACCGATACTTTAAAAAAAATAAAATTTTATGCAAATATTATTTTTTTGATATTTCTTTGATTTGAAATTCTCTATCAATTTTTATATCGGTTCCCTTGCCTTTAAATTGTAGAAGAAGCTCTTCTTTGCGATTGTCTTTTATATAAATATGCGAGGAAGAAACCATTCCCGAGCTTAAATTCCAAGTTGGATCAACATAAATCCATTTATTGTTAACGAAAATCATATTCCACGCATGACTTTCAAATTTATCATATTCGCCAAAGGCATAGCCATGAACGATTGAGGACGGAATTTTGGCAACTCGTGCTAAGGCATTAAATAAAGTGGCAAATTCGCTACAAACCCCCGCCCTGCTTTGTAAAATTTGCTCGACGGTTAATAATTTTCCAAAATAATTTAAATCATATTTTATAGCCTTATTGACGAAATTAACGATTTTAGCGTGAAGAGGGATTGAGCCATATTGTGGATCAGAATTTATTTGTTGAAGAATGGGCTTTAAAAGCATTTCTTCGCTTGGCGATATTTCGAGATATTTTTCAATTAAACGATTATTTTCAACCGCATATTTTTTGCCAGTTGTGACCATCGCTTTATTTTGAATAATTATTTCTTTATTTTCGGGCTTTATATCAAAAGTCAGAACATCATTATCGCGATTTGTGATATGTTTTTTTGGAGCCTTATTAGCTCCGATCGTTTGATTTTGAACCTCTTGCGCACCTCCCCTAAATAAATAAGGAACGGTAATTTCTAGTTCACCTTCGGAACCATTAAAAAGAATTTTACTTTTTATTGCAACATCCCAATTCTTAAAAGAATTTGTAATTTTTAGCGCCTCTTGAAGTCCAACACTAGGAACGATGCCGTTGAATAAAACTTTTTTATTTTCAACGATAATATTTTTGTGCGAAGAAATTAATTCGTAATTTTCACCAAAATCTAATGAGATATTAGCCTTGGCGCCACCAGCAAAATTAGGGATGTAGAAAGGTTCTTGGCGAATATATTTATTGATTTTGTCGTAGTTATCTTTGGCCTCATATTCAATATATGCAAATTGATTATTTAACAAAGGTTTATTAAAAGATATCTCAAAAGAACTTGGTAGAGAAAGTGATTGTGCAGAAAGAGCGTTAACTCTAACTTTTGAAATTACTAAACTACGATTTGATGAGCTAGTAATCGAAAATGAATTTATACCGACATTTTGGGGTAAACCTACAGCCTGAATATGTATAAAGAATTTTGAAACCCGACCATAATCAGTTAATTGTGCCTCTTCATTCCATTCAATAACTTTAATTCCCGCGAAAGATTGTGAAATTAAAAAGAAAAAGATTAGAAAAGTTAATTTTAATTGATTCATAAAATTTTAAATAAAAATAAAGAAATTCTTGGTAAATAAAAATTATTTAAAAATCATTATGAAACCATATTATATCATTAATGCTATTTAAAAGGGATTAATTATTGCGAAAGGAAGCATTTACTAATAAAAAATAATTCTCAAGTAAGATTATCATGATAATCTTTTTTTGAGAAAAATTTATGTTAAAAAATTATTAAATCCAAGGTCTGTCATATTCTGGAGCGCTTTCAGAGAGAGGCGAAGAAGGGATATCCGCATAAATTTCACCATTCATTTTAATAACAACTCGATCAGTGTCGGTTACTTTACCAATTACTGCAAAATCCAAGCCCCATTTATCAAAAATTTTTTTAGCAAAATCTTCTCTTTCGGGTTTTATAATCATCAACATTCTTTCTTGGCTTTCGGAAAGCATGATTTCGTAAGGAGTCATGTTTTTTTCACGCTGAGGAACTTTTTCAAGTTCAAGTTCGATGCCAGTTCCGCCCTTCCCCGACATTTCAAACGAAGATGAAGTCAAGCCCGCTGCACCCATATCTTGAATCGATAAAATGCAATCACTTTGCATTAATTCAAGGCAGGCTTCGAGAAGTAATTTTTCAGCGAAAGGGTCGCCAACTTGAACCGTCGGACGCTTATCTTCGTCGCCTTCTTTGAATTCGTCGGAAGCCATTACTGCGCCATTAATGCCATCGCGACCAGTTTTTGAGCCAACATAAACTACACTGGCGCCTACTTGCGAAGCTGCAGAATAAAAAATTTTATTTTGATCCGCCAAGCCGACCGTCATGGCGTTAACGATAATATTGCCATTATAGCTTTTATCAAAAGTTACTTCGCCACCAACGGTTGGAACACCAACGCAATTGCCATATCCGCCAATTCCTGAAACAACGCCATTAATGAGTTGTTTAGTTTTTGGGTGAGAAATATCGCCAAATCTTAGAGCGTTTAAATTAGCAATCGGTCGCGCGCCCATCGTGAAAACATCGCGCATAATTCCGCCAACTCCCGTTGCCGCTCCTTGATAAGGCTCGATAAAAGAAGGATGATTATGGCTTTCCATTTTGAAAATTACGCGCGCCCATCGTGAAAACATCGCGCATAATTCCGCCAACTCCCGTTGCCGCTCCTTGATAAGGCTCGATAAACGAAGGATGATTATGGCTTTCCATTTTGAAAATTACAGCTTGACCGTCGCCAATATCGATTACTCCAGCATTTTCACCCGGCCCACAAATAACCCAAGGAGCTTCGGTATGCATGGTTTTAAGCCATTTTTTAGTTGATTTGTAAGAGCAATGCTCGCTCCACATTGCTGAAAAAATTCCAAGCTCGGTAATAGTTGGTGTTCGACCTAGAATTTCAAGAACTTTGGAATATTCTTCCGCAGTTAAATTGTGATCTTTAATTAATTTTTCAGTAATTTCGATATTTTTCATTTTTGATAAAAATTCTTTGATATAAAGATAAAAAACTGCGAGCAAATCTATTTTAAAAAAATCGAAATAACAAGAAAAACTTTTTAAAAAAACCAACAAAAAAATTAGTAAAATAAAATAAAAAACTTGCTTGTCTTATAGAAAAAAAAGGTTAAAATTTAATAGTTATTTTTAAATTCATAAATTAGTTTTTTTAATGAATAAATTTATCGTTTACGGCCTAGGAATTTCAGGGATTTCGACCGCTAAAGCACTTGCCAAAAAGAACTTTGATGTCACTGCAACCGATGATAACCAAGCGGTAATAGATCATGTTGCTCAAAAATACCCAGAAATAAATTTTAAAAATTGTGCTGAAATTTCTTTTGATAAAAATACTAAAATCTCATTTGCTCCCGGTATCCCCCTGCACTTCCCAAAGCCTCATAAAATCCTTGAAATTTGTCAAAAAACTCAAGCACAATTGGCGTGCGATATTGAAATTTTTTATGAACTAAATCACTTAAATAATAATTTTATTGGCATTACCGGAACCAATGGAAAATCAACCACGACGGCCTTAACCGGCTTCATTTTTGAAAATCTTAAAATACCTTCTAAGATTGGTGGAAACATTGGCATTGCTTGCTTTGACTTGCCTCAAAATCAAAACAATTTTAATTACATTTTAGAAGTTTCTTCGTACCAACTTGATTTAATAACTCTCGCGCACTTTAATATCGCATGCCTTTTAAATATAACGCCAGATCACATTGATCGCCACGGCTCTTTTGAAGGATATATAAATTCTAAAAAAAGAATTTTCTTGAATCAGAATTCTCAAGATTTTGCAATTATTGACACTGATAATCCAAACTCTGCAAAGGTTTTTGAAGATTTAAAAAATAACCAAAATTTTCAAGCTAATTTAATTGAAATTTCGACTTCAAAAATTCTACAAAATGGCGTTGCTTTCATTGAAAATAAAGTTTTTATAAATCTTAAAAATGAAAAATTTGAGTTTATAATTAATCCAATTTTAAAAGGTAAGCATAACCATCAAAACATTGCTTTTGCTATTGCAATTACTTGTTGCCACTTCATTAAGGAGGCGCAATTTAATCAACAAAAAATTCAACAAGTTATAAAAATTATTGAAGAGTTTAAAGGTTTGAAGCATCGCATGCAATTGGTTGCAACAATTGATGGAATTAGTTTTATTAACGATAGTAAAGCGACTAACGCCGAATCAACTGAAAACGCTTTAAAATCATATAAAAATATTTTTTGGATTTTAGGTGGCAAGGCCAAAGAAGGCGGAATTGCAAGCTTAAAACCCTATTTTTCAAAAGTTGAAAAAGCTTATTTAATTGGCGAAGCTTCCGATGAATTTGCTGAAATTTTGGCACAAAATTTTGTAAATTATGAAAAATGCCAAACACTTAAAAATGCTTTCGATAAAGCTTTGATTGATGTAAAATCATCAAAATTAATTGAAAAAAATATTATTCTTTCACCCGCTTGCGCTTCATTTGATCAATGGAAAAATTTTGAAGAGCGCGGTGATTTTTTTTGTAAATTAGTAAATGATATTTAAAAAAATTTATACATTTTTAAACGATTACTTCAATGGAAATAAAATCTCCAAAGCCTTTTCTACGCTTATTTTTACCCTAATTTTTTCGAGCACTTTATTTTATTCAAGCGAGGTTTCTGCTTATATTCCAAGCGAATATAGCAACTATGAAATAGATAACGAAGAAAATGATCAAGATGATCCAGTTAAAGCTTCTAGAGTGCAAGTTGAAACATATAAGAAACAACCGGGAGAGGCAAGCTTTATAAAGAACGGATCGGGCGATCAAGAAAAAGAGTTTTATATTTTATATAAAAAAGCAGGTCTTCCAGATAATAGAATATATACTTCATATTTGCCACCAAAAAATACTTACAATAAAAGCGCCACTACCGAACACACCCTTGGTTATTGTGGTGATTTGGGCGAGAGTGGGCTCAGAATGATCGGTAGAGATTGCATGATTAAAATCCCCTTTGATTGTAATGATACATCCCCAGGAAATTTCCCAAATGGTATTCAAAAAGTCCCGGGTGAAAATTGTCTTTTCTATTCAAATGTATTTACCCAAGGCGCCATAGAAGGAAAAAAACTTGGTCCAAAAAAATGTGAAGCAGGAAAAACACATGGAAGAGATTGTTTAACAACGGATAAAAATTATTGCCACATAACCAATAAGCCAATACTCGGAATTAATTGTAAACTTGCGCCATGTAACTCGATTCCAAATCAACATTATCGTAGACCCGGAGTTAATTGTCTGGCGGATTGTAACAAATCTCCGGGAGATGATATTTCTCAAGAAAAATTCTTTATGGAAGGTTTTAATTGTTTATCGTCTTGTGGAACCTTTGTACAACCAGCAACTGCACCACCAGGAACAAGTTTTATCGGACAAAATTGCGTTCTGGAGTTCAATAATTATGTAATGCCATTATGCTCTGATTACTTAGGTGCAGCCGATTCAAAGCATTTTAATAAAAATGTCAAACAAATAAGAAGGAAGGATTGTGTAAACCTTGTGGATTTGCCACTTAACGTTGGGCATAATGGACAAATAGATCTTATAAATTCTGTTAGAGAATGTAGTGCTTCAGGTCAAAGCCATAACAAAGATTGTGTTAATTTTAATTCTGCTTCTGAGTCACAATATGGAGGATATACAAAGAAGGAATGTCATAGATATACTAGTCTCGCATCATTGAATGCTGATGCTGGGATAAATATAATATGCCCTAAAATCAATTGTCACGAATTATCAGATTCAGAATTAGCTAGATCTTTTAATGAGTTTAATTTAGCGAGCGGGCTATCATCTGCAAAATATTGTAATCCCACAGTATATAGAGAGTTTAGTCTTGCGCAAGTTAAGGGGATAGATAAGGCTTCAACACCGTATCTTAAAGATTATCTTTTAGATTATAAGCCTTGTTATAGTAGGGGCGACACCGAAGAAATCGAAACTATTGTTAGTAGTATTTTTTATGGGGGCGAAGGAGATAATGCTAAAATTAATTTTTTAAAAAAACATGCTAAACAAGGTATTGAAGGGCAACAAGATCCTGAAGGGCTTTATGATGAATCATTAATATGCCCTATGCATGATGTTTCTCAAGAGATTTCATGTGAAGATTATAAATCAAATGATCGAATACCTCCTTATGATTGTAATGCTAGATCCTATTGCCCAGACTGCCCCCAAGGATCAGATATTTGCGGTAGAGATGGCGATAAATATTGCTATAAAAACAACATAAATTGTAATGATGCAATTAATGATATTTATGCTGTATGCCGCCTTGAAAGCTCTGAGCCTAAACCTGATAAAGACGAATATGTTTCTTGGTTTTTTAGACCAACAGTACCAAAAGAGGCTTTACAAAAGAAGGGTAACGAAGCTTCTTATTCATTAATCGATATGCAAGGTTATCCATTCGAGAACGAATATAAGTCTGAGGGTAATGACGATATTTACATGGATAAAAAAAGCGTCGAAATTAATGGACTTGGCAAAATATCCCAACCTTTTGACGTTTTATGGACTTCTAGAGTAATAACTCCGCCATCTATAGGAAATAGCATTGGAATTCCTGGCGTTGGGGCGGGATATATTTGTGGAATGGATGGTGATTATCGTGGAATTCCAAGTGATGAGGCTACTTATTTTAGAGGTGAAGTTAAAACTACTTATGAAGCCGATAATAAAGCTTCACACGAGGTAGATGTTTGTATCAGATACGCTAGTGGAAGCGCCCCACAAGAAAGTTGTGGATATAGAATGTGTAAAACTAGTTGCGCTTTTGGAGCTTGTTCAAAATTATGTGGAATTGATGTCTGTAGAACTCTAAAAATAAAAGAAGGTTCTAATCAAAATTGCAGCTCAATAAAAAGTGAAGATAAGGATTGTATTAAAAATTACCAAACAGGGCTTGATGCGATTAGCAGAAATACAAGAGTTAGAATTTATAAGCCAGATTCTTCTAATTATATTTGTGCAGTTCTTGAATTTTATGGGATAACAACTGATATGAAGAGAAGGCCATTTATGAATGGAACTGAATTTTTTGAAGTACCAGATCAAAATGACAGAAAAAAAACCAAAAAAATATGTGTTAAAGGCGGAAGTTATATTGAGAGCTCTAACTCTTGCAAGGGTGACTCTGGCTCTGACTCAAATTCAAATGACGCTATCTCAGAACAATGGAGAACTTCTAAAATAATAAAATATATTACGGCTCCACCAATAAAGGATGATAAGGATGATACTTATTATACTGACTCATCAAAAGCTAGGGGTGAAAATAATTTAAAATCTCAACACATTGATATTAGGACCGATCAAAAAGTTAATCAAACAATTGGCAGGGTTAAATTTAATATTAAGAGATACTTTGAAAAATCTGATTGTATTCGACATAAAGAAAGAGTTGCGGGACCTGTTTTTTTTTCTATCGCCACTCCCGCGAATTCAGAAAGACTTTTTTTACCAGCGATTGAAATTGTAGATAAATGTAGAATTGCGACATCGGAAGCCAATTGTGATCCCGTCGATGAAACTGATTTCTTTTTACCATCTATTACAATTAAATACGGCAAAATAATTGGTTCTAACTCAATCCTTAGCAAGTCTACATCTGATTTAAATACTAACTACAAAATTATTAAGATTGATAATCCTCAATCAAGTATAAGTGAAGATTATAAAATAAAAGCTGCCAATACTGGAATCACGGGAATAAATATTGAGGCGGATGTTTTTATAAAAAAAGAATCCTCTGGTTTTCAGCCTAGAGTATGTTTATATAAAAAAATTTCTCAAGATAAAAGTCAAGTCATAGAGTGCGTAAATAGAAAAAGAGCAACTAGAGCTAAAATTGAGGAACCTTCAGCGTTATCTCACACTTCTCTCAGTTTTCAAGTTGGCTTTTTAAAAGATGAAGGAAGTTTGCATTCCTCAATAACTACTGATCTGCCAACACAGCCATTCGTTTTTCAGGGTATGTTGAATAAAATTAACAGCAAGGAACTTTTAAAAGTATGTTCAGAGTTTCCTGCTCAGGGATTTCCAATTTGTATTGAAAGAGATGAGTGTACGCTTCTTAATAATGAATGTGTTGAAAATGAAAGATCGTTAACTAAAGAACGAAATAAGCCTAGTCCGGATTATGCAGTTATTAAACAAAAAGAGCCCGTGAGCAAATATTGCATAAAAGAATTGCTCGTAAAATGTAATTTGAGAAAAGGTTATGCACTTACCGCAGATAATCAAACTTTAAACACTTCACGTGAAAAGGGTAAAGGATTTAATGCTCCTACAGATACAGACTCTATGGGTGAATCTATGTATCATGGTTGGTTTAATGAATTTTGTATTGTGAATGGAATAGCAAAATTAGATGATCCAAATGCAAAAATATATGTTGAAAGAAATGTTACTATAAATGGACAACTTGGAAGTTGTAAAAAAGATCCAACTTGCCTAGCTTCGCCATTAAATGCAACTTGCATTGCTAATGGTGGTTGCTTAAGAACTAGTTGTTGTAAAATAGTAGAGAGTACTACTCTATTAAGTAGTCCAGCCACTCCGCACGAACTTGGTTTATGCCTACCTATAGAAAATTATTTGAAATCCTGTCCCGCAATTTCATATGCAGAAGAGAGCAATTTAATTGATCCATTCTTTATAGGAGATAGCTATTTAAGTATGAACCCAGCACACTCTTCTCATATTAATAGAAAAGCTTCATCATACAATAGTTTTCACGCAGAATATGAAGTGGCATATGCTGACTCTTCTTCCATAAAGGGAAAATGCGAGGGTTTCTATAAATATAAAACTATAGATACTTATCCTTCTGCCAATTGTGATTCCCAAGGCAATTGGGAAGCATCATCTTTTACAAATGAATGCATAATGCATTCTTGTCCTGCAAAAAAATTATCAGATGATAAGATTGGCAATAAGTTGATTGGCGCTGATCAATTTGGTCAATATCCTTTCAGTTATGATTCAATAAAGTCGCCAGATGGCTCCTTACGAGGTTTTATTCATGGATATGCAAATTGGGAGGCAAAAGACAAAACTACGCTATTAAAAGAGTCAGTTGAAGCAACTTCGTGTATTGTTGGATATGCACAAAAAAATGCCATTAATTCAACAGCAACTTCAGCTGATATTACTCCTAATATTAATGCTTATATTAATACTTTTACAGGCGCAGATAAGGTGGCGATTAATAAGGCGATTAATTCATTGTACGGAAATTATACCGGATTATTTTCGGGTGGAGTTAAACCGACTAGAAATTGTAATCAACTCGGAGTTTGGGAAGTTGTAACAAATTCTTGCGAGAGAATAACCTGCCCTCCTATTAATTTCGCTAGTCCAGCTGAAGCCGGGGCATTTAATATGAATGATTATGAGTTGAAATTTGAAACATCAACAAGTGGGAAAAAAGTTATTTTCAGCAAAAAATCTCCATATTCGTCCATGGATCCAATCCCGCGAAAGGTAAAATTTAAAATAGCCAGTATATACAATGATTCGGTTTATCTTGCTGTTGATAATTCTGGTGTTAATTCTGTAAATAGTTTTTTGATTAAGGATTCATCAGGTTTAAACCCGGCCACCATAAATATAAATCAATTTTATGTGTTGGAGTTGACAGATTCAGATCCGGCAAATAAATATTGGAAAATAATTCAAAATACAAATGATGAGGCTTTAATAGCTTTGTGGGGGCAGTCCGGAGGAGCATCTTTTGGACAGGGCTTCGCTTTGCGAAGTAATTTATATAATTATCCAGAAAGTGGACCCAATACTCTAGATAATCACAAAGTTACTGGAGTATGTAATGAAGCAATGTTGTACAAAGCTTTAGGTTCTTCGCCTCAACTTACCTGCGATTCAAATGGCAATTGGGTAAATCTTATAAATCCTTGCGTTTCCGATTGTAAAGCAATATCAGAGGATGTTGGGAATAATGCTATTCACGGATATTCAATGTGGAATAAATCAGAAACTAAAGTGAGTTCTTCTGATGTTGTGACTTCAACGGGCTGTGTTACTGGATTTCATAAATATCCTTATCCACCGTTATTTGACAACGAAGGAGCAAAAAAAGATTTCGGAATTCAAGCGGTAGCTAATGGTAATATTCCATTTATGACTTCAGATAGCTATCATGCGATAGCTAAAGCAAATGATGGAGCAACTTTTGTTGCAACAGCTGAAGATGGTGAAAATTTAGAACCTGCGTTAATGAATAGAGGTGGATATGCTTATAATCTTAAAATACAAACCTCGAATTCTCAATCTCAATCTGTTGCTTCAAGTGGTCCTCAAGGAAGTGAACAAAATGTATTTTATTTGTTTAATAATGCTCCCCTCGCTATGACTCCGCAACCCAATAAAGTGTGGTCAAAAATTAAATTCTCAAGTTTTGGAACTCCTAAATATAATCCAAGAATTGAGCAGAAGGATTCTTGCCATTTAATTTACTCTAAATTAATTTTGGCTAACAAATGTATCGGACAAACTACTTGCTCCATAAGTTTATCTGATTTTACAGGTTACGACACCAATGCTTGCAATACAGCAAATCCGGGCAATGGAGAAAATGGACAACAAAATAATGGTTTTAAAAGTTTTGGTTCTGGTGGTGGTGGCGGAGGTGGCAATAATCCAGGAAGTGGAGGATCTCCAACTAGCTCAATAAATATAAACGGCTCTTCAGGAAGTTCATTTTACGATACATCTTTTCATTTGAATGCGCCAACTTTATTAGATGCTGGAAATAAAGGTCTTAAGGTTGATTTAAAAGTAGCTGACACCGGAAAATTTAAGGGTCAAGATGGTTCGGTTAAAATTATGGAATCAACTACTCAAGACTTTAGTTCGATCGCGAAAACTTCTAATTACACTACACCCGGAGAGCAAACTCACACTGTTACAACGGGTAGCGCTGATCAAGATATTTACATTAAATATGAAATGAGTGGCGCGGGTGGCGGTGGCGGTGGACAAGGCTTAACGCAAGGAACTGACGGCGCAAGTGGCGCTAAAATGACAGGGGGAATTTTTAAAGTTAAACACGGAACTGTTTTAAAAATTTATGTTGGTGGCGGTGGTGGTGCTGGGAAAACTAAATGCGCTCCACCTCCAGTTTCATTTCTAGATCCTAATATAATTCAACCAGCTTTTGAAATTATCGAGCCCGCAAAAAAAACTAATTTCGCAATTAAAACTCTAGAAAATAATAACCTAAATTCACATCAAATAATTGCTCAAAACACCAAAATATCAGACCATAATTCGACTATAAAAAGTTCACTCGCTAAAATATTTAGCAAAATTAGCGATATTTTTATTTCAGAGGGGTATGCGGAAGTTTTAACATTTGGTAATGATGCTCATAGTAATTGGAATGAAACTCAGGGCTTTGGATCGAATTCGGGTAATATTTATTATAAATGTGATCATGCGAAAGTGCTAGATCATTTTATTCAATCTGACGGAAAAATATACATCGGAGTTAGGGGATTTGATCATGGCAGTTATAGTGTTTATCATCATGATTATGTGGCCAGTTTATCAAAAAAGGATGGTTTATTGATTAAATTTCTAAAAGGAATTAGTTCGATATTTTTATCAAACGCTTATGCGCAAGTAACCGTATATCATGATGAAAAATATGCATCAACTGGCTTTTTGCAAGCATTTTATGTTTCGGATGTTGCCCTCCCTACTTTTTATATACAGAAGGATCAAATAAGCTCCATCAAAATAGCTACGGGATATGTATTAACAGCTTATTTTAAAAAAACAGAGTATCCTAAGATAAACAGAATTTTAAAAAGTGGTAACTATCCATCACTAAAAGAAACATACTACGAAGGAACCGGCGACACCCGACGTAGTCTTAATAACAATATTTGGGATTTGGTAATCAGATGTGATACGGGATATAAAGATTCAAAGAACGCTTTCGGTCTCATTTTATGTGTTCCAAGCGTTACTTGTAACGTTCCAACTACCGCCAATGTTACTGAAACCTCGGTAA